>Ga0209237_1000001_pt1 | contig 133219 bp, 127 predicted proteins | sample GraSoi013_1_40cm_2_FD_185820 | JGI IMG/M metagenome (GOLD analysis project Ga0209237, IMG submission 185820) | Grasslands soil microbial communities from the Angelo Coastal Reserve, California, USA - Sample 10_02_2013_1_40cm (SPAdes) (version 2) | ecosystem: Environmental > Terrestrial > Soil...
GTTCCCCAGTAGGGGTCCACATAGCATTGCTTGCTGTTGCCGCCCGTGGTGAGAGCGAGGGAGCGCTTGTTGGGGAGACGTTGTACCGCGGAGTCGGCTTGTCCTGGCTTAACGATGGTCCGGATGCCAACCTCGTGATCATACTGGCGATAGATCCATTCCTTGCTCGCGATATTCGGGCTAGAGAGTAGCTCGATGAGGGTTTGAGCAAGGTCTCTAGACATGGCTGGCTCAGGTGCCTCCGCGAGAGCATCGAGATAGAGAGGGCGCTTTGATGATCTTGGTGCGAGTGGTGCTTCCGCGACGAACTTGGCTGGCGCCTTGGCCACAATCTCGTTTCCTCGCCGGATGGTTAGGAGGGCATCCTTGGTGACTTTTCCTATCTTCGCGTAGCCTACCTCCCATTTGTCCAGGATGCTGACGAGCTTTCTCTCGTCTTTCTCTCGGATTAGGAGAACCATTCTCTCTTGTGATTCGGAGATCATTATCTCTGCCGGTTTCATGTCGGGCTCACGTGTCAGGATCTTGTCCAGATCGATCTCTATCCCTGTCTCAGCCTTCGCTGCGATCTCTGACAGTCCACAAGTTAGGCCTCCACCCCCAAGGTCTTTCATTCCCTGGATGATGTTCGCCTCCACCGCTTCTAGTATCGCTTCGATGATGAGCTTCTTTGTGAATGGGTCCGGGACCTGGACGGCGGATCGTTCCGTGTCGGACTTGTCTGTCAGTGTCTTGCTGGCGAAGCTTGCTCCGCGGATGCCGTCTCTTCCAGTTCTTCCTCCGACGAGGTAGATTAGGTCGCCGGGATGGCGAGCTTCGCCTAGGACGAGCTGGTCTTTTCGTCCGAGGCCGACACATACGACGTCAACGAGGCAGTTTCGTTCGAAGGATGGGTCGAACTCCACCTCCCCACCGACTGTTGGGACACCTATGCAGTTGCCGTAATCTGCTATTCCCCTGACCACATTGTCGAAGAGCCAGCGGGTGTGAAGGCTCGCTATTGATCCGAACCTGAGAGGGTCGAGGAGAGCGATGGGACGTGTTCCTAGACTGAGGATGTCGCGGACGACCCCGCCGACGCCAGTGGCCGCTCCACCATACGGGTCGATGGCACTAGGATGGTTGTGTGATTCGATGTGGAGGGTCACGACCCAACCGTCGCCGACGTCGATGACCCCGGCGTCGAAACCGGGTCCGACGAGAACTCTGGGTCCCTTGCTGGGAAGCTGTTTGAGGAGTGGTTTGCTGGATTTGTAGCTGCAGTGCTCGGACCACTGCGCTTCAAGCATCGCCCATTCAACCTCGTTAGGCTCGCGCTGAAGCTTCTTCACGGCGTACCCGATCTCCTCATCGGTGAGATTGGGTTTCGGAACTTCCACTAGGATCAAGCTTTGAGGCTCCGCGACGACGGATCGTGTCAAGACGGTCGCTCTCTTGCTCGATTAGCTAGAAGTGTTGCACGCGAACCTGTGACTGCTCCTATGATGAAGGCGATGATGAACCCGACGAGGCCGGCGATGAGATAAGCAATTAGACCTGCGACAATTCCGGCGATAAGTCCTCCCACGATGGCGGTGGCGCGCGGATACGTTCTCTTTTTCGCCGAGGGTTCTTCTGTCAAGTCTTATGGAATCCCCTCTTTCTTGTGCTCCTTCTTCGGAAGGATCAGGCCCATGCCCAGTGCTATCAATATGAGACCATAGAAACCGCCGAGAAAACTGATTCCTGCGATGTAGGTGATGGAAAAGAATCCAACGAGAGAGATGATGCCTAGGGCGATGGAGAATATGCCGAGAACCATACGGCGAGTAGAGCGAGTTTCTTCGGTCAGTGGTCTATTTCTTCTCCCTTTCTCGCAGCTTCAACTATCTTCCTCCTTCGAGAGTCTCGATCATCGAGTCGAAAATCATCCTTCCTTCTGAATGATTGTCCGGGGTTAGAATGGGTATAGAGGCGCGTTCGGGGTGGGGCATGAGCCCCATCACGTTTCCTTCCTTATTGCAGATTCCGGCGATGTTGTCCATGGAGCCGTTAGGGTTCGAATCCTCCGATGGAATATTGTTCTCGTCAACGTATCGTAGAACGATCTGCTCTCTTTTCTCAAGTTCAGCAAGCTGGCCGTTATCGAGATAGTATCGGCCTTCGTTGTGGGCGATTGGAATTCGCAGCGCCTGATCTTTGTTTGTGAGTTTTGTGAACGGTGTTCTGGTGGATTCTACTCTGAGCCGTGTCCACTTGCAGACGAATCGTAACCCGGTGTTTCGAAGTACAGCGCCGGGCAGGATTCCGGCCTCGACTAGTATCTGGAAGCCGTTGCATATTCCAAGGACTGGCTTGCCATTGTCTGTTGCCTCTCTGATGGTTTCTAGGCTTGGGCTGGTCGCGGCTATTGCGCCGGCTCGGAGGTAGTCGCCGTATGAGAAGCCTCCGGGCAGAACGTACGCGTCATATTGATCTTGTTTCAGATCTTTGTGCCACACAAGGTCCGTTGGAACCTTCATGGTTTTCTGGAGAATTTCTAGCGCGTCTAGGTCGCAGTTGCTTCCAGGGAACTGAACGACAGCGACCTTTACCATTACTCAGGGTTCCTAAATTAGTGAATTTCGGCGGCTATTAAGCCCTTTTTTGACAGGATCGTGTTAATGGAGGAGAATGTCGAAGGAATGAGGCCTGGTCTGAAAATCATTACCCTTGATTGCTCGTTTTCTTAGCTTACTACCCTAACTCGGCAGATGTGCGCTGCTGGATTGTAAATCCTGAGATCATCACAGAGCTTCCGGACGAGTTGCTTAGCGTCTTCCTCGGAGCTAGCTTCAACATTCATGCGCAAGAACTTGCCAGCTCGAACATTTGTCACTTGTGAGTAGCCCCCCTTCAGTATCAGATTGTGATGGATCGTCTCTCCTTCAGGATCCCGAGCCAAGGGCTTGTTCTCTACGACGACCTCGACCGTGAAGCTTGATGGTGACATTGCTGGAGAGCTACCTCATGAGGCTCCCTTAAGCTCTTTTCCAATCTTGCGACCACAACCATCCGAAGAGTTGACATTCTAGGAAAGAAGAGAAAGAATCTGAGCCTCTTGAAGAAGATCCTCCCGATGAAAAAATTCTTTGTAGACCCAAATATTGGTCGAGCCGAATCCTTGCCTGCTTCAACGTTTGTGGACTCAGAATTTCTCGAACTGGAGCTTGGAACTATCTTTGCTCAGACCTGGTTGCTAGCACCGCAAGAAAGTAATTCCCATGATGATCCGGCCACTCTAACAGGTTCCCCGGAGAAAACAGGTTCTCGGGTCCCATTCAATCTTCTAGGAAAGCCGTTCTTCCTCCAGCGAGGCCAACATGGCGGGCTGAACTGTTTTCCGAACGTTTGCACCCACGCTTGGCATCCTCTCGTTGAATCGTCGAGCGTTGGAGGGGCGATAATCTGTCCGCAGCATGGACGCCAATTTGACAACGAAGGGAGGTTCGTCGCCCAGGCAGGGTTTGAGAAGATGGATGGATTTCCACGGGAATCAGACCATCTGAGAAATGTTCACGTTGAGGAGTGGGGACAATGGGCCTTCGTCTCAACCGGCGAGCCACTGGCACCCCTCCGCGAGTTCATAGAGACGGTTCAGCAATCCGTACCGGGACTCAAACTGGCTAGCCTCAGGAGACATCGCTTTGATGGGGAAATTCGGGAGGTTGAGGGAAACTGGAAACAGCACGCTTGGAACTACATGGACAACTTCCACATCAAGTTCGTTCACAAGGGACCGGGGGGACTAGCCGACGCCATCGACCTGGCCTCCTACCGGACTGAGCTGTACAAGTTCAGCGCTCTACAGTGGGCTTATGCACGGGACGAGGAGAACGGCTTCGACCCTCGGCTCCTAGCCGACAGGTTCCAGGACCCGAAGAATCCTACCAGAAGAGTGTTTGCGTTGTGGTGGTTTATCTTTCCCAACATAACACTGAACTTCTATCCCTGGGGCTTATCGGTCAATGTGTATATGCCGATTCCCGGGAAGCCTGACAAGACTCTGTTCTTATGGTTCCAGTACGCGCTGGACGAAGAAAGATTCCAGCGTCGAAACAGCACCTGGCTAAGCGATCAAGTCGATGCTGAAGACCTTGAAGCGATCGGCCTCGTGAGCTCCGGTGCAAAGTCCGGATTTGCGCCTCGCGGACGATTTGCTCCAAATGAAGAAACAGGACCCCACTGGTTCCACAGACTCGTGTACGAGACAGTTTTCGAACAGAGGACACCCTAGTAGGGTGATTGGAGCTTAGACATTGCCCAGCGAATTCTTGCCACGCGCCCATTCGAAGAGACTAGGAGAACTCGACGCGTCAAATTGGAAAGACCTAGAAGCCGGAAGGAATACTTCACGCATTGACCCAGCCATACGAGGAATCATCTCGTCACTCAACCATAGGGGATACCGGACTTTCTCGTCGTGCAGTGGAGGGCACAGATCAAATCTTCGTCGGAGATTCGACCGTCACGAGAGCGGCTACATCGCCTTCTCCCCGCCCTCAAGAATTCCCTTTGCCCTTTATCTAGCCCTTCGTGGAAGAAATCACGACTTCATGTTCGAAGCTGAAGCGGTCATCCACGATGGAAATGGGGATAGAAGAGAGACAATGTACACGCAGCTCGACTGGCAGCTCGTGGATCAAAGAAAACACCGACTGGAGTACTACGAGAAGCTCTTCCTCGAGATGAAGCGAGTCATCGATCTCTTTCCTAGACAACCAGATGATCACAAGAAAGTCTTGGTCGGCCTGATGGGAAAGCCCAACCTGACGCCAGCCTTGAGAATTGTGAAGGGTCAAATGAAACGGTTTGGCAAGTAGCTAAACAAAATAGGGCAAACCTATCAAACGGAGAGAGACGCTCTCCCCCAAGGTCCCTTGGTCGTTTGCCCGGCTGCTTCGCTCTTCTGAAAGGGTCTCTTGGTGAGGGGACCCCCAAGATCAACATGGCTTTCCGAAAGTAAGTTTTGCCTTCGGCAACGACTAAAAGCGCGCTCGGTACAAATCTTCTATGCCTTGCCCAACACCGGGGTTTTGAGAGTAGCTGAAGACCTTTTGCGGAGAAGAAGGGAAGTCTTCGCCAACATAAAGACTGGTCAGAACCTTAACAGGTTTATTCTGAACGCGAACCTTTGCACGATTCTCTTCGCGGCAATTTACGGAGCGACTATGGGAGCCTACCCTGGTGGGCTTCAGATCCTCTACAACATCATCAAGATACCACTTCTACTGCTCATCAGCCTCTACGTTGCACTGCCAACCTATTACGTACTAGACGCATTTTCAGGAGGCGACATCAGCCTCAGACAGACAGCAGCCGTGATCCTATCCAGCTTCAGCATCATGTCCATAGTGCTACTTGCCTTTGTCCCGGTAAACCTCTTCTTCATCCTGACGACGCCGGGTCAGGGTTTCCAGACCTACGCCTTCATAGTTCTCCTCAACGTAGGAATATTCGCCATCGCCGGAATCGCGGGCCTAGTCTACCAGTTCGCAGGAATGGAAAGCATCCATTCTAACAGTCGCTGGGTAGAAGGTTTCCTCCTTAGCCTCCTCGTACAAGTCTTTGTTGGCACACAGATGGCCTGGGTTCTCAGGCCCTACTTTGATACCGGGCCGTTTCTGAGACCGCTGGAAGGGAATTTCTACATCGCGATGTTCAAACTGCTCGCGCGGGTTCTAGGCGGATAATCGATAGACTTAGCTTCAAACACGGTTGTCGGACGGTGCGTCTCTGGCGGAGTATCCTCTACGAGACGAGAGAAAAAAGGGAGATTGGTCTTGGAGCTAACTAGTACGCTTACTGTTTGAAGAGTGGTGTGGGGGCGAGAAGTGTCTCGCTGCGAGTGATTCCGTGTAGAGTGGAGAGCTTCTCGAAGGCGGACTTGACGATCTCGTCAGAGGTCCTTGCCTGCCAGAGTGCTACGATGTCGAACTGGCCTGGGACTGTCCATGCCTCGATGAGGCCTGGGAAGGTCTTGAGCTGGTTGACGACTGTTTCGACTGGGCTGTTGATGTTGAATAGGCCGATGCCGAGTGGCATCTGGTTCTGGAAGTGAGCGCCGTTGATGCCGTTGAAACCGAAGAGTGTCTGAGTAGTCTGGATGCCTTGTATCTGGCGGATCTGGCTGACGAGTTGTACGATTTGTTCTGGGGTGTTCTGCTTTAGTCGTAGCGCTAAGTCGAAGCGTCCGGTAACTGGTGCGATGAGGTCGATGTTCGGGTTGTTCTTTAGCTCCTCGACCACGTTCTTCGTCATGCCGTGATTGACGGTTGCGAAGACGTAGGCGGGATAGTTTGTGTTTTGCATAGATATCATCTTATTGCAGTTGTGTAATGGATATTACTTTGTATATAAACCTTTTAACTCGGAACCGCAGGTATTACAGTAGGAAGGCGCGATTGAGAATGCCAGCTCTGACCCAGAAGATGACGGTACCAGAAGCCGTACGCCAGATCCTAACGAAGAACTACCCCATCTACCAATGCCTCAAGATGAAACTCACAAACTTCCACTCAGTCGCCGAACTAATCCAGCCACACGTCCAGCAACTAACAGGCCGAAAACCCACTATCAACACCCTAGTCGTAGCAATCAAGAGATTCTCAGACACGTTAGACGAACTGAAGTCCCTTGACCCAGTCAGGGCCCTCGAGAACACGAGAATATCTCTTTCAAACGGAATAGCAGATGTAACTGTAAGGGCTCCTCGTGCAGAGTTTCCCAAGATACTCAACGAACTCTCAGAAATGTCCGCAGGGCTGACGGAGTTCCCCCACATCTTCCCACTCGCAAACTCGATCAAGATCATACTACCATCAGAGGATTACGAGCTGCTCCGGAAGAAACTCCGCCATCTCAACATTGTCACTGTTCAACCGAACGTGGCAAAGCTCTCATTGTACTTGCCCACAAACGCCTGGGACACACCCGGAATAGCGTCTTACATCACAGAACTGCTGTATCGGAACGGCGTCAACATAATCGACGCCTTCCTTGGTCACGGAGACATCATCATAGTTGTAAACGAGCCGGATGGGCACACAGCATATGACGCATTGCGACGAGTAGCCCAGACGCAATAGACCCCAGAAATCTGGCCGGACGAAGACACGGTTGTCACGTCCTAACGTGGACTGTACGAAAGTTTACCACATACAACTTCCAGAACCATTTGGTCCATGAGCGAGTCAACAAACTCATCTTTGCTTCTGGACAAGATGGCAGAACGGTTCCGCTACTTTGCAGGCAAGATCTATGCGGATCGATCACCGCTCTACACGAATCTCGCTCTCAGAGTTGCAGAGGACACCGAACTCCTCAGAATAGCAGCCAGTGCTCAAGAGAAAGCCGCCCTCCCCAACCTATTCTTTGCCGCCGTACATTTCTTGCTGCTCAATGGCGAACACCACCAGCTCGCAGCCTTCTACCCCAGCCTCAACAACTCATCCCGGCAATATGATTACGTGTACCCGTACTTCCGCAGCTTCGTCCTCGAGCACCCGGAAGAGATCCGCGAGATCATGATGACTCATTCTGTCCAGACGAACGAGGTTGGACGCTGCGCTGTGCTCGTTCCAGCCTTTGAACTCGTAGCGGCCCAAACTAAACGTCAACCGCTGACCATGATTGAGATTGGTTCCAGCGCTGGATTGACCTTGCTCTGGGATCGATACCACTACCGGTACAGAGAAGGCTTAGAGTGCGGAGACCCGAACTCACCGTTAAAGATCGAGTGCTCAGTGCGCGGAGAAACGCGTCCTCCGATTCCTAGAGAAATGCCGAAGGTCGCCTCTCGCACAGGCATCGACCTTTCACCCATCGACGCCAACAACGCCGAAAACGTTCAATGGCTACGCGCTCTCGTTTGGCCTGACAACCAGAAACGAGCTAAACAACTGGAAGCTGCAATCCGCCTTGTCAAGCAAGCTCCCCAAAGAATCATCACCGGAAACGCCCTGGACCTCATACCAAACCTCATCGACAAAGTCCCTGACATAGCGCCATTATGCGTCTACCATTCATTCACTCTTACCCTTGTCAGCGGGGAACCACGAGAGAAACTGCACGCACTCCTAACAAAAGCATCCAAGAAGAGAGATCTGTTCCTCGTCTGGATAGAGTGGGCCAAGGACTCAGAAACCCCCCTCCTAGGTCTTGTGAAATTCGGCAAAAGTACCAAGACCGAGAAAATCTTGGCCCGGTGCCACTCACACGGAGAATGGTTAGAGTGGCTGGCTGACCAATCACTGTAACGCTAGGCGTGGCTCATTAGTCGGGGAATAAGATTGAGAAGTAAGGACCGGCCTCGGCCTCCCTTGTCTAGTGTCGGATTGTAAGCTGTTAGGTCGACGACTCTGAGCTTGCCAGTCGACTGTAACGCTTGGAAGATTTCGAGAACGTCATGATCGGTCAATCCTCCCGGCTCTGGAAAATCGACACCCGGCATGATAGAGGGATCGAAAACGTCCATGTCCAAGTGGGCGACGATCCAATCTGATGAATCGCTCAAAAAACTAGCCATTTGCACTGCGATTTCTCCCAAGCCTCGTTTCCTTATCTCTTTGGCTGGGAAGAGCTTCACAGAGCTTTGGAGCGTTTCGTCCTCGCCGAGGTCGAGGGACCGCGAGCCAACATGGACGACCCGCTTCTCCTCCAACAGGGGTCTCTGAGATTCGATATCCTTTGGTAGTCTTGGGCCTCGGCCGCAGGCGATGGCTAGAGGCATGCCGCCGATAAAGCCCGACGGGCTAGTTTCAGGGACGTTGAAGTCACCGTGAGCATCAAGCCAAACCATCCCCCAGCTTTCCCTCGTAGACTGTCTTGAGGCCTGCGAGACTTCCGGGGACGAAGGCACAGTCCCCGCCAAGGCAGAAGGCAATCCTGGAAGGGTCGACTAGCCCTGTCAGCTTGTCTTTGACTCTGCGAGTTCCTTCCGAGAACTCTTCAAAGTTTCTGAGGTTCTTAGGGCCGTGGTCCCTCACGATGGAAGGGCAATCAACGTCTCCAAGATCGACGAGGTCGTTGTCCACCGACTTTATTCTTTGGACGACGCCTGCTTTCCCGAGATTGGGGACAGCGTCACCCATCGCCCGATATTTTGCCAAGGTGTAGAACGGGATTCCGACGAATGTTACACCCATGATGATCTACCTGCAACATTTCTCTTTCCCGTGTTTTCAAGAAGGTTTCATTCTTCGGAATCATTCCGGACTGGATCTACATTTATCTCGATAGACACGTCGACCCATAAGAGCTTAGGCTCTTCAGAAGTTGTGAACTTTCAAACGGGGAATCTCTTAGGGGATCGGGAATTCGTCTTTTCGTCTGGTGAAGTATCCCTTTCTCCAGGCGAGAGCGATTACTCCTAACGTGCCCACTGCACCTACGACACTTGTTGCTGTAATGACATTTCGCCCGTTGGCTTGGAGCCACGTTGGTTTGACCTCGAAGCTTGCAAGAGCTGATCGGTCTGATGATCCTGCTTGGTGGGCCTTGACGATTACCGCGTAAGTCCCTAAGGAACCGGAGGCCGGAATCACGTATGATGCTTTGTAGACGCCCGTCGTGACGAGAACGGCGTTCAGAGTGATGTTGGACCCGTTGGGCCTCACTAGAATCAGTTGCAGGCTGGTGACTGTTGTGAGTTGTCCGTTGAGGTTTGTGGTGGCAAAGATGACGGCAGTGTCTCCCGGGAAGTATATGGTTCCCGAGCTGACAGACACAATCAAGGTGCTGGGCTCTGGGAAAACGAAGAAGCTAGCTTGCACGTCTAGGTTCGAAGGAAACAGTTCCTTCGCATGGACTTGATGAACGATCCCTGCTTGGGCATCTGGAACGTCGAAAGTGAAATTGAACGAGCTCCCTTGGATGAAGAAGAAGCCAACCGTCTGGTCGTCAAAGGTAATCTGGATCTCGAGAGGAGAGAAGAACCGGCCTTGTGATGGGTTGAGAAATCCTGACCCATGAACCATTACCTGGGTTCCAACAGGTCCACTTGTCGGACTGAGAGCCAGAACGGGTTGGGGTAGGACCGTTAGTTGAAGCTGAAAAGTGTGGACCAGTATTCCGCTTGCTCCCTTCACTGTTATCGTGTAATTTCCAGGAGGAGTCGAGGCTGTGGTTGGTATGGTTAGCTGTGAGAAGGGTGTCCCTGTGGGCGCAAAGGTGATCTGGGTCGGGTTGAAGGAAAGGGTCGGCCCATTGTTCACACTGGGAGAGACTTGTCCGGTCAAAGTCACTGTCCCGTTGAAGGAACTGATGCTGGTGCTGAAGAGTTGCACTCCCACGAACGTTGAGCCTCCTGCGAAGACAATATTCCCGCCGGGGGGTATGGAGATGAACAATTGAAAGTCAGGCTGAGTGACGACTTGAACGGTTAATGTGACGAAGTGGGATATGGATCCGCTGGTCCCCGTGACTGTTACAAAATAGGTTCCAGGCGGAGTGTTCCCTGCGCCTAGGATCAAGGCGGCATTTGCTGAAGAGTTCGCTGCCAAGTTGACCTGAGACTGATTGAAGGTCTCCGTGAGGAAGCCCGTAGGCGTTCCCGTGAGCGTAACAGTTCCGGAGAAGCCGTTAAGACTCGTCAGGGTAATCGTTGAAACAGCGACGGCGAACGGATCATTGATCCCACTTGACTCAATGGTAAGGAAAATCGGGTTAGCTGTGATCTGAAAGTCCCCGCTGGCTCCCGGAAGAATGATAGTTGCGTTGACCGAGTGCATGATCAATCCACTGGTCGCCGTTATGGTCACAAGGTAGGTGCCTGGTTGTGTTTGGAATGTCACGAGCGGGTCCAAAGCGGTTGCGTTTTCCCCGTTTGGACCAAGCGTTAGCGCTATTGATGAATTCTCGAAGGGAGACGCAGAGGTCAGTCCGACAGCAAGGCCCGGAGGGCTTACACTGGCTTGCAGTCTGACTGTTCCGGTGAAGTTGTTGATGCTGTCGAGTGTGATTATGGGTGGATGGAAGAAGGTGCTGTTGATCGGATTCGGTAGGATGAGTGTGTTCGGATTGGCTGAAATGGAGAAGTCAGGTAGACCGCTCGTAACCGTTATCGGTATCTGCAACGGTATGGAGAGGCCATCGCCGCTCGCGAGAGACCGTACGACGTAGACACCATTGGCCGTGAAGCTGTTCGTCTGGACGTATACAAACGTGGAGAAGCTTCCTACTCCGAGGTTGCCTGTACCGTTGAACGCGGTGATAGTTGGGAAGTTTGGTCCTGTTGGCACCGTTGTAGTCACAGCGACGAAGCCAGAGAATCCATTCACAGCATTTGTAATGAGTTGAACGGAGCCGGAATCTCCCGCGAGGAGACTCAAAGAGCTGGGGCTAGCCTCAAAAGTGAATCCCGGGGCTACGGTTGCATTTGGTTGCACGGTGATAGTGCCATGCACCCAAGGGTGTATCGTGTCATAGTAGAAGTAGGTTCCAACGATATTGAACGCGAAGGTGAAGTTTGCACCAGAAGAAATAGGGCCTGAATCGAATGATGGTAGTGACGCCGAGTTGAGGAAGGGACACGCGACACTCGGAGGGCTGGTGGAAGGAGAGCATGATGTGACGGTATGGATGACCGTGCCTGTGTTGTCCCATTCTACCTTGCTGCCTACGATGGCTGTCGCTGACGCTGGATTGACCCGACAGGCTGAGGCATTGAAAGAACAAACGGCGTCATCGATTATTGAAATAGGATAGTGCCAGAGATTTGTTCCAGTCACCATGAACGATATAGAGAAGCCGGGCGAACTTTGGAGTATCTGTAACTCGATTCCAGTAGACTTGTCGTAGAAGAGAACTTGGGAGGGACCGCTGAAGGGGGTGCCGGTGATGTTGACAACGTTGATCTGACGAGTGGCGCCGGCATAGGTTGCGGTTATCGTGTTGTTGAACGTCGGGGCCGATGGAGAGTTGAACAAGTGATCACCAGGCCCGAGATTAGCTGCGACGAGTGGTGGAAACTGTGTCAGGTTACCTATTCCAGAGTTGAGGTCTCCGCGGAATATTTGCATCTGAATGTTTCCCCCGGAGACAAATGTCCCTTTCAGCGTTACATTACTACCGGAGACTGCGGTCACTACAAGAATGATTCCGGTGATGTTGATGGCTGGGCCAACGAACTTGAAATTGCCATAATTCCACCAGTCTCCCACCTTCACAGCTGGAACGTAAGTGGTAGACGCGGAAACAGCGCCCGCATAACTAGGCACTGCGAGGGCGATCAAGGACGTTACGAGCAAGATATGGAATAGGACTGAAGGTTTCATTGAAGATGTTCGATCAATCGTGAGGTTCGCTATATACTGTTCGGGATCTGTGCTGGGCAGTTGGAAAGAAATATCCAGCAATTGGTTACAGGGGCGATCGAAAGATATCCAGGTTAGTCATGCCCGAAGCCGTCAAGGGAGGGCCTGGGCGGTTTCATGGTGCTCTAGAGGCTATAGACTAGTTTCGCCTGTTTCGGCTCCCATACCAAGTACTTGTTCGCGCGTTTCTAGGTGACGTGTTTCTTAAGGCTGAGATCCTTTGTGCGAAATGTTGACCGATAATGCGCGAGACGATATTCGACGAGTCTTACAATGTGCGAGAAGTATTGGATGATGTCATCGAGAGAGTTGCCCTCCGCGAAAAGTTGTTAGGTACGGCGAAACAGTTTGCGGAGAAGAAGAGAGAAGACAAGTTCACCTTAGCCATCAAACAGTTTGAGAATCTCATGGTCGACTTTCTACGTCTCTACCAGCCTATCCTCGATAGGTTGCGTAGCTATCGGGAAGGAATGCAGAAGGAGATTACAAGTCTAAGATCGTCACTCGCAACAGTCAACGGAATGCTCGAGGTCTCAAAGGGAATCGAAGGACTAGCCCCCAGAATCCAGCAGCTTGAGGTGAATGGACAGGAACTTGACGCTAACATCAATGAGAAAATGAAGATCGCGAACAAAATAGATGACCTGTTCAACAGAGTGCGGCCTTTCCAGACGGGAGGCGCAGGACCAATGGGTCGGGATTCGTTGTCAGATGTCCTAGCAGGAATGCCAAAGGATCTCTTCCCAGAGACACCTGAGCCAGCTAACGAAAAGACTCGAAAGACTGGCACTAGAAACTAACGCCCGATCGCTTTCCCTTTCTTCGGCAATAGCGGTTACAGCACTCCATTATCCGGCCGACTTTCCATACGACAATCGACCATACCTTTGGCGACGAGAAGACCAGTGCATTCAGCGAGAGCAGTGCATTCTATAGTCGACGAGGATCTGCGGGTCTCTACACACAAGAGCATCATCAAGACCCTAGGACGACAATACTCAGATGCGACACAATTCTTCGTCGAGCTCGTCGTCAACTCGTGGATGTGGGGCGAGGCAACAAGGGTCGAGATCAAGATCTCTGACTCGGGCTCTCATATCGAATACGAGGAATGGGGTCACGGGATGGACCTCGATGGACTGCGCGAATTCCTTACCAAGGGAAAAACAACCGGCGAGGGATTCTCCCCGAAATACAAGCGCCCGATACGAGAATCGTACGGGATGGGCAGTCTCGCTTGGCTGACCCTAGGTCGCGAGCTAGAACTTCAAGTCCACAAAGGACGATTCGATCGCACCATTATGCTGACGGAGAGCCTAATCGATCGACACTGGGCCCCCACCGACCAATCCACCTGGAAACCCTTGCGAGTAATACAAGCTCCATTGGATCATGACGGTCTAAGGATCAGAATTCGTTCCTTGACAAAAAAAACTGACTCGGGAGAGGTCCGCAGAGCTCTACTGGCGAGAGCAAACGTTCTTGCTCTGCGCGGATACGGGCCCTTCGAAGTCTTTGTAAATGGCGAAGCGGTGAAGCCGGAAGAACTGCGCGGCGCAACCCTCCTTCCTGTTAACATCGCGACGGAATATGGGAAAATTACGGGCGAAGTATTGATCCTGCCAATCTCTAAGACGCGTGCGGGGATATCCGAGGCAGGAATGAGCGTACAGCAGAAGCACATCACCTGTCTGCAACACCAGTTCTTCGGCCTTGATCAGTATCGTATTCATGGCCTGAGCCGGATCCAGGGCTGGGTGAACGCTGACTTCCTCCGTCGATTGCCCGGAGGGAATGAATTTGAGCGAGACAGCGCGCAGTGGAAAGTGTTCGAGAAAGCCATGCGCGGCTTTGTCCGGAACAAGGTCTTGAAATTTCTCAGACAGACCGCCAGCCGCAGAGAGCTTCGCAGCATACAATACCTCAACCGGGAGATTGCGGAGAGATTGCGACGTAGTCTCCGAAGAAATATCGAGATACTCTCAAAGGCAATTATCAAGACAAAGACGTTGTCAAAGCCTAGCCAATCATCGCAACACATGACGAAAAAAGAGAACGGGTCAGGACGTCGGAAGGAACGGAAGTCTAAGACACGTCCCAGAGACGCGACCAGAAGTGTCATACATCTAAAGGATCAAGTTCTGGCCTTCGATATCGCCCACGGTGGAGACAGAGGTCAGGCGTACGTGGAGACTGACAAGAATGGTGTCCGAACCGTCTTTGTCAACATGGATCACCCGATGTGGAACGTAGAGGCGAGCCTGACTCCGACAAAGCTCCGTTACTGTATCCGACAGATCCTTGAGCGATCGATTGCTGAAGATATTCTGCCAGCGAATCCTTCGACTCCCGAGGAAGCTTACTCTGTACTGGACGCCCTATACAACGACGCCTTGGCCTAAATGATCTCGAGCCGATTAGATAGGTTATACCCCCCTCCATAGAACTTTATACTTGAGAGATGCGTAGCGAACCTCGGTAATCATGCCTCAGAAGAATGAATCATCTCCGTCCTCTCTTGCAGAGGTATTCGAGAAAATGGCTGAGAAAGACTATGCATTCAATTTCGATGTGACCATGGAACTCGCGACATCATCTTTGCGAGTCGGAACTGTAAGGGTCCACGGTAAGGTCGAGTCCGCGGCTCTGAAGAAGAAATAGTCTCGATAACGAGTTCGGAATCTATCCACCTATCAGGGTGCGCCTTGTCCGAGCAATGCTTCTTTCTCGCAATCATAGCACCTATAGGTTCGCTCTCTCGTCCATTTGCCGGACGAGTCAAGAATCTGTTTGTCCTGGGTGTTGAGTTCGCTGGATTCGAACTGACCACCGCACCTGTCGCAAACATGTTCCACTAAGATTACCAACTGATGGGCTAGCTATCGCTACTCATAAACAGTCGCCGCTAGACCCCGCAACACATTTACCGGGCGCGGTCTTCCTGAACAATCAGCATTGTCAGCTAGTTCGGACGTAGAGAAGAGAAAACGGATAGAGCAGACGTTTGATGAGTTCAACGAGTCTTGGCTTGTCTATTGGAACGCGTACATTGACCTGCAAAACCAGTTGTATGAGAGCTTGAAAAGTGCGCGAGAAGTGACCTGGCTCGGGGCAACCGACTCGGCGAAAATGAGCGAGATAAACGCAGCCCAACGACAATTGTTCTCCACTATGCCGCGCCGCCTGGACTACGTCCCGCTGGGACAGATCAACCGGAGTATGGATTATGCGCTCGGCAAGATCAACGAGCTGTTGGCGGCTCTCTTCACGGAGAAGGAGAAATGCAAGAGATTGGAGGACGCGATAGACATTCTCACTGACAAGGCGACCAAGACTAAGCAAGAGTTGCAAAGCGAGTCTTAATTTTCTGAGTCAGGAAAACGATGTATCGCGAGTCCACGCTAACACGTTCCGTTATGTGAAGTTCGATAACTGGTTGCTAGGCGGGAACTTGTATTCCCATTCCTCCATATTTCGGATAGAGATATTTGGCTGCGGGAATTCCTTGAATCGTTTCCACTTCTGCCCACCGAAGTCCTTCCCTCCTCAGGTCTGAGAGAGTTTTGTGAAGGAGAAGAGAACCGAACCCTCGCTTTCGATAGCCAGGCGAGACGACTACTCCAGTAAAGAAGCGACCTTTTCCTGAGTTCCGCTCGGAAATTATCCCATTGATCCCAACAATCTTCTCATTGATCTCAACGACCAGCATTTTCGCGCCCAGTCGTTTCTTCGAGTCTAGAAACCACCTTCCTGCGCTAGTCGGTGTCCATTTTTTCAGATAGTTCATCCATGGAGACCCTTCTTCTTGGCCAAGACCTTCATACCATAATTCTGCCACCGAACCGATTTCGCTCTCTGATGCTAACCTGATGCGTACTTCTGTGGTTTTGCTTGGATCAGGACAGTCAAACTTGGAGAGGTCCCATCTGAACACGCAATAGAACGGGCCGAACGGAGACATTTCCTACTCGCTCTCTACTTGCGAAAAATTCCGTTCAGACATCCTACTTTGAAGGAAAATGATCACTTCTTTGAAATCGATAATCGTAGTCGCCTGAATTTCCTGTTCTCTGCAGAGCTGAGCAAGCTTAGAGTTCCTTATCGCGAATCTCAAATCTGCGTTTCTCAGAGCATGCAGATCCCATCGTCCGTCGCCAATATAGGCAACCGTGTCAGCCTTTGTCTTGTAGTATCTAACAGTGTCGTCTTTGAGGCTGATCGATCGGTTGTCCTTCAGTTTTGGAAAGTCGAATTTGATACCTGTCGGCGTGCATTTCGCTGCTGCCGCGTACAGTTTCACGTTGTTCCACCACGTCTTACGTCTTAGAAAATGTTTGATGACGAAATCCAGGCCTGCACTGACGAGTACTAGTGGGTAGTGATTTGTCTTGCAGTAGGCGACTAGATTGTCGAAGCCTGGCCTGAATCTGGTGACCCCGTCAAGTTCGTCCAAAATTTGGGATTTTGATGCCCTTACCATCGCGCCCTGTCTTCTGAGGCATTCCTCGAGCGTGATCTCCCCCTTGACGTACTGATCATCCACAGCCCTCCAATCGCCCTGAGCGAATTTTTCGGCAACGTTCTGGAAGGTGTCGTTGAGAGTAACCGTGCCATCAAAGTCGGTTAGTACTGCAAGCTTCATTTCAAACGGGCTTCTTCGATTTCTGCGTCTTGTGGACGTTGAAAAACTATGGTCTCTCGAAAGATGAGAGTAAGCTTGTCGATATAACGCGCTACTACGATGTTTCTCAGGATATCATAACCATATTTTGGGCTGAAAAATGGCTCTCGCAAAGCCTATCATGGACGGCAGGTAATCAAATCCATGAGCGAACGTTTCACCGCAGAGATGGCCGTAGCGTTCCAAGCTTCTCGGCACGGAGTCTCTGTCGAACAGGTGGGTATAGCTCCGTTAGTGGTTGGCTCTTGGGACCTTGAGACCGTCAAGTCTCTGGCTAAGACTGTGGGCGCTAATTCGTCGCCGTCTTGGTGGTGGGGGCCGCGGTTTCCATTGTACAATGGCCAGGTTGGCGACAGAAGGGTCTCTGTTGTTAGTCTCCCCTTGGGTGCACCCGCCACTATACTGGTTATGGAAGAGCTGATTGCTTGCGGCGTGCGGGCTTTCTTGGGGCTGGGGTTTGCCGGGAGTATTCAACCCGAAGCCCCAGTGGGAACCTGTTTCATTCCGACATCCTGCATCAGGGATGAGGGAACATCCCCGCATTATCTGGCGAGTGATGATGGGCTTCGTCCAGCGCAACGACTAGTCCGGGCACTAGAGAAGGCGCGCGTCAAGAAGGGCGTGGTGGCATATACAGGTCCTATCTGGACGACGGACGCGCCCTACAGAGAGATGGTGACGACGATCGAGAACTATCGATTGCGTGACGTGTTGGGAGTTGATATGGAGACTTCAGCGATGTATGCGTTGGGCACATATCGGAATGTCGAAGTCTGCAACTTCCTAGTCGTAAGCGATGAACTGTGGAGAGATTGGAGGCCAGCGTTCGGCCTACCCGAACTGAGAGAGGCTTTGAAACGAGCCGAAGAAGTTATCCTAGAAGCGATCACAACACTACGAAAATGAGTTGCTCTCGTTAGTCTTCTTGAGTTGGAAATCCCTTAGACGCTTTACAGATTCATGCGTTGACGACTTGATTTTTCGGGCCCTTCGATGCTTCAGCAGGAAGGCCACAGCTAGGGCAAATCATGCTCCCGATGCCTAATTCCGTGCCACAGCTCTGACAAAATCTCATGCCGAGAATCCGGCCGTTGGCCGATCGTTTTCTTAGATGTCTGGTGAACAGTACAATGGCAAGCAGTCCTAGTCCGGCGTAGCCCGCGGCGACCGGTATGATGATGGAGCGGAAAATTGTGAGCAAAGAGTTAGGCGATAGCGTCGTCTTGTTAGTCGACGTGGAGGGACCTTTGCCAGTGCTCGGTGGGCTAGGGCCCGGATTGTTGGTGGGATTAGGGCCTGGACTGGGTGGTGGGGCTGGATTGTTGCTTACAACGAGCGTCTCGTTCAGTGTTGTTTGTTGGAGTGCTATCCATTCTTGAGCTTGAGTATCAAGATACTGCCACGACTGGATATCGATTGTTAGATTGTAGTTTCCGAGCCTAAGATCCGCTGGGAGGTTTATGGTTGCATTGTAATGGGCCGTCGCTGCGCTGAATGAAAACGGCGTCCCTATCGATATGTTGTAACGCCCGAAACCTGTAAAAATGGTTAGGTTATCGAATCTCACGGTCGCTCCCTGGGGGTCTCCAATGACCATCGTGATGGCCGCTTGATGACCGGGACGTCCTGTTGCTTGGGGGCCCGCGTCCAAGGTGGGAAAGGTCACGGGCGTCAGGCCCGTCGTCAACTGATGTGCGTTTGCAATCTCGGCAGTACCATTGGAGGCGAAGTACTGGCTGAGGGAGTTGTCGAGTGAGACTGGGTTGGTCGTGTTGTCCCTGAATACAGATTGCCCCGTATCTGTATTCCACTCGTCCATCCATATCCATGCTGATGAGAGAGTTACTCCAGTCTCATTGTATGTGACCGGGAGGCCAGTGCCATAGTATGGCATGCTATGATAATGTTCGGTCATCAGTCCTGTGAAGAATCCAAGCTCGGAGCTTAGGCTGGACTGAAGGCCAACAAAGGTGCTACCATGCCTAGAGTATGAGCTTGAAGAGACCGCCCCCGTCTGCCAGTCCATGGCCTGCATTACAACGGACCCCGAGGAGAAACTCAGACTAAGCAATACGCTGTCTCCAGCATTTACGAGTCGGTTGAAGGTCTTCAGTCCTCCTCCGCCGTTGGCCGGGTCGATGGAAACGCCGGTATTGTCGAAGACTTCGTAGTTCATACTGAAGCCCGGATTAAAGCCGCCGAAGGTATGAGGCCAGTTGTAGGACAGTCCAACCTGGTACCAGTAGCCTTGATCTGTCAGTCCGTTGACCAGGTACCCGGGTCCCACACCGTTAGGATCTGTAAATGCGACTGCAGTTACGTTGAAGGCTAGCTTGGAAAAATTCTGGGTGAAAGTGACCCCGACCTGCTCATCGTAAGGATTTGCGGAAGCGAGCGAAGCAAGTGGAAGAGGTTTAGTGGTGGACCTCGGGAACCCGAGAGGGAAACCAGTAACGGGCTCCTGAGGGTAGTGGTTCAACGATATGATAGGAAGGGCGAGACTGAGGATTAGAGGCAACAGCAGGAGTCCCCTCAATTTTATGGGCATAGTCTCGTTGATCCAAGCATCATGCTGTTCTCCTGAAACCAGACTGGGCCAAAGGGCTTTGATGGTCGCCTTTCGGAGCAATAGACTTTGGGGCAAGGATGCTTCCTTTCCTAATCGTCCAAATGATTGTTCTCCTAGGAATTTGCTTAACTTCCGTCCATCCAGAATCCGACAACGAGCCTACTGATTCTACGAGAGAGTCTCGAGTCCTTTGGATGTCAGCTTGTTTTTTTCCGAGAGATAGCCGTTCGACTTCAGCGCATTCGTCTCCTTTTCAACCTGTCTCTTGTCCATGGAGAGATGCTTCGCGATGTCCTTTGGCTTTGCGAAACCTTGTTGGTACTTTGTCAAAATCAAGAACTGAGCCCGCGTCATATCACCCGGCAGGTTCAAGGGCCCTTGGTTTCCGGTCTGCGTTCCCATGCCCGGCATCATGTTCTGGACCTGACGCATCATCTGCGACGTATCCATGCTCGGACGCGAGTATGTCGCCGCCTGCGCTGTGCTCAAGACACGCTGTAAGACACTGTAGGTTGCGAACCCGGTTAGCCCAGCTGCTCCCATAGGCAGGGCGGGGCTTGCCTGTATCCTGAGAAGCGTTCCGAGGGAGCTTTCGTTGCCAAACAAGTTCAGGAGGTTTGGAAGATAGGATCCGAGTGGCGAGTAAGAGCCGGATAGGAAAAGAAGAGGAAGTGCCCCGCCTACAAGAGAGATAATTACCCGGAAAAACGATCTTATAACCATGATATCCCACGATACAGTCTTCCATTCTATCTCGGGGCTTAAAGTCTATCTGATTTTAGCGGGGTAGAAACTCGTGGTCAAGATGAAACCGTGGCCGATTATCGCTCTGATTCTGGTTGTGGTGGCATCTGTCGGGGCGGCGGTCCACTATGTGCGTGAAGCGTCAATCATGGGTACGCCCTCTCTCTGCAGAGACCCGAACAACATCAAAAGCCATGTCTACAATCCCGCAAGGCTACAAACGGTCAAGGACTGCGTCACCGTTTCAGGAATCGTGGACACCGTGATCGCCGAGGACGACGGGGACTACCATGTTTGGTTCCACGTTGATCCGCAATATGCGAGTTTGCCCAACAGCGCGAACAACGACTATCGACAAGGCGATTTGCTAGCGGAGATAATCTGCGCGACGACAGTCAATCAGCAGGACGCTGTTCTAGCATGCGATGGCTATACTAACCAAATTCTTCCAATACCAAAAGCAAACCAGAACATCACTGTGACAGGGCCTTACGTTCTAGACAGCGTCCACGGGTGGATGGAAGTGCATCCCGTCTACTCCTTGATCGTCTCCTAGAGACGAACGGGTTTTCTAGGAACTCTTGATAGGAGTTCCATGCCGTTCGTCAGGGCAAATCCATTCGCCGACACCCATCCGAGAGATTCTTCGATAACACATCCGGCCGTGGGTCACGCATAACATTCTGCCGTTAACGACTTCAGGCAACTCGTGCTCATCCCTCTGTGCATCCCCATTCGACCGGCCCAGCCTTTCAGGCCCCCCCAAAGGAGACAAATTCGAAGAGTCTTCTTCAACCATACCCGAAACGCACGATTCTAGAATGCTCGGCTGTCCGTTAAGTATTGCTGCTGGTCAGGAATCTTTCTAGACCAAAAGATAGCTGCTTAGATCATACACAAAGGTTTCCAGCTTCGGCTTCCAAGAAACCTATCCGAAACTCACCGATATCCCAATATGGTGCGACGGGGCGAACGGCGAAAACCCTATTCGTTCTAGCCTAGGGGTTCTGGGAAAAAAATGGACGCTTCTAGTATTGCGCGACGTAGCGTTTCATCGGCTTGTGAAGTTTAGCCAGATCTTGAAGAATAATCAGGGGCTGACCCCTCGAGTTCTATCGTTGCGCTTGAAGGATCTGCAAAACGATGGTCTTATCGAAAGGGTCTTGGGTCCCAAGGACCAACGTGTTGTAAATTATCGGCTGACCAAGAAGGGAAACGATACCATTCCCATACTCACGGGTTTCATCCAGTATGGAGTTCAGTACCATTCGAACCGCGTCTTCGAAGACGGGGAGCCTCGGGAACTCGCAGATCTGTATCCTAGGGACCAACCGGAGATGTTGGGACGCCTGCTATCTTATGCTAGAGGGGCGAAATCGACTCCGACCAGTGAACGGCCGAGATAGCCCACCGACAGTAGAGGAGTTATCCTACCCTTATCGAACCGCGATCTCAGGCCACATATTGGCTGGGATGCCATCAGTGAAGTCCCCAGCCTTCAGCTTTGTGTCGCCAAGGAATCCGAATTTCTGCGAAAAATCCCTAGCAAGGTTTTAGTCTACGTCTCCACTAGCCCCGATCATGCCTAAGTCCAAATCCAAAAAGGCAAAAGCGAAGAAACCGGCAAAATCTAAGAAAGCACCCATCCCACCGGGATTCCATGCAGTAACACCATACCTCACTATCAACGGTGCAGCTGCCGCCATCGACTGGTACAAGAAAGCTTTCGGCGCAAAAGAACTAGCACGAGACGCCATCCCAGGTGGAAAAATCATGAACGCGCGCATCAGAATCGGCGATTCTATAGTAATGCTATCCGACACCTTCCCAGGTGGTGGCCCTCAATCCCCTGACATGCTTGGCAACAGCCCCGTCACACTACACATTTACACAAGCAACATTGAGAAAATCTGGCAGCAAGCCGTCGACGCAGGCGCCAAGGTCACAATGCCACTTGACAACCAGTTCTGGGGCGAACGCTACGGCCAACTAACCGACCCCTACGGCCATCACTGGTCACTGTCCCAACAGGTCAACATGACGAAGAAAGAGAAAGACGAGAAACAGAAACAGGCCATGGCAATGTTCGCTCAGAATGAGCACCCCGTCCGGACAGAAGAACCGCAAGTCGCGCAAAACTAGTCACGACACCAAACCCAAAAAGGGCGAAGCCAACGCTTCGCTCAACCCCTTTTTCTATGCAAACGATTCCCACTAGATACCTGGCAACATCTATGAAATTGGATCGGCTCGATCATCTTGTTCTAACCGTCAGAAACATCGAGACCACATGCACATTCTATTCAAACGTACTCGGCATGGAAATCGTCACATTTGATAACGGCCGCAAAGCCCTGACGTTCGGTTCCCAGAGGTTAAATCTCCATGAGGCAGGCAAAGAACTCGAACCGAAAGCGTACAGACCTACCCCCGGCTCAGCCGACATATGTTTCACAACTACCACCCCTATCGATGAAGTCGTCAAACGACTCCAATTATCAAAGGTCAGAATTCTCGAAGGCCCTGTCAAGAGAACTGGAGCGCTTGGTCAAATGACATCTGTATATTTCCGCGACCCCGACCTCAACCTAATAGAAGTCTCAAATTATGGAGATCCGATAAAGACCCATCCCTGAACAGGAAAGGCCTGCTGATCTCGACATCGGGCTAGAGTTTCTTCTTCAAGAAATAGCCTCTCGTTTCAAAACCCAACTTATCATACAACTCTTTAGCCCCGATCTCGTCGGCTGGCGCCGACAGTGTCACAGTATCAATTCCTCTCTCTCCGAAGACCGCAAATAGGCGATTAAGGAGTAGCGTAGCGATTCCCCTTCGGCGATACTCTTCCTCGACCGTGAGTATCTCAACGGAACCTACCTTTGTTGCCTTCCATCTTCGCAGAACTTCATCGGGAACGTTCCTGGATTCGTGGCCGTAGACGAAACCAACTATTCTCTTGTCGAGCTCTGCTACTAGGAAGAAGTCAGGCTCGGACGAGTGGAGTCCCTGTATATCTGCTTCTGTCGGGGTGGAGTCCCATGAGGCATATTTTTCAGAGAGCTGAAGAACGGCGACCCCATCATCCTTCTTGTATCGTCTAATGGTTGGTTGCACGAACGATTCCGAGCATCGTATTCCAGTTGTGTTGAGACTCACTTGGTCGGGGTAGAACTTTTCGAAGTGTTGCTTGCCTTTACTGCTTCCGCGATTCCCCATATGATCAAGCCTATCGCAACTAGGTAGTTCAATAACCAAGGAATCATCAAGAGCAATGCACCTAAGAGTATAGCCAGCAGTGCGGTCCCTAGTCGCGGAATCTGCAACGCTTTCTCTATGTCAGAGACTATTCCCATTGCTCGTCCTTGCTGCCCTGTGGACGAGGCTCCATAAGAGTTGTGCAGTCTGCTGCCGGAAGGGCCTTCGCTGTCTCGAGTGGGAAAAAGGAGGACTTGAGGCTTGAATGCTTAAGGGCGGGTAGCGCCAACAACAAAGTCTCCTAGAAGTTGAGATTGTCAGTGTTAGCGACTTGTGCGTTTCGTAGAGAGCGGCTCCCTGAGGAAAGCTTGGTTAGGATCGAAGCCGCTGGATACTCTGCTACGATCTGTGAAAACTGTCTTACTCTCTTGATTGTTCACCGTCGATATCATCGTTTGAATCTGGAAAGACTGATCTTGCGGATATCAACAACATAGAGAATCACGGGGGCTGGTCTGCAAGCCAGGTCTTGGGACTACGATGGAGATCTGGAAAAAAACTTTGAGAAAAGTCGAGGGATGTCGGAGGTGTGATCGTGTGTTAGCGTATTCTGCTCATGGCCGGCTGGAACATTTGTTCTTGGTCTCGCGGTGGAGCTGACGATCTGTATGCTCTGAGCCCATTGTTCCCGTTGTCAAACGCGGGTCTTGCAGCCGTGTTCACTTTGACCCAGTCAGGAATGATTACGGCTCTGATCAATTCCTGTATCGATATTCCTCGGTCTTCTGCTTCTGTTTGTAGGAGTTCGAAACTTTCATCGCGAAGGGACAGCATGAATTTTGCCAATTTGACACCTAAAGAGTGGGGAGGTTTGTCTTTGGGCTTCTCGAATATAAACATTCTACGGAGAGAAAGTAGGGATTATTTTCACTCAAATCAGTAAAGAAGCTAGCATGGGAATGTCTATCAGCCCCTATTGGATGCGCCTTCGTCAAGACTGAGCGAGCTTCGAGGGACACGACCAGATCTTGCGAGAACGAATCGACCTTCATCTCAACGAGACTCCGACTCTGAAGAACCCTGTTCTGATTGCGGGCCTCCCTGACAGCGGAAGAGTTGCGAAGATCGTTCTCGATCAACTAGTTAAGACACTCAAAGCGACTCCTCTGGGCTATCTCTATTCGGACTATCTCCCGCCTCGGCTGCTCCTAAAGCCCGACGGGACATCAGACTTGATGAAGCATGAGATATTCTACTGGATCAACAAAGACTCCGGCCCCGACCTCGTTCTATACACCGGAGACGCGCAACCAATTCTGCCTGAGGGAGCCTTTCGTCTCTCCGAGGCAGTTGTGAAACTCGCAGAGAAACTCGGAGTCGAAACAGTTGTGACCGTCGGCGCGTTCATCACTGGCAAGATCGCTGAACATCCACAAGTCTACGGCGCCGCAAGCGAACTAGTCCTCGTCAAAGAACTCGAAGAGTTAGGCGTGAAAATCATAGACAGCGGTGCGGTCACCTGGATGAACGGCTTGATCCCTGGGCTCGCAAAAGTCCGGAATCTAAAGGGCCTATTTCTCTCGGGAGAAACATCCGGATTTATGATCGACCCGCGCGCAGCAATGATCATCCTCCGCGTCCTCGTCAAGAAACTCGGATTGCAAATTGACCTGACGGAACTGGAAGGACAAGCAAAGGAGATTGAAACCGCACTCAAGCAGGGCGGCGACAAAGAATCCGACCTTTCAGGCAGTTCTGAATATATCGGGTGACCCCAAAGCTGCCTGAGATGACGGTCGATTACCAGGTAATCATGGGTGACAGCCGTCGAATGCGAGAATTGGCTGATAATTCTGTTCATCTAGTCGTCACCTCGCCACCCTACCCGATGGTTAGCATCTGGGACGATTTCTTCCGGGAAGAATCCGCGCAATCCTACAACCAAATGCACGACTACCTTAACAAGACGTGGAACGAGGTGAGAAGAGTCCTAGTTCCCGGCGGAATAGCCTGTATCAATATTGGCGACGCGACACGGACAAGGGACGGAGTATTCCATCTCTATCCAAACCATTCTCGCGTGATAGAGTCTTTCGAGCAACTGGGTCTCATCACTCTCCCGTACGTTCTATGGAAGAAGCCTACTACGAAGCCCCGTTACAAGGGAAAGGGAGCGTTTCTGGGCTCAGGTTTCCTTCCACCCAACGCGTACGTAACTCTAGACATGGAGTACATTCTGATCTTTCGAAAGGGAAGTCTGAGGTCTTTCGAGCCCAAGGACCCGAAACGCTACCGCAGCAAATTCACCAAGAAAGAGCGTGACGAATGGTTCTCACAAGTATGGACCGTCGCAGGGGCAAGACAAACACACGGAGGGTTGGAAAGGCGGGTCGCGGCGTTCCCTGAAGAAATTCCTCGGCGCCTGATCCGAATGTTCTCCATTGAGGACGATCTAGTTCTTGATCCCTTTCTCGGATCTGGAACTAGTCTCAAGGCAGCGATGGGTCTCAACCGGCGATTCGTTGGATATGAGAAGCTGGAAGATTTATCGAGTATTATACGAGAGCGGATGGGCCAGGAATCGGAAAGGATTCTCTTTCAGAAACAGTCTGTTGTGGAACAAGCTAGTTCCGCATTAACAACTTAGCAGCATCACTCAACGAGCGTGCGATGTGGTCTGGATGTCCGCCCTGGGGGCCTCTGCGTTTTAAAAGTATCATCATCATTCCAACTCCCTTCGCTCCCTCAATGTCGGTGTTTGGATTGTCGCCGATGTAGAGGCAATTTCTCGGCCGTAAGCCTAGTCGTTCTGCAATCAAGGTGAAGGGTCTCCTGCTCGGTTTCACACTCGGCGTATCCTCCCCTGCGACAACAATCGCTTCTAGAAATTTCAGAAATGGCTGTTGGCGAATTCTTCTCATCTTCATTCCCGGAGTACCATCGGAATCGGAGACCATTCCAATCCTAAACCCTGCCTTTCTAAGTCGATGAATCGTCGACATCGTGTCGTTGAAGAGTGGACTTGCCGCAGCGTATGTCTTCCAATAGCGGAGAGTTGTCTCGTGGATCCACGGACCTTTCAGCTTAGATAATCTAAGCTGTTTGAGTAGGGTTTCCCACCAGACATCCCTGTTGTAGAGGAATTTTCTTCCATGCATTTCCAGATCGATAAGCCGGAGTTTTCGGAACAGATTCGGCTCGGTGTAGAGGATTCCTTCTTTTCTCAGCCGTTTCTGGAATATGCCAGCGACCACCTGGAGTGCCTGGCGTGCGCCCTTCTTTGACTGGATGAGCGTGTTGTCTAGATCGAATACGACTGCGAGGATCTTCCTGTCGGCCAGTACCTTTCAATTCCAAACGTAAGTTTCCGGCCGGCGATCTGCGAACCGTTCTTTACGCAATCGAGCGTGGAGAGCGAGGTCGATATCCTCAATGATTATTCCCTCTCGCCGTTCGTTGAACACGTTCATCCTTGGGTGGGATATCTTCATCTTCGGGTCTTCCTTGAGACTGACGATCATGCTTTGCCCTGTGAACAAGGGCGGCGAGTATACGTTGGGCGCAACAATTGCTATCCGGTTTTCGAGCGATCGAATTGTGACGTATTGGTGCCATGGTTCAACTCCCGGTCTAACAATCCTCGACGGACACATTAACAAGTCCGCACCCCTAAGCGTTAGGATTCTCGAGGCCTCGGGAAAGTCAACGTCATAACAAACCAGGACTCCAATTTTGTACCCGTCAACCGGGAAGATCTTGTAATCGTTTCCCGGACGAGCGATCTTCTTCTCGAAATAAAACAGGTGGACTTTCGGTTGCCGTCCTATGACTTCTCCGTTCCCACCGATTACCGGGCTGTTGAGAAAAATTCGCCCCTTTACTTTTTCATAGAAGGCTCCTCCGACAACCACGACACCATATTCTTCAGCGATCGATTGTAGTCCGGGAAGCGGGCTCATCGGTGAAGGAATTGTCTTCTCAGGCAACCAATGCTCTGGCAGGCAGATAATATCCGCTTCCTTCTTAGCAGCCTGCTTGGCTTGTTTGACAGCCCGGAAAATCGTCTCTTTGACCGAGGTTGCTATGGGTCTCGTCTGCACTGCTGCCGCGCGCACAATCTTCCGTGACGTACGACGATCCTCTCGCCCTAGATTTTCAGTCTCTTGACCGCGATATCCAAGAGTTGGCGAGCGACTTCTCGCTTGGGCGCCAATGGAATGTGGATCACTTTTCTTCGCTCGTCGACAACAAACAGCTCGTTGGTATCGGTTTGAAACCCCACGCCCTCTAGCGAAACATCGTTAGCCGCAACGAGGTCAGCGTCTTTCTCGCTGAGAATCTCGAATGCTTCTGTCACAAGCTGCTCGTTCGAGACTCCGTGCTCCGTCTTGAAGGCCACGAGAAACGAGTTCGGACTCGCATGGCGAATTTCCCGTATTATCTTCGGCGTGGCTTCTAGCTCAAGCTCTACGGTCTTCTCTTTCCTGGTGCTTAGCTTATGACCAGCAGGTTTCGAGGGGCGGTAGTCGCTTGGGGCCGCTGCGGCGAAGACCAGATCGTGTTTCCCCCTGTTCAATTCGCGTAGAGTAGCTTGGAGCATCTCCTCTGTTGTCTCAACCCTGACGGTCTTCATGCTGGGAGGGGGTGTGACTGAGCCGGGTCCCAGGATCAGTGTTGTCTCAGCACCCCTTGACCAGGCTTCTTCAGCAATGGCCACGCCCATCTTACCTGAAGATCGATTAGTAATTACTCTGACTGGGTCAATGTGCTCGACTGTTGGACCCGCGGTGACCAGCACTCTATGTCCCTCAAGGTCTCTCCTCTGAGAAGGGAGCTGTGATGAGAGCCGTGCGATAACCGCTTGGACAATCTTGGCGGTCGATGCGATTTTCGCTTTTCCTTCCACGATCTCCGGTTCGACAAATTCGACGCCTATTCTCTTCAGACGTGCGATGTTTTCCTGGGCTATTGGGTGATCATAGAGCGGTTCGTGCATTGCTGGCGCAATGAGCACAGGTAGCTTCGAGCCTATTGCGGTCGCCGCCACTGTCGTGACCGGCGTATCGTCAATTCCTGATGCAAGTTTCCCGATTGTGTTAGCGGTCGCAGGTGCGATGAGCACTAGGTCCACATGCCCGGAACTCTTTCCAGCCAGGGCGATATGCTCCAGTTTGCCGGTCAGCTCTCGGACCACGGGATTTCCTGTGGCCCATTCTAGAAGATCGGATCCGATCATCTTCTCAGTTGATGGAGAGATGACTGCGTAGACGTCTGCCCCATGCCTCATCAGCTCGCGCGCAATCTCGGGAGCTTTGAACGAGGCAACACTGCTTGACACTAGGAGTGCGATTTTCTTTCCTGAGAGTTGTGTGCCTGAAGTCGCGGTGATGTCTTTGGAGGGGTGGGTCATATCCTACCTTTTTCCTATTTCTTCAATTGTCCACTCTCATAGGCCCAGTCTAGAAGCTGGATGATCTCGTTGAGAGTGTATTTTCCAGCGCTCGAGGGGATTCGTTTGAGAATGTCGGGCAGGCTCGGTAGCATGGGTCGTAAGAATCCTGGAATCTTGTCGTACATTGCCTGGACACCTGAGATGATCTGCTTTGCATCTTTCTCTTCGATACTGGTTCCCTTGAGAGCTGTCTTCATACTCTTGGCGCTCATTTTCCTTCCAACTTCTCTCGCTCGATCTATCTGCGACATATACAGGTTCTTCATGTGACCATTGGTACTAGTCTCGGATTGAATTCCCCAGGAAAAGGGTGATCAGTGGCCGGGTTCAATCGTTCCTCGCTTCTGTTAAGAGGTCTTCAAAGACTCTAGCGAACGGCACTGTCGTGTCTTCAGGCTGTCCCCGTGGCTTTTCGAGTGCCTGCCTAATTCGGCTAGGGTATAGAGGGTCCATCGCTGCCAAGTCTTGGCAGGCTTTGCATTAGTGAGTAATGCTGGGAGAAAGTCCATGCCTTCCATTTTTTCCACATCTTATTGGAGAAGAGAACGACCAACAAGTCGTTCATTATGACGAGGGGAAAAGATGCGCTGGCTACGATGCCGAAGATGATTATAGGAGAGATCAGTCCGAAAGCGAACGCGACCTTGTGCGGCTGGTTCAAGCGCGTTCCCATTGACCTGAAGACGAGCCGAAGAAGCCACAAAGAGGCGACGATGTCGAAAACCATGACGACCGGCGGAAAGAGGTTAGCACCTGCCGCGAAGCCTCCCGCTAACAACCATATCGGGAAAAATGCTACTCCGAGTAGGAAGAATGCTCGGGGCCGCCACCTCGGCTCTGCTCTAACAGACTTCAGAAAGTCGGCGGGCAACTTCTTAGCAGCAATGAGAAGCAGCGTTACCACGATGCTCGAGAGAATCAATAGACCCCAGACCTCGGCAGGCCAATAGTTCACTAGATACGAGAGAAAGATGGAATCAGCAGCTAATACCACGATGCTGATTCGTATGCCGGCATTCGAAACAAGGCTCTTTGACTTCAGTTCCGGAAAAGCCAATCCAAAGATGAAGATTGGTAGGCCGATGCTGAAGACAGAATGGAAGATCACCAGCCCAACGGTCCAGACCCAGTTCACTCCAAGCCAGTGTCCATAGACACCTAGATTTCCTACCACGGAGGACGTCGGATTGAACAGAGTTCGCAGCGCCAGCCCCTCTTCTACGATTCCGTAGGCAGCGCCCATCATGAAGACGGATGCCCAGCCCTTGTTCCAGCGAATCTTGGCCTCACGGGTCAAAATGACGCCTGGTCCATAGAGGGCAAGGTTGGCGGCAAGAAACAGGAGGAATACTGGTGGACTCAGAACCAGGAGAGCCATGTTGCTTGAGCCGGAGAGGTACTCTGGAATCCCTGGGGTTAGGATAAGAAGGCAGAGTAAGGGATGCGTTTTGAGGTAGTTGATCATACGGGCTACTCGCCCCTTTTTCTCCGTGACTTGTGGGTACCACGTACTCAAGGGAGATGTCTCGAGGTTCTACGGGGAGCCGGGTCTACAGTATTAGCCGTCTAATACCCAAGGTGACATCTCTCCGTTACTAGAGGAAGCCGGCTTGGCTATCGGGTGCGGTCGGATAGGAGCCAGCCGACTATTCTCCCATTCACAACGAGCTCTCGCCATTTGTCCTGTGGGAGATCGTGCCCTTCGTCGCTTATTGGAACGATTAAGAGATCTGCCCCGACTCCGTTCGCCAGCTTCTCAAGTCCAGGCACAATCTCGCCTGGCGGATGGAGACAGTAGACGAGGGAGGCGCCTTGGTACAGTTTGAGGCTTGGAAACATCACGTCATCCGCGATGGCTCTGATTCGACCCAATTTTCCTGAGCGCACCCATGACTCGTCCTTATCTGTTACGAGAATTTCGACCTGAGGTAGAGCTTTGGATATTCGCTCGGCCACGTCTATCCTGTGGCCTACTCCGATTTCTATGATTTTCCTGGCGTCGTTGTAGTTTTGTTTGATCCAGTCTACGAGTTGTTCGAACAAAATTCTGGATAGATCCCGGGGATTACTTTGGCCAGCGGGGCTGCATTGCTCCCTGGTCTCCGTTGGACTGGCGCATTTTTCTCATCCCTTCAAGGATTAGCTTCTGCTCGATAGCGGCCACCAACAGTTTTGTCTCGATGACCTTGTCGGGGTTGACACTCATACTTACTGCTCCTTCTCGGACTAGGAACTCGACGACCTCGGGATAGTTTGAGGGTGCTTGACCGCAGATCGATGTTGTCACGCCTTTTTCGTTGCAGACTCTGATGACATGGCTCATCGCTCGTAGTACCGCGAGATTGCGTTCGTCGTAAATTTCCTGGATCGATGCGTCGTCTCGGTCTATGCCTAGGATCAGCATGGTCAAGTCGTTGGTTCCGAATGATATGCCGTCAATTCCCTCGTCAACAAACTTGTCGATCAACAAAACTGTGGCGGGAACTTCTACCATGATCCAGAGCTTGAAGTCGGGACCTCTCTTCAATCCCTCTTCTTCAAGGATCTTTCTCGCGTTTCTGAAATCCTCGAGCGTCCGGACGAAGGGTAGCATCACGTGGACATTGGTGAGCTTGTATTCTTCTCTGACTTTCTTGATGGCTTGGCATTCCAGTCGGAAAATGTCAGGCTCTTTCGTGTATCGGAAGCAGCCCCGGTATCCCAATAACGGGTTGGGCCCGACGTGCCCTGCTTCATGTTCATATTTTTCGCCGCCTGGAAGGCCTAGAAACTCGTCAGGCTTGAAGTCCAGGCATCTGTAGACGACGGGTCTTGGAGCGAATGGAGTTGCAACCTTTCTGACTCCCTCAGCGAAAGCATCGACCATCTTCTCGCCGCCTCCTTCTTCTATCAGTAATCGGGGATGTTTCCCGACGGAGAGCATCATGTGCTCTGCCCGCAAGAGCCCTACACCGTCCGCGTGTGTCTCCCGTTCGACTTTTTCTGCGAGCTCTGGAAGTGAGATGTTCACGTAAATCTTGGTCGCCGTTATGGGGATAACAGTAGGAATTTCATGTTGAGGTTGTGTTGCCTTGAGAACTTCTTCAACGAGCCCATTGTAGACAACTCCTGATTTCGCGTCCACGGTATACTCCTGTCCCATTTGCATGAGCTTAGTCGCGTTTCTTGCGCCGACGATGCATGGGATACCCATCTCTCGTGAGACGATGGCTGCGTGGCATGTTGTTCCCCCGTCTTCTGTGACGATTGCGCCGGCGATTTTCATGTAGGGAACCCAGTCAGGGTTTGTCATTCGAGTGACGAGGATGTCCTTGTTTTTCATCAGGCGTCCCGCTTCGGTGGTGGTTGGGACGATCTTGGCTCTGCCTGCGTGTAATCCCGGGCTCGCGGCTAGCCCGTGGACGACTGCGACTCTGTGAACAATGTGCGAATCTGTTTCTCCAGCTGGACCCTTCATCTTACTCCAGAAGGTCTCAGGCCTCGTCTGGACGACGTAGAGTGAACTGCCAGTCGACCCGTGCTCGATGGCGAATTCGATGTCCTGTGCAGTATGGTAGTGGTCCTCGATGTCCACGGCTGTCTTCGCGATTTCCATAACCTCTTCGTCTGTTAGACTCGAAACATTGCGTCGCTCTGCAGGAACCTCGCTCTGCATCGTCAAACCGGTCTTCTCATTCGGGAGGTGTTCGACCATTTTTGGGACGATCTCTTTGTGGATCAGCTGCATGGTACCCTTGTCGACGATGAACCGGTCAGGGCGGACGATTCCGGCGACCAGGGCCTCTCCTAGACCCCATGTTGATTCGATGACGATCTTGGATGGGTCGCCGTTGACCGGGTCCAGGGTGAAGGCTACGCCTGAACATTTTGACTGTACCATCTTCTGGACTCCGACGCTGATGAGTACTTTCTCGTGTGGGAAGCCTTTCTCTTCCCGGTAGAATATTGCCCGGGGGGTGTAGAGGCTGCCCCAGCATTTCTGAACATAGTGCACGAGCTGGTCTTCGCCGCGCACGTTGAGGTATGTGTCCTGTTGCCCGGCGAAGGACGCGTCAGGCAAATCCTCGCTGGTGGCGGAGGATCTGACCGCGACGGTTACGTTCTTGTCTCCTGTTTTCTCGCATAGCTCGCGATAGGCGGTGCGGACCTTGCCGGCGATATCCGGGGGCATTGGAGCAGATTCTAGAATTTTCCGGATTTCCTCGGATGCTTCCTCGTACTGTTTCGGGTCCCGGGAACCGTTGGAGCTTCCAAGGGTCTTGTGTATGATCTCGCCGATTTTTGTTTCTTCAAGGAACTGGCGGAATGCTTCTGCTGTTACTGCGAATCCGGGAGGGACATGTACTCCTTTAGCTGTTAGCTCGCCTAGGTTTGCGCATTTTCCGCCGACTAGTGGGATGTCGTCTTTTCTTACGTCTTCAAGCCGGACGACTATTGCGTCGGGCTTGGGCAAACGTTTAGGCTCCTGCTGGTATTTGTGGCGCGACTGGCTCTTCGACGAGGATCCGGGTTTTCATCGGCATCTTTGTTCCGGCGACTTCGAGTGCTTTCTTCGCGGTTTCAACGCCGTCCTCGGGAACGTAGATGATGAAGAGGTCCTGACCGTTTTCAACCCTAGCTGCTCGGCCGGTAGGTTTGCCGAAAGCCCGCCGCATTCCCTCCTGCAATCTGTCCGCTCCCGCCGTGGCGATCATCTTGTTTTCTCGGAGAATAATGTGAGGGTACACGCATAGTTGTAGTCGATATCCTGTTTCACCCCATCTGTCGGTTAGAACCTTGTTCGCAGATACACGGGCTGACTCTAGGGCGTTATGTCGGATCTGCACGTGTTCTCTAGCCACCAGGTGAACTTTTCGCGGGAATGGGGTGGAAAGATCTCCCATATTGAACTTGGAAACCTTAGGCGCCGGCGACCCGTGAATGTATTTCATCCGGGTGAAAGCCTGGCCTGATGGGGAACGATAGTTACGACCTTTCATGATCAGGTACCACACGGGCATTCGCTGAGGGTGCTAATGAGGATTGTTGCGAGAAGCGGGTGTGAATGATTCCGGAGATTCCCTATTATGCCGTTTTGTTCAAGATTATTGTCTAGCGCTGAACCAATACGAAACAGAAAAATCGCCCATTTTCAACCCTGATCTCGAATCTGACACATGACCCTATTCTCGCCCCAAAATCGTTCTGGGACTAATCTAGATTTCCCGTCTTTTTCCCTTTTCATCAAAGCCTGGATCTTGCCCTGAAGCGCAAGACTCGCCGATTATCAGTGGCAGACAGAAATTTTTCTATAGAAAAAGGGGGAGCGGGGTATTGCACAGAACATCTCGCGACTTAAGAGTGGCTCTTTTCGTCCAGTTCTTTCTAGGCTTCTCTGCTCTTTGTTCTCAGCTGGTCAAACAGGCCGGGCTCCAGATCCTTTATCGTTGGAATGAACGCCCTGGCCCGCGAGACCTCGCTCAGATCAATCTTGCAGATCTGAAACTCCTCCACATCATACTTGCACTGCCCAAGCACCGAACCGTTCGGGGCTATGATCCTGCTTCCACCCCAGAACTGCAAACCCTCCTCTATACCAACCCTGTTAACATAAGCGAGATAGACGGCGTTCTCCATCGCCCGGCTCAGACAGAACCCCTCGAAAAACCTCCGCCGTAAACCAGGACTTGCGGAGATACAGACAACTAGCTCCGCACCCTGCAAGGCCTGCAGACGCGTCAGTTCAGGAAAATAGAGATCATAACAGATACTCAAACCGATAATTCCAATATTCGGCCTGAACACAGACGCCTCCTGGCCCGGACGATAGTACCTTCGCTCTTCGAAAACAGAGTGCGTTGGAAGATGGATCTTCCTGTACTTCCCAACCAACCCCTTCGGGCCAACAAACACAGCGGTATTGTGAATAACACCCTTCACCTCACTTTCCTCAGGCATTCCGAAGATTACGTGAACCCCGTGCTCTCTGGCCATAGTCTCGACTTTCAGCGTGCTAGGACCCGGAATCGATTCCGCCAGATCGGTCACTTCGTCCTTCATGGTATAGCCCGTCAAGTGAAGCTCAGGAAAGATCAAGAGGTCAACGTTCTTCCGCCGAGCCTTGGACACCTGTTCCGAGATTTGTTTCAGGTTTCGTTCCTTGTTTCCCAGTTTGGGACCGGTTTGGGCTAGTAAGAGGCTTACCGGCTTCATCCACGCTCAACCAGGCTAGATTCCGGCTCAGTTTCGCCATATAGACATACCCAACGCCCCAGATTAGCCCCGGCCGAGAGTTCAGGGTTACAGTACGGCTTTATCACGCTCAAACCGTTTCGGGCTCGTTTCACACCCTCAGAGAGGGAAATGGATTGCTCTTCACAAGACTAGCCCGTACCATCATCAAGCACAACCGGGCGGTAGTGGTAATCTGGCTAGTAGCCCTCGCGCTAAGCGTCCCAGCAATCCTACAAGTCCAGAGCGTCATCGTCTACACCGAGACAGCCTACAATCCCAAGAACTCGGAATCCAGCATCGCACAATCCATCGTCAGCAAGGAGTTCAGCATCAGCCAAGGCAGCAGCGTCGTCGTCGTAATCACGTCAACCGATGTCCGAGGAAACGATGTTCGCGATTTCACTCTAACATTCAACAAGACCCTGCATAACGACCGGACAATCACAAACCTCAGCAACGTCACAAGCATCTACGACATCTACTACCAGCTCCTCGTCGGTTACACGAGCGTGGTTCACCTCCAGCTCTATCAGGAAAAGAATGTGACCGGCCTTGCAACCTCTCTCGAATTCGGAATACCCACAATTTATGCGAACCAGTGGACAACCCTGGTCAACTCTGGACCGTTCAATATTACACAGGCACAGATTGCTGCCTACAACCAGAAAGCAAACCAGTCAACGTGGCTAACCGTCTCCTCTCAAACACCCCAAGTCTACCTTCCCCTAGCTCTTGCCTACCAGAACCTCTTCTACCAGTCCTGGAACATGACTTTCACCTCGGCCTCGTATACCCAGACCCAGCTTACGATGGTTGCCCCGCCACTAGCCCGAGCCCAGAACGTGACCAAGGGAAGCCCTCTGCTCGTAATCCAACCAGCATACTACAACATCACAACCCCATTCTTCGCGTCCAGCATAACCGACACAACAGCCCAAACACTCTTTGTCGGCGCCGCCCGGTTCTTCAACCTCTACAACTTCTGCCCCAACACGTGTCCAAACAACTACTGGAACGACCCAGCCGCGATACAGACATTCGTCATCAACACGTTCTCGAAAGCCGTCAACGCAACCCCGACGCAGACATTCATCATCAGCGAGATCTACCTGCTAGGACCCTCAGCCGGATTCACAGATTTTACAACACTCGCGGGAACCCTTCTTCGAAACTACAACATCAAGAGCTATCCAGTCCAGCCAAGCCGCGACGTCTACACCCAGTTCGTCTCAAGCTCCAACGACACAATGCTCGTCATACTCGACTTCAAGACCACAGGACCCGACCCCAAGAACAGCATCGCAGACATACGAACCGACGTACAACACGCCAACGTCTTCAGCAACACGAACCTCCTAGTCTACGTCACAGGCGCCCCAGCCTTCAACTACGACATCGAAACAGAATCAATACGAGACGTAGAACGAATAGACCCCATCACCGTCGTCCTAATCATGGTCATCGTCGGCCTATTCTTCGCCTCAATCGCCGCACCCCTAATACCCGTATCAGCCATCGGAATATCCGTAGGCATAGCTTTCGGCCTAGTCTACGTAATCGGCACCACCTTCACCAGCGTACACTTCCTCATCCTCACCCTCCTCCCCGTCGCCATGTTCGGAGCCGGATCCGACTACTGCATATTCCTCGTCAGCAGATACGCCGAAGAGAGACGAATGGGACGAGGCAAAAAAGACAGCGTCGAACGAGCAGTCACATGGGCAGGCGAAAGCATCGCCACAAGCGGAGCAACAGTAGTCATCGCCTTCGGAAGCCTCGCCATCGCCGGCTTCGGAATGCTCCGATCCATCGGAATCGCAGTCATGATGGGAATATCCATTGCACTACTAGTCGCCCTAACTCTCGTCCCAGCTATTCTGTCGATGTTCGGTGACAAGATGTTCTGGCCAGGCGGACTCGGCCTCTGGAGAAAGAAAAAAGCCAAGGGAACAAGCTACTACGCTCGAGCCGCAAGATTCACCGCAAAGCACTCGAAACTAATCCTCATAGTCGCCCTCGCAGTCAGCCTGCCCGCCACGAGCACGGTCCTTTCCTCCCAGACAAGCCACGACCTCATATCTCAGGTTCCAAACTCTCTCGAGAGCAGGGCAGGCTACAACAGCATGGTCCGAGGATTCGGACCAGGCACCATAACTCCAACCTACACTATCGTGCAGACACCAGTCCTCCTTGTAACTGATAATTGGATCAACATCACCGCCTTGCGATCCCTCTCCTTCGCTGAGAACTCAACATTGTCGATCCCTGGCGTGTCAAAAGTCTACGGGCTTACACATCCCTCAGGCGATCCGATTCCCTACTCATCCTTCGACCAGCTGAACACCGCGCAACAACAGGCAATGATCAGGAGCATGAAGCCCTTCCTAGGAAGCGATGGAAGATCCGCAATGGTCTGGGCCAACCTGTCCAACGAACCCTACACAGATCAGGCAATCTCCACGCTCACTAAAATCAGGCAGAACATAAACAGCCTCCGAAGCAACGATAGTCTTCTCGCCGCATCTTCCATGCTCGTCGGGGGAGAAACCGCTTCCGTCGCAGACCTTGCAAACTCGAGCGCAGCTGACTACTTCAACATGACAGCACTAGTCCTCGTGGGCGTCTTCGTAGTTCTCATGATAGCCCTGGGCTCGATCTTCACCCCGCTACGGCTCATCCTCACAATACTTCTCAGCATCTCCTGGGCGATGGCCGCAGTCATCTACATCTTCCACACGTACATCGGGATGGAGCTGATCTGGATACTACCAATCATGCTCCTAGTAATAATGCTGGGGCTAGGACTTGACTACGACATATTCCTGGTGACTAGGATCAGGGAGTACGTGGTCGGGGGCGCGAAGGATGACGAGGCCATCGACACCGCGGTAGAACGGACTGGAGGCATAATCACAGCCACCGGTCTCGTAACAGCCGGGGCATTCGGAACCATGATGCTCTCGCAAATACCGATGCTCCAACAGCTCGGACTCGCATTCTTTGTCGTCGTCATTATAGACGCGACCCTTACGCGAGTCTACCTAGTACCATCGATAATGCGACATATGAAGCGTCTTAACTGGTGGGCTCCAGGACGTATCAGACGAGTGCCGATCACTCCTGAAGAAAAACTGATACCTCCAATCCCGATGAGAACAAAGCTTACTGTTACCGTGGAAACTTTTGCGATTCTCGGGCTTGGACTGATACTGTATCTCGACTACATCAATAACCAGTATCTGCAGAGCTTCGTCAACCAGGCTGACTCAAGGCTCCTGGCTGGAATCAACATCTGGACTGGTGTGATACTGGGCGCAACATCCTTCCTGACAACTTACATTCTTCTCCGTGGCAAACCCAGGTCGGTTAAGACAGAGAAGCCGCACTTCTTTCGCAACGTAGGCCAGCAACTAGGAAGGCTTCGTCCAAGACGAGGGAAAATACCCGTGATCACAAGTATCTCTAACCTTTCACCCAGCCTGCCCTCACAGGGATCAGTTGCCATCGCGGAAACGCTTCCCCAACCAGCGGTCCAAGATCAAGAACGACCTCCTACGAAACCTTCCAATTCAACCAGAGAGAAGGAGCCAGACTCCTAGGATATTATTCGATACAAGTCGACATCGACATTCTCCCACTTCTTGTTATGGAAAGGGAAGAGGTTAGGAATGTCGAGACTCATGCTGCGAACCGCGTCAACCTTCCGATCTTTTCTTTCGACAAACCGTCTGAGAAACTCTCGGGTCGAGCTTTTATGAACGGAATACGAAACCGGCGCAAGCTCGAAGGCTCGCTCAAGAAATAGGACGTCAAGATGCGGGGACCGTGTCCCGTATGGAGGATTCATGATCACGGTGTCGTATCTTCCTGCGACGTTCTTGATGTCGGATACGAGCCATTCGACTTGGACTCCTGCCGCCATCGCGTTCTCTCTTGCTAACGCGATAGATCTCTCATCGATGTCTACGCCAAAGACTCTCTTGGATCCCATCATGGCGGCCCCGATGGCTAGACGTCCGGTCCCTGTTCCAAGGTCAATGATTTCACCCGCCAAGTCGTGATGTTCGAATCCGGCAATATGGAGCAGTTCAGCAGCGACTTTCGCGGAGACAGGATATTGTTCCAGTCGTAGTACAGGGGTCTGAAGAGTCCTCAGTTTTCCTAGCTGGATTTCCAGCTGGCGTTTAGAAACTGCGCGCTCTTCTACCAATTATAGGCGGACCAGGCCCCGCTCAAGGAGTTGCTCCCAAGTCCAAGCCCCGACAGCAACCATGATCTCGTCTCTTGTGATGATGGGCTTTGGAAATCTTTCAGGGTCGTCTAGGGCGAGACGTGGACATGCAGTGTCGACGAAGACGTCGATATCGGTGAAGTCGAGTAGTTTCTGAGGTACGACCTCATCTGCGTAGAGGATCACAGCTTTCTTGCCGGCATCCTCGACCTGCTTGAGAATCGAGAGCGCAATCTGCGGGTTACTCTGTCCCGGCTTCGTCGACACAATTATTCCAAAACTATTCGCTCTCCTCGCTTTGTCGACCATAGCGTATCGTTGCCTGACTATCCGGTCTCTGTCATCGTCTAGGACCTTGACTGTTCCATCGTAGGGGTCTGCCAGAACTGTCGGTTTCTCGACAGAGAGAGCCGCGCCTAGGCCGTGGAAATAGCTGCCTATTATCAGAAACGAATCGACTTGAGATTGAATCCTTCTAAGTCCGAAGTAGTCGCATCCTAAGACTTGTCCGGTTTCGTGGGCCCAAGGACCTCGTCCCGGCATGTGAATGTTGTATCCTTTCGTTTCCAAGAGCTTTGTCGCTTCAGGAAGCTTGTGCAGGTGTTGAATCGTAGTGGCGAGGCCAATGCTCTTGCCTTGTAGAAGAGAAGCCGCGCGTTCCACAACCGGAGTGATCTCATGATTGCTTTTTGCAGGAATATACACCACTGGGATTCCGTTTGAAGCATCGCGAAGGAATTCGTTATGGCCATAATGCACGAGCAAGTCAGCTTTCAGCCGGGTCGCTGCGTCTAAGGAGAGGTCGCACGCGCCCCAGGCGGGCACAGCGGATACGAACACGTCCGCTGCTGTTTTCTCTCGGATCAGCCCCGCAAGCCTTGTGCCCTCGTTCTTCAGACCGTCGGGTAGCTGAATCAGTATCCTTCGGGCACCTCTCCCCGTTATCTCAGATAGGAGCTTGTCCTCTTCAAGGTCAAACATCGACATGTCAATTTCGCCGAGGAGAAGCTACCAAAAGAGCGGAGCCCAATATAAACGTCCGAGAAACGTGGACGATTCCCTTCTCGTTAACGTGATAGGTAACACGATTGTTAAGCCCGGTACTGAGGGCAGGCCGAGGCTATGACAGAGAATCAGAAGCCGCAGTCCAAACTATACCTTGGTCTAGCCGATCAAAGGTTCTTGGCAACAGTGGTTGACGCTTCGTTGAAGCGCGGGTCTGGTTTGTCGATTGCGCTCTCTGATGCAACTGTAGGGATCAGTCTCGACAAGCTTGGCGACTGGACCATAACGGTTGGCCTATCATCAAGATCAGATCAGTTCCGCCAATCGATATCTTCTCTCGAAACACTGGGGTTTTTTCAAGCAACAGAGAACGAAGGCAACACGTACATGCTTTGGACATCCCTCCTCTCCGAAGACGGTGAGGCTCGGATTGTTGCTGAACAGACTCTTTTACAAGCCTTGAAGGCTCTGAAAGAGCACACTATTTCACCTTACATCAGCTAGTCCAACGAGCTCAGAGTGTTATGCGGGAACCACGACTGGCTGTCCCGGTGGAGATTTTTTCCCGACAACTTCACGAATCACACCATTATCCATCTGAATTATAGTGTCCGCTTCTGCTTCAAGATCTCCGACATGGCTAATGAGAAAGATTTGTTTAAAGTTCTGTGACAGCTCTTGATGGAGCAGGGCGAGAATTCCTTCCCGTCGAACTCGGTCCGAGCTACCTAGAGGCTCGTCGAGGAAAAGGAATTCAGGATTGTGGCCCTTGGCTTGAGGTATCAATGCGAGGGCAAAGGCTAGTCGCATTGCCAGTAAAAGCTGGTCTTCAGTGCCTCCTGAGAAAACCTCCTTTGGCTTGAACTCTCCAGCCTCAGGATCAAAGACCCTGACAGTATAGTCCTCATCGAGTTGTACAGCTTTGTATTTTCCCGAGGTTATCACCGGGAGAATAAGTCCCATGTAGCGTTCGACTTGGGGCTTGACACGGTTCCGCAACGATTCTGACGTTTGCTCGAGTCCCTTGACAGAAAGCTTGACGACCGTACAATCCTTCTCTAGAAGCATCACCTTCTTCATCTGCGTCTGAACCTGGTCATCAAGACCCATGTTCTCCTCCAGTAACTGGCGGAGCTCTAGCTGTCGTGAGATCGAGTCTTCGATCTGGGCCTTGTTTCTTGAAACGGATTCCTTTAGCGTATCCCTTGCTTCATCGGTCTCTTGAAGGAGCGTTTCGGCGAAGGTCATGCCTTCCGGGAGATCGGGAAGCTGGGCCGAGCCGAATTTCTTCTCGACCTGGTTGATCTCGCTTTGTATGTGGTCGAGCCGTTCTTTGATTTGGGGTTCGTCTCTCAATTGTTGGCCGAGCAATTTGGCCTTCGCTTCCAGAGATTGCAGTGATCGCCTATCGTTGTCGAATAGCGTGGAAACAGTCTCGAAGACCATCCTCGGGTCTTTCATCTCTCCGAGCTTTGCAGAGTATCGCGAGATAGAGGCCAGTCTTCCCAGAAGATTTTCGGATCGTCCGGCAACGTCCTTCTGCATTGCGGTCAGGCTTAGCTGAGTCTCCGCAAGCTCGTTCTCCCATGAACGGATTAACTGCTGGCCGGCCATCTGTTCTTGCTCAAGTCTCGAGCTGCTAGCTTGTTGCGAGAGAGAGACAATCTGTCGGGACAATAGGAGGAGGGAGGCGATAGCTAAAGATCCGAAGGCAACTGCAACCTGGGGGAGTCCCAAGAAGAACGAAAGGATAGCTCCAGCGCCGAGGGCCGAGGTGGAGATGAAATATGTCCAGACCATTCTTGGCTTGGACTCGAACGTCTTGGGGTTTCCAAGGCCCGGAGCTTCCTTTGTCTTCTCAGCAATTTTGGTCTGTAGAATATCTTTGGACTCCTCCAGCTGAACCCTGCGAATTTCCGCGGACTGATATTCTTCAAGCAGATTCGAGGCTTGGGTGAGCTGGGATTCTATTTCGGAAAGTCCAGAGAATTGGCTGATCTCTGATTGAGTTTTCTCCAGTTCTTCTCTCTGGGTAGAAATCCCTGCAAGTTGACGCTGGAGAGTTTCCGCTAGGCGCGACTTGTCCTGAATTTCTTGACGAAGGGATTGTTGAAGCTTCACGGCGTCATCGTATTGTTTCAGGGTCTTGTGAAGGGAATCAATGGTAGCGAACTTTTGCTCCAAGTCTGCAAGTTCTTTCCTTAGCCTCTGAATCCGTTCAGCCATCGTTGAAAGCTGGGTCTCGGCCTCTCGGTATCTCTTCAACTGTTCCTGGAGCGATTGGAGACGCTCACATTCAACTGTGAGTTGGCCCGGATTTCTCGTCGTACCCTCAATGCGTGCCCGCTCAGCATCGAGCTGGTCCTGTACTCTGTTGAAGCTGTCGAGGTTCAGGAATACGTTGACAACTTTCCTTCGATCATCTAGTCTCTGCTTGATTAGTCGCTCAAGATCTTTCTGTGCGACAACGCTACTTGCCACAATTTCATTGTAGGTGATGCCTCCTAGGAGTCGTTCGATTTCACTCGTTGTGTCATTCACGGTCGTGGCTAGGGTTTTCTGCCGACCGTCGCCCCCAAGCTCATTGAGCTGTGCCCGGTTCGGTCTGGTCTTGTGAACCTCTCTTAAGACTCGGTATCTGAGGTCGCCGATGGCGAACTCGAGTCTTACTTGAGCTTCGCCGGTTCCGTAGCTGAGGATTTCTTCGTTGCTGGGTTTCTGGCTGGGACGAATCATGCGACCGAAGAGGGCGAAGAGGATCGCGTCGAGGATGGTGGATTTTCCGCTCTCGTTCAATCCTGTGATTAGGGAGATGCCTTCTGAGAAGGGTAGCGGCTGGGAGAATTTGAGCTTCTTGAAGTTGTGAGCATAGAGGCTAAGAAGTTTCAGTCGACTCCCTCCTCCTGAAGCTTTGCAACCGTGAGCTTCCAGGCCTCTTGGACCAAAGGCTTCTCCTGGGCTCCTGCTTTTTCTAGTAGGTTCTGGAATGTCCGGTCTAGTTCTTGGAGCGGGGTGGTCTTTGGAAGCGATTCCAACGGGACCATCGTGAGAACATTCAGTTGTTCTTCGTCGAATTCGATGTGGAAGAACTTGTCCTGTGTATAGGTGTAGAGTGCGGATCGCTTGTAGGTTGAGAGCTGATCCAGCGTGACCTTTCCCTCTACCCTTACGCGAAGTATCTTCTCGTCATCGATTCTCTTCTCTAAGGCTTCCTCTATTTGTCGGGTGAGGCTTCCCTCACCGGCTACGCGGAAGTCAAGGGTTTCCATGGGTCGAGCAGGGGTTGGATGGAACTCTTGCTGGACTATTCCCGTCTTGTCGAGTTCGAGCCAGAAGAAACCTTTCTTCTCACCCTCTTCGTTGAATGAGACTCGCTCGGTGCTTCCAGGATAGATCACTGGGGTTCCGTTGATCATTTTTCTTTGATGATTGTGTAGGTGGCCTGATGCAAAGAGTTGGAAGTTCCTCGGGATAGACGATTTCTGTATGTGAACTTCTTGGCCGAAGTAACCGTCGAAGCCTTCGATCGGATAATGTGTGAGGAATATGTTAACGTCTCCGTCTCGATTGATCTCTTGACCGGCAAGGGGATCTGCATCGGCTGGTAGGGATGGATTGAGGCTCATCCCTATCACGTTGACAGTTTCGCCTCCGAGGTTGAACTTCTTGCCCGTTGGATGTTGCTCCTGTAGGAAGTAGATATGTCCGGATCTTGCGTGGACTGCGAGAGGGGAGGCTCCTTGCTCTGCGCTGCGCGGAGTATCGTGGTGGCCGCTTACGAGAATGGTTTTGATGTTCTTCTCATGTAGACGCTTGAACTGTTCTGCTACGAACGCTCTGGTGGGATTGCCGGGAAGAATACCATCGTAGAAGTCTCCACCGATTAGAAGGAGATCGGGCTTGTTCTCCAGGGCAAAGTTGACTAGGGTCTCGAAGCAACGCTGGAAGTCGCGCTTGCGTTCGAACCGTTTGGGTCCATACTGGACTGCTGATGGATCTAGGTGGTTGTCGGCCGTTAGGAGAATGTGAACTGTCATAGTCTAGCTACCGACGTCAACCGGAATGCATCCGGGCGAACTGGAACGATATTAAGAGTTGGAGATGGCCGAACGTGACCTGTCGAATCTTGGACACAGCAGGCGATGTGTAAGATCCCTCTGAAGGCGGGCAAGGAAATGGTTGCAAAGAATGAGATCAGAGTGGGAATCGACATCGGTGGAACCTTTACGGATCTCGTTGCAGCAGACGGGAAGCACAGCCTCTGGAGGATCAAGGTCCTGACCACGCCAACGGATCCATCGATAGGAGCACTGGAGGCCGTTCGAAGATTGTTGGAGAAAGATGCTGTTGATCCTCGTCTTGTTAGGGTTGTTATTCACGCTACGACCCTCGCCTCGAACGCCCTTCTGACCGGAACTATTCCCAAGACCGCTCTCGTCACAACCTCGGGCTTTCGAGACGTGCTGGAGATCGGGCGCCAGAACAGACCTGAACTCTACAATCTCCAGGTTGAGCGTCTGCCTCCCTTGGTCCCGAGACGATACAGGTTTGAGGTCCAGGAGAGGATCACGTATGATGGGAGGGTCCTGGAACCGCTTGACACGTCGCAGACAGTTCGGGTTGCAAGAAGGATACGGAGACTCGGGATTGAAACGATTGCGGTCTGCCTTCTCCACTCCTACACGAATCCGAAGCATGAGAAGAGGGTCGGGGAGATTTTCAGGAGAGAGTATCCAGGTGCGGGATTGTCTTTGTCTTCGGAGCTTCTTCCCGAGTTTCGAGAATATGAGAGAATGAGCACTACAGTCGTTAATGCATGTCTCCAGCCGTTATTTGCTGTCTACCTGAAAAAAATCGAAGATGGATTGGAGGAGCTCGGTGTTCGTGCGACTTTTTTTGTGATGCAATCGAATAGTGGAACGGTGCTCTCTCACCAGGCCTCACTGGAACCCGCGCGGCTCATAGAGTCGGGGCCTGTTGCTGGTGCAGTCGCGTCGAAGTTCTACGCTGGAGGATCTGAAAGCATTGTCTCTCTTGATGTTGGCGGGACCACGTCGAAGGCTGGAGTGTGGTCTGGCCGCGGGTTCGAGGTGACCAATGAGTACGAGGTTGGCGGCCGTTTGCATGGAAGCAGACGAGTTGAAGGATCAGGATACCCTGTCAAGTTTCCAGTCGTGGATCTTGTCGAGGTTGGAATTGGTGGAGGTAGTATTGCTTGGGTCGATGATGCCCTTGTTCTGCATGTTGGGCCTCAGAGTGCTGGAGCGTCTCCGGGTCCCGCGTGCTATGGGAGAGGTGGAAAGTTGCCGACGCTAACGGACGCATCTCTCGTACTCGGGCGTTTGAGTCCAAGCTTCCTGCTCGGAGGAGATCTGCCGTTGAAACCAGGGCTTGCGTACGCGGCCGTTGCTGAGCTTGTTGCAAAGCGGCTTCGAATGCAGGTGCTCGATGGAGCGGTCGGTGTTCTGAGAATCGCTGTGGCGAAGATTGTGGAGGCGTTGCGGGCGGCGACGGTGGAGAAAGGTCTTGATCCGCGTAAAATGACGCTCGTGGCGTTTGGGGGAGCAGGACCAATGTTCGCCTGCGAGGTTGCTGAACAACTGGAGATAGAGAAGATAGTTGTGCCTCCGGCCGCGGGATTGCTGTCGAGCCTGGGCCTTCTACTTGCAGAGCCACTTCACGATTCAGTCAGAACGGTTCTGAACGACGCGGAAAATGTGAATCCAAGAGAATTGGATAGTGCCTTTGGCAGGATGGAGGGGAGAGCTGTAGATCTCTTGCGTAAAGAGGGAGTGAAGCAGAGGAATGTCAAGTATCAGAGATTTCTGGAGATGCGGTATCAGGGTCAATCTTACGAATTACCGATTCCACTATTGGAGAGAATTGTTACTAGAGGCGCGGTTCGTTCTGCTGTTCGAGACTTTCACCGGATACATCAAACGAAGTATGGATATTCTCAGCTGGGCAAGCTTGTTGAGATCGTGAACGTTCGCAGCAACTGTAGAGGAAAGGCAGGAACGATTGCCAGAGTAATGGGTACGCTCGCACGAGAGGAAGGCCTGCCGAAAAGCCGGAGAGTCTGGTTCACGGATGGACACGGTATCGAATGTCAAGTCCTTCAGCGAGACACCTTGCGGCTTGGGATTAAGGGAAAGGGACCATGTGTGATTGAGGATTACGATTCGACCTTGGTCATTCCGCCCAGAGCAAGATACGTGATTGATCGGAATCGCTCGACTCTCATTGCGATATGAGATTCAGATGAAGAAGGCTGTTACCGGAATCTCATGGCTCGGGTTTCAACAGGGCAATATCGGATAGTATCGGGTATGTTGCTCTAACAGTGAAGAAAATATGACCAATACATCAAGCGGCTCGAACAGCACGTGGGGAGCGTTTACTCCTGTCATGCCTGCGTTCATACGGTTGGTCGCGGGCGTCATTGTACTAGTGATCATCGAGGCGGTTGTGCTCGGCTTTCCAGGGATCGGCCAGCCAATCTCAGGCAGCACCATATCGATCGCGAACATTGCTGTATTCATGATCGGGCTTGTCGTGGCTCTGATCGTCTTCAAGTTCGGAACACAGCTCTCGAAGGCGGTCTCGGACGCGTACAAGAGCTACCAGAACTGGGTTCCATTGCTAGCATACGTCTTCCAGATCATTGCTATCGTCATACTCTACTATGTGAGCAACGGCATCGCCAGCCAGTACTTTACCAGTGCACCGTGGGCTTATCCGTTGATATTCCTCTTGATCGCGCTGATCCCAACGTTGCGAGTGGTTGTCAATCTGGTGCACGCGCTCGAGGGCTCACCCTCCACGAAGCACTCTCAGAACAACTAGACGCTAGACGAGCCGACAACAAACCGCGGAGCCTTCTGGGCTCTAGAGACTAATCCCCGCTTTTTTTCGGGACTCCTAGAATTACCTGTTTTTTGGTTTCTCACGCTAGTAGACGGTAAGAATGAGAGGTTCGCGTTCGGAGAAACCACTCTTGTGTCGCGAGGTGCTCTGTGCAATGCCCCCCTTTTTTCTAGGGAAAATTTCCTGTCTGGTATGGATTATGGGCTAGTCTTGCGATTTAGGGCATGTTCCGGGCTTGGATGAAAAGGGAGGAAGACCGGAAATCTAGGCCGGTTCCCGAACGATTCTAGGGCGCGTTATGTCGCTTGTCCCAGATTCGAGATAAGGGTTGAAAATGGGCGATTTCAATAATTTCTGTTTTCTACTCTAATAGGTAGAGAGAGTTGCCGTGATTCCGGAAACCGGAGTTGGCCTCGCCACTGGCCTCCTCATCAAGACGTAGAGAGCCACGGCCACCACAACCGCCACAACCCCTACCAGAATAATGACCCCAACGAAAACGAGTGGAGAGAGAAACGGACTGAACAAGGGACCCGCCTGAACCTGCTGCAATGCGACCGTAACCCAGCCCGTATCAAGAGTGCTCAGATGTGAACCCCGAACAGCGTCAAGAAAACTGCCATCCGAGTGTTGCTGGGTCAGGACAAAGGCAATTGAAGAGAGTGCTTGAACAGACCGACCGTAGGCATGAAACGCCAACGCTGACAGAGCCGCCCCGTAAACATGGCCCTTGTGATCGTCTGTGCTCGTGAAGTTCTTGGATATCGTACTGGCTAGAAAGTCCAAGGCTTTCGATACGTGATTGTCGTTTGTCGTATAATTCGCAGCTTTCAGCGCTAAGAGCGCCAGTCCAGTCACGCTAATCTGCTCAGGTCCGAAGGCATCAGTAGCACTCTGTGAGATTGTGCTCGTTAGATTGAAGCTTCCGTTAGTGTTCTGAAGTGACAAGAGATAGTTGAGCGCAAACGTCCTGTTTTCATGTGAGATCGGAGAGCGGGCCTCGGATATGCCCCAGAGCGCCATCGCAGTATCGACGCTCGTAGCGACCTGTGCATAGCTACCGTCCGGTGACTGGGCATAGTATCCAATGAAACCACTACTCTTTTGCTGGTATGCCCCAAGCTCCGACGAAACAGATGCGAAATTGTGAAGCAGCCCAACATTGTTCGACGCGTCCAAGACGGAAAGCATCACTCCCGGAGTGTCGGCTTCACTCCACGCATAGCTGGAGGAATCGTCAAGTTGCGAGGCGACCCAATTCAAAGATTCTGTGGCTTGGAGTGACTGCGAATTGTTCAACCAAAGTGCAAGCGCCGCGCCAGGAGTTGGAATTTGAGGAAAGTCTTCGAAGGACCCGTCCGCTTTCTCGTTAGTAGACAGCCAGCTCAAAGCGGATTTTGCGGCGGAATTCTGAGATGTGGTACTAGCGTAGGCGTAGTGTGCTGACGAGACCGAGCTAAGAGTGATCAGAAGGATGATCCAGATTGCGGTTTTGAGCGGGTATTTTGGAGCGGGCAAAGTTACCCGCTCTACGCTCCTGTACCATATAAGCTCGATGCCGCCAAAACAAAAATCAGATTCTCCGCCCATGAAGCCCTGCGTATTCTGCGAAATACTGAACTGCAAAGCTCCGGCGAATGTGGGGACCATGAGAACATGGCGTTGATGACTATAGCTCCAGTAAACCCGGGTCACGTTCTAGTCATTGCTAAGAAACACCTTCCTTCACTAGCGGGTATCGAGGAGAAAGTGGGCATGAATCTTTTCAAGATAACCCTGCGTGTAGCAGTCGCCATCCGCAAGTCAGGTTTGAGATCTGAAGGAATCAACCTCTTCCTCAGCAAAAGATTCTTCATCTCCACATGCACGTAATTCCAAGATTCCAAGGAGACAGTTTTCGGATACCAGCCGGCCATGGCTCCAAACCCTCCCGCGAGGAATTTGACAAGACTGCGGAAAAAATACGCCTGGCATATCAACGGCTATGGAAGCCCAAGCGACATGGCGTGAAAGTCTAACTGCGGGTAAAAACCGGAATTGCTTGACCCCGTTTCATTCGAGATTCTCAAGAACTCGCTCATCTCGATCGCAGAAGAGATGGGAGTCGTCCTCCGAAGATCCAGCTTCTCCCCAAACATCAAGGAACGAAGAGACTTCTCCTGCGCACTCTTCACCGCGCAGGGACAGCTAGTAGCCCAGGCAGAGCACATACCCGTCCACCTCGGCGCAATGCCCTACTCAGTGCAGGCCGTTCTGAAGGAATTCGGAAATGATCTTTCAGAAGGTGACGATGTCATCCTCAACGATCCCTACCGCGGTGGGACCCATCTTCCGGACATTACTATGGTCTCGCCGATCTTCTTCAAGGAACGTTTAGTCGGATTTGCAGCCAACCGCGCCCATCACTCCGATGTCGGAGGAGTTGCGCCCGGGAGCATGTCGGCTCTCTCTAGAGATGTTAACCAGGAGGGAATCCGAATCCCGCCTATCAAACTCTGGTCAGCGGGTAAGCAGAACAGGCAACTCCTCGATTTCGTATTGACCAATGTCAGAACGCCTGATGAGAGACTGGGAGATCTCAGAGCACAACGAGCCGCGAACCTTGTAGGCGTGAAACGACTGATCGAGCAGCTGAAAAAATCTAGCGTATCTACTGTTGAGTCCGGAATGAACCAACTGATCGATTATTCTGAGGAGTTGATGGTCAAGAAAATCCGTGAATTGCCTAGAAAGTCATCCTCAGCGGTTGACTTTCTCGATGACGATGGCTTTGGCACAAGGGATATTCCTGTAAAAGTCAAAATCACTGTTGGTCGAGAATTCATAGCGTTCGATTTCTCTGGCTCTGCAAAGCAGGTTCAGGGACCCTTGAACGCCGTGTACAGCGTCACTCTCTCAGCCGTCTACTACGTGGTAAGATGTGTGACAGATCCTTCTATTCCAGCAAACGCAGGCTGTTTCAAACCTATTCAGGTTAAAGCGCTATCTGGGACTATCGTCAACGCGGACCCGCCCGCGCCAGTGGCCGGTGGCAATGTGGAGACCTCGACACGGATTGTTGACGTGACCCTCAAGGCCTTCTCGCGTATTATTCCTGAGAGAGTCTGTGCAGCTTGCCAAGGAACGATGAACAACGTGACCATAGGGGGGGTCGACCCACGGACTGGAAAATATTTCACCTATTACGAGACCATCGCCGGTGGATTCGGCGCACGATACAACAGAGATGGCGTCGACGGGATACACAGCCACATGACGAATACCCTGAACACGCCCGTTGAGGCTTTGGAAGCTGCGTATCCTTTGAGGGTGAGGAGATACGAGCTGATGCGGGGGTCCGGTGGACGAGGACGGTTTCGTGGAGGTCTGGGAATCAGGAGGGAGACAGAGGTGTTGGCGGAAGGATCAACTATCTCGCTGATGGGAGAGCGACAACGCCGTGGACCTTGGGGATTGTTCGGAGGAGACCCGGGATCTCCGGGCGAGTATGGAATTGTTCGAGAGAACAGGATCACCAGTTTGTCCTCAAAGACGACATTCTCTGCGGATAGTGGTTACGTTCTGACTGTGACAACACCCGGTGGCGGTGGTTATGGACCGGCTAGTCGTAGGGCGAAAGAGAGGATGAGGCAAGATAGAGCTGACGGTAAAGCCTGAATCCTAACACGCGTTTACTTTCGCGGCTCCCTGTACAGGCGGGTTCCAGGCGGACGAGTCTTGCGAGTTTGTTGCTTGGTAGTACCAGGCGAGCGTGTGATAGGTGGTAAAGTGAATCGCGTCGACGCCAACGTTTGTCGCAAACCATGCCTTGGATTTTTGGCATACGGCCCACAGGCTCCAGAAGTTTTGGCCGTTGCTCTGGACTCCGTTTATCCCTGTTACTAAGTGCTCAGATGTAGGAGGGCCGTAATACGTGGCCTGAACTTTTGAGATGGACGCTGATAATTGATAGAAGTTCCAATCTGAGGGTACATCGGTCCTGTTGATCCATTGGCCTGTTCCGTTTCCATAGTTTATCAGGGTCTCGACAGTGATCGTTGATCCTTGGCATGGGTCTGGGCAAGCACTAGATTTCTGATAGTAATAGTAGGCGCCGGCCTGGAAGACAACGATTCCTGCACCGACTAGAAACAGGACAGCGAAGAGCACCTTGTGTTCACCGACGATGTTGAGTCCCAATCTATCTCACATCATTGCGGAGTTCTGAGTCCCAGTCGTGTGGCCGCAACCACTACAGCAGGGGCAATTGTAGCAAAGAAAACGATGTTGCTAGCCTCATGCGCAACCGAAAACGGCGCTCCAACAATGTTTCCTACGAGAAGAGCTTGATACAGAGAACTTGTCTCGAACAACCAACTCCCAAAGTTTGTGAGAATGTCGAAAGCAAACGTCGCTTGTAGACCCACCAAGGACAACACGATGCTGAACCGCCCATAATCGCGACTTCCTCTCGTAAAACTTGAAACTGCGAAAGTGCCTCGTAGTGCAGCCCCCGCAATTGCAAAGAAACATTCTCCAATCATCACAAAGAGGAGTGTGATGGGGTCAGCAGGACCAAATGGGTTGACTAGCCCAAAGATGAAACGAGTCAGTAGCGCGACTCCAATTCCGGACCGAAAGCCAAAGAGAAACGCCGCAAGGAAAACCAAAGTGTCCATCACCTTAATGTTTTGAAGACCAGTCATTGCATAATCTGTTGCGAGACACAGAGCTGTGAAGACTGCGACAATCAAAACTTTGACGGAAGGCCTATCGAGCGCAGATGCCCCAGTGGTGGTCACAGCGGTGATTGTCATGATCCGAGAAAGCGGGCAAAGTTACCCGCCCGTTAAATATATCCTTTCGCCATACGGCAAGGAGCTTCAAGACGCAAGATGAGGATCTGTTCTCTACTCCCCAGCGCCACCGAGATTGCATTCGCACTCGGACTCGGGACCCAAGTTGTCGCAGTGTCCCACGAATGCGATTATCCTCCCGAGGCTTCCAACCGGCCCGTTTTGACGAAGTCAGCGATTCACCGGAAGATCCATAGGAGCCTTGAGGTTGACCGGGAAGTTGAACAGCGCGGCGGCGACATCTACGAGATTGACGAAAAACTTCTCGAGAAGTTGAAGCCAGATCTCATTCTAACACAAGAACTCTGCCATGTTTGCGCCGTTTCGTATACCAAGGTCAAGGAAGCGGCACGGATTTTGGATGCGGATACAAAAATCGTCTCACTCGAGCCCACGAATTTCGAAGAGATCGTCGACAACATTCTACTAATTGGCAGAATGACGAGCAGGTTGGGAGAAGCTGAGAAACTGGCTGCGCAAATGCTGCAGAGAAGAAACAGGGTTAGGGAGAAAACTCGGAGCCTGCAAGATAAACCGCAGGTCTTCTTCATGGAATGGCTCCAGCCTCCGTGGGCCGGTGGACACTGGATTCCCCAAATGGTTGATTACGCTGGAGGGGTCGACGGGCTTGGCCGTCTTGGCAAACCCTCTCACAGAATAGATTGGACCGAAGTTGTCAAGTACCAACCTGAGATTATCGTCCTCTCTCCCTGCGGATTTGACACAAACCAAGTCATGGAAGAAGCCCATGTACTGGCATCTTACGAAGGATGGAAGAAGACCCCGGCATTCAAGTCCTCAAGAATATATGCGGTCAATGCATCCGCATATTTCAGCAGGTCAGGACCGAGAGTGGTGGACGGGCTTGAGATCTTAGCTCACATAATACACCCCGAGCTGTTCCCCGAGAACCCACATCCAGAAGCGGTAAGAACCGTTCCAAAAGAAATGATTAGAGCCTAACCAAGATAAGCTTACAAAACTGAAAGCCAGTCGGAATCACACCCTTGCCCAAATTCACATTGAAGACCCAGAAGCTGAAAGCAGAAGATTTCCGTGAACTTCACCATGGAAAGCGGATACTGATCCTTCCGAACGGATGGGATGTTCCGAGCGCACGCTTGTTTGAGGATGCAGGATTCCCTGCAATAGCGACATCTAGCGCGGGCATGTTAGTCTCTCTGGGCTACCCTGACGGTGAAGTGATCGGTAGAGACGAATTTGTCTCGGCTGTCGGAAGAATTGCCAGGGTTCTATCCGTTCCACTCTCCGCTGACATTGTCGCCGGCTTTGGAAAGACGACAAAAGAGGTTCTCATGAGTGTAAAAGCTATCCTAAAGACCGGAGCTGTCGGAATAAACATCGAAGACTTCGCGCATGCCACTAAGAAACTCTTCCCTATTGAGAGACAGATAGAGAATGTCAAGGCAATTAGAAAACTTGGCATGACTTCGGGAGTGCCGATCGTCATCAACGCGCGCACGGACGCGTTTAGATATGCTGAAGGAGACGACGATGTACGGTTCAAGGAAGCGATTCGTCGGGCGACTGCCTATAGAGATGCGGGAGCCGATTGCGTTTACCCGATGGGTCTTACAGACCCAGCTTCAATCGCAGCCTTCGTCTTGGCCCTAGATTTTCCGGTCAACGTTATGGTGAGAAAAGGTCTACCGGAAATCAGCGAACTGCAGAGGCTCGGCGTTGCACGTGTAAGCCTCGGTCCCAGCGCATCCTATGCGGCGATGGGGCTCTTGAAACGAGCGGCGAAGGAGTTACTCGAGAAGGGAACCTACGAGAATCTTGTTGAGGGCGCGATAACGTTTGACGAGTTGAACGCGCTGGCTGTCCCAAGAGCCTGAGGCTCTGAGAACCGGTAGTTAGATCCATATTTTGTCAAATCGTGGACGATTCGTGTTCCTGAATATTCTCAAGCGTCTCCTTCTCCACTTGTAGGGTAACGTGTTCAATCCCGAACGAATCCTTCAATCTAGATGCTATTTTCCCCACTATCTTTGATCCGTCGCTGATCGTGTCTGCCCCTACGGTGACGTGTCCGCTTAGCGCGTAGAGGCCTGATGTGATCGTCCAGACATGTAGGTCGTGAACTCCCTTTACTCCCTCAACGCCGCTAATTGTCTTTGCTACAGTTTCTAGATCCATTTGTCTGGGAGTGGCTTCCAAGAGGATGTTGGTCGAGTCTCTGACTAGGCGGTAAGCGCTCAGCATGACTAGAACTCCGATTATGGCTGCTGCGAGCGGGTCTATTCCCTGATAACCGGTGAGTATGACTATGAGGCTGCTGACGATGACGGCTACGGATGATAGCGCGTCCCCGACAGTGTGGAGGAACACGCCCCGAACATTGAGGTTGGTCCCTCCTGATTGGGAGAGCAGTCCCGCGATACTGAGATTTCCCAGGAGACCGATTGATGCGATTGTTAGAACTAGCGGGCCTTGGACAGTGGGCGGCTGTTGGAGTCTAAGGTATGCTTCGTAGATTATTAGGAAAGCGACGGCTATGAGGGTCGAGCCGTTGATCAGGGCTGCGAATATTTCGGCTCGATGGTATCCAAAGGTCCGTCTCGCTGTATGACGTTTCCGACCGAGTCGTAGAGTGAGAATTCCTACGCCTACCGCGAGAACATCAGTTAGTACATGGCCGGAATCGCTGATGAGTGCTAGGCTCTGGCCAAAGAAGCCTCCCGTGAACTCTACAATGACGATTACTGAGGATACGATGAAAGCAATCCAGAGACGCTTCTCAGCAGTCCGTGATGATGCTGAAAGATCTAGGCCCACTCTTGGTGCTACCCCTGCGCTCTGTCGGAGTTAGAGTATTAGAAATGGGCTCAGGAACCGGAGTTCTTCACTTGGCGGTTGACGAGGAGGACTCCGGCGAGGATGAGTAGGAAGCTGACTGCTGTCCAGGGGCTCAGGTTTTCGCCAATGAGGACGGACGTCAGCACGCCGAAGACAGGGACGAGGTTGCCGAAGATTGCAGATCTGCCGGCTCCGATCTTCGAGACACCTTCTATGTAGAGGAAGTATCCAACTATGGTCGAGAGAATTGCTAGGTAGATGATTCCGAGCCATGAGCCAACGTTCCATGTGTACGTCCAAGGTGCTTCAAGGAGCGAGAAGGGGATTAGGAAGAACCAGCCGAAGAGGCTGATCCATGCCAGGATTGAGAGCGAGGATTGTTGAGGTCCATGATTGTCTGCGCGGTTCTTCGAGAAGAATCTTCTGAGTATGACGGTGTATAGAGCGTATGCGGTTGCGCCGCCGAAGACAAGAGTCACGCCTAGTGGTCTGTTGAGAACTTGAGTGTTGGGCGAGAGTACGGAGATGGTGATGATTCCTGCTAGTCCGGATGCGAAGCCGAGAATCTTGGTCCATGTGAGTCGTTCTTTGAGAATGAAGCTGGCCATGATGGCTATGAGAACGGGTCCTATTCCGATGACTAAGGAATCGTCGCTGGCGGCTGCATATTTGACGCCGTAGAGAAAGAAGATCTGGTAGAGCGTTGTGTTGAGAATTCCCATTACGACCAGAGTTGGTATCCATGATCGGTTGATTTTGAAAGAACCCTCTCTTAACCAGAGGATGGCGAATAGCACGGGGACGACGATTGCGTATCTTATCGCGGCAATAGAGACAGGCGGGAGATTTGTAGCGAGGAGTCTTCCAACTGGCCACGCGAGTCCCCAGACGAACATTGTGAGGACAAGTCCACCGTAGACCGCCCAGTTCTGATGCTCCGTCTGGGGTATTGTCGAGCGAGCTGAAGCGACTGCTACTTCACCGGTTTTTTGTGGCAAGACTACACTCTACGGACTTCAAACTCAGTCCTAAGTAGTTTGACTCCGAATCTTGCGCAAAAGTGTCTGAAACAGGGTCCCGTGTCGGATCACCTAATCCGGCCAAGATTGGGTTGGTATCTGTCGGTGAACGAAGATCCATTTTGATGATCACGCGTAAATAGCATAGAAAGTCAACCTCACCTCTCTCGACTGGCAACGTGTGCACGTGTTGAGCAAACCCGGTTCTTCCCAGGCTCGCTGGATAGGAATCCTCGCCTTCCTGCTTGTAATAACGCTCGGCGAGCTTACGGCTCTGATCCTAAATTATCAGAACAACTTCTACCTCCGCCAGTACATCTCAGACAATCTTAGCGCGACAGTCGTAGTTACGGCCGGCCTCCTTGCGTTCGCGTCTGGAGTCGCCTACCTAGTTTCGAAAAGGCTTGGAACGACTAAGGCCCAGGGACCTCACGTCCCGGTGTTCGCGAGAATCGGCTCCTTCGTAGATCGAAGATACAAACTCATAATCGTCTTCTGGATTCTACTCCTTGTCGCAAGTCTTCCTTTATCCCAGCAGCTTTCTCAGGTTGTCACCTCAAGCACTGGTGGCGGCCAATCCGGAAATTCAGAATCCGCAAGAGCCCAGAAACTTATGGCTCAAGAGTTTCCCCATCCACAAGCCAACACCAGCGCAATAATTCTGCTTCAGGGAAACGATGTTACTGACAACTCCACCAAACGATTCGCGATCGATTTAGAAAAACAGCTTCTAGTGCTGGGAACCCTGAACAGTGTTGAGAATGTAACATCTGTCTACAGTCTAGAGAGAGCAGTCCTAACGGCATTTTACTTGCAGCAGGGCTTCACCCCTGCGGCTGCACAATATCAAGCCAATCAGACATTATGGTCCCACACCCTCTCCACCTACCCAGTACCAATTCCACCCGCAATTCTCCAGAACTTCATCAGCCCCGACCACAGAGTCATGATCGTTCTTGTGAACTTCTCGAAATCCCCGGGCTCATTCGGCTCCGCGAATAATGATCCGATATTGAAGAACGTGGTAACCATGAGGAATGTTATCTCTCAACTGAAGGTTAGCGACGGGGGACCATCACAGACATTCGTTACCGGAGACCTAGCTACCACCGCCGACTCTTCTCTGGGAAGCGAGAGAGATCTTAGTCTGATCGAGCCTGTCACAATAGGTGCGATACTCATTCTGGCTGGATTGTTCTTTTTTGCAGTTGCCACGCCCTTCGTCCCGCTGACCATCGTCGGAATGGCACTAATGATCACGGAAGGGGGGCTCTATCTCATAGGCAAATACATCATTCCCATTCAGGACACGACAACGACGTTCCTGTTCACTATAATGCTTGGAGTTGGAACTGATTATTCCATTTTCTTGATGGCGCGCTATCGCGAGGAGCGGGTCAGCGGTCACGATAAGGCTGCGGCAGTCCAAACGTCTGTGACCTGGTCAGGAGAGAGCATCGCCACTAGTGCGACTACTGTCATAATCGCCTTTGGGGCGATGACGATAAGCAGCTTCACGCTACTTCAATCGATTGGTGTCGGCCTTGGTTTCGGCGTCCTAATCGCTCTGCTCGTAAGTCTCACCCTGATCCCGTCCTTCATCTTGATAGCGGGTGATAGGATTTTCTGGCCGCGATCGGGCAAGAGATTCGAGAGCTACGCAATCAAGGCACGTAAGAAGAGAGATGAGAGACCAGGTTACTTCCGACGGGCTGCAAGCTTCAGCGTCAAGCGACCGGCCCTAGTCTTGGGGCTGACTTTGCTCATATCGATCCCTGCCATCTACATTTCACTCACGGGAGTGACATCGTACGATTTTACCGCAGGCCTCACCCACGCTGAGAGTGTTGACGGTCTCGCGGTCTTGGAGAAGAGCTTCGGGGCCGGACAGATAGGACCCACGCAAGTGCTTGTACAATTTCCGACAACAATTCTTACGAACGGGAACCTGACGAACGGTGCGCAGATCAGCCTGGACAAGTTGAGTGGGGATTTTGCGGGCTTGTCAAATGTGAAGCAGGTGACCAGCCCCACTCGACCTAACGGCACCCCTGTGAATGCGACCGACCTGAGTAGCCTCCTGCCCCAAGAGAGGCTGGCGATCCTCGGAGACATCGGGAAGGATAATCGGACCGCGCTGGTGACGGTTCTATTCGATGACGAGCCCTTCACTGCACGGTCTCTCGACACCGTTAGTCAGATCCGAAGCCTAATCACGAGCCTTCGCAGTTCGGATGCATCACTTGCTCAGAACACGATACTTGTTGGAGGCGCCTCCGCCTCTACCTTGGATTTTGCCAGCGAGACTGTCGGCCAGTTCAACACGATGAGAATCCTGACGGTCGCCGCCATATTCCTAGTACTGCTGGTAGTGCTAGGGTCGTATCCTCTTGCGATAACAGGGATTCTCTCGATTGGATTGAGTATCACTTGGGCGTATGCGGCCACTCTTCTCTTCTTCAACAATGTGTTGCAATCAGGCGTTCTGTTCATCATCCCGCTTGTGTTGTTTCTGCTGCTCTATGGAATTGGCATGGATTACAACATCTTCATTCTAACGCGTATCCGGGAGGAAGCTCAGAAGGGGAAGGATACTCGTCAGGCAGTGGTTGATGCGGTTGACCGGACCGGTGGAATCATTACTGCGCTGGCGTTGATCCTTGCTGGAGCGCTGGGTTCGCTGTTGTTGTCTTCTAATCGTCTGCTTGAAGGGTTCGGTTTCGCGATCGCCCTGGCGGTCGTGCTGGATGCGATGGTTGTGCGCACCTACCTCGTCCCCGCGATAATGTCGGTGCTGGGCCACAGAGCATGGTGGGGTCCTAATCGACTGAGGAGAGTCAGACTCGACAAGAAAGACGAGCCACAATCCGCAAACCCTTAGAGAGGTCAAGTCGGAGTGTTGTTGTGGATTTTGCTTACGTATCGAAATCCAAAGAAAAAATGTGGGAAAGAGGGCTGTAAAGTGAGTGAAGAACAGATTGCTATCGGTTACCTTGTTGTGTGGGTTGGAGGGCAGTGAGATGACCTGTCAGCAAGTGCGTCTCTGGCGTTGTCTGAGGCTTGGCTGGGAAGGGAGGTGGGATGTGTAAAGGTGCATTGTGGGGTCTTGTCTGGATCTGCCGGATGATTAGTGTGCGCAGCTGCGTGAGTTACGCCTGACGCTAGTACAATCACTGCTGGTGATGCCGCAGCGACTATTGTTATCGCTAGCAGGGCAAGCAGTTTTGTCTTCATGTTTTTTCCCATCCCAGCCTATAGGTTCAGGAGATATGAATCAAGACTTTTGAACACCGCAGATAATAGGGCGCTCCAAGGGTGAAAGGGACATAGATCGATCTGCATGTAGAACATTCAATCCTGAGCTATCATCCCGAATGGAGACTCTGAGTCTTGCCTAAGCTACTTGTTCTCTACATGTCGAGGAAAGATGAGGATGACTTCCTAGAGTATGTCAGATCGCTTGGCAATCTTCTGATTCTACCCGGGACTTCGCCTGGTTCCGACTTTGCGCCTGTGGACAGTCTTCCTGAGCCGTCTCAGGACGAATCAACCCGGAGGTTTTGGTTGCAGTATACTAGCTCGGGGATACCTCTTGTCACCGAGCAGGTCCCAGAGAAGGGACTCTTTGTGGTTGATGGATTTCAGTCGCCTGTTATCGAGTTCTGGCGTTCTTGGATGGTATCGCAAGTCATGTTGCCGGGCGGGATCCAAACTGACATGAACTACGTGGATGATGAGAGACACGATCTGGCGAAGAAACCTGCAGAGTTCCGGAACTGGTTTGGTTCAATAGATGGTTGGATACGGAAGAACTACACGCGTTTGGGAATCTACATCTTCCTGGGTCCCGGCGCTCGAAAGTTCAGGGAAGAAGGAGGAATACTGCAGGGACGATAGAGGATTGCGGAATAGCGGGCTGTTCGAGTAGTTCGCGAACTTTCCTTGATCATGACCGAAGAGAACTAACGGCTAATTACTACGGGCTAGCTTAGGGACTCACATGGAGCAAACTGTAACCTTTCGCGGTATAGTCGAAGATATGATTCGCAAGTTGGGGGAGGCGACAGAGCCTGGCCAGACGCTTGGGACATCAAGGGCTGACGTGAAACTGACTGGTCGACAATACCAGGAAGCGAAAGTTGGCAAGTTCACTCTGGCATGCGACGAGCCAGTCCCAGTCGGAGGGACGGATAAGGCCGCGACGCCGCTCGAATTTTTCATGTCGGCTATAGGCTTCTGTGAGAACGTGATGTTCACCCGGTACGCGACGCTTCTCAACTTGCAGTTCGACTCCCTAGAAACCTCGGTGAGGGGTCACTGGGACCGTAGGGGACAATACGGTATTGGTGGGGCGGAACCATCGTTCAAGGACGTGACAGTCGAAACCAAGGTAACCACGAAGGACTCGGTTGAGAAGGTGGTCGAGGTGACGAGGAATACTCACAGAGGATGCCCGATGCACGCAACTATTGTGAAAGCAATGAAAGTTACCGACAAGCTTTTCGTCAACGGAAAAGAGATCCCGCTCTAACCTGGGCAGCAAGAAATCATATCTATGCCTGCGACCGATATTCCGATCATGCGTGGCTATGTTGACGGGTTTGTTCTGGCTGTCCCCAAGAAGAAGATACGGGCGTACAAGCGACTGGCTGAGAAGGCCGCGAGAGTCTGGCGGAAACATGGTGCACTTGACTATGTCGAAGCTGTTGGCAACGACCTCGGCTCAAAATGGGCCGGAATCAAGTTCCCCAGAACCGTGAAGGCGAAGCCTGGCGAGACAGTCGTATTCTCCTATATCGTGTTCAAGGATCGCAAGCATAGAGACTTAGTCAATGCGAAGGTGATGAGGGATCCGTTGATGAAAGATGCACCGGCTGAGCAGATGCCGTTTGATATGAAACGTATGGTCTACGGCGGATTCAAAGTGATCGTCGAATCCTAGCGCCCGAACTACACTCCGAAGTAAGGCCAACAGGAGATTAGATTTCCTGCACTCTCCTGCTTATTCTCGTAGACAGCGATAACCTGTCTTCATGGATCGCGGTCTCGAGCCTCAGCTGTTCTGTCGGACGTGCAGCACCCCTACAACTCATGAAACAATGTACCGTTCTGACAACGAGTTCATCGGAAAAATTCTCGTCTGCGAACACTGCGGCGAAACGGTCTTCCAACCACTAAGGAATGGATGCGCAGACTGCTAAGTGTCTTCCAGGAATCTGCGCGCCTATTTTTCTTGGGACCCTTTAACCAGCCCGAGATGCCGATCTCTTTTTTCCTGGCCTCACCCAGGTTCTCGAGTGCGACTTCGCCGTTAGCTTTTAGTCTAAATCTATCTTCATTCTCTAGGCTCTCAAGATTTGTCGTGAGGTTCTGAAGCGCCTCTCGGACCTCGACCGGAACGTGCATGAAAGTATGATATTGAGTTCGCACTCCAGCCTTGAGGGCTTGGGCCGCAATGGTTAGAGAGGTTTCGTACCAGAGGGAGTTCGGCTCAAACTCGACCAGATAGTTCGCGCTGTGAGTGAATCCGCCTGGGACGATGTCGCTGAGGATGGGCACGTGGACTTCGAGAGGCGTCAGCGAATCACTCCAGGAGGACAGGGTCTGTCGAGTGATTCAGACTACTTGTTCCTTTCGCATTTCATTGAACAGCTCATGGAATATGGATCAATTCTTTCTCTGCGAAGATTCCTTCGCTTCCATCCTTCCGTTCATGCGTGACCATGTTCTTCCATGACCTCCGGGCGGGATCCCAGCTGAACGTGTTGAACCATGGCCCGACTGTATAGTCGAATTTGAAGCGGATCGAGTTGTCCCTGCGTGTGCCGATTCCTGGGACAGGTTTCGAGGTCACACCGAACGTGTCGAAAAGATGCAGAACGTACTCACCGGTCTTCTTGTCGTATCCGATCAGATAGAGTGCCTCATAGTCAGGGTTTCCTCCCTCGCCAGCCTTCACGGGGGAGAAGCGAATCTCCACGAACAATTCTCGTAGAACCCATCTTGCGTTGACCTCCTGGTAGAGTGCAACATCTCCCATCTTTCCAGTCAGAGACCAGCGACCGACTAGGTTGTTGAGAAGATCGTCCAAAGTTCGACTCGCGCAGGATTATTTCTGGGGGTATAACTTGAACTCATCAAGCATAATACGAACCGACGGGTTAGGACTGGACATGATGCAGAGGGCAGAAGCCAAGGTGATTCCGTTTCGTGGAAATGGACCCTACTGTTACTCTAACACGGCGTCGATGCTTCTCTCTACTATCGGGGAACAGGTTTCACCTCAAGAGATGGAAGCTTACACTGGCGTGGGTCTGGGAGCGTTCTGGCTGCCTAAGGAGAAGCTTCTTTTCTTCAGCAGCATATCCAACCCGCCTGATCTAGGAATAACCCGAGCTCTTCACTTGCTAGGTTTTAGCTTCGAGGAGAAGATGACCAGCGATCCGGGAAAGCCCCCGTTTGAACAGTTGAGATCCGACCTATCCAGCTCAGCAGCGATCTTAGGACCCTTGGACATGGGATACTTGACGCATAACCCATTGCACAAGAGGATGATGGGCGCCGACCACTTCGTCCTAGCCTACCGATTCGAGAAGGACGGAGTCTTGATTCATGACCCAGAAGGCTTCCCTAGCGTTGTTCTTCCGTTTCGACAACTTGAGCTGGCCTGGCGGGCAGACGGTATACCCTACCACCGGGGACACTATCGCTATTGGACTCATCCACGACGTATGCACCATCCGAACCGGGATGAACTATACGACTCGACTCTCAAATCTTTCAAGGATGTATACTCGGAGGCCGGAAATCTGGCGACGAAGCAAAACCTTCCTATCGACGCGAAAGCCATCAATACTCTTTCCAAGCATGTGAAGCAGGAAAGGGTCTCACCGGCTGAACGAGGCTTCATGGTGTTCTTTTCGCTCAAACTGGGAGCACGCCGAGCCCTAGACTTCGCCAGCCTCTTCGGATCTAAGAGTCCAGAATTAGCGCGTTTGAAAGAGAAACAGTCAGAACTCTTCGGTGCGCTGCAAAGGCTCGCAGTGCAGAAGAAATGGACTAAGTTTGCAGGGTCACTGGAACAACTCGCCCAAGTCGAAACAGAATTTCGAGACGCACTCGTCTCAAGCTGAAACGCCTAGACGCTAGAGCATTGCACCTGTCGGGTACAACACGTAGTTTGAGAAGTTGGGGAACGGCTTTGAGGACATGAAGAGGTAGTTGTCCAGTATTCTCATCTTTTGTTCCAGTGCAACCTGCATTATCTGTTCATTCGAGCCTGTCGCGGCAATTCCCACGTTCGCTGCTCCTCCAGCTTTGGCCAGTTGGAAAGCAGACCTCAAAGTATCCCGAAATATTTCATGCGACACGGTCGCTAGCGGGCCTACCCTCCCATTCTGCCAGACATACGCGTATCCGACCGGTTGAATTCCCGTGGTAAAAAGGTGGCATCGTACGCTGGGAAGGCTGAACAGGAACTCGTGGTTTTTCTCGCGAGGATAGCCGAGAGATAGCTCGTCGATCCGGGTAAGACTGCTTCTGGCCTTTTCGAAGTCGACAATTCTCTCGTTTGTCAACTTATTCGAGGCGTCGGTCTTCACCTGTTGGCTTGAACCTTCCATCCAGTAGAGGGGTTCCCGGGGATAGATTCCATGACGCGCGTACAGGGAAATAGAAACAGGATTGTAGGCGAAGGTTACCAAGGCCCGATTAGTGATACCGGCGCTTTTGTGGTGTTTCATCGCTATCTCCATGAGATTCTGTCCGATGTTGCGACCCTGATGCTCGGGTGAGACGAACAGGTGTGCGAGATACCATAGCGATCCTCGAACCCAGCTCAATGTTAATCCGGCCATTTTCCCTTCTACTTCTGCGATCCAGAATCCCTCGCCGTCCTCTTTCAAACCCATATCGAACCAGGGAAAACTTTGCTGAGGAATCGCTGGCAATTTAGGGGAGGCGAACGGTGAGGAGTTGAAGAATCCGTGTTCTCTCAAGACACCGTCAAACGAGGTTCTGATGAGACTGAGGATCTCCGGGAAATCTTCCGCTTTCGCCTTCCGATATGATACGTCTGACAATGTCCAACGACGGAACCGACAATCGAGACATAAACTTGAGTGACGGAGGACGCGAAGGTGTAGGGGTCTCAATTGTGCTCGCTTGTGCACGGCCCGTTGAAATATTCCGATCGCCCTATTAGTCACCACCCGGAAGTTGTTCTCGTGGCTTTACGATGGTGGATCTACGGATCCATCCTTCCCCTGTTGCTCTCTTCAATTGTCCTCGTGGGCAACACGGCAAGAACTGTGAGGGTGGACCTCCCACCCGCGCTAGACGGCGTAGGAACTCGTACTACCTGTCAGGCTAGAGCCTGCGCGGCACAGCAACTCACTACCAGCTTTGGGAATGATATAGTTGTTCTATTCGTCCGCACAGGCAGTAACACGACTACGCTTGCACTAAGTGATAGTAGTGGTATAGTCTTTACTGAGCGGCTTTCGTACGCTTCCAGCGAATTCCATGGAGGAATGATCCGGGAATACTATGCAGTATCGATCTCGCCTCTGAATTCTGATAATATTACGGTTGTTCCAGATCAGTGCTGCTACACAATTCGCGGAATGCAAGTTCTCGGTATCTCAGGTGCTGACACCTCGACGATCTACGATCAGAACAAATCTGTTCCCGCAACAGTGTCCTGCCCAAGTGAAGTATGCGGTTATTGTCATGCTGACGCTAACACGAACCCGGGAACATGTTCTGCCTCAATACACTCCTCCGGCGCAGACTTTGTAATAGTGGCAACACAGATCAATGACACTCCAGGGTGCGGAGGCTACTCAAGCTCGCCAGCAGGATACCGTCCCCCATCAGGGTTCACGAGGATAACAGCTCCAAACGGTAACTTCGAAGTCGACTACACGATAACTAAGGCGTCAAGACAGGTTGAGTTTGACTGCAGTGGCACGGACGCGACGGCAATAGTAGTCGACGCAATCACCTCATCAGTCCTAACTGACTAAGATATTTGGCTCCGAGGGCACAGGCTGGGCTAGGAACGATTCCACTGATCTAGAATATTGTTGTAAGTAGGAAAATGCCTGTTGCGAGGAAGCCTGCTCCTACGAGCTTCGAGATCACAGCACCGAACGGGACAATCTTCTCTGTGAATATGATTATTGAGAAGACTCCCATCAACGGGAGGCTCATCGCTCCGACGGTCAACAACCCGGCCATCAGGGCCCAGCAACACCGAGTGCAGAATAGTCCGTAGTCGGCCCCCATCAGCGCGGCCCCGGTCTTTCCGCCCCGCCACCGTGTTAGCAGGAAGGTCATCGGACTACGGCACTTCATCAACGCATTGTGCTTGAACCGGGTGAATTGGTAGAGGCCTACGAGAATCATGACTAGGCCTGCCCAGAGGCCGAAGGCGACAACACCGGTGGGTAGGGCTGTGAAGTCTAGGCCGGAGATTGCGAGGTAGAATCCAGCCCCAACGATGATCCAGATGGCGACGTACGCGAGAACGAAGAGACCGGAGCTGGTTGAGACGCCTGTCTTGTACGGCGTGGTGGGGGTCTCGGCTTCTGGGGGCTTTCGCGCCGACACTGATAGTGTGTAGACCATTGGGATGAGAGATGGAAACATCATAGCTACCATTCCAACTCCCCAGATCGCAGTGAACAAGAGCAGGGCTGCGGGGTCGAGCATGCCAGTCATGGGCATGTTAGCGTTGGCGACGACTAGCCAAGAGAGAATTGACAGGGCCCCTAGTGTCGCGCCGAGAACGTAGGCTACACGTGGGAGCGCGCGAAGTGTTGTCCCTAGAGTACGGACCTGCAAGGCTGGAAATGTCTTAGACTCGAACGTGTTCTGTTTATCCGATGCAGCCCTTGTCGGTTATCTTGACGATGGTGACGAACCCCGCCCGGTTATCATGTTTAGCATGAATCTCCCTGTCTCCTATCCACCATTTCTTGATGTTGGTCACAATCGCCTTCTTCCAGTTGATCCCGTCGGGGAGGACGACTGTTCCCTTGAACTTTTCACCCGTCACAGGATTTGTAATGTGTGATGAGCGAACTTCTCCGATGCCGTCAACCTGGAACCAGCTGTTGTAGCCGTTATAGTGGAATTCAACCTTAACGACCTTCGTCGGGAGTGTTTTCGCCCAGGTCTTGGGGAATACTTCGAAGACTCCTCCTCCGTGCTTGCCGCTGAAAATCGCCTCTACAGCTTTCCGTTGCTCAAGGGTCGTGCTCACGTCGATGTAGAGAGCTCCGATACCGTTTCCTTCATGTATGGCCTTCGGCCACCAGAGACCCTCGGCGAAAACTACACCATCAAGCTTGGTATCGCCGAACTTTCCTTTCCTCACCCTGTAGGCTACAAGTGCTTCGCAATTACCATGTGTGGGAAGCGCGTCAAAGTTGCACGGACATCCCCAGTCACAATTACAGCTCTGGATATATTCCGCATCAATATTCCATTTCGTCTTGACAACCAACAGGGAATCAGAATGCTCGCACGCCGTCATCTGGATATAAGATGATACGCCTGTAGTTGTAATTCCGCGGCTGTGACTCAAGGAGTATTTGTTCTACCTAGGAAACCGAACGGGATAATACACATGGACTGTTTAGGGACGCGCAATGACGCTGAAGGTCAGAAGCGAAGCTGCTTCCGTTTCATGGAAATGGACCCTACTGCTACTCTAACGCAGCTTTAGTGGCGGTGACACAAGTCGTCCGGTTGCCTGGCGGACGCTCTTAGACTGAAGGCTTGATGTTCTGGTTCATGTGGAAGAGGTTTTTCGGATCCCACTTGTTTTTGACTTCTACGAGACGTTTCCATACTGCTGGCTTGTAGGCGGCCTGGATTCGGTCGGTCTCCTCCGCCGTCATGAAGTTGACGTAGACCCCACCTGTGGAATACGGTGCGGATGCTTTGAAGAATGCCCTGGCCCAGGAAGTGCACTTTTGGTCCTCGTTCGGTGTCTCCCATCGGCCATGGACGTTCATCACGAACTTGGCGTCCCGCTGAGAATAGGCTGTCTCGTCCGATGCAACCCGCGAAGCCTTACCCCCTACGAGCCCGATGAAAATCTCGCAATGGGGTGATGGAAGCTTGCCCGCGTACTCGATCATCGAGTCGAGGGCCGAGTCATTCAAGGTCGAAAAATTGTGCGACTTCCAATAGTTTCGGAAGCCGGGGGTGAGAAGGGGGTCAAAGGCGCGCTGCCACATCACATAGGGCTGAGATCCCACATGTTCACCAAGGACCTTTGCGAAGCTCCGAATGGGAGCGATCAGTTTCTCGCCCTTCGCAGCATCTCCAGCATAAAAGATGGCGAACACGACGATTTCTTTCCCGTGGACTTCAGCTGGCAGAAATGGCAAGGGTGGCGCCTTTCTCAAGACTACCCAAATGCTCAGGTCGTCCGGCATGTGTTCGACGAACTCTCGATATTTCCTCAAGACCGTCTTGGCTTCGTCGAAGGGGAAAACAATCAATCCGCTGAACACAGTAGGACCAACGGGATGCAATTGGAACTCGAAGGAAGTGACGATGCCAAAGTTCCCGCCGCCACCGCGGATGCCCCAGAACAGGTCCGGATTCTCACTGGCACTTGCTCGGACCAGCTTTCCGTCGGCTGTCACCACGTCCGCTGATACGAGGTTGTCCACTGACATTCCATATTTTCGACTGAGCCACCCAAAACCGCCGCCAAGAGTGAGCCCGGCCACGCCCGTAGTCGAGTTTATTCCCAAGGGCGTGGCTAGCCCAAAGACCTGGGCGTCGTGATCGAAGTCCGCTAGAGTCGCACCTGGCTCAACAAATGCACGCCGCTCTTTCAGATCTACCCGCACCGATTTCATCGGCGAGAGGTCGATCACTAGTCCTCCGTCGCACACCGCGTTGCCGGCGATGTTATGGCCGCCACCGCGTATGGAGACTAGTAAGTCGTTCTCTCTAGCAAAATCCACGGCATGTATTACATCGGCAGCTCCGGCACATCGCGCAATGAGCGCCGGCCGTTTGTCTATCATGGCGTTCCAGATTGTTCGCCCCTTGTCATAACCAGGAGAGTCGGATGTGAGAAGCTCTCCTCGGATGTTTCCCTTCAGTTCCTTGACCGCTGTTTCGCTAATATCGAATCTCCCCCTAGAAGTGACAACCTGCAAGTTTCGAATCCTCAACGAGGGCAGATTCTCGCGCGATAAAACGGTTTGTGACAGTTCGCAGATAGCCAAGAGAGGATTCTGGCATACGTTGATAGCTAGAGGCAGGACCTACGCAATCCGGGTGCACTGAAGTTCCATGCGCCTGAGTCTAGAGGCGGAGAGCTGTTAATGCGAACCGGGAGGAAGAGCCCGTTTCTTGTAAGCTCGAATGGTATTCTAGTGCCAGTTCTGGGGTTACTGAACCGGAACCTCGGTTCCTGCATTGTAAGATGAAAGAAAAAATTGGGAGATTTATTTTCTAAGAATCGTGGTCTAGAGTTGGATCTTGCCGTTATTGACCAGTGTGTAGCCGTCCACTGCTAGTGTTGGTTTTCTGAGGGTCTCTTCATGCCCGAATTGTGTCTCATTGGTTCCGCCGATGCCCTTGTTGCCTCCGATACCGATGCTGACGGTGCCCTGGACGACGCGGTCGTTGAAGAACCCGATCAGTTCTGCTCTCGGATTGAGACCTATCGCAATGTTACTGACGCGGTCCTTGTCGCCTGATGCGTTATCGTAGAGCCACTTGAAAGAGTCAAGATTGGCCTGTGCCGTGTACTTTGTCAGTTGTCCGTTCTGGAATTCCAGTTGTAGACCTGACAGGACCTTTCCGGCGAGTGCTGTTGGCTGGTCGAAGAGCACTTTTCCCTGAGCGCTTGTCTCATCGGGTGCCAGTTCGATTGCTCCGGCGGGAAGTGCTTCGAAGAGTGTTCCCTTGTCAAGATCGGTCTTGTCTATGATACCATCGTGGATGTGTACTGGCCGGTTCTTGAGTTTGAGCTGGAGGTCGGTGCCGTTTGCCGCCGTAATTCTGACGTTGGTGGCGTTTCGTAGTTTTGACTCGATCTTCGCGGCTTGGGCCGAGATTTTGTCATGATCGACGTCGAGGCTGTTGGTTGTGACGCGTTGCCAGTTTTCATAGTCGAATCCGTATGTCCTTGCTCGTTCGGGCGTTACTAGTCCGACTGGTAGGTTGAGGACGCGGATTTTTCGTTCGAGGAACTTGTCGCCTATGGCTTTTTGTCCTTCGAACATCTTGCCTGTTCTTTCGCCTGGCACTGTCGGGAAGTTTGATGGATCTTTGGGTCCGCCGAGCTGGATCATTGCGTCTGTCTGGTCGAGAAGGGAGAGGAAGCCTTTCTGTCGACGGGTGAATTGTTCCTCTGGGACCTCTTTGAGGTATGCCCAGTAGAAATCGTTGCCCATGAGGGTCGAGGTAGAGATACCGCCCGCGTGTTCGACTTCCAGTGCTAGCGCGGTGGCATATTCGAGGGTGTGATCCCACGAGGCGATGATTACTTGCTCGTTTGGTTGGACTTGTAGGCATTCGTTGACGAGACGGTTGGCGATCTGTTTGGTTGATTGGGGTTTGGAGAGTTGTTGTGTCATTGTCACTTTACGTTCAAATCCTTGCTTTAGCGTAAAAACAACTGCTTACTAATAACGCTATCGCCACTGTAAGAATAGGGATTTCAACACCTAACGGATTAGGTTGCGAGAATGAAACCGGTCAAGATGATCACTGACCCAGTCGCCATGGAACTTCTTGGAGACGAGACTAGGCGTCGGATCATCTACTTGCTCCGAGCTCGAGAACTCACCATCAGCCAGATTGCCGAAGAGCTCAGAATGACCCCCCAAGCCATCTACCATCACATCAAGAAATTGTTGCCTGTTGAGATGGTTGAGGTTACGCGGGAGGATAGAGTTGACAATTTTATAGAAACATACTATCGAGCAACCGCAGAGGTCTTCTCGTTTTCCTGGGGAACGAGCGGCAAGAACCAGGCGCAGGCTGAGCAGCGGTTGAGAGACACTTTGCTGTCGCTGGACAAGTTAGGAATCAAGGTCCATGTTGAGGAATACATCGTTGCGCAGATTATCAAGACTCAAGGAAAAATCGAGACCTTCGGCGACAGACAAGAGCTAGAAGAGAAAGTGTCGAAGCTGGAAGATGTCGACTTTCTGGGCAAACAAGAACTTGCAGACGTCGCCACGATGATATCTCTATCAGACAAGCAGTTCCAGGAATGGCTGGAGTTGCAGAAGGAGCTGAGAAAATTGTTGAGAGGCCTTCTCACAATAACAACTGGAGCCGCGAGACAAAAGACTCGCGCTAGAGAGTAGTTATGTCCCTAGCTTAGAGCGCTGGTGGAGAGAGGTTTGCGGGACTATGTCTAGCGTTTCGGAGAAGTTTGTAACAGCCGAGTAACACGTATCCCCAACCTGCGTAGAAGACCACGTCCATTGAAAAGGCGAACCAATCGAAATAGTAGCCGCACCGGCCGTGGAATGGAAGAGCCAAGATTAGTAGGCAATCAGTCCAGACAAAGGGAAAACCTGACCAAAGATGGGTAGAGCCTAATCCGTACAGAATTGTTCCCCAGTAGTGGGCAGACTTACTAGGTAAGCCGCAAGAAGAAAGCGGTTCTTGACCTGTGAACTCAATCGCCCGACCTTCGACGAAGAAGAACATCCGAAAGAACAATTAACATGTAAGCCGTCCTTCAGTCGACCCTCCTTGCCCTCTCAAGCTGTTATCGGACAAGTTGACCGATGGATAGATGCTCACAAGAAGGACCTAGTCGATCTTACCTGCCGCCTCGTCAGTATTGATACGACTGTTCCTCCGGGTCTGAACTATCCCAAGATCTCGCAGGTTCTTGCAAAGGAGCTCAAAGAGCTGGGTGTTACGCCTTCTGTAAGCCATATTCCCGAGACCACGATCAAAAGAAGGGTTAGCCCTGAGGTCGGCTTGAAGGGCCCCCGGCCGAATACGTATGCGACTCTCAAGGGCGAGGGTGAAGGTCCGAAGATACTTCTCAACGGGCATGTGGATGTTGTCCCCGCGGACCCGTCAGGATGGACAAACGACCCGTTTGATCCCACAATAAGGAATGGCCAGATTTACGGACGGGGAGCGGCTGACATGAAAGGGTCTGACGCTTGTACGATTTTTTCGTTGAAAGCGTTAGTGGAGACTAGTGCGAAGTTTGCCGGGTCGATTATTCCGACTTTTACAACTGATGAGGAGGTGGGAGGGTATACCGGTGTCAATCATCTTGTCGATAAGCATGTGATCACGAAGGATATCGACTATTGCCTTTCCGCTGATAGCGGGATAGAAGTGCTACATGTCGCGGCTCTTGGTGATTCAGAGTTTGTCATCACTGTGAAAGGGGTGGCAGCGCATTCGGGACGCGGATGGACAGGTATCAACGCAATCGAGGAGGCGGCTAGTTTGATCGAAAAACTGAAGGTTCTAGGTCAGGAAGTTGGAAAGAGAAAATCGAAGATTCCGGCGGAGCCGATGTACGGGACGAAGAAGATGCGGCCAGGCCTCTACATCAACATGATCAAGGGCGGCCTGAAAGGCAACATAATACCCGATACATGCGAGGTCCTAGTCGATAGGCGATTCATACCAGAAGAGAAAGCTGAGATAGTCGAAAGAGAGATCAGCAAGATCGTCAGGGAGTTTGCAAAAGATAGTCCAGCAAAGGTCTCGATGAAGAAGATTCTCGGATATGAGCCGATGATAACACCTCCAAACCACAAGCTTGTCAAAGTAGTTAGGAAAGAAGCGAGAAAAGTTCTAGGACGAGACACGCCCCCGGCTGGAAGTCAGGGATCTACTGACATGGCAACTGTCACCCAACTAGGCATACCCGTAACCGTGCTAGGCGCATGCAGACAAGACAGCAACATTCACGGAATAGACGAACACGTACGCATAAACGACCTAGTAAGCGTCACAAAAATCCTAACACACTCATACCTCGAACTACTACCGACTCGAAGCCAATAATCGCTAGGCAACTAATTCATTGGCAAAAACAAGTGCCGCGCTGAAGGTGTTAGCGTTGCTTACGAGGCCGCCTTACTCTCGAGCGCTTCAAGCGTAGACTCAACCTTCTTCTTGCCGCGTTCAGTCAAAGAATAGAGCTTCTCTTTCTTTCCGGAAGGGGCTGACATGATGAAGCCCCTGCGCTCAGATCAGTGTGGTTCGGAATCCAACCAGTTGTATTTGATTGGTTTGCCGAGTTCTTTTGAGAGGGACAATATTTGGTCATAGCTCAATGGTTTCTTGGCATAATGGAGCAGAAGCAAAAAGAGATCGAATCGATTCATGTCATCAATATGACTGAGAATAGCTTCCTTCTCGTTTGGCGGAACACTGAGCTAGTTCAGCGAAATTATTGTTTGTTCGTAAATGGCGGGTACAGATAACGGGAAGTCCTTGGCGGCTCTCTGCAGTAGTTCTTTGTGGGAAGTGATATGCTGGTTAACAGCCTCAAAGCCCTCCTTCAGATTACTTCCTTCTCGGTCGGTCTTGAAACTGAATGTTACGTTGCCGGACTGAACTCCAACGATGATTTCATTCTCCATTCCCTTTCACCTTACTATGGAACCAAATACTTGAAGGCCCGACCTTCCTTGATTCTCCTCAGTCTGTGGTTCTGATACATCAGGGTAAGAGTTCCCGTAACGCTTCCATCAGTGAAAATCATAGAGTTGTGTCGTCGTGCTAGCTGAATCTCTCTCCAATCTCTAGGCATCTTTCCCCACGGCGATTGCAACAAGCTAGTAATCGCATCAGTGAGATTCTCGTGTTTACCAACGTCTGGATATTGTTCACCCTGTTGCGGGGTCGAAGCTGAGGCCCGTGATGAGAGAATCTCATCCAGAATATCATTCATCACGTACGGGTTGATGTGATATTCCCCTTTCGGATATTTCCCTGATCCTTTCTCTGTCTTCTTTACAGACCCAGAATCTACCAACTCCGATAGCCTAGCCGATCATCTCTCTCGCTGGCTCGAATCTGTTTCTCGTATTGCATCCAAGAACAGACTCTACTCTCAAGTGATTCTGAGCTTTCTGTCTTTTTCGTGATTCTCTCGATTAGGTGCGTCCTAATTCTAGGGACTGCCGCTCTTCGTGATTTGATCGACGGCGAAGGTTCTCTACGATCCACGGTGGTTCGCGGCCTGCTAAGGGAGGTCGGCTAGGAACCACTTGAAAGTGGACGATTCGGACTGCTCGATGACGGTGAGGGCCGCTGTAGCGTTGAGGAGATTGAGCGGGCGGGACGGTTTCGCCTGACCTCTGCCGCGAAGAGGGCCGCAAGTGTGACGGCCGTGGCTAGCAGCATAATAGCGACGGCAAATCCCCACGTTTCCCAGATGCTTGGAGGTGCGGCAGGGAAGTAGCCAGCAGCTTGCAGTAGCTGTCGGGATTTCGTGAGATTGAAACTGTAAGGGGTGAGGGCGGTGTTGAATCCGTCGGTGACGGCGAAGCCTGTCCGGTAATTGCCGACGACTGGAGTTGTTATCCCGGGGTTACCGTATCCGCCGAGAAGCTGTTGTATTATCAGGTCTCTAGGGATCGCGTAGCTGATAGCCTGGCGAACATATTTGGCGGCAAGAGAGGCTTTCGAAGGATCACTAGTGCCTAGTGGCGTATTGACGCCTGTTCCAAATATTGGGTGTTTCATGTTGAAGCCTAGCTCCTGGACCCCGAACGCGTCGTAGGACGTCCACTGGCTCGCCGGCCAGGTGGCGAGAAAACTCGTCTGGGTCTCGAGAGAGTACTGTGAATCGAGAATGCTTACCGACCCTGTCTGGAGGGCAGAAACTGCGTTATCGGCACTCGCTATGTGCTTGACGTAATAGTCCTTTACCTGAAAAGCTCCCCGGCTCTGAAGCGCAGTCTTCCCGTTCTGCGGAAAATCAAAGTAGTTATCATTCCTTGTCAGATGATTTGTCTCAGTCGTGGAATTATAGCTGACGAACTTGTACGGCCCCGTTCCGATAGGCCCGCCTCCAATCCCGGTGTTGAACGGGTTCGTCCTCCAGCTCGCATACGGAACACTCGCTAACACGTGTGCAGGAATGATCGGAGTGGTGAGAATATTCTCCACGAAGTAGGCGTAGGGATTCGGAAGAGTGAACTTGACAGTGTACTGGTCCACAATTGCTACATCGGTTTTCCCGCCGACTATTCCTTTGATGAATGCCTCATTGGCCGCCGCCAGAGTATCATCTTGAAGCGCGTCAAATGTGAATTTGACATCTGTCGCGTTGAACGGAACCCCGCCATGCCATGTCACCCCAGGACGCAACGATACAGTCCAAGTCTTCTGGTCCGATGCAACAGACCAGCCTGTCGCCAGCTGTGGAATCATGTTCTTGAAGATCGTATCATTTCTCTGCGCTAATGCGCTGAACATTGCTCCATAGACGGTCTGATCATAGTAGGAGCTGCTTACAGTCGGGTTGAAACCTTCCGATGGAGCCGGTGCCGTCTGGGCAAGGGTGATCGAGCCGGTCGTAGACCCGCCTAGCATCGACAATTGTTCGATAGGCGGCCAATATGGTGAGTGGTAGGTGCTGAACACGTACTGGGCATTCGGCATGGTATAATCAAACGCAACAATTTCCTTCGTGTAGAGTATCGTGGCGGAGGGTTGCTGGTCATACATGAGCGCCTGCCATTGCTTCACCAAGTCTAACCGCTGTGTTTTGTCGACTGTCTGCTTGATCTGTGCAGTCAGCTGATCATCCTGAGTGTTATTCCAGAGGTAATAATTGTACCCTATCGGAGCGAACTGTGAACTGTGATAGTAGGAATATGGATCGGCATCTATTCCGAGAGCATAGCCGAGAAATAGCGCGTCAAAACCGCCATTGTCGTAGCTTCTCCCGAGAACATCAGAGTCAGGGGTAAGCGCTCTATCGTATATCGTGGGCCAGTCAAGAACGACTCTCTGCGCATCGATGCCCAACGCCTGAAGATTGCTCTGGACGAGCAACGACCAGGCCTGTCGGGCCTGATTCGGCTGAGGCACCATCAAGGTAATTCTGAATATTCCGGAAGGCGCTGTATCAGCATGGACCCATACGGGACTGGTCGAGGTAAGGGCAAGCCCGAGGAACAAGAATGCTAGGCAGTTATTCCGGGCCCCAGCTCGGCTAGTCATTGCGAGAACACTGGGGCGAGCAGGCGATCGGGTGTAATGACTACTGTGTTCCTCTATTCGTCAGACTATGAGTACTAGACTCTTTTCCAGAACCAGCTTGTGCGACCTGATGTCAACAGTCGCAATACTTCCCCTGGACTTCCCTAACGGACCTTAACCTCGTGCGTTTTGGCCATGAACCCGTTTTTCTTGTGCGTACCATCGCAGAACGGCGTCAGCGTGGACCCGCCGCATCTGCACCAGGCTTGCACGACCTTCCCCTCGACAATAACGAGGTTCGGCCCGTTCTCAGTCGATTTTATCACAACATCAGACATACTCACACTGTCACCTCTCTTCCAATCATTGTCCTAGGACCTTAGCCACACGAGTCAGGACAACAAGCTGCTCTCCATGAACCAGATTGTTCTCACCGAACTTGCCGACAACCCGCAGGAGAGCGCCCACAACTAGATCATCTGCTCCGCCCATGATCAACTTGCTCGTCGGACCCCATTCAACCTCGAGACGCTGAGAGGTTAGAGGGAATGCCTGATTAGTTCCCGTTTCATCAGGGAGAAGGAAGACTCCTCCCAAAACCTGTTCCCTCGGCAGATCTGTTACCGAGAAAAACAGGTCCACCAACGTTCCCGGAGCAATTTCCCCTAGTTGTTTCACAGTGAGAACCGGGACTGGGGGTATCTTCGGATGCCCTGGCGTCTCGGTTTTGGTTCCCTCTGCTAAAGGTTGAGCTGGAGATTCGCGTGGCCTCAAAGGTCGATCCTGATCGTATCGTAATCCGAACTGCAATGCAGTCTGCGCCTTCGCCAGTTCCTCGCCCAGGTAGCCTGCATGGCTCAGTTGTGTGACAAGTCCATCACGCAAGAGACCGAGTAGCATCGAAGTTGCTCCACGTCCCCGCATCTCATGAGCGGGCGTATGATTAGGCAGATAGTGTCGTAGAAGAATCTCCCCCTGTTCCGGCTCGATCGTTATGACGAAGTATCCTTTCGGATCGTACAGCAACGGCTCGCGCTGCCCACCCGGCCGAATGGACACAAACTCCTCCACCTTTCTAGCGATACCCGCTTCTTTTTGTCCCGTCACGAAGACGCCTGGGTTACGATCAGAGAGACTCTTCACTCGGTCCTGTAGAACCTGGAGGTCTTCTTCTCCAGTCCAGTCAAGAATTTCCACCTGTTGCCTGAACTGCGCGACCTGCCCAGGGTCTATCGATGGCAGGACGGGATCGTAGCCGGCCGCCTCGATGATCCGTCGCTTGTCATCAATGCCCTTCTCTGATAGAGCGACAAGGGATTGTCCCGGCTTGAACAGTGCAGAGTCTTTGCCGCAGATGAGCAGGAAACGTATAGCAGGATTCGACGTGATGTTGACAATAATCCGTGTGATGCCAAGATTAGCCGTGTAGACCATGCCTGCAATGGCCACTCCAGGAAGCGCAACGAGCGGACTGATCAGGCGTTCCGAGGTGAGTGCACATACCGCGACCGGTCCATTCGGATCGCCTACCTGATACGTTCCGGGCATGACCGGCCACTTTGCACTGTTCTTACTACTCACTGTTCAAGGTCAACTTTCCTATCTGATCGAGTTCCTCAACGCGTAACCCTGGGCGGAGTATTTCCAGTACTCTATTCGCGGCTGCATTTTCTTCATAATACGCGAGTTATGGAAATCATGGAACGCTCGAATCTGCGCTCCTCCATGATAGAATCCTATTCGCGAATCGTCCGATTCACTTGGTATCAGTCGCAATTTGTCCAAGAGCCTGGTTGAGCGAACGTCGAGTCGGCTGGAGGATAATCCAGCCATTTTGCAACTTACGTCATGTGTGCGAGATCCTGTGCAAATATTGTTCATTTTTTCTCAGTAGCGGTAATATGCGCGAGATGCTAATAATTCCGAGCGGAAACCCAAGTCCACAGCGGACCCGAATGTTATCTTAGGAAGAGTGTTCTTGGGGAAAGATAACCTGGCTATTTTACAAGTCCAAATTGTCTTAGCAAAGATTGTGAGTCGAAGTATCTCCTTTCCTCGATGATCAGACCCTTGGAATCGATTCGGAGAAATTCTGCCCCTGTCCAGCTGACCTTTCTATTGGTGGCGGGTATAGTCCCTGAAGACCCTTCGATAGAGCCGGTGTGCGTCCCAGTTATCTTGAACTCGACTACCGCGTCTCTATCCTTGGCTAAGAGTCTCACGATTTCGTAATGGACATCAGGAATGGCAGTAAAGGAAGCATCCAGGTCGTTCATGATCGCGGTCTTTCCTCGTAATGGCTTGGGATACACTGGGTCATGAACAACTGCATCGGATGCTATGAGAGCCGCATAAGCCACCTTATCGTGGCGGTTGAAGGCATCAATGGATTTTCTCGCAACTTCTTCAGGTGTCAACTAACGTCGATGTCCCTTTGTTGCTTATATCTCGGGCTAACATTGTTTCAGTAGATAACATTGAGTAAGCTGGCGTCGAGCTGCCAACCCGATATCTCAAGCATCATTTCCGGGAAAAGTGAACTTTGCAGGAGAGACATATGCGCGGTCATCAAAGCGGTAAGGAAGCTAGGCTCAGAGTGGAGAATCCTCATCTCATACTACCTCCTCGACAACCCGCTTCGATTCAACGACTTACTCCGGAAGGGCAAGCCTGATGATCTGAACGCGCGAACTCTCTCTAGAACTCTAAAGTATCTGCAGAGTATGGGAATCGTTGAGAGAAGAGTAACCGGCACAGAACCCTTCTCAGTCGTCTACAGCCTCACAGAGAAAGGACGAGACCTAAGCGATATCCTATCTTCGTATCGAAGATGGGGAGAAAAGTGGACCCCAAGCATCGTCCACCCTTTACCCTACATGAAGGTAAAGCGACCTCTGACAGTGAGAACTGCTTCCTAGCCTAACGGGGAGGAAGATGAAGGGAACGCTCGAACTCCTCAGCTGCCGCACGGTCAATTGCTCTCTGAAGCACCCATCGGTCGTAAACAAGAGCGCAAAACGCCGCGGCAATTCCGACTAAGTAAATGTAGAATCCTGTTTGGAAACCCCACGTCTCCGTAATAGCAGGGGGCGGACCGTTAGTGCATGTTCCGTACACTCCCGAAATACAATCGACCGACCAAGCGCTAAGCCCTGCTCTCACAGATGAATAGACGACTGAGACATAGAGGAGCGTGATCATGACCGAAGAAGCCAATCCGGCTGCAAGAAAACGAGTACGTCTCAGATTTCTTCCTACAAAGGCGAGAACCGCCGTGCCCAACGCAAGTGTGCCAATAATGGACGTTCCCGATGAGAGGACTTGGTTCAGATAGTCTACCCAAGAATATGCTTGTGGAGGAGGACCTAGCATGACAAGGGGTCCAATCCACATATTCCAACGGAGTGAATAGGATATTCCATAGGTAGGGCCAGAAATATCGAGACCCCACCAAGGAAAGAGTGTACTAACGAAGAATAAGCTCGCAGCAATGAGTGCCACAACGTTCAGCCGGAGCAGTTCCCTGACAAGCATGATACAAGTTAGTAGCCATCACGAATATCAGACTTTCAATCGCTGAGGTCTTTCGTAAATAGGAAAAATCTGAAATCCTGAGAGAAGCACTGTCTCAAAGTCTTGCAGAGTACCCGTCAGATTCGGATAGCCCGCGAACCTCGTTGGAATGATGATATTCGTTCAGGTTATTCTTGGAGGCGGTTCTTTCGTTCTAGGCTGGGATGTTAGGTATCACCTAGTCTGGGGAACGCTAACCTTCATAGTGCTCATAGTCTCGACCGTGCTGGCGCGCAGAGATTTCGGTGTCAATTCCACCCTGTTCAAAGTAGCTCTCGCGGTCATCGTCGACTTTGTCGTCCAAGGGATACTGGGACTGTTCGCTTTTGGATCTGGCGTCGCAGTTGTTGTCCATCTTACCAACGCTTTCCTACTCGCCGTCATCGTCACCTATCTGATTAGTTTCGCGGACAGCGCCGACAAGGCCTCCACTACCATACTTTCCCAGACTCAGACGGCACCTACAGGGAATTTACGCGGGTAAGCATCGTGATGCTTAACGCTAGCTTGCATTCGGATGCTGATGCGTAGAACTGCTCATATACGCTAGATCAATCGCGAGAATTTTAGGAATCCTGACCACTCACTTTAGATAGTTTCTCGGTTATCTTCTTAGCGGACTTCTGGGTTGCCTAATGTCTGGCTACTTCTCGGGAGTGTAGTGATGTTTTTTTCAACCGCGGGCTACAGTGCTTGGAGAAGGAATTTCCGGGAACATTGGGCCCGGGGAGAGCACTATTACGACGTGGATCGATGGGAGGTGATTCTGAGCAGCTTAGGTATTGTCCTATTTCTATTGGGTGCGTATTGGCAATGATTATTGTCATTCTCTCCCGAACTAATACGGCTCATTCAAGGAAGATGCTCGCGTAGACTTGTCGACATCAACGTGAAACCAATTTCGCCAAAGTGTGGGTTCTCACTTTTATGTAGAGAACCTATGGGAAGGCTACGATGCTCGACCGCGACGAGGAACTCAAACTCCTCGCATTTCTTGCAAGCCTCGCCGGCCTCCTTGGGATCGTTGTCTCGGTGAGCAACTTCCAGATCGGCTCCGCTTCCTCAACTACAGTCAGAGCGTACTTCTCTGTAATCCTAGTCGTCTTCATGTTCACAGCCGCAATCGCATATCTTAGCGCCCTCGGGGACAAGGATGTCGGGGAATCAATCAGGCTGTCCTCGGCTTCTTCTCCACACTTCTAGGATTGGTGGTTGGAGCAGCTGTGGCAAGCCAATACCCTTCCGACTACGCGTTTGCGGGATTCTGGCTGACCGGATTCATTCTCTCAATACTCTTCTACTTGTCCCTACAGAAATGGCACAAGAATCTCAAGTGGCAACTAGAGCCAAACAATCCCTCCTAGGCTTTCCGAACAGCGTAAGAGGCCAATCAAACCATGAAAGAGGGCAAGAAGGCTGCAGATGTCGAGAAGGCTCTCCAACACTGGACAGGCTCCGTAATTGACCCTCAGCTGAAACCCGTTCAGGCTAAAACAAGACAGTTAGCCGAGGCCGCTCTTTCATTAGCCTCATCTCTGGAAAGTCGATGCCGAGAATTCATTCGAAACACCAAATATGACATGTCTGGCCTTGGCGATTCCCGACGGCTTCGAGCAGCCATGGCACTAAACCGGGTCTCCGGAGAGATCGTCACTGCAAGCGGCGAGTTTCTGAAGTCAAATCCAAGTGATTCGATATCGAAATTGGAGACGAGCATTTTGAGACTGTTGCGGGTGGCTGGTTCAAGCTACAACGAGTCGGTGAGAGCGATGGGTTCACACTACGCTTCAGAGAGAGGATGGCTCAGAGCAGAGATAGAGGGGTTGCAGCGCGTCAATCACCAGACGTCCCAGTTCCGGACAAGGACCCGGGATATCACGTCGATCCGTGACCAAATACAAGAACGCTCCAAGCTCCTTGTTGAGAATCTCACGACGCTACAGAATCTTGAGAGTTCCCGCGTCCAGCTCGAAAAGGAGATTCAGCAACTTGCCTACAACGAGGGTTCGCTTCTAGAAGCTATCGAACGGATTGAATCTGATTCCAAGATTCATACTCTCAATGCCAAAGAAGCGGAACTCAAAGCGCTGAGAAAGAGGCTCTTGAACGAAGAAATGTCCAGACTGGGCGGAGTATTTGCGAAGGTTCTGTCGTTGCATCATAGGGGAGAAGTGCATACCCATCTTCAGGCAATAGAAGTATTGACGCGATATGTGAAAACTCCATTGACGACCTTGGCCAAGGAATCCGACGGCTATCCGGAACTAACTGACCTGCTCGAGGGCCTTTGCGAATCCATTGAATCAAACAGGCTACCGCTCGGCGAGAAAAAGGCGAGAAAGACCCTCGAAAGGGCGAAACGGATCATAAACGGGTCACTCAGACCGATTCAGAAAGAGGCTAGAGAAGCCTTTGCGGCGAGGAGTCAGATTCTACGCTCCCCCAACGTGAGGCATCTCAGATCCCAGCGATCTGACCTACGAGCAGAATACACTAGATCCCGAGCTTCGAAGCAATCGCTGGAATCGAGAGTCAAGAGCATAGGCGAGGAAGCTTCATTGCTGAAAGCCCAAGCGAAAACCCATCTGGATGCAATAGATGAACTCGCCACCCAGAACTTCAACAAAAGCGTCCCGCGGGAACTGCGTGAAGAGGTCCAATCCTTAGCCCACTAGACACTTCGTCAACCCCGACCAGACCTCTCCGGCGTTCCGGCCACGGGTCCCTCCCAGAGGTAACTCGCTTCAAAAACAGTTGTGACGGGACTGTCTATTGGGATTCGCGTGCCTTCATTCGTTTCTCTAGCTCTTCCTGGGGCACATCTTCCACGTGTGTGGCGATCCACCACTGGTTTCCGAACTGGTCCTTGATGCCTCCTGTCCGGTCTCCGTAGAACTGGTCAGACGGTTCTCTCAGCGAGGTTGCACCTTCCCCCAGTGCTCGTTTGTAGGCCGCATCAACATCCTCCGTGTAAACGTTGATCATTGCAGGGACAGCTGGGAATTCTGGGGTTGCGTCGTTTATCATTATGATTGAGTCGCCGATCCTCACTTCGGCGTGACGGATTCGACCATCGGACCCGGTGAACCTCTCTTCTTCCTCCGCGTCAAACACCTGCCTGAGGAAGTCTATCAAGTTCGATGCTCCATCAACACTCACTATAGGAGTGAGGGAATGATAGCCCTCGGGAATAGGTTTCACTTTGCTAGTAACCGATTGCATGGTCGACAAAGATTGGTCATGGCTTGATAAAAGGGTGACTCGACAGAAAGCGATTTGAATCTCATGCGAAACTTAGGAGACTTTGATTGTGAAAATGAACTGGTTGCTTCGTGACGTGTTCAGTGTTATGGTGTAGTAAGTGCCGGAGTTGAAAGTGAACGCACTCCCGTCTATAAGCAGATTAGCAGTTACGAGGTGACCGGGCGGTGCTGTAGGGCCTGACCAGTTGTTGTTCGCGTAAGGCTGACTGTACGGATTCCTGACATAGTAAGATGTCCCAGAAAGATCGCGACGGATCCCGTGTTTGTGATCTGGACAGTCATATTTGTAGACGAGTTCACAGCTGCTGTGACGATGTTGAGGTCTTCCCTTCCCGGGCAAGGGGTCGCTCCAAAGGAACCGCAGAGCCCGGGCCCCGTGGGTGGTTCATAGAGTATCAGGCCGAACAGGATCACGAATATTGCAAGGACTGAGAGAAGGATTACTGCGGCGACTTTTTCATTAGTTGACCAGTGCATCCAACCCTTTGCCTCTTCTCCCATGTCAGCTTCTGGGTGACGCCAAATAGTTGAGAAGATTGTTCCCTAAGCAAGGCCGATGGAACACATCTCATCGCCCTCCACAAAGCCGGGCATCGATAATTGAAGCTTCGAAATCGTCACGATCGAAAGGTCTAATATTCGCAGGTCCGAAGCCTCTCCTTGAGGTTGTGCAAGATGAACCCGATCGGATTCTCAGCGTATCGTCACAATCTCCAGTCTGCTTAGACGCGAAACCTTCGCTTTCAAAGCCAATTGGAACTGTTACTGAATCCCTGGTTTCTTTGCATATGCGGTAGCAGCCTTGATGAAAAGAATAGACCATGTCAGAAAGGGAATTGGCGTCTGCCCGGAGCTTCTGGAAACGGAAAAACCTCCGAGATGGGCGCAGAAGCCGGTATGTCGAGGTGGAGGAAGTCTCCCTTGACAGTCTACGAGCGGACGCTGTAGAAAACGGACTAGTTGACGAAGTCGTATCAGTCCTAGCAACGGGCAAAGAAGCCGACGTGTATGTTGGCCTCTGGAAGAAAGTTCCACTGGCATTGAAAGTATACCGATTGCACAGGACCCCTCACAAGAAAAAGTCCGCGATTGGATACTCGGTCGATCGCATGGGCCAGATCGCGGCGAACGAGTTCACAATGCTCGAAAAGGCCTACCGCGCCGGAATACCAGTGCCGACTCCGGCGAGAAGAGCTGACAATATGTTTACGATGCGATTCCTTGGCGACGAAACCAACGCACGCCGCCTTAGGGACTTGGACCTTGACGAACCTGAACAGTACGCAAAGCAAGCACTGGGGATTGTCGACAGACTCCTTGACACTTTCATAGTTCACGGCGACCTGTCAGAATACAATCTGTTACTTTATCGCGATCGCATTTTCGTCATCGACTTTCCCCAGGCAGTGGACCTCTCGTCCCGCCCCAACCGACACCACCGATTCGAAAAAGCCAAACCCTTGCTACGTCGGGACCTCGAAAATGTAGCACGTTACTTTTCCCAGTATAATATCGAAATCGATGCTCAGTCAGAATATGACCGGCTTACGACCAGATTTGAGAGGGAACACCTTGACTAGGGAACGGGTTGCTAGAACACTGGTGCGGTGCTGATGTCAATGCCCTTCGGCGTCATCTCGTAATAGTAACCCCTTGAGGGAAGAGATGCCTTGCCCATCTTGACAAGCTTCAAGGTTCCACCGTGACTGGCTCCTTCACTCTTCCGTTTCTCCATATCCAGGACAATATCAGCGAAGTTGACCATCGCATTCTCAATCGTCTCGTCTAACACATGAGTATGGAGAGTCGCGATACCAATTGATTTTGCGAATCGGGTAGCATACTTTAGGACCTGTCCGTATTGGAATACCTTCTTCGCCTCGACCATGAGGAAGAAGGGCGTCAGCGAGTCCATTATTCCCATCGTCTTCTTACCAAGATGTTTCAAGGTGAAACTTCTTCCCTGGGCGATAAGGTCGGAGAACCTCATTGTACTGTCGACGATCTGTTCAGGCTGATCCAAGGGATACGCTTCTGCAAGCCTCTCAACTCCCAGCGCGAACATGTCGACAAAAGAGAGCTTCCCCTCGGACTCGTACCGGCTTACGTCAACCCCCCAGGAAGCAATACTCTCCTTAATGTCCTCCGCAGACTCGTCAACAGCATAGTACTGAACGCGGAAATCATGTTCCAAAGCTGCGGCGGCTATCTGCTTCACAAGGGTCGACTTGCCGCTGCCCACCGGGCCTGTTATTCCGACGGCCGAGGGTCTCGGAAATCCTCCTCCTAGAATATCGTCGAGAACCTTGATCCCGGTCGGCTCCAACGCCCGTCACTACAGGACGCGTTCTGTTTCGGCCAGTTAAGCGGATTGTACCCGGGGGCCCGGCTCAGACCGAGGCCCACATCGTCACCGGTTTCAGGTACACTCTTATTTCGGAGAGACCCAGTCCAGAGACTGTTTCAAATGCCTAGGCAAGTAGCTCCCTATGGCTCCTGGAAATCACCCATTACTGCAGACCTTCTCGCCTCAAAATATGTCGCGCTCGATGAGCTTAGTATTGACGGTGATGATGTTTACTGGAACGAACTTCGCGCGAGTGATAAGGGCCGGAACGTTATCGTTCAGAGAAAACCTGATGGCACACTAACGGATATCACTCCACCAAGTTTCAGCGCCCGGACAAGAGTTCACGAATATGGAGGCGGATGCTATCTCGTCCAGAATGGAACAGTCTATTTTTCTAACTATACTGACCAGCGTCTCTACCGGCAAGACCCTGGCAGAGACCCAACCCCCCTAACGCCTCCAGTAGACATGAGACACGCGGACGGCGTCATTGACAGGAAGAGAAACCGGATTATCTCAATACGCGAGGATCACACCGTCAAGACCGGACAAGCGGTCACCACCATCGTCAGCCTCGACCTAGATAAAACGGGCGAAGGGAAAGTTCTCGTTTCTGGAAACGACTTCTACTCAACACCACGTCTCGACCCTGACGGGTCCAAGCTAACCTGGCTCACGTGGAACCATCCCAACATGCCATGGGACGGAACAGAACTCTGGGTTGCCGATGTCAAGCCCGACGGTTCTCTCGGAAAGTCCGAGAAGATTGCAGGTGGATTGGAAGAATCCATCTTTCAACCAGAATGGTCTCCAGACGGCATCCTATACTTCAGCTCCGATAGGACAGGATGGTGGAACCTCTATCGCTCGCGCAACAACCAGATCGAGCCGCTCTATCCGATGGAGGGCGAGTTCGGCCTCCCCCAGTGGGGATTCGGACATCACACTTTCGTCTTCGACTCTTCCAATCATATCATCTGTGCATATACCAAGGACGGGCTCTGGCACCTAGCCAGTCTCAACCCAACAAAGAAAACACTCAGACCCATAGAGACCCCGATCAACCAGCTTCTCTGGGGCAACCTAGCCACCAAAGACGGAAAGATTTTCCTCATTGGAGGATCAGCCACCGAACCCTCGTCCGTGGCCCAGATTGATCTCACATCGAAAGAGACCCAGATTCTACATCGTTCACGAGAGATCACTGTCAGCAAGGAATACCTCTCGGTCCCAGACGCGATTGAGTTTCCTACTGAGAATGGGCTAACCGCCTTCGCCTTCTTCTATCCTCCAAAGAACCCTGATTACGAGGCACCACGCGAGGAAAAACCGCCTCTCTTAGTCGTGAGTCATGGTGGTCCCACAAGCGCCAGTCCATCCACTCTTCGCTACGAAATACAATATTGGACAAGCCGTGGGATCGGAGTCGTTGACGTCAACTATGGCGGCAGCACTGAACATGGTAGAGAGTATCGTAAGAGACTCAATGACCAATGGGGAATCATTGACGTTCAAGACTGCGTCAACGCCACCCGATACTTGGCGAGTCGTGGACAGGCTGACCCAGAGAGACTCGGAATTCGCGGGGGAAGCGCGGGAGGCTACACAACCCTCTGCGCCCTCGCCTTCACAAACACGTTCAAGGCCGGAGCAAGTTACTACGGCGTCAGCGACCTAGAACTATTGGCCAGGGACACTCACAAGTTCGAGTCCCGCTACCTAGACAAGCTAGTCGGACCCTACCCCGAAAGCCGGGACATCTATCGCGCGAGATCTCCTATCGACCATGTTGACGGAATATCTTCCGCTCTCATCCTCTTCCAAGGATTAGAAGACAAAGTCGTACCACCTGACCAGTCAGAGAAGATCTTTCAAGCGGTCAAAGCGAAAGGCCTCCCCGTAGCATACATTGCCTACGAGTGGGAGCAACACGGCTTCCGGCGAGCGGAGAATATCAAACGATCCTACGAGGCTGAATTGTACTTCTATTCGAGAATATTCCAGTTCAATCTTGCTGAACAGATAAAACCTGTTGCGATAGAGAACATGGACACGAAAGGGACAGTACCTAATCTCGGGCCCGTTGAAATAACAGAAACTCTCTAGACATCGCGCCCTAATTGGAACATAGTCAAGTCACTGGTCCTGTCAACGCCGTTCCGCTTCCACTGCTGACAGATAGTCTTCTTTCGAGTAGAACTGTGAGGGGTAGCATCGATGTGAACGCATAACCCACCGCAACGTACGGGGCGAGAAGAATTATGACGATTAGGGGAGCTCCGACGAGGCCTCCGAGGAAGATCTCCCAGAATACTCCAAAGATGCTGAAAAGAAGCGTAACACGTAGGACATTCTTGGTGTGCCGCCACAGTACTATTCCTCCAAGCGCCAACATTTCGACAAGAATGAACGGAAGGGTGGGCGGTATCGCGACCGCGCCGCACCATGCGGGCATGCAATCGATCTGCTCTTCGAATATGATCAATGGAACAGACAGTATCAGATAGAGTGCTAGAGGGGGAAGCTTCACTCTCAATATGTTAAGGGCAAGCTTCTTTCTGAAACGGAACATGAGGAGGAAGCCTCCTACGATCAGTGGAACATCGATGAGAATGCCGAATGCCAAGAACACTCAGCTCAATCGGTAAGAAAAATTCGGAAAGTGATCTTATGGGCGTTCTGTACCCCACGGATCTTATCCGACAGACGATCTTTGCTACAGCATTGCTACGAGATAGGATACTGCGATAGCGAAGATGCCTGCGCCGGGGAGAGTCACCAGCCACGGCAAAAGCATTGATCTCAGCGAGGATTTGATGACACTCTGGCGTCCACCGATCCCTGCGTTGGATCCTTCGTGAACCTGGGTCGTTGACATCGGTGCCCCAAAGATTGCCCCCGCTGACACTACTAGAGCAGTGGCCGCGCCAGCCTTCGACCTCTGAACCTGATCTAGCGCGGCGTGCCTGCCGATAGCAGTTACCACCACTCGATGACCCAGCACCAGTGAACCAAGCAGGACGGCTACGGCAACAATCGAGTATGGAACCCAGGCTGCCTCGGAGGGGTTGGCGAGCAGAAAGAACGCTCCCAGAGCCGCCATCTTTGGAGCATCGTTAATCCCTCTCGCATAAGAAACGGCGGCTCCGGACCCCCAGTGCTGGATACTGGCCAGTCGAGGCCTTGGCTTACCCTGCACGCCTGTTCGGCGCGTCAGTCTATCTATGATGTAGATTCCCACGAGCGCGGCTATGGGTCCCCCGGCCAGGGGCAACACGACGCGGTACAGTAGGAAGCCCCACTGAATGACCGATACTCCATACAGGTAGACTGCCAACAACACGAGAGCGCCGATGATAGCATGAGTTGAAGAAACTGGCAGCCGAAGAATAGTTGCCGCGAGAATCCATAGCGTTGCGCCTGCGAGCGCTGCTAGAACGAAAGAGGATTCTGGAGTTGTGTGCAAAAGGCTCTGAGGGGTGAAAACGGTGAACAGTCTGCCCGAGATTAGTATTGCGGATACACTTCCAATGCCGGTGAAGAATCCTCCCCAGATGAGCGGCTTGCGCTTTCTTGGAGGCGAGCCTGAAAGTCCCGGCATCATCAGCGAGGCTACGCTTTTTCCCGCATCGTTGGCCCCGTTTGCGAAGGCAAGAGCGAACAGAGCTGCGAGTCCTAACTCCTCAATCGAGACGATCAAGAGACTCTTCTCATGAAAGTGTTCTAGCTTCCGGGCGTTCCTGGTTGGCTAGCTTTTCCTAGTTCTTTGAGCCTGTTCAGCCTGTCCTGTTCGTTTGCGAGCCGTGGATCCCTTGAAAGCTCTTCATAAGCAGCCGCGAACCATCCCTCAGCCTCCTGCTCTTGGCCCATGACTGTCAAGCATTCGGCGATTTCCTCGTAGACGTATCCGCTCTTCTTGCCAGCTGCCTGGTATTGTTCAAACAGGTCTCGCTGCATTTCCAGAGCCTCCTCAGTATGATCCATCTTCCGGAGGGTTTTGGCAACGCACCACTTTGCTATCATGATCTTGTTTGGATCGCCCTGTTGTCGCTGGAATTCTAGAGCTTTCTCGAACATGAGCAGGGACTCTTCGTACTGTTGTTGCTCGAAGTAGGTCCAACCGATATTATTGTAGAGGCTGCCCATCCACTTCCGGACTTTTTCTTCCGCCGAGTTCTCTGCAACGTCCAGCGCTTTCAGGTTCCACTGCAACTGTTTCTCTGTCGGCTCGACAATCGCCATCATATGGGCCGCATCTACAGCGTTGAAGTCGTCTTTGGACTTGAGGGCGAGATCTAGCGCCTCTTGGAATAGGGGCCGAGCTTCTTCCTGCTTTCTGGACGAGTTGTACACTCTTCCTCGTTCAAGCAGATACCTGACTCTTGTCTTGTCATCTGTTTTGTCCAGGGCTTTTTGGACCCGGTCGAGACTCTTGTGGGCTTCTTGGAATTTTCGTTGTAGGCCTTCCGTTCTTGCTATCTGGGTGAGAAGCTGTGACAGATATGAGAGGTCTAGTGAGTCCAAGGCCGTGGGAAGGAGTTCGCGGAACTTTCTCTCAGTCGCCCCTGGATGGTCGTAATCCCAGAGGCTGTCAAAGTCTGGAAGCTTGGTTTTCCTCTCGCTTCCATCGACTAGTTCGACCAAGAACACCCCGCCTCAAACGATGATGCCATCCCGTTCTCTTATTATGATGGGAGCCCATTACGCGAATTCAAACAGTACGGAGCAAGGAACTCTCGAAAGAACGTGCCAAAGACGCCGCCGATGTTTGGATCGAAGGGCTTCGTCCCAGCCTTGACTTTGTTCCCAATATTCATCATTAGCGGATTCTTGCTGAGCGGTGCAGGCTTGAACCTGTTCTTCAGATCGGAGTCGACAACAATGAGCCGGATTCGTAGACTGCTTCAGAAACCCGTTTGGTGAAAAATACGACGTCTTTGGCTGTAGAAAAAAAATAAGCATGCTTTTCTTGATCCCCCGGGTGGTCGACTTTCCCGCGCCCTGCTCTCCACAAAGAATCGGTTTTTGCCGTAAATCGCCCGTTTTCAGCCCCGATCCATGATCTGGAAGCGAGAGTCCATGCTTGCCCTAGAATCGTTCTGGAACCAACCTAGATTACACGTTAACTTGCTCTGCGATCAAAGCCCAGACCCTGCCTTCAATTGTAATATTCGCCCATTATCGATGCCAGACAGGAAATTTCCTCTAGGAGAAGAGGGGGGGTATTGCACAGCACATCTCGCGACGCAAGAGTGGTTGAGGAAGAACCCTCGCACGCCCGAGTTCCATAAGAAATCCTTGCTGCTTTGGATTAGAATTTTTCTTTCTGGCCGGGGTTAGGGACGTTTCTGTAGAAGGCTTTCACGTAGGGTCTAGTGAGATAGACAATCGCGACGATAGAGGTGGGAAACTCGATCCCGTTCCCCGTGACCAAACCTGAACTGACCCCTAGCGACGAGGCGTCCAAGAAAAGCGATGATATGCTCGTTGCTATTCCAAGGCCCCACGCCCAACTCTTCCCCGTCCGAAGCACCAGCCCGGTCAGGATCTTGAGAGAACCAAGCCCCAACGCGACGAATGCGAGAAACAAGAATATTGTTGAGATCAACGCGAGAGTTCCGGCTGGAAGAACTATCCCTGCGAGGTCAGACTCACTAATGACAGGTGGAGAGAGAACATTTCCGACCCCGCCAAGTATGAGGTTTGTACCACCGAGAATCGAAAGGGCCGCAACAATCGTGACACCCCTAGGCATCCTGCCTTCAACAACAGTATCGTGTTTCACAAACACTTCTCTCAGAATGACGACGATTCCAACGAGAGCAAGAGGCGTGCCGAAACTCAACGACCCGAACGCAAACAGGATGAAGGAGAATCCTGTGACGAACACGCCGAGGAGAGCCAGTCCTTCACGGGTCATCAGATACAACACCTCCCGCTTCAGCAGGCTGCGATACCTGATGATCAGCAAGAGCAGGATAGAAGCTGAAATTGCTCCGATGAAAAAATCAAAAGTCAGCTCAGACTGGTAGTTGCCGAAGGTAAGCAGGAGTCCGACCTCGTCACCGATGAACCCGGCTCCCAGACCATACATCACCGCGTAGGCCCGGTCGAGCCGCTCACTCTTCCAAGTAATCGCAAGCCAGCCCGCAACCCCCATCAAAGCTATTCCATACCAGAAATGATGGAAGTGAATTCCCTGCTGCTGAATCACAATCGTCGGATTCAGCGTCGCAAACAGCCGTGACCCGAAGAAACTGGCTATGAATGACAAGAGACCAATGAAGGACAGGGCGGGACGGAATGTTCCTATTCGGAGCCTACGCAGCATTACTGGAGTCTGCGAGACCTAGTTTGCGATAATAGGGTTTAGGGGATATGGACTATTTCCGTCGGTCAGCTCGGGTGTCCGCGAGAATCTCTATTTCCAGCTGTGAAGGAGTCGCTCCGCTTCCGACACAAGCTCGTCTATTATCGTTGCAGCCGGCTGGATCTTCTCTACGCTAGCGACCGATTCTCCGGCCCAGTGAGGCATGGCCTCAAGCGTCCCGGTCGTATCCCGGGTCATCGTGATCGACTCGAAACGCTTCGCCGGCGCCATCTCCCCACTCGATGCAAGCCTTCGCTGTCCCACGATCTCTCCCTTGAAGGCTTGAGCGGCCTCGACGCTTGCCCGCAAAACCCGGTGCGGCGCGTTGGGCCAGTTTTCCGAGAACACCTCAGTAACCATAGTATCCTCCGGCGCCGCTCCGATCAACGCTTTCTGATACTGAGGATGAGCCTCCGCCTCTTCGGCAACGATGAACCGCGTCCCGACGCGGACCCCAGAAGCGCCCGCGGCTAACGCTGCGGCCATAGCCCTGCCGCTACCAATCCCACCCGCCGCCAATACAGGTACATCCACAGAATCCAGAACTTGATCAAGCAGAGACAGCAACCCGATCTTCCCCCGGATATGACCACCAGCCTCGATACCCTGAGCAACTATCAGATCACAGCCAGCCTTGGCCGCGGCCTTTGCCTCATCATTCGAGCCAACCTGCCACGAGGCTAACGCTCCGTTCGAGTGAACCAGCTCGACAATCGACGAATCCGGCTGGCGATAGAAAAACTCCACAACCTTTGCATGTTTTGAAGTGGTTTCCACAACGTCCCGAAGGTCTTCCAGATCTGGATACCATGCCTCCGTAACGATGAAGTTGGCTCCGAAGACTCCCCGCGTCCGCTTCCGAACTTCCTCCAGCGACCTAGTCGCTTGCGCTGGAGTAAACCCTGACAATTGTAGCATGCCTAGACCGCCAGCATTTGAAACCGCTGCAGCCAGTGGTGGTCTTGCCAGCGACCCTATGGCCGCCATTTGAATAGGCACTTTGCAACCCGTCAGTTCAGTGAATCTAGTCTTGAGCATGAAACTACAGCCGTGTGCTGAATGGAATTGCGACTTAGGTCTTTCTCATGATTATCTGAATTCGCGATAACCAAGTCGCGAGCTGGTTTGTGTTTTCAGTTTGCCACGGCTGTGTCTGTACCTTCGTCAAGCTCTGTTGCCAGAGATATTTTCGTCACGTTCTTGGGCAAGGGGACGTCGAGGTCCTGTTGTTCGCCCAGTTGGAAGTTGTCGAGCTCGTCAAAGTTGAAGGGGACTTGACCGTTGATGTATGTCTTCAGCTGCTCAACGCACCTTTGCACCTCGGCATCCGGTGTCCTCGCCATCTCCCTTTTCAGCAAGACCACCATTGCGTTCCAATACACTCGCTCCTTCGCCGTCAACGCAGCGTTGGTAAACGGGTTAACCTCGCTTGAGATGTAGTTCTCCATCGGCTGGATCCTGAACCGTTTCACCAACACCTTTCCCAACACCCAACCTCCGCCTACAAGGAGGATTCCCGAGCCCCCAAGAAACAGTGGAAATGAGATCAGATCACGCAAACCAGGTATCAGATAGTATATTGTCACAATCATCGTGAAAGTGCTGAGGAAGTATCCTATGACCCATCCCCAAGCATAGTTGTAGTACCATCTAGCCAGCGTTAGACGGTAGATCCATTTGCTGAAGCCTTTGGACAAAGCGCTGGTCGACCCGAATCCTTGTAGACCCTTGATTTCCTGGCGCGTTCTACTTAAGCAAGCCAGAACCAGGATTATGAAATAATCGGCAAGGGTTTCAACGCTTATATCGGATTTTCGCCAATATTCACCGTGTGAAATCCTCTAACCGAATTATCATTGAACACATCAATCACAATCCACATGGAAAAGATACCTCTGACAAACTAAACGATGAATTTGTTGTTCTTGAAAACGAGGGAACCAAAAAAATCTCGCTAGCAGGCTGGACCCTAACCGACCAGACTACTACTGGAGCGAGACGCCATGTCTACACGTTCCCGCAAACAGTCTATCTCTCCTCGCGTGAGAAAGCCTGCGTTCACACTGGACCAGGAGAAGATTCCTTCGAAGAAGGAAAACCGTCAAAATGGAATCTACACTGGGGAAGGCATGCTTTCGTCTGGAACAACGAAGGAGATACCGCCACACTTTTCGACTCTGAAGGAAGAAAAGTGGACTCGCTCCAAGTCGTCACTCTCAAAGCAACTTAGACAAAGCCCAGTGAGCGACGGTTACCGTTCTTGTCCTGAACGCGGTTGGGTCAGGCGGTCACGGTGACGTTTCCCTTCATCCACACGTGAAGCGTACAATAATACTTGAAGACACCAATTTGTGGGAACGCGTGGCTCCACGTTTGTCCCGGGTTGAGACTTCCGGAGTCGAACGACCCACTAGTACTGCTTGTGACTGTATGCACTGTTGTGTCCTTGTTCACCCATGTTACTGTGTTGCCTGCTTTGACTGTAAAGTTGCCCGGATTATATGCGGGGCTACCCTGAACCGCGGCTCCACGGAGAATCGTGATGTCCGCATTACTGTTTGCTGATGAAAGAAGCTGGTTCTCCGTGCCCGCGGCCAACGAACCAACAGTCACTCCCCCGATCATGAACCCGAGGATCATGATAATGACTATCCATCGCAAGTACAGACGATTTGACGAAATCGGCCGGCTTGGATTTCTCAAATCCAAATATGCCAATAGCGAATACACCGACGCGGCAAGCATCATCGGGAAGATGGTAATTACATAGAAGAACAGCCCAAAGTCTGCTGGGCTAGAGACGCCTTTGACGAGTGTAAAAGGGGAGAGCACGGCAATACCCGCAACTCCAGAAATCAGGCCCATTATGTAACCGACCCTGGGCCTAGCCCATGTCGCCACAATAGAGAGACCAAAGAGAATAATGAAGGGTATGTGGATGTAATCGTAGAACGGAACGCTGCCACTGATCCAGTCAGCAACTATCTGAGCTGAGGCGTACAGAATGAAGTATCCCAGGCCCGCCGCCGTCACGATGAAACTCAGAGACCGGGTGGGCGAAGACAGAAGACTCGCCTCCATGTTCGCCCGGTGCCTCTTCATAGTCTTTCCCACCGTACTTTCATTCCTGCTCCAACAGAATGTTTGCTGGTATAGTGTGCATAACAGACCGATTCTAATTTTCGAGTACAAAAAATAGAGAGGTGAAGGGGATTCGGTTTCCGCCTCATCGTTTTCTAGTTGTGCACGGAATCTTTCTGGACTTGTGGGTGTCTTCGTCTGATGACGACTACGGCGATCAACCCTGCTGCGGCTGCGCCAGCCACTATGAGGTATAGGGTTGGGAATCCGCTGCCGAGGCCGATGCTTGGGTCATGAACCAGGGTTGAGCCTGGAGCGAAGTATGGGTAGGCGAGGTAGAGTTTCATGAAAGTCTCTTTTTCTCCTCCGTCACTGTCTGCTTCGCTCTTGAATGAGGCCGTCACTGGAACGGAGGTTGTTGTGCCACTGGGCGAGGTTACTGTTGCGGTGTTTACGAACCGGAAGAATCCTAGTGTGCTGCTTGACGTGATCGCTCCGGTAGAGAGTCTGGTTTCCTGCTCTACGCCGGAGGTCTCATGGTATTGGTGTTCAGCTACTGGGGTTCCCTCGTCATGTGAGCCGTCGACAGTCTGAGTTCCTGAGTCCTCTCCGAGGTCGTAGTGTTCGCTTGAACTGTGCAGGTTCACCTGTAGAGCTAGCATGTTTGACGTGTTCTGGAATGGCCAGTTGTTGATGACAACGTCGAATTTCAATTCCGCAGTACCAATAGTGACAGATTGTCCATTGACGGTCGCTGTGTGGGTTGTGTTGTATGCCTTGACGATTAGTACGACTGAGCCTGCAGCCAAGGTTTTGGCCGCTTCAAGGGTCATTGGGTCTGCCTGGGTGAAGTTGATTCCGACACCAGTGCCAGCTAGTAGACTGTAGAAGCCTGTGTGTGTCCATCTTCCCTCATCAAGGACGGCTCTGGCTACTGCTTCGTTGCTTTCGAAGATGCCGTTGTGGTCTGAGTCGTTGAACTCTATGAGGGATCGAAAGTTGACCTGTTGCACGTCCCGCATCATTGAGCTGTGATCGTAGAAAGTGACTCTGGGCGCCATGCCTTCGAAGGTTGCAGTGAGTGATCCGCTGGTGAACACGATCCTGTTGCCTTCGTTGTCGATTGTGCCTGAGGGCGTCTCAGCCGCTCTCGCTAGTGGGGTCCCGAGCATCATGATGGCTATTGTGAAGATTCCGAGCATTGCAGTTAGGGCTCGTTTCATTTTTCTCATTTTTTCCAGCCTATTCTATGGTTCGGGCTCAATTTAGGCGTTTTTCTTCGAAACAGGCAGAACTTACCGTTTCTACATATTTAGAACTTGTTTCCGAGGCAGTACTGGGAGGTTCGGGTTCACTAGAACAATCCCATCTGCAAACCAACAAGGAGAATGAGAATGTTCAGGTATACGACTCCGAGACTGATCAGCGCAGCGCGCTCGAGCTTCAGCCCTTTCGAGATTGAGACCGCGCTTGCGAGTAGACATACGACCCATGCTTGCAGGAAAATGGGGAGAAGAACTGCAGTGTAGCCTAGAGACCCTCCAGGAGAAAGCAACTGCGCGAGCGAGAAGAGGCCTGGCACTATTAGCAAGGGAAGCATTGCAAATGCGGTTGCGTTGAGAAGTCTTAGATCATCGCCCTTTCTGTGAAAGACAAGCGTCGAAAGAATGTCAGCCATTATGAACGTGACCAACCAACCAATTGGAAACATGAACAAGAACAGGGCTGAAACGGTTCCCGACGTGGGAGTGAGATAGAAGAGCAAGAGAGGCTCAAGCCTCGTCTGGGAAGAGATCCATCCTCCAAAGGCAACGATTAGAATAGCGAGTGGAAGGCTTCGGATTGGGTCAGCGTTCAGATAGTTCATGAGCGTTCTTCCAAGAAGAATCTCTCCTGAGAAGAATCCAAGCCGTGTTTCCTCATTCCCCTGAACGCTTCCCGCGGCAGTCTTTTCCTCGCTGATGCTGAAGGTTTCTATTGCAGACCTTCCCTGGTCCGTCAGCACGTATTTCCTGTCGGATTCTTGGGCAACGATTCCCTCGAGCATGTCGAGGTGATGGTAGAGAGCGCCCACGCTTATCTTCAGAGCTTCATGGAGTTCCTTGAATCCTAGCTTTCTTTTCTCTCTGAGAAGTTGAACAATCTGTCGACGGTAAGGGTTACCGAGAGCCGAGTAGAATTTCGAAATACTCTCCTTTGATTTCTCTGACACTGGCTGGACTCCCGATGCAGGTTGAACTTGAAGGAGCGCGGGCGAATCCGGCTCATATGCGTGTCGAAACTGTGTTTGGGGCGACGGAGGCAATCTCAGGCTTCGAGAGCGAGATGTCGATCGCCAACTTCCTTCTTACGAAGTATTCGGAAGTCGCCGTCCCGTAGGGCTTATGCGGTTGTCTCAGGCCGGCAAGTCGTTAAGAGGAATCGAGGTTTGAGAAAGGTTTGGGCTTACGTTTTCGTAACCACGAGAGAGCCGCAAAAGGTTGCCCGGTCTATCCGGAAGATTCGGGGAGTCGTCAAGGCGGACGCGCTGTTCGGCACGCCTGACCTGATTGCTCTTGTGGAGGGAAGCGATATTGCAAATATGGATGCGGTCATAGACAAGATCTCTCTGGTCCCGAAAGTTCAAGGGACTGATTCAAAAGTAGCCCGATGGATACAATAAAGCTCGGTCTCCATCATTGATGAAGGCTTTGAGCAGGACCTATAACTTTGACCGTTGAGATAACAGACCCAGTGGTGCTGAGCACCATCGTGCAAACCGCCGTTTTGACCCTCACTCTGCTTATTTTCGCAATGTCGTTTCGAACCCAGAACAAGGCCAATAAAGAAGCTGCCTATCAGAAGGCGCTTGATGATTTTACAGACGCGTTCAAAATGCTTGTAGACAAACCCGAACTGAACAAGCTTCAGGACGAGATGGCGAGAATCGCTTCGCCTGATTCGAACGCCGCGCCGCGCTCACCGGAAGATAGGGCGGTTAGAAGCTACTTCTTGCTTCTGTATACTCTCTTCGAGAGAACGCATCTCCTCTACAGAAAGAAATGGATCAACGAAGATACATGGGGTCAGTGGTCTGCTTTTCTAGAGACGGTGGCGAAGCATCCAATGTTCAGAGAGGTTCATCAGGGCTCGGAAGGAATGTACGACAAGCCCTTCTTGGATTACGTCTCCAATATCCTAAACACTCAACAGAAGACTGGCTAAGCCATTGCAACCGGTAGGTCAGTCCTCATTCTCGCGTTCTTAACTCGCAACGCAATCAATAGTCCGATTCCACTAATGATTGCGGAGGCCAAAAATGCGTATTGGAATCCAGTCACGACGCCCGTCAGTGATCCTAATTGGCTAGCGGGTCCAGCGGGCGGCGGGTCCGTGACAGTTGCAATGGCCAATAATACAGCGAGTCCGACAGGGAAACCGACACGCTGAGAAGTGCCAATTATCCCGGAGGCGAGACCCTCTTCGCCCGGCCTTGTCCCAGCCAGCGCGGCGATGTTGAGAGCTGGAAACCCGATGCTCGCTCCCACGGACCAAAGAAGCATACCAGGCAATATTCCGAAGTAGCCGCTGCTTACCGTAATCTGAGTAAGCATAGCGGAACCCACGGTGATTAACGACATTGACGTTACCAAGACAAGTTTCAAGCCAATACGATTCACGAGCCACGATGAGCCCCAGCCGCCAACAAAGAAGAAGATCAACGCAGGCGGGACGAACTCGAGGCCTGCAGCCAATTGCGAGTAGCCGGACACTCGCTGAAGATAGATGGTCAGAAGGAAGATTACTCCTCCAGCTGACGCGGTTAGTATTAGAGCAAGGACGTTCGCGGTAAAGACTGTGCCCCGCCGCAGGAACCCTAACGGCATTAGCGGTGACTTTGATCGAGCTTCTATCGCGATAAACCCAGTCAGAACTAGGGCGGAGACCGCGAGAGGCACAATTGTGTAGATGGAAGCAAATCCTTCAGTCGCAGCATTAGTCAATGCGTACACGAGCAGTATCAGCCCACTCGTCACGGAAAGTGCTCCCGGCAGATCGAGGTGTTTGTCCGCCGCTCGCCCTGGATGGCTAACTAGGAACTTCTGAGATAGGACAGCAGCGACAGTACCAATTGGGACGTTAACAAAAAGGACAGACCTCCAACCGAACGCAGCAGTAAGGATACCTCCAGAGATCGAGCCTGCCGCGAAACCTGCTGACAGAACGGAGACGAAGATGCCGAGCGCACGATTTCGTTCTCTTCCCTCCGGAAAAGTCGTCACGAGAATCGCGAAGGCAGTCGCGGTGGAGATGGCAGCTCCTATGCCCTGAATCGCTCTAGACACTATTAGCGAAAGAAGTGACGGAGCCAAGCCTCCGGTAAAGGAAGCAACTGTAAACAGGATAATTCCAGAAACGAACAGTTTCTTTTGACCGTAGATGTCTCCTGCTCTGCCGCTTAGCAAGAGAAAGCCTGCCAGCGTGAGCCCGTACGCTCCAATGATCCACTGGCTCTCCGCTAGGGAGACGACCAGTTCCGTCTGTATTGTCGGTAGCGCGACCTGGACGATGGAGAAGTCAATGACGTCTAGAAATCCTGCGGCGATGATCAATCCGAGAATTAGTCGGGTGCGAGGTTTACTGAGAGCCGAGTCTCTAGGTCTAGCTCTTTCGCTCTCCTGAATTGCTACCTGTTGCAAGTGGTCCAGCTCGATAAAAAAGTGTGGAATCTTAGTTGAAGCCCGCAGCGTCCGCTGAATGTGGATGCTTCCTGTTTGGTTCCAACTCTTCAGCAAAAAGTCTCCGTATCATAGACATTATCGAACGTTTCTCAGTTTGGTCCCGCTTCCTGCGGATGAAGGAGTGGTAATTCTTCGCCGACTCTCGCATCACGGTCAGGTGTACCGACTCGTGAGGCTCTGAATGTTCAGACATGTCTGCCTACGTGTCTCGTAAACATATAAACGTATTGATGAGCGTCTATGCACGCTGTTACTTCATTCTCGGAGCAACAGTGATAGCTCCCAGGCCTAGGCGTCGCTGCAGCTCTGTAACGTATGCTGACAAGACATCAGCTTTCACTTGGTAGAAGCAGAATTGGCCTTGCTTTTCCTTGTCCAAGATCCCGGCGATTGCAAGCTCTTTCAGGTGATGGGACACGGTGGGCTGTGAAACGTTGAACATTGCGTGAACGTCTGAGCAGTTCATCCGCTTTGCGACGAGTTTCTGGAGTATCTCGCGTCTCTGGGGGTCGGCTAGGGCTTTGCTGATCCTGTCGAACTCTTCGGTTGCAAGCTTCATTGATAATCTCTAGTGCCCGGCGTGCGTATTAACATGTCGATATGTATCTATGGTCTCGAATTAGCGCTCTTTGTCCGTTGAACCTGTCTGGAAACCGCGTATAGACATTCATCAATACGTTTATATTCGGACCGGCCCGATAATAGTGCATGAACAAACAAGAAACGAGTGGCAAGAAAGTAACTCCGGTAAACGAAACCGACTTCGATTCAGCTGTTCTCCGATCGGAGGTTCCAGTGTTTGTCGATTTCTATGCTGATTGGTGCGGGCCATGCAACATGATCGCGCCTACGATAGAGGCACTGTCTGAAGAGTACGAGGGCAAGGTCAAGTTCGTCAAGATCAATGTGGACACTAACCAGGAGCTAGCCATGAAATACGATGTGATGAGCATTCCCACGGGCATGTTGTTCAAGAACGGTATCGTCAAGGACAGCCTCATAGGCGCATATCCAGCGTCCGCCTATCGACAACGCCTCGATAACGCGCTAGGTCCCAACCAAGTCTCGCCAACAAACTAGGAATGAATCATAGACATGAGCCATACCTGTCCCGTATGCGGAAGCATAAGTCCCTGCATCTATCCCGGACCTGTCTCGAACGCTCCTTTCAGGTACCATGATTGCCGCTTCTGCGGCTCTACCTGGAAAGAAGCAACAAATACGAACTAGAACGGAAGTCCCGTCCTAAGCCGAGCAAGCCCTATGCAAAAAATCGCCTATAATCAATTCTATTCACGAATCCAAGCCTGCAATTGCTAGACCCCAATTTTCCAAGCCCAGCCCTAGTGAAATCAACGGGGATCCGAAACAGCCTGACAATGCGAAAACAAGCCCGTCTCCAAGAACCAAGCCCATAATCATCCCCAGACAGAAACACTGCCCTCAGAAAAAATTGGCCCCTAGCGCATCCCGCCTCGCGTAAGCGGTTCCCCTCCAACCCTTGCGAAAGTGATCCTACAACAAGAACCTCCAAACCTGTTCATACACGCGATCAAAACAAGCACTTGTAAACCGCTTTCTGAAACATGTGTCGAAAAACACCTTCTGAAATCGGGTTCTGAAAATCCGTAACCGCAAATTTTAGGGCCCCCGAGGCCTACTCAAGTCGCGCGCCGCGCCGCCCTGAAGCCCCTAGATCCAGCTTCAGCCCACGCTTTCAGCCACCAAACCCGGGTATCAGAACCCCTTTCTTCCCTAATTCCCAGCACCGTTCTCCTTCGAGATGAGGGACAATTGGCTCAGCCTCTGCCCTACATGGCCCTGAAAGACGCGCCAGTCCAGATCCGGCGAGCCGCCACCGTCGCCCAGATCTCCAGCAGCATCACCCGCGCCCTCGGAATAATATTCACCACCCTAATCATAGCCACCCTCCCCACATGGGCCCCAGGCCTCCTCACCTACCAGACAATACCAGTCGGACTACTCGTCCTCGCGATCGGCTCGGTCATCGTCTCACGCAAAGGCAGCCGGATAAGAGAAGAGATCGCAGAACGAAAATTCGAAAAAGCCCGCAGCAGCACATTCACCACCGCAATCCTAGGATTCGTAATAGGCGGCATCATCCCCGGCCTACTCTACATCTACCTCTACACCCGAATCGGCGACGTAATGGTCAAACGGACACCAGACGACCCCAAAACAGTCTACCTCCTCCCACACCCAAGCGAGGGAATATTCCTCGGCCGATACCTCGGATGGATCGCAGCATACCTCCTCGTCCTCTACATCGGCTACACCCAGCTATCACCAGGCCTCCGCGAAGTAAGCGACTGGCTCTCACCGGTCCTAGGCGTCCACTTCAACACGATGATCGTCGCCCTATTCCTCGTCTTCACCAACCCACTAACCTACCCCCCACTACTCTACCTCTGGACCTTCGCAGGATTCCTCGGCGGGCTAATCGCCGGCGGAAAAATCAGACGAGGCTTCTTAGTTGGCATGACAGTATACCTCTCCACCCTCGGAGCACTAGGCCTCGCAGCCCTCGCAATCTACCAGAACGTCAACCTCTCAACGCTCTCCAGCCTTCCCCCTCCACCACCAGGCTTCTCGATCATAAGCGCCACCACAGGACCCGTCACAGGCGACATCATCCCGATCCTCATCCAAGGCGCCTCTCCAACAAGCCAGATGGTCATCCAAGACGTCATACTGACCATGATCAGAAACGCGGGCCTAGTCTTCGCCGTAGCCACAATATCCGGTCGAGCAGCCTCCCTCTTCTGGCAAGGAGACGTTTTCATCCTCAAGACAATCTGGAAAACGATCAAGACAAAGAAAACAGCCCTGCCACAGAACACGGGCACTAGTACCTTTCCAAAGAAGGGCTTACTCCTACTCGCACTCGCAATTCTCCTTATGATCCCAACGTATCACTCGGTTAACCCACGACCGATAACCCAAGCTCCACCTAGCGGGCCCTATCAGCAAAACCTCGCAATCGGACTAGACATGCTTGGCGCCCCGAACGCCAGCCTACGAATGACAAACCTCGACCTAACAAGCAAAGGCCTCGTCCTAGACAACAATTACGCTGGAAACAATCTCTCGCTCTTCATAATCAACAACAACTATACGCGATTCCTCGGCACCAGCTCCAGTCTCGGCATACCAAGCTTCATCCTCGGCCTCTTCTCACAGCCCGCCCTGATCACGTTCTACACAGGAGACCCAGCCACGACTCGAGGAGAATCCGACAACGTCGCCGCACAATTCTCCCAAGCCCTTGGTGTCAGCTTCACGAAAGCATTCGCCGTTCCATCAGGCCAAGGCACTGTCACAATCTATGCGCCAAATCCTGAGCTCACAAACAACGACGCTCTCACACGAGTTCTCGGCCTCCTTCCCAGCTCAAGCTTCTCCACCCTCATCAAACCGGCCAACCTCCAATCTCTCCAATATTTCGCGGCAATCGGCCTCGCAAGCATAAGCCTCCCAGCACCACTCAACAAAACGCCCACCCAAGCCTTCAGCTTCATCCTCAACACCCAATTCCCACGCCAATTCTACAAAGCAGGACAACACTACCTCAGCCTGAAAACACTTCTTGGATTCCAGACTGGAATCGTGGGGGACACCAATTCAAACGCGTCCATCGTCTCCATCAGCTTCCAACGTGGAACGGTTCTCTACAGCCCGCTCGGGCTGACACCTCCCTACAACCCCATTTACAACAACTTCACTTCGACATACATCTACAATGCCACGATCACACCAAGATCAGACTTCATGGCGAACTTCACCTATCCATTCGCCCCAAACATAACCATACAGAAAACCGTGAACCCGTTCAACGGACCTCTAGGCACCAGTCATAACATCCTTGTTACGATCCAGAACTTCGACAACGTCACAGTCACAAACCTCAACGTCACCGATGACCAGGCGCCACCCTCATACCAGAAAACGCTCGACATCTCACCGAACGGAGTACAAACCGGCCAGTTCGCCAGTTTCCCTCCCGGACAGACACAATTCCTCAGCTATACTGCCACAACAAAAAGCAGCGGAATCTATGTTCTATCACCTGCGAGTACGGAGTTCGTCTGGCAAGCATCGAATGGAACAAAGATCCGATACACGGTTACGACCGATAGCCCACTGATCTCGTCATCAAGCGGACCATGGACACAGTTTACTAGAACGTTTACCGACCTCCAACCGTATTCCTATCTCCTCCTTCTCCCTCTTCTACTCACACCGATAATTGAACCTCTGAAACTTGTCCGAAGACATCGAAAGAAAAAACCGGAACCGTGGGTCAACACACCCGCAGAACCTCAAAACACACTGCCGCCGGCGCCTACGCAAGCCGGACCTGACAAAGGAGTCAATCCTCCCAACCCAACGGGTACTTGAGAGTCTTCACAATCGCGGATCCTCACTCGCATCCGAGCCTCTTCCCTGGCGTGTTTCCTATTTTAGCCCTGAAATCGCTTCACTACCAGTGAAGTTCCTCGTAGACCCCTTCATTTCCACTGGAACTTATGGAAACGGTCGGATTACCCGCGAATACCCGTTCACGACTAACGCCAATAGTGATGCGTGAGCCTTTTCTACATGTGAAAGGTGAACTGTGAAGTCCCTAGTTTTTCTCGAGGAACAAAGATGAGACCACGACGATTGAAAGTGGAATTCTATGACCCGGAAGGCGTCAGACACTCCATCGCAATCGACGGTCCTGTGACAAGGGAGAAGGTGGCTAAGATATTGGACCTCGTTGAGTTGATGTCCGGAACGCCGCAGGCGTCGGCTACGGCTCTCGGGCTCTCCCCCCGAAAATTCGACAGACTGGCCAGCACAATCATATCCAATCTGAAGGGAAGAAGCTTCACATCACGTGACGCGAGAAAGATATTCGAAACCACCTTCAAGGAAAAGATACCCTTGAGCACGGTGTCCACATACCTAACGAGACTCACAGACCGAGGGGTTCTTGAGAGACACCAAGAAAAGCTCGGCTTAGCTTACCAGGTCAGGCTTGATGAGCAGAAACAGTCTCTCGTTCCTGCTCCTTCCCTTCAGCCTTAGTAAAGCTCTGTTTCACGCGCTCCACAGTCGAGTATCGGAACGGGATCCGGGTCGGGTCTCGTCTAACATATCCCTCATCGAAGAGTTTCTTCATCAAACGAGCCGTATGCTCCCTGGAACGCCCCACAACTCTTCCTATTTCTGGGGCGGACTTCGGACCTTGTTCCGCAAGAAGAGTGAGAACCTGGAGCTCCGTGGGAGTCGTTATTGAGTTCAATGAACCTGGTTGCACGACAGAAGGGTCGGTCGGAGTTGGAGCTTGGCCCCTAGCCGACTGCAGGACGGGTTGTTCGAGTTCCGATCTCTCTTCGAACTCCTTGGCTACGGTCGGGATTGTCGCCGGAATACGCAGAACTGCATCAGCAACCTCCCTAATCCTGTTCAACGACTCCCCGAGCAACTTCTCTGTTTTTTGAAGCCGCTCAAGCAACACCAGATCAGAAAGTTTGGACTGATCGCTCGATACCTTGAGCGTTCCAACCTGAATAGACAAGTCCTTCAAGCTCGCTTCGAAAGAGGTGAGCCTTGTCGAGAATACGTCGAAGAATAGCTTTGCAACGTCTCTATTTTCAATGAGGACCGGAGCCCCCGTTCCACCTGACCTTTTCCCTATCCCAAACATTTCTGTGACATCACGCGATATGGGCTGTGACGTCACCATAAGCTCGACAAATGCATTTAACACTAACGATTGTGAGGTTGACCCCTACAAAAAGCCGTCACAAGTGATGGAGGCGTGACCTCTTCGTTGCATCATGATGTCAAGGGGATGACGTGTCGTGTCAAGTACCTTCTCAAGCTCGTCGGAAGGATCACTCGATCAGCAATACGCGCCCATCGGCGTGACTCATGTGATGCCTAATCACTTGTGTGACGTCACGTATCACGGTTTCTTCCGAACAGAGCCTGAAACGCATTCTCAAGGTCCTCGATAATGGAATCCACTGTCCTCTGATACACGCTAGGGTCAGATTGAGCCGCATCTCTGAGCTGCGAAGTGGAAGTCTTGAGACGTTCTGAAGCTTCCAGAAAGGGTGCGATGCTTGGCGATTCCGTTAGCCCACAGTAACCAAGGAGAAGAATGGTGTGAATTGCCTCCACAACGTTTTGTCTTGCTTGAGTTAGGGTCCTATTGAAGGATCCGCGGCTGATTCCTCTCTGATCTCGCCGCAATTGAGCCATATCACCGCGCGTTAGGCGTTTATTCGCCATATCATGTCCAAGCTGGTCTACCAGAAGCGTTTCGAACTGTGTTATAGTTAGATTACTCCGCTCCAACAGTGCTGAGAGTATCCTATCGCGAAGCGTTTCCACAATAACGGCACGCGTCCCCTCGTGCCAGCCTTTGGGCATTTCAGAATTCCCCATGGATACGGTTTTGTATCCGTCACTATTCTATCTTGCTCACCCTGGTCTCAATGACGCTGGCAAGTTACATCACGCTTATTCCGCAACTTTGACCCCTTCGAATTAGTCAAACGCGGGTCTTACATGGCCACAGGTGCAAGAACAGAATCAGGCAATTTCGTAGTGGACATGGTCTGCGACGTCTGCCGGGTCGAGGGCTTCGAGGTGGAGAAAAACGCACAGACAGGGGATTCGCCGAACCATTTCGTGGACATTCTCGCCTCTCGGAAGAAGGGCAAGAAGGTACAGAAAGTCGCTTTTGAGTGCTGGGAAGGAACTAGTCAAGTTGAAGGACGACAAGTGGAGAAGTTCGCGGCTCGCTTGAAAAGTCTAGGAATTCAGAGCGGAATCTACGTCTCCCCCAAAGGGTTCGGGGGCAACGCGGAATTCATGGCCCGCAAGCTCGGCGTGGAACTCTGGGACCTAGCTAAGCTAAAGGAGAGGGTAGAAAACATCAAGGCCCCAGAGAGACACAAAGTTCCGGGGACGCTACCTGTAGCCAGAGCTGCAGCGTCTCGCCTCTTAGCTCATGGCTTGGCGAACGGCGCTTTCCTCAGGCTATCCTCTATGCCCAAGCTTGAGTTTCGGCCATATTTCTTTGCCAATTTCCAGATCGATAATCAACGAAGAAAACTAGCGCTGGGAGTTCTCGTGTTTGACGGTGTCGATGGGCGGGTGTGCGACGCAGCTCTCTTCGAAGGACACATGGATGATCTTCCATCAACTGGCTTCTTTGTTGATTGTCTCGAGATCGAACCATCAACAGGTTCCATGCCGAAGTTGCCTCCTGAACTTGAGATGAAGAACACCGTCACAGTCGCGCCGGCAGGAGTAACCGAGGACATGATCCGATCTAAGACCAAGGAGACGGTAAGCGGTCATGACGATGCAACCGTAACGGGGGTTCAACTGCTCCATATTCCCATAGTGACCTTGGAGATGCTTGCCGCGGGCAAATCCTATCGGAAGATCCTTCAAGCGGCCACAGGAAAGATGATCTGGGACGACACTCAGAAGTGTTCACTTTGTGATCAAAAGTCTAGGGCAATATGCGAGGTCTGTGGTGGGACGGTGTGTACTGAGCACGAGAGAACTTGCAGCTCCTGCCGCAAGCACCTTTGCACAGATTGCATGGTGACAAAGGGGATCGTAAACAAGATTCCGCTTTGCCCAACATGCAAGAATGCCTAGAGAAAGCCCGAATCCCTCTTACTGCTGCATAGTGAATCGCCCAATCTTGCGTACTAACCACTGAACATCATTCTTCATGGGTCATGAGGGACAGGAACGAGGCCACTATCTAGGAACATGGTTTTCAGCCAGTGCCGCCTTGGCGAGCCGCTGTATCGTCTCCTCATGTCTACTGATGTGAGCCATCATGTTCAACCTCAGTCTTTGCATCGCTGCCCGAGCGGCATCTCGCGCGGCCTGCTCCATCAAAGGGGTAAGCCTCTCTTCCATCCTCTTCAGCAAAGCCTCCTCAAGACGGAGAACCTCTTCCTCACGCAAAGTCTCCATTCAACTCACCTCCTCCGCGAAGCTACAGCAGTCGACTCGATTTCATCTATTATTGGATCAACCTTCACTGACTGGCGGGCGCACATCGCGCATTCCCAGACCCTGTCACAGGTGAAGTTCTCGTAATTGCAACATCGCCTGCGGAAGTAATCGTTCAGTTGATTCTCTCGATTGGCCTTTTTCCCAGTCATGCCAAACTCACCAACACAAAACCCATGAACTCTTACGTTGACTGTCCACAGCAGCATCAACGGGACGACTAAAGCCTCCTGTAACTGGAAACCTAGTCGGAAGGTTCCGAGGAGAACAGACCTCTAGCAAGGACGCTTGCAAGCCGCAAGGGTTCTGGCATTCGCGAGACGAATGCTGATGCTTTCAGGATGGAACGAGCTTCGCGAGTTGAGCATCCGAACCGTTCAAAGAACACTGGACCCTCGTTGGGCATCGTCCGAACCTTGTGCAAGGAACCGAGTGATCTGATCAGTTCCCATCTCTTTCCCCAATCGGGAAAATGTTTGAACAGGGCACGCTTCACAGCCCTGTTATTAGGTCGGGAACCCACAACCACAACTACTGGCGCTTTGCACAACTTCTGTATTTTCCAAGGGTCGATAAGATTGAACCCTCCAAAAGTCACGCCTAACAACAATACCGGAGTATGCAGAGACCCTCTTAGTAGAGACCCGGCCGTTCTAGTTGCGTCGAGTCCATCTACAGTAATCCAGTCAGTTCTTAGTTGTTGTAGATGAGCCCCTTTCAGCCACACAACTAGGAGCGGGGCATGTCTGACCTTGTCATTGGTTTTCGGCGGAAACGGGCCGTCATCGATGCCAATACATCTAGAGACTAGTTTGATGTCTGAGGACACTCCGTGGAACGTAGCTGAGAAGTCCTCGAACCATCTCGTCCGCGCTGAATGAAGTGTTCACCGCACGAGCTTCGACGCCCAGCCGTATCTTCTTTGTACGACCGTACCTGCCGAAGCTGACTACTCGCGCGTTCAGCACCCCCATGATATCCAGCTCATTGAGCAGCCCGCTGACTCTTCGCTGGGTGAGAGGTTCGACTGAACCGGCGCCGCACAACTCTCGATACACCTCGTACACGTCCCCCGTTACCGAGCTCTCTTTCCTCGCGTTCTCCAGTTGCATTACTGAGATTAGAAGGATTCGCGAGTGGAGTGGGAGGGATGACAAGGCTTCCGTCACACGGTCATGTTCGACTTTCTGTTGGGCTTCGCGGACGTGATTCTCTACTACGCGAGGCTCGCGTGATCGTTCGGCGATCTCAGCGGCCACTCTGAGGAGGTCGAGTGCACGTCGTGCGTCACCGTGTTCTCCTGCGGCCAAGGCTGCGCATAGGTGCAGAGCTCCTTGGTCCAGAATTCCGGTGCGAAGGGCAAGTTCTGCTCGTTCCTTTAGAATGTCGTATAGCTCATCTGAGGAGTATGGTTTGAACACGACCTCTTCCTCTCCTAGCGAGCTTAGGACTCTGGGGTCCAGGAAGTCTTTGAAGTGGAGGTCGTTTGATATTCCTATGAGCCCGATCCAGCCGTCGGCCAGTTTCTCGTTTATCCTGGTTAGTTCGTATAGCAGACTGTCGTCTTCGCTTCTCTTTACCAGCGCGTCTATCTCGTCTAGGACGACGAGGAAGGCGGAGCCACGTGATTGGAGCGCGTTTCTGAACCGGTCTAGGAGCTCACCTACAGCGAGTCCGGTGAATGGGACTTCTCGACCGAGAGATCTGCAGAGATCGGCGATAACCCTGTAGTTTGTTCCCGAGAGACGGCAGTTAATGTAGCTCGTATCGAGAGCTCGTCCGTGTTCGCGAGCCTTGCGCTGTAACCGATCTAGAACGAATCTTGTCACGATTGTCTTCCCTGTTCCAGTCTTGCCGTAGGCGAAGAGGTTCGACACTCGATCCTTTGTAAGGGCTGGAGCGAGCACGGATCCGAGCCGGCGGATCTGCTCTTCCCGGTGTGGAAGGGTTGCGGGCATATAGTCATGTCTGAGGAGGTTTCTGTCGCGAAAGACCTCCCCTCCTGACAAGACTCTTTCGAAGATGAGATCTAATCCTTGCTGTGACAAAATCTGAAACAGTCCGGGTTTTCTGCGAGCCGGCTTCCAGTGGAATTAAGGGTTCTCGTACAATGATTTCAACTGGACAGACCAAAAACTCGATCGTGGACGCGGGCTACTGAACCCTGATTTCAACGCCAACGGTTCTCTTGATGAGATCGGCTAACAGGTCAACCTGGGACTTGCTACCGCGTCTTGTTGGAATCGATACAACCAGTGGGAGTTCGATCTCCTTCTTTCCTTGTCCAACCTTGTCCTTAATCCAATCGAAGACCGTGTCGGTGACAATCACAAGCGAGACTGTCTGCTTGTTTTTGATGTCTTCGAAGGTCTTGACGGCCTCGTCTTCAGACTTCACGATCCAGCTGTTCTTGACCCCGCCGAGTTTGAAGTAGATCGCTGTCTCCTTGTCCGCCATGACTCCAATTTTTCCCATGGCTCGCTTGCCTACTTGAATATCCAGCCCGTTTCGCGCGACCAGAACAGGAGGTCAAGATCCGCTAACGGTATTCGTATCTCCCGCGAGAAACCACGAAGCTTCTCCTCAATCTCCAAATAGCGTTTCTTCGTGATCGAAACCGGCACCTCAGAAATAACATCCAGCCTCTTGAGGTTTCTCAGAATATGCCTGTCTAGGATGGCGAATTCCTCCCCGAGCCCGACGTTGCGGAGAAAATGGCTGGCCTCTTTGTAGCCTAGTCCCCTCACATTCTCCACCATCCATTCCCGCAACTCGAACAGGTTTGCGAAGCTGGAGAGGTGGGACTTGAGGAAGAGCTTGCCATCTTTGCTGAATGTCGCTCTAGCCTCGACAATATACCTCGCCTTACTGTCACCGAACCGGACATCGTTTAGCTGCGGTTGAATCTCGCTAGCCTCTCCTTTCAAGAGAAGGCTTCGTTCTTTGAGCCGGGACACTGCAGCCCAGCAGGTTTTCGCGGACGACTGCGGTGTCAGCAGGCAGAAGCAGAGTTCGGCAAAAACATCATCGTCATTGCGATTGAGAACCTGTTTGAATTCGTTTAGTCGTGTCTGAATAGCATCGCGTTTCTCGCCGTAAAGTATCTGGAGTTCCTGAACAGATTTCTCGCGTTCTCTCGGTGAGAGTTCCATACTAGAATTGTTTGAGAACATCCGTCTTCTCCATTATTCGGACGCAGTAGTAGCAGCGGAGCCGGAGAGGGTCCTGTTTTTCCACACTGAACCTTGGCTCAACAGGCTCAGCGTTAGACACGCACGCTGGATTTGAACAACGAACGATTCCTCTGATGGAATCCGGTAGCTTGACCCTGGTCTTCTCAGCGACCTCGTAGTCTCGAATAATACTGATGGTTGCGCTCGGCGCTATCAACGCGATCTTATCCACCTCGACGGGTTTGAGCTCTCGGTTCTCAACCTTGACGATGTCCTTCTTGGTCTGCTTCTTCGAGATCACGTTCATGGCCACGCTCACGATGTGTCCTTCACGACCGTCTATTCCGAGAATCTTGAGCACGTCCAAGGCATGGCCGGCTAAAATGTGGTCGATCACTGTTCCATTACGGATTTTCTTAACGTAGAGCTCCTTTGGGCCGGTTCCCTTGGACAAGACCTTGAACCTCTCCGGCAGGAGCTAGGTTTCATTCTTAATTCCTTGCTTGAAACAAGACGGGGGATTATGACGGTTGCGTCTCAAGAGTTGAGCTTTCGGACACATCACGAAGGAGATATTCTCGACGTCACAAGAGAGGATCCAGAGAATCGTCGAATCCTCAAAGATGAAGAATGGAGTTGCAACGATCTTCGTGGCCGGATCAACCGGAGCCCTAACAACAATCGAGTTTGAACCAGGACTTTTGGGCCGACTTGCCCCTAGCGCTAGAGAGACTCGCGCCTAAAGACGCACCTTACGAGCATGGCAACAGATCGTCTTTCTTGAGCTAGATGTTAGACCGCGGGACCGAACCGTCATTGTCCAGCTAGTTGGCGAGTAGCAGACCTAGAACACGCACCCCTACCCCCCTCCTTCCTCTGCAGACTTTGAAGAATCTCCAGTCCTTTGCGTACAGAATTTAAGATGAATCTACTATGGAAAATGTACAGGTCAGCATAAATCATCGTGATGCAAGTTAACCTTGCCAGTAAGTTTTCTAAAAGTAACATACACACCCAATGTTAGTTGAGGATTTGCACTGGAAACCATGGGGTGGGGGTAGACCTCCTCTTAAATTGACAATGTTCGAATCCGTGTTTAGAACGCTGAGGGTTGGTAGGTCTATCACTGGAAGTCGACCATCTTGACGTCAAGGGTTTTCAGGTTAACAACGGGAAGGATTCCCGGCTTAGGGACCAGCCCCATCCGTTTCTGATAATCCGTCTGCCCTTGCCAGGCACCGCTATTCACTATCGTTGTTCCCCTGTAGACGCCTGCACCTGAAACGTGTATGTGTCCGGATGTAAAAACGTCCGGGACTCTATCTATCACCAGGAAATCCTCCTGCTCGGGACCAATCGGCGTCATCTTCCCGTACTCCGGAGACAGGTGTCGGGCCCGTAGCTGGTACTCCATTACCTCTACTGGACGTTGATAGTCGAGCCCTGGGACTCCACTCAGAATATCCATCAGGCTAGTTCCATGGTAGAGTAGAAACTGGACCCCGTGCAAACGGACCTCTGCTGGATCTCCTAGTGGAACAATCTTCCGCGAGTCGTAAACAGGTCCGGCAAAATCTCTCGAGATAGCGGGTTGCGGAAGGGCCTGGCGTACCGCATCATGATTCCCAGGTATCAAAACCACATCCATGTACTCTGGAATCTCGCTGACGAATTTCGCTGCTATTCGGTACTGTTCATAGATGTCGGGAACCGCAAGGTCCACCTCTTGGCGAGGATAGATTCCGATCCCGTCGACAAGGTCGCCCCCGATCAGAACATACTTCACTCTCTCGGCGACTTCTCGCTGGTTCGGGGTTCCAATCTCTCCTTTCAGCCAGCTTAGAACCCGGCGGAACTCGTCCTCGAGAAACACCTTGCTCCCGATGTGAACGTCGGATATCAATGCGGCATAGATCTCTTCGCTAGCGTGGGCCGGCTTTCTATCCGGTATCTCGGGCAGAACAATGCTTTCCGCGATCAGGAGAGGACCAGCAGTTTTCCGGGCTTGGATGTAAATGACTTGGTCTCTGACGATCTTCCTCGCCATCTCGTACACCGTAGAGTTCTGCCGCCCAACGAGGACAGTGGCTTCATCCTCATAGTCGTCAACTGTCAGGAAGATCCTGTCACCTTTCTCTCTCTTTTCGAGGACCATACAGATGAAGCGGCCTCGACCATTTGATCCGCCTGAAAGCGCGTCGGAAATGGTCCCGGCGTTTCGGGTGTCCATTCTCTGCCTGAAGAGCAGGCTCATCTTGTCGAAACGGTTTCTGAAATAATGGAGAAAATCATCAAAGGCACCAGTCGTTCCGAGCTTGCCCGTAGGGTCCGAGACAACTTCTAGCCGAGACTCAAGCTCCTCAGCAAAACGTCGGCCACGTCCCAAACCACCACCCTCAGTCCCCCTACTCTTCCCCAAGAGGTCTAGCTGTTCGGCAGCTCTGAGGACGAGGTCCCTGCTGATCGATGAGGGCCGCGGCTCTACGGCTCCGGCGACTCGAAGGACTTCCTTGACAAGAGGGTCAAGCGGGCTTGCTACGCTGACCTCCATGAGGGCCTTGAATGCGTCGCTTTCCATCTGGAACCCTGCTTCCAGTATGGTGCCGATTGCTCTCTTCCTCTCTTCAGACATTGAGCGGCCTCCTGGAACCGTACCTGATACGTAACCGCGGCTTATCCGGTTATCGCGAGACCGGGTCCGTTATCTTGTAATCGTGAGGTCGGATATGTCGACGGAAACCTCGCACATTCTGTTCAGGGCGATGAGTGCGGCGACGAGGTGGTTGACCATTGGACGTGGGGCTTTCGCTATGCTTGTCTCAGCCTCGGCAAGGATCTTCTTGGTCTCTTTGAATCTCGGACTTACAGATGAGGCGAGTTTGAGGTCTCGTGAGAGGACGGACCCGACGGCGTCTTTGTACATTGTATTTACTGAGGCTCCGATCTTCTGGAATAGTGACTGTTGTTCCTTTGGAACTGGGATCTTGTCTTGGGTGTTCTCGGCGACGGTTACTGAGTAGTCGGCGAAGGTTTCGATGTAGCTTGCGAGTAGGCGGAAGTCTAGGCAGTCAACTGAGGAGACTTTGATCTTCTCAAGCAGGTAGGTGTCGGCGATCGCTGCTCTGACTAGTCGGACTAGCAGAAAGTACCATCTGTCAACTTCCTCATCTCTCTCAACGACTCCGTTAGCAAGCTCGGTGTTAGATTCTACGAAGGCTTGGACGGCGTCTATCTGCATGGGCATGGACAGCATTTCTAGCCGTCGAAGGATGCGTTCAGGGTTGAGCAGTGAAGGTTCCATGAGGCATTGTAGGACGATCTTCTTCGCGTCCTCCTCCAACACCTCCAGCCCTACAAGCCGTTTCGTGGTCTTGCGGACCTCGTCCCTCGTCTCCGGGGACAGACTGTCCTTTGATTGAATGCGGATGATGTCGTACCCGAGAAGATATCGCTCGATGATCTCGCGTCTGACGAAGGGGGATGCTTCCAGTATGACTTCGAGGGGGGGCCTTTCTTCGTCAATTCTTGGGGAGAGGAGGAGTCTCCCGTCTTGGCGTTCTTCGTAGGAGACGACGGACCCTTGATCGAGTCCGACGCGTTTAGCCCAAGCCTTGGGTATAGTGACGAGGAAAGTGCCGTCTGGTGTTCGTTGAAGTTTCCTTAATTCCACTTAGAACAACCTATCTTCAACTGATAACATTGAAGAATTTTAGGATTTCCTGGTATCTACTATGGAGAGGAGTGCAGCTCTAGAGAGCCACTGGAACAAGGGAGACTGAACTGTTCAGGTGATGGTAGGCCTGCTTCACAACTTCTTCCGTATTGTTTCCCTTCAAAGCGCTTAGCTCCACGAGTGGGACGCCTTCGAACGTTCGCGAGATCAGTTTCTTTCCCTCTTGGAGCTTGTCGTCGCTGCATAGGTCTGTTTTGTTCGCACAGATGACTAGGGGAACTTTGGGGGCTATCTTCTTGAGGATCTCCTTGGAAGCGGATAGCTTTCTGAAGACTGATTCTAGGTCTTCACTGACATCGACGAATAGAAGGATAAGGTCTGCGTTCGTTATCTCGCCGAGGGTCGTGTTGAATGCCTTGAGAATTGTGGGATGCATATCCTCGATAAAACCGATGGAGTCGATTAGTATGAAGCTGAAATTGTCGCCCCCATTGTTTTGATCGATTCTTCTCGCGAACGTGGACAGTGTCGTGAAAGGTCCAAGGCCGGTATCCTTGTGTTCTGCTGACATGCGATTGAAGAATGTGGTCTTTCCACTCTGCGTGTAACCGGCTAGCGCAACGATGGGGAAACCTCGTTCCCGCCGGTGATCTCTGAGAAGGTCTTTCTTCGAGTAGAGGTCTCTCAGTTCCTTCTCCATGTTCGCGATCCGCTTCTTGGCCGTTCTCTCGTAATCATGGTAGGGATAGTCTCCGGGTCCACTCCAGCCGACCTGTCCCCCTAGGATTCCTTCGAGCCGTAGGAATTCTCTGCCCCAGGAGAAGGTGTATTTGAGTTTGGCTAGCGCGATCTGTAGTTTTGCCTCTTTTGTCATTGCGCGCTTGTCGAAGACTTCGAGGATCAGGAGGTTGCGGTCGATGACTTTGATGTCTGTTCCGCCGAGGACACGTTGGATTTTGAAGACTTGGGCGCTTGGGAGGGTGTTGGCGAAGACGACTGCTTCGATATCGTTTTCGGCGACGAGCATTTTGATCTCTTCTAGCTTTCCGGGTCCGATGCAGTAGGTGTGGTGGAGGCTCTTCCGGTGTTGAACGATGGTGTCGATTACCTCGTAGCCTATGCTCTCAGCCATGGTCTCGACCTCCTCGTAACGGGAGGGAGCCGTGGGAATCTGGCACTCTGCTACAAGGGTCCGCATATGAGAAGACTTACCTCTAGAATCATGGCTGGCGCTTATTTGAAGGCCCCGTGCCCCGGACGGGGGTCCGAGGCACTCTGTTCAGGTATGCGAGTGGCCGACCAGTCAGCGCGTCAATCGGCGCATTTCACGAAGGGCGCGGCGCGGGAAAAATCGACCCCCCCGGGGGGTCACATAATTGTTAGCGAAAAAGAAATAGTTATGCGAAAAAGAGAGATTTACAAGAAAAATAGTTACAGAAGAGATGCGTTTTTCGACTCTTAGACGGGTCGGAAAGACGCTTAAGGAAGCTGACTTAGGCTCAGCTACGAGCTCATGTCAACGACTGCCAAGAAGCCTGAGCTTAGCAGGACGATGCTTGTTGTCATCATTCTCGTGATAGTCGTGGGTGTTGTCTTTGCGGTTGTCGCGGCGTCAGTGTTTCTAGGTCCATCCCTCTCGGTTACGAAGAAGAACTTCACGCCCTATCAGTCCTCGGTTTCCGAGAACAACAACAATCCCTCATCGATGACGGTCTCAAACACGAATGGCGGGGTTACTGTTTCATCATGGGCCCAGGCGTACGTTATGCTTAACGGGACTGTTACAGCCAGAGGTTTTGGGTCATCTCCTGATGCGATCACGTTTGTGATGTCAAACTCTAGTGGAAACATCGTCTTCCAGGTCGTCTTTCCGTCGAGCAACTTCTTCTTCGGCGCAAGCTACAGCGTAGACGTTCACGTGTACACACCATCTTCCACCCAATTCAACACCGTGCAGATCGTAACGGTAAACGGCGACCTGCAGATCTCAAGCATCAGTTCGTCCAGCCTCACCCTTACCGACACGAACGGAGGTATCACCGCCTCGAATGTTAGTGCCACAACCGTGACTGCGACAGATACTAACGGATCCGTCAACCTAACTTGCACTTCATGTGGCAGTGCAACGGTGACAACGACGAACGGTGGTGTAACCATGGGGCTTTCGACGTTGTCGTTGGGCGGGTCCTACATAGTGACCTCGACGAACGGGAACGTGAACCTCATACTGCCAGTCTTTGCCTCCTGCAAGATCACCCCGAACACGACAAACGGGTCTGTATCAGTGGTCTGGCCAGGAGTCCAGCTCACAAATCATTCAACGACAAGTATCGGGACAGGGAGCGCAGTTGTCAACCTGACAACAGTAAACGGGTCCATAACCGTCACTGGCAAGTAGCTGCAAGAACTAGAAACACGGGATTTGCCGCTCGACAGCAATCTTCGGGTAAGGGTACCAGGAGCGGGGTCCCGCTCAATGGTTGGAGAGTTCTCTGGCTTGACGCACAATGAAGTAAGTGTACAAAAGCCAAAGAATCAGCGCCGCTAGTCCTAACAATGTAAGTCCCACCGTGAACAGGATCAGTGCCGGTTCTGCAACAGCGAAGAGCAGACCCAGGACGAAGAACAGATTCGCTCGTCGAAAGTACAACTGTCTCTTAGCGTTGCTCAGCTTTGAGATGCCGACTAGTCCATAGAAATACAGTCCTGAGAATCCGAACGCGAAGATGGTGAAGACTATCAGGCCTAGAGTGACCTGGAAAAGAACCGGGTCGATCTGACCGGTTGAAAAACGTGGATAGAGAAAGAATAGTAGAAACGTGAAGATCGCCATGCTTGAACCTATCAAGGTCGCGGCGCGATTCACGTTCGAGGTTGCAAGTTCACGATCTAGCCTCGACGCGTCTGCATCATTACTGCTAGACGTTATCTCGATCTCACCTTAGGGACGAATCGAATCTCCAAGCACGATTATCAGTCTATTACTATTGACTTGAGATTCGTTTTTGTCTTTGGGTAATGTAGGTCCATCTTTTCCATCGCCTTCACGATTATCCGGGACACTACGAGGTCTCTGTACCATTTGTGGTTGGCGGGCACTAGATACCAGGGCGCCCATTCCGTGCTTGTCTTGTTCAGAGCGTCCTCGTACGCTTTCACGTATTGGTTCCAGAATTTTCGCTCAGGAAGATCATCCCCACTGAACTTCCACCGCTTGGAAGGGTCGTCCAAGCGTTGTTGCAGCCGTTTCTTCTGCTCATCCTTGTCGATGTGCAGGTAGAATTTCAGTATCGTCGTGTCCTCTTCGGAGAGTATTCGCTCGAAATCGTTGATCTGCCGGTACCGATGTTTCCAAACTTCCTCAGGTACGAGGTTGTGAACTCTCTCGATCAGGACCCCTTCGTAATGGCTTCGATTGAAAATCGTTAGTTCTCCCTTTCCAGGTACTTGTTTGTGTTCTCGCCACAAGAAACCGTGATCTAATTCCTCAGGGGTAGGTTCTTTGAAGTGTGCGACGCGGACCCCTTGAGGGTTGACTCCTTGAAAGACCCGGTTTATGACTCCGTCCTTGCCTCCGGTATCCATCGCTTGAAGAACAACTAGGACCTTTTGTTCGTGTTCTGCGTATAGCATTTCCTGAAGCTGTCTAAGTTTCTCGTTGAGCTTCCTCGACTCTTTCTGTTCATCATCATCCTTTCCCTCGAAACCGGAAGTATCGTTCGGATCAACATCGCTCAGGTGAACTTCATGTCCCGGCTCAATTCTGTATCTGCCCGTGTGGAGATCCTTTGGCAATCTAAGACACTGTCTTCTCCATTCAAGTTCTTAGATGTTTCACAGCTCATGCGTGGCCAGACTGCTATCTGACGGGAATGTTTGATTACCCCGCACAATGTGATGCCGTCTCAAATGTCAGGCGAGAGCAAACCCTCTGGCCAGGTTGGCCAAGGATCGGGTCCAGCGGGTACGGCGCCGACCGGAGGATCCACCAAGATCGAGAGAAAGCAGCTTCTCATTCTGCTCGTCCTAAGCCTGTCCCTTGCCATCATCGTGATCGACGCCACCATAGTGATAGTCGCTCAATATCAAATTCAGAAAGACTTCGGGATCAACCTGAAGGACTTAGAATGGATCACGTCTCTCTATGCCCTGGTCTTCGGCTCGTTCCTTCTCACTTGGGGGAAGCTGAGCGATGAGTTTGGCAGAAAACGAATCTTCGTAGCCGGAATCTCTCTATTTATTATTGGATCCATCGTCGATGGATTCTCACAAGGTCTGAGCCAGATCCTTGTAGGTCGTATAATGCAAGGATTCGGGGCGGCGATGGCCTCTCCCTCCACCCTGTCAATCCTAACAACCACTTTCACCGGCAAGGCGCGAAACGTCGCTTTCGGAATATGGGGCGCAACCGCAGGCGCGGCCGCAGTTCTGGGGCCAGTCTTAGGTGGGTACTTTACAAGCGATCCCACTCTCACCTGGCGTTGGGCGTTCTTCATCAACATCCCGATAGGGATCACAGCCCTTGTCGGGGCGGCCTTTGCGATCAAGGAAACCCGATTCAAAGATCCAAAATACACCACAGACTACCCTGGACTGGTCTTCATCACTCTAGGTCTAGCCAGCCTTTTGTTCGGCTTCATCGAAGCCCAAACCTACGGGTGGATTGTCCCCAACAATGACTTTGCTGTGGGAGGGTTCTCGTGGTCGGCCTCAAACCCCGTATCTCTTCCCCTCGTTTCAATCATAACAGGGCTAACTCTACTCACCGTGTTTACTTTCTACGAGATCCGCCGTCTTAGGAGTGGGAAAGTTCCTCTCTTCGACTTCAGTCTCCTCAAATTCAAGGGTTTCAGGTACGGACTATTCACGGTCACAATCGTTGCTATGGGCGAGTTCGGGGCCGTGTTCATCATCTCAATATTCCTTCAAACCGTTAAGGGGCTATCGGCATTCAATGCGGGTCTCACCTTTCTACCCATGGCGATCTCAGTGTTCATTTTTGCACCGGTAGCCGGTGTTCTAGCCACCAGGTTTGGACCCAAATGGGTTGTCACCACCGGTATGGCCCTTGAAGCCATTGCACTCTTCAGCCTATCACAGATCATCAGCGTTGAGAATCCTGTCTACTACATGTATCCGATCCTCGTAATCTATGGCGCGGGCGTTGGTCTGGCAATTAGCCAGCTTACGAGTACCGTCTTGCAGAGTATACCATGGCAGAAGGCCGGTGTAGGATCAGGGGCTAACAACACTGTTAGACAGATCGGTTCAGCCTTCGGAATCGCTGTAATTGGCGCAGTTCTGGTGGCCCAGATTTCCACGGTGGGAGTGGCCGACCTCGCAACTAGCACCGCAGGTTTCACCATTCAGCAGAAATTCGCGTTGACAGCTGCCCTCAACTCAGGACTCTCTGGAGGGATCGACCCATCCTTTCTTTCCCTCTTTGGCAGGAACGTACCCGCCGTCCTATCAATCCTGTACGATGCAATTACGCAAGGAGCACGTTGGGCAGCGTTCACAGCTGGCGTCTTCGTCTCGCTCGGAGCTATCAGCTCACTGCTGATCCCGAACCCAAAGTCAGCTCCGACCGCGAAGACAGCTGTTGTCCGGAAGGTTAGTTATCGCGAAACATCTCGAGCCGTGAGCGCTGTCATTATCGCTCAGTTCGCGATCACAATAGGCTTGCTTGTTGCTATCTCCAACGAGTATCAGTCCAACTATTTCTTTCAGCTATGGATAAGCCAGAACGCATCGCCGCTTGGCTTCTTCCTCACAGGGTACGTCGGAACAGTGCTGGCGGCGATTGTCGGAGGAATACTCATTCTATGGAAACTTGTTCTCACTCGAAGACGATCCGAGCCCAATTCAACACCGAACAGCTGATTGCGATGCCCGAGGTCAGCGGGCGGCGCGTCCAAAAAGAAAATCGACCAGTACAACCGCTGGTTTGAGAATTGGATGAAGGGAATGCTTGACGATAACGGGACACGGTTCAGAAAAGCAAAAGATCGCTCAGGTATAAGGAGGTGGATTCCGGACTACCGCTCAGGGTTTACTGCGTCCTCTCATGACTTCGTTCAAGCGTGGCTGCTCTTGTTTCGGTGGGAAGGGTGGACGGGTTAGGGAACGCTTATGCCCGCCGCGAGCCTCGTTTCTCGCGAACAAAGGTCCTAGAGGAGAGATTCTATGGGAGATGGCGACAGGGGTGAGATGTTTGCCGAGCTGGAGAGGGCTAGCGACGAGCTCGATAGGGCCCTGGAACAGCTCAAGAAGGCAGGATACACTCTACGCGAGTTCTCAAAGGTCCTGGAAACAGACCCGACGGGGATATTGTTGACGCACTATCCTAACGGGTACATGATCTATCCCGACGAGATCAACAAGACTCCCTGGGAATATCCAGCTTTGCGTCCAATAGTTGACCTGGACTATCTTATCGAGCTGCTCAAGCGCGCGAGGCAGCTGAAACGGGCCAAGATGGATATCGAGAGAAGACTGGGCAAGAAGCTCATGTCCGTCTCCTAAAAAACGGATGCGCCATTACAGTTTTCGAAAAGCGGCTTGGGCAAACAAACCAAAGCCCATGTCTACACTGAAGCTCGTCGAAAAGATGTATGATGCCTGGCTGGACGGAATAAGGAAGCTCGACAAAAAAGAATTCATAATCGGCGAGAGGCTCCCTGGAATCTGCCAGGCGGCCGGGCTATCCGACATCAAGGCAGAGGTCCAAGCAGACGGTTGGTTATACTCGGACCCTAGGAGAAGACTCGCTGATGTCAAACAAGAATTGCGAATCAACATTTTACAGTTCAAGACTAGGTACAAGACCGATAGAAAATACGCAATCGCCGGAGGTATGACGAACGCTAGGATCAACGCCTACAATCGGCAAACCTTGGCAAAGATGAGAGCACTACTGTCCAACACAAAGAAGCTTCGAAGCGATCCCACGATGTACGCGGCAAGTCTCTTCCTTGTCTCGGGAACCAAAACGGTATAACTCACATAGTTTGGCCGGTCGCGCGCGAGAATTCGACTAACGAATCCGTGATTCTAAAGTGGACGGTTCAGACCATAACCGTTTACGACAATCCAGTCGAGGAACTCCAACACGTCAGGTGTTATGTCGCACCATAGATGGACTCCGCTTGGAAGACAGTCTATCAGTCCAGATGCAATTTTTGCCCTGAATCCTTCATGGCCAAAGCGAGCGGGGTCAAGCGAGAGTGGGTTCATTCGCTGGGCAGCCTGCTTCACCTCGCCCTCGGACACTGATTGGAATTTCTTCCTGTTCTTGTCTACTAGGATGCTGAGGTTTCTGTGCCCGATGTGGGCGAGGCCCGGTTTCTCTTGTCCTGGTGGAAAGTTGATCTGTATGAGAACGCCCCACCGTTCGCCGACTTCGTTGGCAATCCAGTTGATTGTTTCAAAGCTTCGCAGAGTACGATCTTGCCAGAGACTCTCGAACTCTCCGCGCCGCCTGTCCAACGTGTCCCAGAGGTCCTTGACGATCCAGCTCAGCTGGCTCGGACCTCTTTTTCCAGGATGTCCTTGAGAGTCTTGAGGAAGCCTGAGTTTGGAACGATGTCGTCGATCGATACTCTTTCGGCTTTTAGTTTGAGGTCTTTTCTGATATGGGGGAACAGGGCCAGAATCGTAGGTTTAGGTGTCAGAATCTTCAGTTTTTGGGCAGCCGAGAAGGGATCATAGTCGGAAGCGGCTAGGTCCAGTATGACCAAGTTTGGATGCGTCGAGTTAGCTTCTCTGATCAGAGCTTCCTCGGTTGTTACCACTTTGGCATTTGCGCCCAATGACTTTGCAAGCTCTAAGATTCTCGATTGGAGGAACAGGTCTGAGGTTATCGCGAGAACTTGAACAGTCATCGTTCAATTACTTCTGAAGATAGTTATAGGACTCCTTGATTCAGCTGGTAGTTGGAATGCCTCCCACATCTAACTTTGCTGGCAGAGACATAGTTAGCGTTCGCGACCTCTCTCGGTCGGAGATCGATCATATTCTGGACATGGCTGAGGCTATGGAGCCTCTGGCGAAGATCGGGTCTGATATGCTTCATGGGAAGATAATGGCGACCTTATTTTACGAACCGAGCACACGCACGAAGTTGAGTTTCGAGTCCGCGATGACGAGGCTCGGTGGGACTGCTCTCGGCTTTGCGGAGACGAAGGGTACGTCTGTCGAGAAGGGTGAGAATCTTGCAGATACCGTGCGGGTTGTAGAGAACTATGCCGACGTGCTCGTGGTACGGCATCCCCTTGAGGGGGCGGCGAGAATGGCTGCAGAGTTCTCTAGGGTTCCAGTGATTAACGCTGGGTCCGGTGCGGAGGAGCATCCCACCCAGGCGTTACTCGACCTTTACACGATCAAAAAGGAGCTGGGGGCGATTGATGGCATTAGCATTGGATTAATTGGAGATCTTCGGTATGGGCGAACAGTTCACTCGCTCGCCTATGCGCTAGCCAAGTACAAGGTGAGATTGGTCCTCATATCCCCAGAGATATTGAGAATGAGGAAAGAGGTCCTGGAAGAGGTCTCGAAGAAAATAGATGTTGAAGAGACTACTTCGCTGCAGCAGCATCTGAAAGAGTTGGACGTGATCTACATGACAAGGGTCCAAAAAGAGAGGTTCGGAGATCTAGCCGAATACGAGAAGGTCAAAGGGTCCTACCGACTGACATCGGACGAGCTCGCACGAGCAAAGAAGAGTTCGATCGTTATGCACCCGTTGCCTAGAGTTGATGAGATAGACTCTAGTGTCGACTCAACGAGCCACGCGAAATATTTTCCACAGGTCGGCAACGGCGTGGTACTGAGAATGGGATTACTCGGCCTGGTCTTTGGCGCCATCTAGCATCCTTCTATAATCTCGTGCAATCCCTCATTGAACACTCAAAACGGTATAGGGGCTCGTCGTGTTGTCCGCTACGACCGTAATTGGTTTTCCAAAGGGCTTGGTTTGTCTACGAGAAAACGTAGTCTGTAATTCTGTCCAGATCTCTCCGCCGTGACTCGGTCCATAAGTCGAGGGGAATCAGTCTACCTGCGTATTTCGCGACGAATGTCAGTTTGTCTGAACCGCAATTCGCGCATTTTGTACGAACTCCGGTGCCGACTTGATAGCAGAATTGGCACCGTGAAAGCATGTTGGAAAACGTGAAGTGTTTGACTCCTGAATCTGCAAGCAGTTGAGATGCCCTCGCCAACCCCGTGGGTCCTGTTTTCTCCCCCACGAGGAGCGGCAAGATTGTCCCTCCATCGAGGAGTTTCTGCGTTTCCCCCTCAAGAAACGCGCGGGAAGATAGCGATATTTTCTGCGTCAATGGAATCAGGGGTACGTCGGTGTAGTAGGGGTGTCGTTTGGACCCCTGGTGGATTATTGTGGAGAATCCGTATTTTTCAGCGTCGATGCTCGCGAGCCTTGATGATGCTTCTGGAGAGGGATGAAGCCCGACGCGGATTCTGAGTTTATGATGGTCGCTTTCCGAAATGGCGCGTCGTGCTGTCTCGAGGATCTTCTTGAGAAAGGTGAGAGAGTCTTTTGTGTCGATGTCTTTCTTCATGTGGAACCTGATGGCTTCGTTTAGACCGAGGAGGCCAATTTCTGCCATCGGTTGGGATCCGTAATACGCGCTCCCGTCTGTTTCCCATGAAAGGAGGGGTAGGAGTCCTTCCCTCATTCGTTCGTGTACGGCCTGTCCGCGAATCTCTAGGGCCTTCACCGCTTCGTCGACTGCATTCTGAACTCCCTGAAGGAATCGCTCGTCCTTTCCCATTGCATCATAGGATATTCTTGGAAGATTGACATGGACAGTTCCAACCATTGCTCCACTGGCAATGTTCGTGCTATCGCTGGCCATCGCGTTGCCGTCCGAGGATACGGTGACGGTTTGTTCTGAATCGTGAATCCTATAATTTGGGATGGAATATTTCAGGGACGCCTCGTATGTCATCGAGAGAAGACTGTCAGGCTCAGAGAGCCTTTCCCGGTTGAGGTTCACTGTGACTGAAGGGTTGACCAGGAGATTGTTCCTTGCAATTTCCATACTTGCATCGATGACTGTCCGGAACAATTCTTCAGCCTCGTGAGCGTAGTCGCCGTACACTCCCTCTTTCTTCCCATTGGCTGATACCGCGTCTGATCTCTCAAGAGAACTGGGAATGGTTCGGTCAAGTCCGATGGTCGTTCGGAAGGGAAGGCTGTTCGAGAAGCCGTCCCAGTTGAGTTGGGAGAGAAATAGCCTAATTGCTTCTTGCACTCTTTGGGTCGGGATCCCTTGGATGAACGGTGCTAGGAGGACGTTAATGTGATCAAAGACTTGTTCAGTTGCCACTTGTCCTTCGGTTATGCGAGCTAGCCGGAGTAATGCTCCCAGAGCGGTTTCGAAAGAGACCGGTGGCGTGGATCGTGGGAGCCCTTTTCGGAGGAAGGGGCGTGAATCATGGAAGAATATGCTGGGTTTGAGTATCCAGGACTTCGCGTCTTCTAGGTGGATCTGTCCGGTGAAGTGTGCGTCGACTAGGGGCCTGGGGAGGATGTTCAGCAGGACATACTCCTCGGTGACCGTGGCACCCGCAGATTGTTGTACCCAGGCCGAATCGAGATGTTTTCGGCCAGCTTCTTTGAGGAGGATTGTTACGTCGTTGACAGGGAGTCCGAGTCGGGTTAGCTTATGGCGGTATTCTTCGAGTTTTCTCTCAACGAGGATGGTGTTGACGAGTTCGCGGACCAAGGGTGCGGTGAGATAGGTTGTTCCGAAGCGTAGAAGTCTCTCTTCAGCTTCTGAGGCTATCTCGTCTGCTAGGCTCTGGGGCATACCGGCCTCGGTGACGAGAGAAGACGCGATTCGGGTTCTATCAAACTCTTCTATCGTCATTTTGGAGGTTCGGACGAAGAGGCGGCCCCGCTTGACAGCAACCCACTCTTCTAGGTCGCGCGAGAACTCGACCAAAATCTTGCCGAGGTCTGTTATGCTGTACTTTTTCGTGCCTTTTTCGATCGCAACTAAGCCGGCTTTACGAAGGGTTTTGAGGTGATAGACGAACTTTCCAGCGTCTCGCACAGGATCCATCTTCGCCTCGTACATTATCTCGGTGTACGGAAGGGGACCTTTAGAGACTAACAGCTTGAGAATGTGAAGCCGAACTGGGGCAGAAGCAGCGTCTAGAATATCCGAACTGAAGCGTTCGTAGGATCGCTGCAAGAAAAGGTCAAGAGTCGTCTACCCGAACATGTTTAAAAAATTGTACTTGGAGACCTCTCATATTGGACTCTGGCTTCTATCCGGCGCGGTAACGCGACAGACAGTGCAGGTTTTCCAGCCTAACGTGTCGACGCTGAAGAGTTGGTCTTTCCCGCAGTTCGTGCAGTACTGGTGAAATCCGGTGGGATGACGCGCTTCTGACAGGGTTTCAGTGGATACTGCGGCCACCCTGTCGGGGTTTCTCTTTGGAATAGGTTTCGTTAAACGTTGAAGGTAGTCCTTGCTGAACTTGAGTTTTGGCACCGTTACCCATCATGCACGTCACTCTCTAGGCTTTGAAGACTAGGGTCTACCGAATTGCTAACATGTGGAGGGTCAACGTGACATAACAATCACATTGGTTCCCACCCAAAGACCGCAAAAGAAACAATTTCTTGAAATCCTTCATGCCCCATCTCAATTCATGATGTAGTAATTTGATAGCCTCGGGGCCGAAACCCGATCCGCAAGCTCTCGAATCTTCTGTAGTCCGTGCGACATCATCTCCTATGATGAACATGTTCTTGGAGTTTCTCGAGGTTCCAGGAAACGTCCTGCTCATCCAAGGAGCACCTGGTACTGGGAAAACAACTCTCGCGTTCGAGATTCTGAATGCTGTTGCGGACTCGCGCAGGGTCTACGCGTCCAGCAGGGTCTCACCGGTTAAGTTGCGCATCCAGTTTCCTTGGATCGATGAGGTTATCGATTCTATGTCCGGGAGATCGTCTAAGGCCAGCTGGAATGACGAATTCCACGACCTCCGAGGCTCCGACACCGACAGTGTCTTTTCGAAGATCGTACGCCTGAAACAGGCCAAACAGAAATCAATCCTTGTGGTAGATAGCTGGGAGGGAGCGTTGAGAAACGCGACGCCTGAAGGACGCAAAATGCTGGAGTCATCTGTCATGTCCGAACTAGATCAGACAAAAGTAAGCGTGATTCTTGTGAGCGAGGCCGAGCGAGCCGACAACCTCGGCTACCTAGTCGACGGAGTCGTAACTCTCGAACAGAACGAGATAGAGGGAAGAAGAATCAGGTCTCTCGGAATAGACAAGCTAAGAGGATTCAGAGTTCAGAGCCAACATTTTCCATTCTCCTTGGAAAAGGGGAGGTTCACTTTCTTGGATGAAGAATACGAAAACGGCCCACCGAGTATAGTTAGAAGTCCAGAAAAAGTTCCACACACTGCAACCCACTACTCAACGGGAAGTAGAGAGCTCGACCAGTTGCTGGGAGGTGGAGTACGGAAAGGTTCGTTCTTCATGATCGACACGGAGAGCAATGTTTCCCCGCAGTCGCTGAGGTTACTGATCAATATGATCCGGTCTAATTTCGTTAACCAAGGCGGGGCCTGCTTCAGTGTTTCAACCGGAACTTTCAGTTCGGAATCCTCGGCGGAGGCACTGAGACCCTATGTAGGCGACAAAGCTCTGGGAGAGAGAGTTCGAATAGTCGAGTTCAACTCGCAGCTGCCTTCGAAGGCCTGGCGGCTGAAGTTGAGGGGGCAGCTAATGAGCGATCTCGCAGAGTTCTACAGAACATGGAACGCCTTGAAAGAAACGTCAACTGGCATGATGTTAACTATGAACTTTGACAAGCTTGTTCAGGTTTACGGAGAGGATGTGACACTTCCAGGGTTTACAGAAATAGGAGAAGGCTTGCGGGACGAAGGGGCCTTCAGCATCGGAATATCGTCACGTCCCACCAAGGTGCGTGATGAGTTTCTGAGGCAAGCCGATTATCACATAAAGGTCCAAAGCTGGAATGGTCATCTTCTGATATACGGTGTGAAACCTTTCACGCATATACACGGGGCCACTTTCAACTTCGACAAGGGATACCCGTCCCTCGATCTCATAGAGATCGTATAAACCCGTTTCTACAGGTTCCCGAGTGATCGGGCTAGAATTTCTATTTGTTATAGTCCCAGGTCGAGAAGTATTGAGGGGTTATTTCAACTAGGATTTCCGAACCCTTCTTTACTCGGTCTACCATACTCTTCGCCATACTGCTGTTTAAGTCGCCTAGATATTTCGCTATGATCTTCTCCGATAGCGACAATGCTTTACCTGCGTCCTTTACTATGATGGCGGTTCCTCTTCCTTTCACTCCTGTGTTAGGCATCGCGTCCGTGTCGACGGAAAAATAGACCGTCTTGTTCTGTTTCAGATTCCGGACTTTCACCGCATCCTTGTAGCTCATGAAATAGAGCTTGTTTGTCAAATAGTGATACCACACCGGGTGTATGTTGGGTTCGCCCTTCGCGTTAGTGGTTCCGAGTCGGAGCGGCGTCTTGCTCCGAGCTAGAAACGTGTCAATCTCAGACTGGTCCATTCCCGGAGCGTTCGGCATCGCTTTGTAGATCTCGACAGTTGGCAACATATAGAAGAAACGCCCAGTCAATACTTCTCCCTTTGCCCGTGTTTGCCTCCACGGTCCTCTGACCCGCGTTATAGTTTGAACTTTCCCGCTAAACAGGATTGACATTTTCGTTGCTGGACTGAGACGCAGTAGAAAAAGTCGGGTCGCTTTTTCTATCCTTCTACCATATCTTGCAACATGAGCGATCTGTCGTACAGGCTGGCAGAAATACGACCGGCTCTGCGTCCCGTGGCCGAGTCGGCGGCCTGGGTAGCCAGCTTCGTAATCGCCAACGCCATCAGCCAGGAACCAGTCTACTTCTTGATACTCCTCCTCGTTCTAGGCTCAGACGTTCTCGATACGTCCGACAAGCGCAAGGGTCTCTTCTGTGACTTCATCGCAGGAGGCATCACAGCGTTAGTGTCCTTAACGCTTAATGATCAGTTAGGCCTAATTGTTGGAGCTCTCGTTGCCGTCACGGCGATTGGCAGGCTATTGCAGAAGCTAGCCTAGACTCCTAGTCGGAGTCCAATTGTCTCGAGTTTCGGGCTCTTATTCTTTGCCGATCGGAGGCGCCAGCAGGGGATAAGCATAAAACGGCCCCGAGCTATCTACAGTAGTCTAGAGATAACCATGGGAAAAGTAATAGTCTCTCTATCGTCCGAGGCGGAACACTTGGTTAGACAAGAAGTCGACAAGGTCTACTATGGGAGGACAGGAGGCTTCAGCATATTCTTTGAACATCTAATCCGAACATACTTCAACGGACACAAGAAAGGCCAGACAGATCGCAAGGTAGCGAAATAAGACACACTCTCTCTCGCGCCCCGGGAACAATTGTCCCGTAGACCAACAAGTACGTACTAACTCAGGCCACTAGTTAAGGGACTTTCAAGCGTTTCGTTCGTGCAATAGTTAGTGCGTTCCAGCGTTGCGCTGGTAGTCGAACCAAAGCATTTTGAATCATTGAGTTGGGGCACCCGGCAGGGGCGGTGGTCCAGACCACCCACCTGTGGGGACAGCTTGGTCTAAGAGAGCTGGTAGGCAGCTACCAGTTCGAGGAAATACTGGTCTCGGGCACCAGTGATCGTGGGTTCAAATCCCACCCGCCCCACCACAGGTCTGAACACTCCGATAAGGGATCGACCTTGGCTCGAAAGATTACCGTGAACATATACATGACCCTCGACGGGTACGGCGAATTTCCCAAGTATCCCGGGTCCGACATTCAGTCGAAGGAACCCGGTGAGGGGTTCACCGACATGTGGATCAACCGGTATGATTCGGTCGATACGGTCTTGTACGGTCGGCGGTCCTTTGAGGGTCACCTTGCGTACCACTCCGAATCCGCACGGAAGCCCTCCGATCCGAAGTATCTTTTCGAGTTCTCGCGCTTCCTAGATCGTACTCAGAAGATCGTCCTTTCCCACTCCCTGAAGAAGACCGAATGGCAGAACTCCAGGATCATGAAAGGAAACCTCAATCGAATCGTCGCCCGTCTGAAGCGGGAGCAAGGAAAGGACATCATTGTGGACGCAGGCCCCTTGCTCGTTCAGGAATTCATCCAGCGAGGTCTAGCCGATGACTACCGGATGATGGTTTGGCCGGTCATCCTGGGACGCGGGAAACATTACTGGGGGTCGATGCTGAAACAGCAGACCCTGAACCTCCTCTCAGTGAAGAGTCTCAAGCAGGGCGAGCTGATGTTGCACTACGAGACGATTCGATAGTGGACTCCCAGATGACCCCCTAGCGGAGTCGAACCCCTGGGACTGACCCGCGCGTAGATGTGAATCCATTGGGACTCGTGCCCCCACCCTCCCCCACCAGGCCGGGAGAAATCCCGGACAGTCCAGATTGGCTAGCCTGAGATTTCCGGTCATTCCTTGAATTTGTCTAGGTGAATTCCTTTCTCTCGAAGAGAAGAAGACCAATTATTGCGGTAACAACAAAGTAACCAACCAGTATGGCGATCCCCTCCGGGATGCTTACAGCGTACAATGTGGTAGCCTCTCTTCCACTGAATCCTCCTCTTACGCTCTGAGTTGTAGGATAAGGATCCGTTAGGACATTGCCGATAATTCCTGCCCCGTAGGTGATGATGAACCAGGGTTCTATTTGGGCGAGGCTTGAGACTATTAGCTGGATGAGCGAGAACGCGAAGAGAAAGAGGATAGCGGTTACAAGAATCGACATAGAGCTACTCTTGAAAAGCGAGCTGAAGAAGAAGGTGAACCCGAGTACAGCAATCAGATACAGGACGGAAAAGACCAACGACTCACCGAATTGGTAGGGTATGCTTGCTCCGAAGTAGTAGACGCCATTTCCTACGGCGATTGCGGCATAGACGGCGAGGATGATCAGGGATGCCGTCAGCGCCGCAATCCATTTGCCGACATAGATTGAGGATCGTCGTAATGGGTTTCCGACTAGGAAATAGCCTGTCTTGTTCTGGAACTCTCCAGATATTGCGTCTCCCCCGAAGAATATTCCTGAGAGTATGACGACTAGAGTGACGGAGTTGCCCCACCAGAAGGAGTAGAATCCGAGGGCGTTGGATGCGAAGCTGCTGACGCCGTAGTATGCTACTACGGCTGTTAGAATCGAGCTTATGATAAGGCCGATTATCAGAAGGATGAAGAACCGTCGGGATCTGAAATAAGTCAAGAGCTCGTATTTAGTCATCACTCCCACCTGCGCGATACTGCCAGGGAGGTTTGGAAGGACAGTTGGGCCTGCTTTGAGGGATGGTTTGCTCATGTTTCCTGTCACAGAGTTGCCTTGATCAAGTTCAGGTAAGTGTCTTCGAGGGCTGAGGAGGATGGATGGAAGCTGACTAGACCGATCTTCAATGCCACAAGGTCTGAGAGAAGTCTTTCCTGGTTTTCTAGGTTACCGGAGAATTTTATTCGCAAGCTTTTCGTCTCAAGTCTTTCGGCCGACACTACGCCGGTCAGCGAGGATATGTTCTTGGTCACTGTCTGATCATCAATGTCTCTTGATAGTCCTACGTCGATGATGATTTCGCCTCCGTCGCCGGAGAAGCGGGATACGACATTGTTGAGCTTGTCGTAGACGAGTAGTTTTCCGTGGTCTATCATGGCGACCTCGTCGCATATGTCGGAAACCTCGTTCAGCAGGTGGGAGCTCATGAAGATGAGCCGGTTCTTGTGTTTGAGCGATTTTACAATCTCTCTGACCTCGGACATTCCTCTAGGGTCGAGGCCCGTGCTCGGCTCGTCGAGTAGGAGGATTTCAGGCTCGGAGAGGAGGGCTGCGGATATGTTGATCCGCTGTTTCATTCCTTTGGAGAATTTTCCGACTTTCTTGTCCAGCCATTCTTCCATTCGTACCTCTGCAACCACCTCTTCGATCTTCTTCTTTCTCTCCGACCGTGGCATTCCTCGGATCTCAGCGACCATCGAGAGAGCCTCTCTCGGGGTCAGAGACGGGTAGATCTCCGGGCTCTCGATAAGTGATCCGACGGAGGCGAGAGCTTTCTTCTTGTTCTCATGTACTGAGATACCATTGATCAGTGCTTTTCCTTCGGATGCTCTAATCATGTCGGTGAAGAGTTTCAGAGTAGTTGTCTTTCCAGCTCCGTTCGGCCCGAGAAAACCGACGCATTTCGAACCCTCAATCTTCAGGTTGAGATTAGATAACGCGGAAAACGAGCCGTACCGTTTTGACAGATTTACAGCTTCAATAGAAGGACTGGACAAGCAAGAGTCTCCTTAGAATTTCAATCCCGGATTCATGAGAAGTATTCCAACGGCGTCCAAATGTTTCACGAGGTGAATATCAGTGACAGTGCCCAAAATATCCATTATTTAGACACTTTTCTCGACTCACAAAATGAAACCAACAAAAGCGGCGTCTGCGTTTCTGGACTGAGAATAAGCGTCTCCTCGAGATTCAAAGTTTAAAGGAACGCCAAGGGTGTCAACGTTCGGAGCATCGGTTATCCTTGACAAGTACCATTCTTCCACGTTCTGCGGATTATGAGGTTAAACTAACTCCTGATCATGAAAGTCTGCGGAATACCATACGTGATTTTGCCGAGAAACAGATCCGGCCCATAGCTGGGGAGATTGATCGGAAAAATCACATTCCTCGGGAATTGCTCAACCAGATTGCGAAGCTCGGCCTGACCGCTATTACTTACAAGGAAGAGTATGGAGGGCTAGGCGCCGACCTACTATCGATGGTTATCGCGCTCGAGGAATTAGCCCGCGTCAGCGCCGCGTGCTCGACAGTCTTTGTTGCTAGCCATCTTGTTTCTGAACCCTTGAACGAGTGGGGAACAGAGGAGCAGAAGAAACGCTACCTCATCCCGATGGTCGCGGGTGAGAAGATCGGGGCTCACGCCATGACCGAGCCCGGCGCAGGATCAGACGTTGCAGGGATCAAGTCCACAGCGAAACTCCACGGAACCCACTGGGAGATATCAGGACGAAAGACGTTCATCACAAACGGTGAGATAGCAGATCTCTACCTCGTTTTTGCTAGGACCAGCCCGGCGCCGAGCAGACAGGAGAGACACAAGGGTCTTAGCGCGTTTCTAGTCGAGAGAGGAACAGAAGGATTTCAGGTAGCAAGCAAGATAGAGACAATCGGGTTGCGCGGCTCGCAACCATCAGAGCTAGTTCTTGACCATGTAAAAGTTCCCAAAGACAATTTGCTTGGAAAAGAGGGTGATGGCTTCTATGTCGGAGTAAAGACCTACGACCGCGGCAGGATCGACGTTGCGGCACAAGGCGTCGGAATCTGCCAGGCTGCATACGAGGCAGCTGTGAGTTACGCACAGACACGGACCAGTTTTGAAAAGCCATTGGTCGAGTTTCAACAGGTGCAGTACAAGCTGGCCGAGATGGCTATGGGTTTGCATACTGCTCGGTTGCTGACTTATTGGGCCGCGTCCCTAAAGGATCAGGGGAAGGACTTCGTGAAGGCCTCGTCAATCGCAAAGGTCACATCAACGGAAGCGGCGGAAAAGTTGTCGTTGCTTGCAATGATGATTCATGGAGGTTATGGTGTCGCGACGGAATATCCAGTGGAACGATTTCTGCGGGACTCGCAGATCATCAAGACCTACGAAGGAACGAATGATATACAAAGACTAACGATTGCAAAACAACTATTGCGAGAACTGAAAGCCTAGCAGTTTCTTTCTGCAGCTTGCCCAAAAGTTCCCTTGTCTAGTCGAGCCGCGACGATAGCCCGTAATGACGCGCAATTGATTTCGCAGCATTTCTCGGAGCTCGATTTGTAGTGTCGATACTCAAACTCCTATGAAATGGGATTTCCAAGTCGAGATTGTATCTTCGAAACAAGTCGCTCAACATCTTCTTGGTACTGATTTTTCCCATCCTCTTTCTTTGGCCCGACTTGACACGCCTAGCTAATTCGTTTCGGTCGCAGTAGAGCCGCACAAAGCACACCCGTCCCCCATTCGATCTGACCATTTTGAGGACGCGCTTCACAAACTTGTCGTCCTCGCCTTTGCTGTAGACAAAGGTGAAGATCGTGTCAATTCCCTCTTTCGTGGCTTCTTCTAACATCTCCTGGCGATATTTGTTGGTCAGACGCCAGAAGGTCTTCGTTCCAAACTCGAAAATAGACTGGACAAACTGGATCGAGACATGATTGTGGAAAAGCTTGAACCCTGTCAGCTTTGCCAATTCAGTTGCGACTGTTAGCTTCCCGGATGCTGGTGGTCCGTAGATGAAGATGAGCCTCATTAAGCGGAAAGACACCTTACCAAGTTGAAATAAATAGCGGCCGGAGCCTTACACTAGGAGTTGAGTTTTGAGGTTCATTCTCTCAGGTCTCGGAAACTGGTACAGCGGATGGAACCTGACCGATCAAGCAGTTCAGCTGGCTGACAAACTCGGATTCTGGGGGGCGGTGATCCCGGATCATTACATGTGGGCTGAAGCGTACGGACAGCCACAGAAGGATTCGACTCTAGAGAGTTGGATCGCCCTCACCTATCTGGCGGCCAAGACCCAGAATATCAAGCTAGGAACCATTGTCACCCCGATCCCGTTTCGTCCCCCGGCGATGTTGGCCAAGATGGTGTCCACAATGGACGTGTTGTCATCTGGACGCGCAGTCCTCGGCGTTGGTGCCGGATGGTCCCAGACAGAATTCGAAGGATACAGCACATGGGACGATTCGAAAACGCGGG
>Ga0209237_1000002_pt1 | contig 103188 bp, 100 predicted proteins | sample GraSoi013_1_40cm_2_FD_185820 | JGI IMG/M metagenome (GOLD analysis project Ga0209237, IMG submission 185820) | Grasslands soil microbial communities from the Angelo Coastal Reserve, California, USA - Sample 10_02_2013_1_40cm (SPAdes) (version 2) | ecosystem: Environmental > Terrestrial > Soil...
CTTGCGCATGTCCATCTCTCGCGAGCACGGCGGGAGGCCGCGGAACGCGCGGCCCAACTCTGGATCGAGCGGCAGAAGGCGCATGCGTCGTGGCTGGCGGCGGGCACGCGCGAATCCTGCTTCGCGCTGCTGCGCGCAACCGCCGCGCTCGTCGCGCTCACCGGGCTCTTTCGCGACGCCGCCGCGCGTGAAGAGGCGGCCTGCAGAGGAGAGTCGAGATGAGATGGACGACAGCCGCGATCGCGTCCTCGATCCTCGCCGGCTGCGGCAAGGTCTCGGCGCCGGCGTTGCCGCCGGACGGCGGACCGTCGCAGCCTACGGTGGAGGACGTCGACCCGGCCCCCGGTGCCGTCGCGGCGGGCGCGCGCTTCACCGTGCGCTTCTCCGCCGCGATGGACGAGGGTCAGTTGCTCGCCCCATCGGGGCGGAGCGAGACCGTCGCGCTCGTGGCGGAAGCGGACGTGGAACGCGCCGCGGCCGCCATCGAGCACGCCCCGCTCTCCGCGCACGAGCGGACGCTGCTCGTGCCCGCGGCGGCGGATGTCGCTGCCGATCGCAGATCGATCTCGCTCGCCCCCGACGGGGCGCTTGCCCCAGGAGGGTACTATCTGCTCGTCTCGCCCCGCCTGAAGGACGAGGCGGGCCGGCGCCTGGCCGGGAACGGCGCCAGATTCGCCTTTCATGTCGCGCCACCGCCGCCGGCCGCGAGGCTGCTCACGCCGCCCGCCGGCGGCGAGGTTCCGTGGAACGTCGGGGTGGTCCGGGCATTCGCCGAAAGGGGGCGGGTCGCCTTGCTCGGGCCAGGCCGAGAAGAGCTCGTTTCGGCGGATGCGCGCGGACCCGTGGCGCTGCGGCTGCCGGCGCCGCTTTCCGCCGGCGCGGAGTATTCGCTCGCCCTCGACGGTGCCGCTGCCCCCGGCCAGGCATTCACGGCGGCCCGTTGCGCGCGCAATGCTGCGCCAGCGCTGCAGGCTGGGGCGGCGCAGCTCTTCGTCCGCGACACCGGCGTGACGGCCACACTCGTGCTCGACTGGCCCGTGCAGATCGAGCTCACCATCGAGGATGCTCGCGGCGCTGCGGTCACCTCCGCGGCGGAAATCCTCTGCGCTCCGCCGGCCTGCGGGCCGCAGAGCTTCGCCTGCACCGGCTCGGTGCGGATCGAGGGGCTGCGCCCTGGCTCCGACTACACGCTGTTCGTGACCGCGCGCGACGATTTCGGATTCGTACTGCGCGCAGCCCCGCAGAGGTTCAGCACCATCGCGCCGCTGCCGCGGGCGATCATCTCCGAAGTGATGGCCTCCGGCATCGATGGCGAGTACGTCGAGCTTCTCAATCTCGGACCCGGGACGGCTGACCTGGAGGCGCTCGGGCTCCAGGGATCGGACGGAATCGTCCGTCCTCTGCTCGGCGGTGCGCCGCCGTTGCCGGCCCTCCTCGAGCCGGGGGTGAGGGCGCTCGCGGTCGGCGCGTCCTTCGATCCTTCCATCTATGCGGCGACGATCCCGCCCGATACTCCCATCCTGCGGGCATCGACCCAGCGCCTGCTCGGCCGTGGCTTGTCCGACGACGCGCCACCTGTCTTCCGACTCGTCACGCTCGCCGCGGTCCCGGTCGAGCTCGCGGACTTTCCCGGCGGGAACGGCCATTGCGCCCCGGGGGCAAGCCTGCAGCGCGACGAAGCCGTGCCGCCTGGTTCCGTGGCGGCATGGACCTGTGGCAGGACCGCAGGCACTCCAGGCCGTCCACCATAGGATTGCGCGAGTCTAAAGGCTTCAGATCAAGTATGAAGAGTTGCCGTTTCGAACAGGAGCAGCAATGTCCGGCCACAACCGGTGGACGAAGATCAAGCGCAAGAAGGAAGCGATGGGCGCGAGCAAGGGCGCGCTCTTCACCAAGCTGATTCGGGAAGTGACCGTGGCCGCGCGCACCGGCGGCGGCGACCCGGACCACAATGCCCGCCTGCGATCCGCCGTCCTCGCCGCGCGCGAGGCGAACATGCCGGCTGAGAACATCACCCGCGCCATCAAGAAAGGCACCGGTGAGCTCGAAGGCGTCAACTACGAAGAGCTCACGTACGAGGGCTACGGCCCCGGGGGCGTGGCCTTCGTCCTCGAGATCCTCACCGACAACAAGAACCGCACTGCCGGCGACGTCCGCGCCATCTTCACCAAGGGTGGCGGCAGCATGGCCGCATCTGGCGCGGTGGCATTCCAGTTCGACCGCATGGGCGTCATCCCGGTGAAGAAGGGAGCCAGCGAGGACCAGGTGATGGAGTTGGCGCTCGACGCGGGCGCGGAGGACGTGCTTCCCGACGGAGACGGCGGCTTCGAGGTCCGCACCGACGCCGGCTCCCTCATGCAGGTGCACAAGGCACTCGAACGAAAGCTGCCGGTGGGCGCGCCGACGATGGCGTTCCTGCCCAAGAGCACGGTGCACGTCTCGGGGGAGACCGCCGAGAAGGTGCTGCGGTTGGTCGAGAACCTGGAGGAAAACGACGACGTGCAGCACGTCTACACGAACTTCGAGATTTCCGACGACGAGATGGCCGCGATAGAGTCCCGGGTTCAGTGAAGGTCCTCGGGATCGATCCGGGTTCGAGGTACTGCGGGTTCGGCGTCGTCGAGGACGCGGGAGGGGCGCGCCTCCGTCACCTGGCGCATGGTGTGCTTGAAGTCGGCGAGGCCGGTCCGATCGAGGAGCGCCTCCGGGCGCTGCACGAGGGCCTTTCGCGCGAGTTGCTCCGGCATCGACCGCAGTTCGTCGCGCTCGAGGACGTGTTCCATGCGAAGAACGCCCGGTCAGCGTTGGTGCTCGGGCAGGCGCGCGGAGTGGCCATCCTCGCCGCGGCACAGGCCGGAGTCCGGGTGCGCAGCTTCGCGCCCAGCGTGATCAAGCAGGCGGTGACTGGAACCGGGCGGGCGGAGAAGGAGCAGGTCGGCCGGATGGTGGCGGTGGTGCTCGGGATCCCGCTCCCGGGTCGGCTCGACGCGAGCGATGCCCTGGCAGCGGCGATCTGCGGGGTGCTGCGCGCACGGGACCCGGAAGTCCCCGTCGTCCAGCCGCGGCGCGGCTGGCGCTCGGCCCTGGCCCGGAGGATCGCGAAGTGATCGCGCGCCTCTCCGGCATCGTCCTGGAAAAGCGCGAAGATGCAGTGGTGCTCGACGTCCAGGGGGTCGGATACCTGGTCCACCTCTCGCTGCAGTCGATGGCCCATCTTCCGCCCGTGGGCGCGAGAGCGCAGCTGCGCTGCCATACGCACGTCCGCGAGGATTCGCTGCAGCTGTTCGGCTTCGTCAGCTCCGAGGAAGAAGAGCTCTTCCATCTGCTGATCTCGGTCTCCGGAGTCGGGCCGAAGCTCGCCGTCAACATCCTTTCCGGAATGCCCGCCACCGAGCTGGCGACGGCCATCCTCCATGGCGAGCTGGTGCGGCTGACGAAGATCCCGGGCGTCGGCAAGAAGACAGCGGAGCGCCTGATCCTCGAGCTCAAGGACCGGATCGCCACCAGTGGTCTCGCCGGCGGTGCGCGACCTTCGCAGCCCCCGCCTGACAGTGCGGATGCGGCATTGCTCTCCGCGCTGGTGAATCTGGGCTACCGGCCGGCCGCTGCCGAGCGCACCGCCGAGACGGTGCGGCGAAACCTCGGCGTCGGAGCCCCACTCGAGGCGCAGCTGCGGGAAGCCCTGCGCCTGATCGCCGGTGCGCCATGAAGAATCGAGATGCGGCGGGCGCGCCGCTCCCTCACTTGAGGGTCATGGTCGCACGCTGTGATACCTTGCTCCGAGGATGCGCGAAGAACCGCTCTCCGATCGCACCACCGCATCGGCCGCTTCCAGCGACGACGCAACCTTCGACCTCACCCTTCGCCCCCGCAACTTCGACGAGGTGGTCGGACAGCGGGCGCTGATCGACAACCTCAAGGTTTTCGTCAAGGCAGCGGCCGGCAGGAAGGAGCCGCTGGACCACGTGCTCTTCTGCGGACCGCCGGGGCTCGGCAAGACCTCGCTCGCGCACGTGATCGCCCATGAGCTCGGCTCGCAGATCCACGTCACCTCCGGCCCGGCGCTGGAGCGAAAGGGCGATCTGGCGGGAATCTTGACGAACCTGGCGGAGAATGACGTTTTCTTCATCGACGAGATCCACCGGATGAACCCGGCGATCGAAGAGAACCTGTATCCGGCGATGGAGAGCTTCACGTTCGACATCGTGATCGGAGACGGGGCCGGCGCCAGGGCCTTGAAGCTGCCCCTGAAGAGGTTCACGCTGATCGGCGCGACCACGCGGACGGGGCTCTTGACCGGGCCGCTGCGGGACCGCTTCGGCATCGTCAGCCGCCTCGAATACTACCCGCCCGAGGATCTGCAGGAGATCGTCCGGCGTTCCGCCGCGAAGCTCTCCGTCCATCTTGACGAGGGCGGCGCGCGCGAGATCGCCCGCAGGGCGCGGGGCACGCCGCGGATCGCCAACCGCCTGCTCCGGCGGGTACGCGATTTCGCCGAAGTGGAAGGAGACGGCAGGGTCACGAGGAACGTCGCCGATCGCGCGCTGCAGCGCCTGGAAGTGGATGCCGCAGGCCTCGATGCCATGGATCGGAAGATCCTGGTGTCGCTCATCGACAAGTTCGGGGGCGGGCCCGTCGGCCTGGAGACGCTCGCCATGGCGGCCGGCGAGCGCTCCGACACGCTGGAGGACGTCTACGAGCCTTATCTCTTGATGGAAGGCTACCTGGCGCGCACGCCGCGCGGGCGCGTCGCCACCCAGCGCGCGTTCGAGCACCTGGATCGCAAGGCGCCTGCCGGGCTGCAGGGTTCGCTGCTCTGATGGCGGCGCCGGGAGAAAAGCGCTCGTTCGCGCAGGATTTCTTCTTCGAGCTGATGCGCGACTCCCAGCGGGTCCGCGCGGTCTACCTCGCCGAGCGCGAGCGCTGGATCCGCAGCCTGGAGATCAGCGGGCGCGAGGAGATCCTCTTCGAGATGGAGATGCTCCTGCGCGGTCTGGACCGCTTCTTCAACCTGCGCAACCTGTTCGGCGATCTGCAGCCCCCCCAGGATCGCGACTGGAAAGAGGAGCTGAAGGCAGCGCGCGACGCCCTGCACCGCGGCGTCCATCTCTCCCGCAAGCTCATCGAGCAGCGGCAGGAACAGGCCCTTCTCTTCCGCAATTTCGTCGAGGGCTCACTGGCCGACGACCGCGCGCGGGCGCGCCTCGGCGCCGAGATGCGCGAGCAGCGGACGCCCGAAGAGTCGCTCTTCCTCCTTCGCACCGGGCTGGTGGCCCACCAGGGCATCCTCGACCATCTGCTCAGGCTCGACGGCGCTCCCCAATCGCTGTTCCTCGACGTCGGCCGCGCCCTGCAGCACGAGCTCTTCGTCTCCCGCTACTTCTGCCCGCCCGCCGCGCTGGAGTTCCGCGCCGAGTACGACCGGATCGGCTCGGTGCTGCTGCTCGAAGGCCTGCGCCTGCTCGACGACGAGAAGAAGCGCAGGGCGTTCGCGCTCGGTCTACTCGCCTCGTTCCGCGCCTTGCGATCGCTGCGCTACGTCCCTTCGCCGCCGGCCGCGCATACGCGGCGTGTGCTGGTGATCCTGGCGCTCGTGCGCAGCGAGCTGCACGCGTTGGTCGGCTATCTGGAATCGGACCTGCCGCGCCTGTACCCCGGCGCGGGTGCCCCGGTGGCGGCGGGGAAGGCCGCGGCGCAGAAGATCCGCGAAGTGCTGGCCTCCGTCCCGCCGCTGCTGGCGCAGCCGCTCACGGATCGCGCCCAGCTCGATTTCCAGCGGGACAAGCTGGTGGAGGCGACCAAGGAGTGCGTCGGCATTCTGGCCAATGCCCTGGATCCTGCGATGGGGCACTACGCGCTGTTCGAGGACGACGCGGCTCGCACCGATCAGAGCGAGAGGCTGCGCAAGGACCTCTGGATCTTCCGCGAGATGTGCCGCTACACCGCCCATGCGCTGCAGCAGCCGGATGCCACGCCGGATGCGGCGGAGCCGTTGCGGCGCTACGCGACCGAGTTCCGGGACGTCGGTTACCAACTGCTGCGCCACTCCGACCGCGAGCTGTTCGATCGCTTCCTGGATCTGCTCGAGGGCTGGTCCGGACGCCGGGGGGAAAGCACTCAAATCCGGCTGCAGCGATTGCGCGACGATTGCCAGCGGTTTGCGGAGATCCTCGACCGCGCACTGGAGGTCGTTTCCAAGCGCTCGGAATTGCATAAGATTCCCATTGACGAAGCGAGCTACCGGGAGGCGCTTGCCAAAGTGCAGAAGGGGCGATAAGGCAAGCGCCCTTTATCCCGAAGCGTGACAGCTGTGTCGCATTCGAGCAGGCACTGAACAGCGCCCTATCGCCTGCGGGGCCGGAGCGAACCTCGTCAACTCCTCAGCGTCACTAGATTCGTCACTCCGGGGCGTGCCCCGGCACAGTTGTTGCTGAATCGCCGCAGTTGCTGCTGCCGCACCTACCGGAGGAGACGCACCAGGCATGGATCTCCATCCCTTTCGCCAGCGGACGTTCAAGCAGCGAGCAGCACTCTCAGGCATCGGGCTCCATTCCGGCGCCGCCGTGCGCCTGACGCTGGCGCCCGCTCCGATCGATAGCGGGCTGGTCTTCATCCGCGATGGCGTGGAGATCCCCGCGCGCTCCGAGTTCGTGATCGATACGACGCTGAACACCTCGCTCGGCCGCCGGAACGTGCGCATCGGCACCGTCGAGCACCTGCTCGCCGCGCTCGCGGGCTGCGGGATCGACAACGCTTGCATCGAGGTGGAAGGGCCGGAAGTCCCCATCGCCGACGGAAGCGCGGAAGCGTTCGTGGCCCTGGTGCGCGAGGCGGGGATCCACGAGCAGCGCGCGACGCGCCGCTATCTTCTCGTGCGAAGGACCGTCAGCGTCGCGGAAGGCGACAAGCTCGCGCGGCTCTCGCCCGCGCGGGGAAGGTTCGCGGTCAACTACACCATCGACTTCAACCATCCGCTGATCTCGGACCAGAACTATCGGCTGGAGGTCAACGAGAAGTCGTTCCAGAAGGAGATCGCCCGGGCGCGCACCTTCGGATTCAAGCGTGACGTGGAGCGCCTGCTGGGAGCGGGGCTCGCCCGCGGCGGTTCGCTCGACAACGCCGTCGTGGTCGACGATTTCAACATCCTGAACCCGGAGGGCCTGCGCTATCCGGACGAGTTCGTGCGCCACAAGATCCTGGACGCGATGGGGGACCTGTCGCTGTTCGGGATGCCGGTCATCGGCCAGCTCACCGCGGTGAAGTCGGGCCACTCGCTGAACCAGCAGCTCGTGCGCAAGGTGCTGGCCGAGCGCGACGCGTGCGAGGTGGTGCAGCCGAGCGCCGCCGACGAGTTGCACGCGCTTCAGGAGAGCTTGCTCCCGGTGCTCGCGCTCGAAGAGCAGCTCGCATAGCGGGCGATCCGGGGCAGCTCTCGCCGGCGCCACACCAGCAGCGCCAGGGCCAGCGCCGCGTACGCGATGGCGAAGCCCATGCGCACCTCCGTCTGCGGAAACGGGAATTGCAGCGCGAACAGCGCCAGCAGCGCGATCGCTTCCCAGAGGTGCAAGTGGAGATCGGCGAGGACCGCGAAGCCGAGGACGGTCTGCGCCGCCGTGAGGATGAACTCCTCGGTCTGGCGCGCGTCCAGCTCGATTCCGCCGGCGCCGCCTCCTCCGATCGCATAGGCGATCGGAAGGCTGCCCACCAGCAAGCTCCACTGATTCACCTTCGCGGAGAGCAGGGTCCCCAACGCCGAGTCCTGGTGGCCGCGCAAGGCCAGCACCGCCGCGACCAGCAGCTCCGGCGATTCCGACGAGATCGGCGCCAGCCACTGCACGAGGAGGAACTCGTCGATCCCCAACTGCCTCCCGCCGTGCACCAGCGCGGTGGCGAAGGGGCCCGCCGCAGAGAGCACGAACGCCGTGGCGCCGAGCATCAGCCCGATCACCGCGGCGCGCCGCGCCCGCCGGGGCAGATCGCCGATGCTTTTCGCGACGCCGATGAGCTGGGGCTCCTCCTGCTCTCCTCGCGCTGCCCGCCACAGGTACGCGAAAAAGATGGCCAGCAGCACCACCGAGTCGTACCAGGCGATGCGGCGCGTGAAGGGGACGACTAGAGAGTAGATGCTGGCGGCGCCGAGGAACCCGAGCTCCACCCGGCGCCCCTCCCGCAGGACGATGCCGGTCGCGCGTTGCCCGCGGCGCCGCGCACCGAAGACGAAGAGCAGGACCACGAAGGGCCATCCCAGCCCGAGCAGGAGCCGGTTGCTGCCCGTCATGTTGGCGGCGGCGTAATGGGCGTTCTCGGGAGCGTGGCCAGCGCTCCAGGCGAAGAACAGGTCGACGGCGTACTCGGGAAGGACAGCGATGACGGCGAGGATCGCCGTGGCGAGGCTGCTCGAGATGTCATGGTGCGCCGCCTCCGAGGCCCAGACGAGCAGGAAGGCCGAGGCGACCACCGCGGATCCGAAGACGGCGATCGCGAAGAGGGGCGCGAGCTGCACGCCGAGCATGCGCAGAAGGAGAGCGGGCAGCGCAACCGCCAGGGCGAGCGCGATCTTGAGCACTGGAACACATTTCATAGCCCGTGTTCGCACGGTTCGCGCCCAAGCGTAGTCGCTATGCCGCCTTCGGCGCCCGCGACTAGCCGCGCCGGCCGAAGGCCGGTTAGCGGCTACTCTTGAGCGCAAACAACTCCCAGGCAGGTCATGAAATCTGTTCTAGATCCCGGGCGGGTTGGAGCTCAGGCCCGACTTCCGGTGTTCCTTGAGCATGCAGCGGTCCATCACCACCATCAGACCGGCCTCGCGCGCCCGCGCCGCCGCCGCCTCGTCCACGATTCCCTCCTGCATCCAGACGGCGGGAACGCGCAGCTCGATCGCCTCGTCGATGTGCGCGCCCACTTCCGAGCTCCGCCGGAAGTGGTCCACGATGTCGACCGCGAACGGGATGTCGGAGAGCCGGGCGTAGACCTTCTCGCCGAGGATCTCGCCGCCGCCCGGCCGCACCGGAACGATCCGGTAACCGCACCCCTGCAGGTACATGGCGACGCTGTAGGAGGGCCGATCCGGGTCGGGCGAGAGCCCGACCACCGCGATGGTCTTGACGCGCTGGAGCAGGGCCTTGATCTCGCCGGGGCTGGGGTTCTGGAACGCCAAGGGCCTCCCGATTTGTTGACGTAGGCGCCGCACCCGCATAGGGTGCGCGGTTTCCCCATTTTGGAGACTGTCATGAAGAGCCGTACTTTGCACGCCTTGGCGATCCTCTGCTCGGCTTCGTTCGTCGCCTGCAAGACAAGCGGGGGGACGGGGACCGGCAAGTCCGTCCTCGCCCTGGACCCGGGGACCAAGGTCGGCGAGGTGGACGGCAAGGCGATCACCTACGGCGACGTGCAGAACGACCACGAGGTCGGGCCGAAGCTGCGGCAGGCAGAGGTGAAGGCGCTGACCGAGCTTTACGAGCAGCGCCGCGGCCTGATCGAGGAGATGATCACCCGCCGTCTGCTGGAGGACCAGGCCAAGGCGAAAGGGAAGACGATCGAGCAGTGGTACCAGACCGAGTACATGACCTCGGTTCCCGACCCTACCGATGCCGAGGCCAAGGCTTTCTACGAGGAGCACAAGGCGCAGATCCCGCCGGGGCAGTCGTTCGACGATCTCAAGCCGCGGATCAAGCAGGCGGTCCGGCAGCAGAAGCTGCGCGACGGCATGGGAAAGTTGCTCGAAGAGCTCAAGTCGAAGCACCACGCACAGGTGGCGCTGCAGGCGCCCGATGTGCCGCGCATCGAAATAGAGGCGAAGGGGCCTTCGCGAGGTCCGGCCAACGCTCCGGTGACGATCGTCGAGTTCAGCGATTTCCAGTGCCCGTACTGCGGGCGCGAGTTTCCGGTCATCGAGCGGCTGATGAAGGAGTATGACGGCAAGGTGCGGCTCGTGTTTCGCCACTATCCGCTCGACTTCCATCCGTTTGCCCAGAAAGCGGCCGAGGCGGGCGCTTGCGCGCAGGACCAGGGGAGGTTCTGGGAGCTGCACGACAAGATGTTCACCAACCAGGAGAAGCTCGCCGTCGACGATCTGAAGGGATACGCGAAGTCCGTGGGGCTCGATGCCTCGAAGTTCGAGAGGTGCCTCGACAGCGGCGAGAAGAAGGCGCTGGTCGAGGAAGACATGAAAGCGGGCACGGCGGCCGGCGTGAACGGAACGCCGGCGTTCTTCATCAACGGCTTGTTCGTCAACGGAGCCCAGCCGTACGAGCAGATGAAGCAGACGGTGGACCGGGAGCTGAAGAAGGGGTAGCCACTGCCGCCGACCGCGGTGCGGCCGTGCTTTGAGCGGAAACAGCGCATGAGAATGAGCAAATCGTTCACGCCGACCCTCAAGGAGGTGCCGGCGGACGCGACCGTCGCCTCGCATCAGCTGCTCGTGCGCGCCGGCTACATCCGGCAGCTCGCGGCCGGCATCTATTCCATCCTGCCGCTCGGACAGCGCTCGATCCTCAAGATCACCGCCGTCGTGCGCGAGGAGATGAACGCGATCGGCGCGCAGGAGTTCTATCTGCCCGCCCTGAATCCGCGGGAGATCTGGGAAGAATCGGGCCGCTGGACGATGATGGGCGAGAACATGTTCCGCCTCAAGGACCGCAAGGGGGCCGACCTGTGCCTGGCGATGACGCACGAGGAGGTGTTCACCGTGCTCGCGCGCGCGGAGCTGCGCAGCTACCGGCAGCTGCCGCAGGCCTGGTACCAGATCCAGACCAAGTTCCGCGACGAGCCGCGGCCGAAGAGCGGCCTGCTCCGGGTGCGCCAGTTCACGATGAAGGACAGCTACTCGTTCGATCTGGATCGGGCCGGACTGGACAAGTCTTTCGAGGACCACCGGCAGGCGTACGTACGGATCTTCGGGCGCTGCGGTCTGAAGACCATCCAGGTGGAGGCGCATTCCGGGGCGATGGGCGGCTCCGGGTCCACCGAGTTCATGGTCCCGACCGACGCCGGCGAGGACCTGATCGCCTCCTGCGAGAACTGCGGTTATGCCGCGAACACCGAGAAGGCGGAGTCGCAGGTCGACACCACGGACAAGTACAAGGCGGCGGGCGAGTCGCCGCCGCTCGAGGAGTTCGCCACGCCGGGCGTGCTGACCATCGAGGCGCTTTCCGCGAAGCCCTACGGCGTGACGGCCGACCAGCAGCTGAAGACGCTGGTCTACGTCGGCGACGACAAACCGGTCATCGCCATCGTGCGGGGCGACGATCAGCTGAACGAGGCCAAGCTGCAGACGGCGAGCGGAGCGTCCGTGCTGCGCCCGGCGCATCCGGACGAGATCCAACGCTGGATGGGCGCCCGGCCCGGCTCGCTCGGCGGCGTCGGGCTTTCGGGCAAGGGCCTGCGCATCTTCATCGACCGGCGGCTGGCCGGGCTGACGGGGCTGGTGACCGGAGCGAACAGGGACGGCTTCCACCTGCGAAACGTGTCGGTGCCGCGCGACCTTTCGCACGCGACCTCCGCGGATCTGCGGATGGTCAACGCAGGAGAAGGCTGCCCGCGCTGCGGCAGCCCGCTCACCGTCGCAAAAGCGCTCGAGGTCGGCCACATCTTCAAGCTCGGCACACGCTACTCCGAGACGATGGGCGCGCGGGTGCTCGACGAGAGCGGCAAGGAAACGCCGATCGTGATGGGCAGCTACGGAATCGGCATCGAGCGCATCCTCGCCGGAGCGGTAGAGCTGCACCACGACGGCGACGGCATCCGCATGCCGATGAGCATCGCGCCCCTGCACGTCGCGCTGCTGCCGCTGCAGATGCAGGACGGCGCGGTGCGGGACGCGGCGGAGCGCCTCTACCGCAAGCTGACCGACGCCGGCGTCGAGGTGCTCCTCGACGACCGCGACGAGCGCGCGGGAGTGAAGTTCAAGGACGCCGACCTGATCGGCTTGCCTTTGCGCATCGCCGTGGGCAAGAAGGGGCTGGCGGAAGGCAAGGTGGAGTGGAAGCAGCGGGGCGCCAACGAGGTAGACCTGATCGCGCTCACGGAGGTGGTGGCGCGCGCGCAGTCGGCCGTTCGCGACGGAGGGGGGAGACTGTCGCGGTGAATCCGATCTGCGCCGCGCTGGACGTCAAGGACCCCGCCGCGGCCGAGCGCCTCGCTTCCAGGCTCGCCGGGCACGTCGGCCTCTTCAAGGTGGGCCTCGAGCTGTTCCTGGCGCACGGGCGCGCTTCGGTCGACGCCATCCGCAAATTCGGGCTGCCGATCTTTCTCGACCTGAAGCTCCACGACATCCCGCAGACCGTCGAGCGCGCGGCGCGCGGCGTAGCGGAGCTCGGCGTCGACTACCTGACGGTGCACGCGAGCGGAGGGAGCGAGATGATCCGGGCGGCGCGGCGCGCCCTGCCGCGGACGAAGCTGCTCGCGGTGACCGCGCTCACCTCGCTTGGCCCCGATGATCTCGACGCCGTCGGCCTCGCCCGGGACGCCGTTCCTCGCCTGGCGCGGCTGGCGGTCGCCGCGGGGGCGGACGGTGTCGTCTGCGCGCCGCAGGAGGTCTCCGCACTGCGTGCATCGCTCGGTCCCGGGCTGCTGCTGGTCGTGCCGGGGATCCGGCCGGCGGGCGCCGCGCCGGGCGATCAGCGGCGGACTGGAACGCCGGCGGAAGCGATCCGCGCCGGCGCCAGCATCCTCGTGATCGGCCGGCCCCTCCGGGACGCCTCCGACCCGGCGGCGGCGGCGGACGCGATCGCCCGCGAGATCGCAGGGTAACGGAGGAGCGGTTACCTGCGGTCGCGGTACTTCTCATCGAGGCGAGCGCGCTGCATCTCGGCCTCTTCCGGGCCCAGCCCGGACCTTCTTGACAGGTCCGACAACAGCTCCCGGGTCGCGGAGTCGGCGCCCGAGGCTCCGACGCGGCCCTTCGCCCGCCCGAGCTGGACGTCCCAGGCGATCTCGTGGCGTTGCGCCCATCGCTGCAGCTGCTGGACGGTGAAGAGCGCGTCCGCGTAGGCCATGGCCGCGTCGTCCTTCGGATCGATCTCCCGGAACTTGCCCGGCTCCGGCTCGTACTCGCCGAGATACAGGCGGGTCTCGCCGAACAGGTACTTGTCCCTCCCGTCGCCGATGGCTCCGCCGGCAGCGTGGAGTGGATGCGGCTCGCTCCAGGGCGGGCGTCGCCGGGAATCGCCGGCAGCCGCCGCAGCGATCTGACGCGCGGCGGCGTCGGGCACCTTGCTCCGGCTGCGGTAGGCGAACGCTTGCGGGTCGGGGTGCAGCGCGGGGGGACGCGAGCACGCCATCATGGCCACGAGCGGCAGCAGGCGGCGCATCGAGGAGCGGTCCATCTACCTGCCGGGCCGGGGCTGCAGGCGCGAGAGCGGTCCGGTGAAGGTGAAGACATAGCTGCCGTCGCCCTGTCGCGCGTTCTGGATCAGCCCCATCATGCCCTTGATCACGGAATTCTCGTCCAGCCAGTGGTCCGCGGCACGAAACCGGACGTGCAGATCGGCCTGGGAGAGCGAGAGCAGGGGTCGCAGAGTGACGTTGCCGTCGACGTCCGCCTCGAGGTCGCCTCCGCGGGCCGCGGTCTTGTCGATGCGCGCGATCCCCTTCTCCACCGCGACCGATCCGTCGATGCGCCCGAACGTGGTGCGCGGGAGCGAAAGTCCCATCACCACGCCGCCCATCAACGCGGCGCCGTCGAGCGCGATCGTGACCGCGCCCTGCGCCGTCTCCACGGGCAGCAGGGCGGGAAGTTCGGCCTTGACCCTCAGCTTTCCCGCCACGCTCACCCCGGCCATCTCCCGCAGGGGGAGGGCAGCGAGATCGAGGTCGACCGCGTCGAGGCGCAACGAGGAGACGCCGGGCAGGCGCGGGTCGTTGCTGAGAGCGACATGGCCCCTCGCGGTGCCGCCGTAGCCCTGAACGGAGAACCCGAACGAAGTGCGGCGGAAGAGGATTGCAAGGACGTCCGGGCTGAATACGGCGCGGTCGAAACGAAGCTCCGGCCAGGGCGCGGATCCGGCAGGCGCTAGTCGCACGCGGACGTCGCGGGCGCGCACCGAGGCAAGACCGCCGGCGCCCACGCTCCCGATGCTCAACTCGGCCCCGGCGCGTTGCGCCTCGATCTCGATCCGCCGCGCCAGAACGTCGTACGGGAACGTGAGCACGAGAAACAGGGCGAAGGCGATCAGTCCCGCTGCCGGGAGCAGCAGCCGCCGCAGCAGGGGATGGCGGGCGAGGAACGCGTTGACGAACGCGAACGGGGGGGCCATCAGGACCCTTGCCAGGCGCTCACGGTCAGCGAGACGTCGAGGAGCTCCTTGTTCTCGTATGCCTTGCGCACGCGCAGGCGCCGGACGCGGACGACGCCCGGGCTGCGCTCGATGTCGGAGATCAGCTTCACCAGCTTGTCGAGCGGGACCTTGCCGAGATTCACTTCCACGGACATCTCGCGGGGCCGCCCGTTCTGGCCGCCGGCCACGACGCCGCGGTCGCTCATCCCGCCGACGTCGACGCCGTTGTTCCGCGCGGTCGTGTCCACGAAGGTCATCAGCGCCGGCGGGCTCTGGCGCAAGCGGGCCTCGAGGAGCTGCCGTTCCTGCTCGAGCGCGCCGTAGCCCGCCGCCAGCCTGGAGATCTTCTCGAAGTCGGCGCGCTTCTCGTCGAGGGCCGTCTCCGCCCGCCGGATCGCGGCCGAGAAGCTCGCGTACGTAACCAGCACGATGAAGAGCAGGACGCCCCCGCCCGCGAGCATGATCAGGCGCCGCTCCCGCGGCGTGGCGGCGGCGAGCCAGGCTTGGGCGTCGGCCCACCATGCGCGGATCCGATCCATCAGGCGCCTCCCGGGACTTCGCCGGAGCAGGCATACGGGAATTCGAGGGCGAAGGTCACCTTCTTGGTGTCTCGCGTCCTATCCGTCTTCGGCGGCGGGATCTCTCCGAAGCACTTGTCCTTGCGCAGCGCCGAGACGATCTCCTCGACCTTGCCGAAATCGTCGGCGGTCCCGCGCAGGCGGATGGCGCTGGTCGTGACCTCGACGTCGTCCAGCAGCGGCAGCGAGCCTTCGGGCATACGCGCGACCAGCTCCGCGAGCACGTCGGCGGCGGAGACGCGGGGGATCCCGGCGGCGCGCGAACGCCCTCCCGAGAGCTGCGCGATCGCCTGCCGGTAGTCGTTCAGGCAGGTTCCGAGGATGCGCCGGGTGGCGGTGCAGAGCGCGTCGTCGTACTCGGCCGCCTGGCGGTGGAGGGAGGACAGCCTGGCGATGCCGAGGACGAGCCCGAGCGCCAGCAGGACGGAAGCCGCGATGCCGAGGCGCAACAGCCGGCCGCGCACGTGCGACAGGTCCTTGGTGAATGCAAACTCGCCCTTGCGCAGGTTGGCGCGGCCGCGCGGGACCTGCGCCCGCAGCGCGAGGCCCAGCGCGAGAGCCGCGGCGGGATCCCCGGCAGGCAGCGTCACCGGCTCGGTGGCGAGCTGCGTCTCGGCCGAGAGCCGCTCGGCCGCTTCCGGCAACGACGCCAGCGCCCCGGCGAGCAAGAGCCGCTGCGGCGCGGTCTTGCGGGAGCGAAGGGAGATCTTCAGGTCGCGTGTGAGCGTCGACAGCAGCCGGGCGCGCGCCTCTGCGTCCGTCGCCGCAGCCGCCCATTGCGCCGCGTTGGAGGTTGTGAGCGCCCGGGCCAGGACCGGCCGGCCGCCGTCGAGCAGCGCGAGATCCGCACGGTCCGGACCGGCATCGAGCAGCACGGCGGTCAGCGGCGGCTCACCTTGCTCCACCAGCATTCCCCGTTCGCCGAGAGCCGCAAGGGCCAGCGGAGCGAGCGTCACGACTCGCGGATCGATGCCGGCCGCCGCGAGCGCGTCGAGGTGCTCGCGGAGTGCCGCCTTCCTCACCACCCCGACGAGGACCTCGGTCTTTCCGCCGGGAGCCCCGAGGATCGCGGCGTCCCAGACCACCTCGGAGAGATCGAAGGGAATCGCCGCTTCGACCTCCGCCGGCAGGACCTGCTCGATGCGCCTCGGATCCGAGAAGGGAAGGGCGATCAGGTGCGTCGCCACCAGCGAACCGGGGAGGGCCACCGCGATCGAGTCTTCGCGCCCGAGCGGCGGTATCAGCTCCAGCGCTGCCAGGCCCGCCCGCAGCCGCTCGGCCGGCGCCCCTTCCGGGGGCAACGCGGCGGAGCGGACTTCCTGGACGGCGAAGCCGCGGAAGCCGCTCTGCAGCGTCGCCACGCGCAGCGAGTCCTGCGCCCAATCTAGGCCAACGTTGCGGTGCATCAGTCTTCCTTCCAGTACAACATCTTGCCCATCGCGTCGTCATATCGGACGACGGCGGTGACCTGCTTCTCGCTCCGGCCCACCCGTCCGGTGGCGGTGATGCGGAAGGTGTCGCTGGTGGATCCGAACAGGTTTGCGGCATTTCCCCCCTGGCGCGGATCGATCTCCGGCCGCAGCCGGATCCCGTTCGCCTGCAGGATGGAGACGAAGTCCTGCGCCGACATTCCGAAGAAGGAGAACATCTTCCGGATCTGGATCTCCTGGAGGATGGTCTGGAGCAGGCGCGGATCGCGCAGGGCCGGATCGTTGGCGTTCGCGGCGGCGATCAGGATGTTGGTGAGCATCTGCTGCGGATCGTCGGTGTTGACGTTCAGCTTGGAATTGATGTCCGGCCAGACGGTCAGGCGATCGCCGAACGCGGCCATGAACCGATCGTTCACCCCGCGGACCATGAACAGCTCCTCCAGGCTGTCCAGGCGGCCGTTCTTCGCCTTGTAGCGCGGCTCGTAGCGCGAGTAAGTCGCGTTCTCGTCGCTGAAGCCGTTGACGAAAGGTCGCTGCGGGTTCGACGGGTCGAGCGCGGTGGCGGTCTCGTCGATGTCGATCCAGTCCTTCATCGCCAGGATCACGTCGTCGCGGCGGACGCGGTCGCGGTTCGCGTCCTCCTCATCGAAGATGAAGTCGTACTTCGGGTCGGCCATCATCGCGCGCAACTGCGTGAACACCGCGGCCGGGGCTGTGCCGACGTTGTCGAGCGCTTGCACGTTGATCCGGCTGTTCTCGTCGACGATGTTCGCGTGGAAGCTGCCCTCGAAGCCGCCGAAGGCGTGGGCCACCGCGCGCTTCTCTCGCGGCGGCGCGAGCGGCACGGGCGTCTCGCGATCGGGCAGCTGTAGCCCGGCGATGTCCCCGGAGAGCAGCGCGCCGAAGGCGTTGGAATCGATGGGGAGCACCTGCCAGAGGCGGATGCCGAGGTTGTTCATCGCCTGCGGCGTAGCCCCGCGGGGTTGCCCGCCGGTCGTCGCCCCGCTCGCACCTCCGAGCGCGGATCCGGCGATCCCGAGGACCTGTCCTCCGAGCTGGTCGACCTGCTTCTGGAAGTGGAGCAGCAAGCGGGAGAGATTGACGGCGGACTTCGCCAGGTACTCCGCCCGCGTCTCGTCGCGCAGGTTCTCCGCGAGCTTGAGCGATACGCGTGAGCTGTAGCTGAAGTCGACGCCGATCGAGGTGAGGATGGCGATGGTGGTGAGGACCAGGATCAGCGCGACGCCGCGGTGTTGGATGGGAGCGGAGCGCATGGTCAGAAGTCCAAAGGCGTCGCGAGCGGCAGGGACGCCTGGGTGGACCAGGTCCGCTCCTTGCCCTGCTCGTCCTTGACCGTGATGGCGATCCGCACGCGCGGCGGCACCAGCGCTCCGCCCGTGCGCTCCGGGGAGTCGGACTGCCAATCGTCGCGCCACTCGCGGTCCCTGGGATCCCACGCCTGCACGGAGAAGCGCAGCACGTCTTCCGCCAATATGGCCTTCTCGCCGCCCCGATCGGACTCCTCGTCGATCTGCGGCTTCACCCGGCGGAAGAGCGACGTCCTGCCGGCGTCATCGCGCTCCAGCTTGTATTCGAACACCGCCTGATCGGATTCCTTGGCGTCCACGTGCAGGCGCTGGTGCGCGAAGGAGGTGAAGGTGAGCAGCGCCTCGCGCCGGCCGTCCCTCAGGCGGAAGAAGGTGGGCCGCTCCCTGAACCGCTTGTGATCGTAATGCTCGGAGAGGAACGTCATCGACACTTCGCGAGCGATGCGGTCGAGCGCGCCGCGCACCGTCTGATCGCGCTCTTCTGCAGTCTCCACGCGCCGCTTCAGGTTGTACGCCCCGTCGAAGCTCTTCCAGGTGAGCCCGCCGATCATCGCCAGCACGGCGATGGCGATCATCACTTCCAGCAGGGTGAAGCCGCGGCGGGTCATTGCTGCGTCCCCTGGCGCCCCGGAACGGGCGCGACGGGCTGTGGAGCGAGCGGGGCCTGCGGCTGCGGATTCGGCGTGAGCCCCACCGTCTGCGGCAGGATCACCACGATCTGCGAAGCCGAGACGCTGCGCTGGTTCTTGCCGTCCACCCAGCTCACCGTCAGCCGGATCTCCCGGACGCTCTTCTTCAGCGTCTCGATGAAGGTCTTCGCCTGCGTCTGCAGCACGCCGCCGAGGGGCCCGGCGAGCAGTCCCGCCACGCCTCCGGCACCCGGCGATCCCGTCGGCGATGGCGCCGGACCGCCGAGCAGGGACCCGGCGAGCGCCGTCGCCGCGCCGGCGATGCTGCCGCCCTTCGAGGTCCCGCCTTGGCCCTGGGCGGCCCCGCTCACCAGATTCATCAGCTGCGCCGGATCGAGTTGGACGTCGGGTCTGAGGATCTCCGCGCTCCAGGCGTAGCCGCCGGCGTCCTGGTCGGAGAAGTCGCCGTGCTTCTCGTCGTCGAAATCGGAGAAGCCGCTCTTCTGCAGGTCGTCCTCGACGTCCAGCATCTTGCCGCGCAGGAGAAGGGTCGCCTCGGTCGCGCGCCGCCCGTAGGCGTGCATCGCCACGGCGCCACCGTTCAGGCCCGAGATCGCCACCAGAGCGATGGCGAGGATGGCGAGCGAGATCATCACCTCCAGCAGCGTGAACCCGCGCTTCATCGGCGCTGCCCCGGCGCATCCTCCCGCTCGCCGACGACCTTCACCCTGCCCGTGAGCGGCGAGACCAGGAGCGAGTACACGTCGCCGCCCTGCGCCACGTGGATGGAAGCCTCTTCGGTGAGCCCGCTCGACCAGAAGTAGAGGAACGACTTTCCCGTGGTGTACCGCTCGGGCTGATGCTGCACCCAGACGTCGGTGAACTTCACCGACCCGCCCAGCTCCGTCTTGGGGACGTCCGCGGACGCCGTGAACGCGCTCTTGCCGGCCAGCTCGAGCCTTTCGCGGTCCTCTTCCGACATCGCCTCGCCTGGCTGGAGCAATTCCTCCCGGGAGGCGATCCGCGCCCCGTTCTGCGACCGTTCTCCCTCACGCGAGAGCCGCACGTTGGTCTTCGCGCACTCCGACCAGTAGGCGTTCGCGTCCAGATCGAGGACCAGGCGGCAGCTGTGCCCGCCGATGGCCGCGCTGCCATACAGCGAGCGGATGGCGCCGGCGAGCTGACCGCTCTTCTGCCGCAGCTGCGCGCGCGTCACCGAGGACAGCGCGGGGACGGCGATCGCGAGCATCAGGGCCGCCAGCGCGAGGGCGACGCTGATCTCCACCAGCGTCATGCCGCGGTCCGGGTGCGCGCGCATTCCGATGCTACTTCCCCGCCGTCGAAGGCCCGGCGGTGTCGCCGCCGTGCACGGTGATGTCGTCGCCGCCCCCCTGCGCCTTGTCGGGGCCGAACGAGTACACGTCGTAGCCCTCGCCGGTGCGGAGGTAGGCGTAGTCCTTGCCCCACGGATCCTTGCGGATCTCGCGCACGTACTTGGGGAGCAGCTGCTGCAGCGAGTCCGGCCACTGCCCGGTGTCGACGTGGTAGAGATCGATGCTGTTCGACAGCGCTTGCAGATCGAGCTTTGCGGTCTTGACCTGCGCGTCCTTGAGCGACTGGAACACGTTGTAGCCGATCGCGCCCGCGATCAGCCCGAGGATGACCAGCACGACCATGATCTCGATCAGCGTCATGCCGCGGGCGGCCGCCTTGCCGGCCTTTCTCAGATGTCTTGCGAACATGGGAATCCTCTACTTGGGAACGAATGTGTTGAGCTGCATGATCGGCATGAGGATGGAGAAGACGATGAACGCCACGCCGCCGCCCATCGCCACGATCATCACGGGCTCGAGCAGGGAGGTGAGGGCGCCGACCCGCATCTCCACTTGGGCCTCATAGCTGCGGGCGACGTTCTGCAGCATCTCCTCCAGCTGCCCGCTGCGCTCGCCGATGGCGATCATGTGGTACACGAGCGGCGGAAACTGACCCGATCTGCGCAGCGGCGCCGCGATCGATTCGCCTTCCCGGATCGCGTCGCGGGCCTTGTCGATCACGTCCGCGAGCAGCGTGTTGCTGACGATGTTCTTGACGATGTCCATCGCCGTGAGCAGCGGCACGCCGCTCGCGAGCAGCGTCGCCAGCGTCTTGGCGAACCGCGAGAGGGAAAGCATGCGGATCAGCTCGCCGAAGACGGGAGCGCCGAGCTTGGTCCGATCCCACCAGGTGCGGCCGCGCGGCGTCCGCACGAACCGCCGCAGGCCGAACACCAGGGCCGGAACGGCGACGAGGACGACGTACCAGTAATCGCGCGCGAACGAGGACACGCCGATGAGGATGCGCGTCGTCCAGGGCAAGGTGACGTTCATGTCCTCGAAGATCTTGGTGACCTTCGGGATCACCACCACGAAGAGGATGCTGACGATGGCGATCCCGACCACCACCATGATCGCCGGATAGAGCATGGCGCCGATGATCTTGTTGCGCAGCTGCGCCTGCGATTCGGTGAAGTCGGCCAGGCGCACCAGCACCACATCCAGGGCGCCGGAGCTCTCGCCGGCGCGGATCATGTTGACGTAGAGCTCGGAGAAGACCTTCGGATGCTCGCGGAGCGCGTCGGCGAGCGAGGCGCCCTCGTTCACCTTCTGCTTCACCACGCCCATGATCCGCTTCAGGCGCGGCTGCTCGATCTGATCGACCAGCGCGGTGAGCGCGTCCACCAGCGGGATGCCCGCCGCGATCAGGGTGGCGAGCTGGCGGGTGGCGATGGCGAGGTCCTGCGTCGAAACGCCGGTGAAGCCCAGCATCGCCGGGATGTCGACCTCGCGCGCGAGCCCGGTCTTCTGCTCGCCGACCACCGCGCCGGCCTCGGCGGCGCGCGCATCGGTGAGATAGACGCCGTCCTTGCGGAGGACCTGGCGCAGCGCCTTGCTGCTCTCCGCATCGCGGATGCCCCGGACGTTCTTGCCCGCCTCGGTGAGGCCCGTGTACTCGAACACTGGCACGGCTCAGGCCATGTCCTCTTGCGTGACGCTGAGGACTTCCGCGACGCTGGTGACGCCGCCCATGACCTTCTGCGCGCCATCGTCCATCAGCGTGCGCATGCCCTTGCTGACCGCCTGCCGCTTGATGGTCCCGCTGTCGACGTTCTTGAGGGTGAGCTGGCGCAGCTCGTCGTCGAGAAGCATCATCTCGTAGATGCCGGTCCGGCCGCGGTATCCGGTGTTGTTGCACTCGGCGCAGCCGCCCGGCTTGTAGAGCATTCCCCCGCTGGTCTCGCGCACCTCCTCGGGCGTGAGCCCGATCTCCTTCAGCTCCTCCGGCGCGGGCAAGTAAGGGGCCCGGCAGTCCTTGCAGAGCACGCGCACCAGGCGCTGGGCGAGGATGCCGATCAGCGAGGAAGCGACGAGGAACGGCTCCACGCCCATGTCGACCAGGCGGGTGACGGCCCCGGCGGCGTCGTTGGTGTGGACGGTGGAGAACACCAGGTGTCCGGTGAGCGACGCCTGGATGGCGATCTCCGCGGTCTCCAGGTCGCGGATCTCTCCCACCATGATCACGTCGGGATCCTGGCGCAGGAAGCTGCGCAGCCCGTTCGCGAAGGTCAGATCGATCTTGGGGTTCACCGGAGTCTGGGAGATGCCCTGCAGCTGATACTCGACCGGATCCTCGATGGTCATGATGTTCAGATCGGGCCGGTTGATCCTGCTCAACGCCGCGTACAGCGTGGTGGTCTTTCCCGAGCCGGTCGGGCCGGTGACGAGGATGATCCCGTGCGACCGGTGGATCAGCGACTCCATGATGCGGAGCTGATCCTTGTCCATCCCGATCTCCACCAGGTCGAGCAGCACCGTGCTCTTGTCGAGAAGTCGCATCACCACCCGCTCGCCGAAGACGGTCGGAGTGGTGGAAAGGCGGATGTCGATGTCTCGCCCGGCGAGCTTCACGCGGATGCGGCCGTCCTGCGGCAGCCGCTTCTCGGCGATGTTCAGCCCGCCCATGATCTTCACGCGCGAGATGATGGAATTCTGGAACCGCTTGGGCGGCCGGATCACCTCCTGCAGCACGCCGTCGACGCGGAAGCGGACGCAGATGTCCTTCTCCTGCGGCTCGATGTGGATGTCGCTCGCGCGCTCCTTGGCGGCGCGGAAGAGGAGCGAGTTGACGAGGCGGATGATGGGCGCCTCGTCGCTCGAGTCGAGCAGGTCCTGCGGCTCCTCGAGCTCGTGCGCGACGGTGTCGAGGTCGCCCGCCTCCAGATCGCCCACCAGCTGCTCGGCCTCGTTGGCCGCGCGGTCGTAGACCGAGTTGATGCAGTCCAGGATCGACTGCGTGGGCACCAGCACCGGGGACACGGAGGCGCCGAGCAGCAGGCGCAGGCTGTCGACGGCGCCGGTGTCCATCGGATCCGCGATCGCCGCGACCACGAGATCGCCCTCGATCCGCAGCGGCAGCAGCCGGGCCTGCTTGGCGAAGTTGATCGGGACCTTCGAGATCAGCTCTTGCGAGACTTCCTCGGTCGCGACCCGCATCTGATAGGGCAGCTCGAGCTGCGCCGCCAGCGCTTTGAGCACCTGCTCCTCGGAGCAAGCCTTGAGCGAGACCAGGACTTCGCCCAGGCGGCCCCCGCGCTCGCCCTGCGCCGCCAGCGCCTCCTCCAGCTTCTCGCGCGTGACGGCGCCGTGCGCGAGCAGGATCTCGCCGATCCGCAGGCCTGCGAGGCCTCGGCCGGCGGGCTTGCGCGCGGGCGCTTCTGCGATGCCTTCCATTGGACTTCAACCTCCTGGATTCGGCTTCTCTTCCGGCGGCGTCGGCTCTTCCGGCGGCGACTGTTCGGGCTCCGGCGGCGCCTGCTGCTGCTCCTGGGGCACCTGTACGCCCGGCGCGGGCTCCTGCTTCGGCTCGGCTGGAAGGGGGGCAGGCGCCGCCGGCGCGGGGGCGAATCCGCCCTTGTCCAACTCGGGTGGAGCATAACGCTGTCCGGGCCGGATCACCCGCTCATCGGGACCGCCCGGACCGCCGTTCTCGTACCGGTCAAGCTCCTGCTGCACACCCCGCCGCACGCGCGAGAGGGGGCCCGGCTTGCGGTCGTAGTCGATGGCGGTCTCGTACTTCGTCTCCTCGCCATAGAACCGCTTCACGAACTCCGCGCGCTCAGCCATCTTGCGCTCGAAGATGCGCCGGTAGTCGCTCTGATCGCGGATGATGTACGGGGTGAGGAACAGCAGGAGATTCGTCTTCGTCTTCTTGGTGGTCTCGCTGCGGAAGAGCCAGCCGAGGACCGGCAGCGATCCGAGCACCGGCACCTTCTGCACGTTGCGCAGGTTCCGCTCCTGGATCAGGCCGCCGAGGACGACGGTCTCCTGATCCTTCGCCACCACGGTGGTCTTGGCGGAGCGCTTGGAGGTGGTGGGCCCGAGCTGCTTGTCGACGCTGGCGATCTCCTCGGTCTGCTCGTCCACGTCGAGCCGGACGTAATCGCTCTCGTTGATCTGCGGCTTGATGCGCAGGCGCAGCTCGACATTCTGCCGCTGGATGGGAGCGTAGAGGGACCCGAGGCCGCCCAGGCCCAGCAGCGAAGCCTGGGCGGTGGTGGTGGTGGAGGTGGACCCCGTCAGCGAGGTGAGGGCGGAGGCGCTCGGCGCGTACGCGGCCTGGAAGGGGACGTTCTGGCCGACGGTGATCTCGCCTTCGGTGTTGTCGGTCATGATCACGTGCGGAGTGCTGATCACGTTCACGTCGCTCGAGCTCTGCAGGGCGTTGAGCAGGATGGCGAACGAAGGCAGCGAGACGTTCAGCCCGGGCACGGTGATGGGCGGTCCCTGCAGGCCGGCCAGGAAGCCGCCCAGCGATCCGAGCGAGGTCACGCCGCCGAGCGAGCTGAGCCCGCCGAGCTCGCTGCCGATCACCAGCGGAGCGTCGCCTTTCGCCCCGCGGAAGCTCACGTCGTTGAGGATGGTGCCGCCATGCGCCGACACGCCGACGTCCAGATCGGATTCCAGATTGACTTCCATGATCACCGCCTCGACGAACACCTGCCGGCGGCGGATGTCGAGGCGCTCGACCACCTTGACCAGGTTGCGGTAGTCGGCTTGCGAGGCGATCACCACCAGCGAGTTGGTGTTCTTGTCCGCGGTGATCTTCACCTCGCCGGCGAACAGGTCCGCGCTGACCGGCCCGGCCGGCGCGGCGAGTCCCCCGGGGGCTCCGGGCGGCCGCGCCGTGCCGCCCGCGGCGGTGGTGTGCCTCGCCGCCGCTCCCTGCGCGAGCGCTTGCAGCGTCGAGGCGATGTCCTCCGCCTTGGCATTCTCCAGGTAATAGACGTGAACTCCGCCTTCGCCGGCGGGAACGTCGAGTTGGCGGATCAGCTCCAGAACGCGCGAAAACGATCTGGCGCCGGCGATGACGATGAGCTTGTTCGTCCGCTCCTCCGGGATGATCTTCCCGATCTGCACCGGCCCCGTGGGGGCGGACGGGACCTGTCCCGGCGGCGGCACCGCGATGGGTTGTCCGGGCTGGACGACGGGCTCGGCGACGCCGAGCTGCCGCACCACCCCACCTTTCGGACCGGGCGCCTGGGCCTGGAAGATCTCGGTCAGCTTCTGCGCCAGCTCCTGTGCTCCCGCGTAGTGCACGGGGACGATGTGGATCTCCTCGGACCCGCCCGGCTGGTCGAGCTGCTGGACGAGTTTTTCCAGGCGGCGCATGTTGAGACCGAGGTCGCTGATCACCAGCGTGTCCGGCGGAAAGATCTGGAAATCGGAGTCGCGCGAGGTGAACTGGTTCAACACGTTGCGCATCTGGTCCGCTTCCACGTAGCGGAGCTTGAACAGCTTGGTCACCATCTGTTCGGTCGGCGGCGCTTCCTGGCCCCGCTCGAGGTAGATGGGGATGTTGGCGCGCGACGACTGCTTCTTCTCCACCAGTTTCCAGTACTTGCCCACCGGGTATACGGCCCAGTTGTTCGCGTCGAGGGCGGCGACGAACACGTTCCACACGTCCTCCGCGGGAATCGGGGAGTTCGAGAGGATGGTGATCTTCCCCGCCACGCGCTCCGGCAGGATGAAGTTGCGCTGCGTGAACTGGCTCACGAACTGGATCACTTCGGTGAGGTCCCGCTTGTCGAAGGACATCACCACCGTGCGCGCGCCGGTGCGGATCTCCTTCTTGTCCAGCGGAGCGATCGGGCCCGGCTCGGTCGCGCGCGTGGCCGCCGGCGGCGCGGGCTCGTCCCCAGGAGGCCGGGCCGGCTGCGCGGGTTGGGACGGGGGCGTGCGCGGCGGTGCCAGTTGACCGGGACGGCGCGGCGGCTGCGGCTGCGCGCCCGGTGCAGGTGCGGCGACGAGCGCCGCGGCCAGCGAGAGCAGGGAAGCCCAGCGCGCGTGGTGCACGAGATTCTCCCGGTTCATTCGATGGAGTAGGTCTTGCGCAAGGTCTCGCCGCGGCGCTCGATCTCGATCTCGATCCTGCTCGCGTCGCGCAGCTTCTGGTAGATCTCCAGCGCCTTGTCCGGGCTGTTCATCTCGTAGCCGTTGATGCGCCGGATTACGTCGCCGTTCTGCACCCCGATCTTGGCGTACAGCGAGTCGGGGACGATCGAGAACAACTTGAAGCCGTTGGCCACGCCGTTCTTGAACGAGGGCACGATCCTCGCCTTGGTCGCGAGGTCGGAGAGATTGGTGAGCGCGTTGTTGATCTCGCTGCGCGCCACCACGTACTGGTTCTCGGAGAGCTGCTTGACGCCCTCGCCGCCGGACGCCTGCGGTACACCGCCCGGCACGGGGATCGGCGTCACTCCCAGATTCGGCGGGGCGGCCGCGCTGTTGTCGATGTATTCGTTGGAGCCGTCGTTGTCGAGGAGCGCGCGCTCTTTCTCGATGCCGTAGATCCGCGCCCCCTGGTACTTGTCGCCCATCGCGTAGACCTGGGTCTCGTTCAGGTCCGGGTTGGTGATCTGGCACAGGGAGTAGCGTTTCGGCTCCGCGATCGCGGTGCCCACCAGCGTCCCGTGCAGCGAAGAGCGCACGGGTACGGGGTTCCACTTCCCGCGCTGCGGCGGCGCAGGCTCCGACCCGGCCGGAGCCGGCTTCGGAAGGGGGACGTCGAACAGCTTCGCCACCCTTTCCGCGTCGAGCTCCACGCGCTGGGGCTGGGCCGCGGCTTGCGGCGCAGCGCCGGCCTGCTGCACCAGGGCCGGCCTCGGGGCGATGGCCGCGGCGGCGATCGTGTTCACCGTGCGCGCCGCGAGGTAGGCGCCGATCAGCACCGCGAGCGCGTCGAGCGCCCACGAGTATCTCTGGAGGACGAGCTCCACACGAGCCGGAGCAGCAAGCACCATGCCACCGGATTCCCTGCGGTAATGCAGCCGCTCGGAACGGCCGCAAGGGGGTCGAGCGACAACATGGCAAGCCGACGTTCCGCCCCGCTGACATTTTGTCAGGACGGCTCCCGCAGCGCGAGAGCGGAGGCGACGACCTTTCCGTTCCGCGGAACACGCCGCGGTCCGCCGCGCTCTACTCCTTTTCCCGATCGAGCTTGCGGTAGATGGTCCTCGCGGCGATCCCGAGTAGCTGTGCGGCGAGGTTCTTGTCGCCCTTGGTCTGCCGCAGCGTCTCGCGGATGACGCGGAGCTCGATCTCCTCCATCGTCGTTCCCAGGGGGACCGTCAGCGTGCGTCCTTCGAGGGCGGCGCCGACGCCGGCCGCGCGCCCGCCGCCGCCGCTGCCCACCGACTCCGGCAAGTCGTCGACGTCGATCTGCGCGCCCCGCGACAGGACCACCGCGCGCTCGATCGCGTGCTCCAGCTCGCGCACGTTTCCGGGCCACGGATACGCCTCCAGCGCGGAGAGCGCGGCGCGGGTGAGTCTGCCGATCGGCTTTCCGTTCTTCGCCGCGTAGTGCGCCATGAAATGATCGGCGAGCAGCGGAATGTCCTCGATGCGATCGCGCAGAGGGGGCAGCACCACCTGGATGACGTTCAGGCGATAGTAGAGATCCTCGCGGAACTTCCCTTCACGCACGCGCGCGGAGAGATCCTGATTCGTCGCGGCGACCACCCGGCAGTCCACCTTCACCGTTCCGCTTCCGCCCAGGCGCTCGATCTCGCCTTCCTGCAGGAAGCGGAGCAGCTTCACCTGCACGGAAGCCGTCAGCTCGCCGACCTCGTCGAGGAACAGGCTGCCGCCCTGTGCGCGCTCGATGCGGCCCTCCTTGCGTTGGACCGCGCCGGTGAACGCGCCGCGCTCGTATCCGAACAGCTCCGACTCCAGGATCGTCTCCGGAATCGCGGCGCAGTTGATGGGCACGAAAGGACCCGGGGAGCGAGGCGAATGCTCGTGCAGCGCGCGCGCGAACAGCTCCTTGCCGGTACCGCTCTCGCCCAGCAGCAGCACCGTGGCCGAAGAAGGGGCGGCCTGCCGGATGATGTCGAGCGTGGCGCGCAGCGAAGGGCTCTGACCGACGATGGGCTGCTCCGCCCCGGCGAGGCGCGCCCGAAGTTGCTTGTTCTCGAGCACCAGGCGGCGCTTGTCGATGGCCTGCTGCACGCTCTTGAGGACTGCATGGCGCTTGAGCGGCTTGGTGAGGAAGTCGTACGCGCCGTCCTTCATCGCCGCGACGGCTGCCTCGACCGTGCCGTACGCGGTCATGAGGACCACTTCCGCGTCGGGCGCGACGGCCCGCACCGCGCGCAGCAGCTCCTGCCCGCTCATCGCCGGCATCATCAGATCGGTGAGCACCACGTCGACCGGTTCGGCGCGCAGCGCGTCCACCGCCTCCTGGCCGCTGCAGGCGAGGAGGATGCGATAACCCTCGCGCGCGAAGATCCGCTCGAGCGAGTCCAGGTTCGCCTGCTCGTCGTCGACGACGAGGATGGTGCCGCGGCTCTCCACGAGGAGACTATAGCCTCTGCGGCGCTCGATTCATTCGCCGAACAGCGCCTCGACGAATTCGTGCGCGTCGAACTCCTTCAGGTCCGCCACCTTCTCGCCGACCCCCACGTAGCGGACCGGGATCTTGAGAGCGTCGCAGATTCCGATGATCACGCCGCCTTTCGCAGTTCCGTCCAGCTTGGTGAGCACGAATCCGGTGACGCCGAGCGCGTCGTGGAACTGGCGCGCCTGCTGGATCGCGTTCTGGCCGGTGGTCGCGTCGACGACCAGCAGCACCTCGTGCGGCGCGCTCTCCTGCGCCTTGGCCAGCGTGCGCTTCAGTCGCTTCAGCTCGTCCATGAGGTTCGCCTTGGTGTGCAGGCGGCCGGCGGTGTCGCAGAGGACCACGTCGAGGCCCTCGCCGCGGGCGCGCGCGACTGCGTCGAACAGGACTGCGCCCGGGTCGGAGCCGTCCTTCCCGCGCACGATCGGGACCTGCGCGCGATCCGCCCAGACGTCGAGCTGCTCGCCGGCGGCGGCGCGAAAGGTATCGCCCGCGCCGAGGATCACCGATCTTCCCGCCGCCTTCAGTTTGGCGGCGAGCTTTCCCACGGTGGTGGTCTTTCCCGTTCCGTTCACTCCCACCACCATCACCACTTGCGGCGGCGGTGCCTCGGGCAGACCCCCGTGGGCGCCCGATGCCTGCGAGAGGATGCGTTCGATCTCCTCCCGCAGGGCCGATTTGACCTTTCCCAGGTCGGAGAGCTCGCGCCGCTTGAGCCGCTCGCGCACGCTGTCGAGCAATGCCGTCGCCGTGTGCACGCCGACGTCGGCGGAGAAGAGGATCTCCTCCAGCTCCGAGAGCGCGGCGTCGTCCAGCTCCTTGCTCGCGCCGATGAACGCGTTCAGGCGGGCCATGAAGCCGCCGCGGGTCCTCGCCAGACCCTCCGCGAGCGTGCGGCCCCCTTCCTGCTCCGCCAGCCTGCGGCGCGCCTCCGCCTGGGCCCGGCGCTCGGCTTCGAGGCGCGCCTGCTCCTCGGCGCGGGCCCGCGCCTCCGCTTCTTCGCGCGCCGCCGCCTCCGCCAGCCGCCGCGCCTTCTCCTGCGCTTCGTCGGCCTTGCGGTGCTCGTACTCCGCGCGCCGTCGCAGGTCGGCGACCTCGCGTTCGTAGCGCTGGAGTTCCGCCCGCGCCGCGGAGGAACCGGGCTCGCGCGCCACCGCCTCGCGCGCCACCCGCAGCTGCTCCTCGGCCTCACTCAGCTCTTCCCTGGCGCGCTGCTCCCGCGCCACGCGCTCGACCGGCGCCGCGACCACCGGAGCGGTGATCCGCGGCAGTTCGATCGTCTCCCGCTGCTCCGCCTGCGGAACCTGTTTCGCGAGCCTCGCGCGGCGCGACACGAACGCGCGCGCGAGGAGGGCCACGATCAGCGCCGCGAGCACGAGGACGACGGCGGCGGCAGCGATGTGGGTGGTTTCCAGGGCGAGCAGCACGGGGCTGCGCAGATCGCTCAGGAAGGGGGAAAAAGCAAGGACGCGCTCACTCCGGCAGCGTCGGTGGGGCCTTCGTGCTCACGGCATCGAGCGGTAGCGGCCTGGGAGCGCCGGGCTGCGAGGCGACCGCCGTGGCGTGCCACTTGCGCCTGCTGCCGGTGTCGATGCCGCACTTCGTCGCCGGGGGATCGCAGGCGACGACCTGGTAGAAGATCGCGCCCTCTTCCTGCGGCGGCAGCTCGGCCTTGTATCCGCCCCAGCCGCCGGTCTCGTCCCTGGCCATGTCGGTGAGCTGGTCCTGCCCGTCGTTGCCGCGCCAGAGGACCGCGACCCGGTCGGGCATCTCGCCGTTGTCACTCGGCGGCACTACCTGCGCCCGCAGGATGATCGGCTGGCCCGGCGCGACGCGCGCCGGCGGATTGTCGGTGAAGATGAAGGGCCCCGACGGCTTTTCCGGCGCGGCAACCCCCGACGGCTTCTCCGGCGTGGCGACCACCTGCGTGGGCCCCACCGCGGGCGCCGCGGCGGCGGTCTTGAACGTGATCACGTACGGCGCTTTGCCGTCGCCCTGCCGGGTCATCTGTCCCGCCTGGTTCTTCGCGGCGATGAAGTATTCCACGCTGCCGTGCGCCATGGCGCCGGGAATCTGCGCCTCCCAGCTGTCCCCCTCGGTGCGCGTGAGCGGCGTGTTGATGAAGGTGGTGGTCCCCTGCGGCCGCGCCTGCAGCACCGCGACCGCCACCGGCGACTCGCTCCGGATCTTCATGCGCACCGTGAAGTCGCGCCCCTCCGGCGGCTGCGCCGTGGGCTTGCTGTGCTCGATGGCCGGCGGCTGCGGGACAGTGGCGGCAGCGCGCTCGCGCGGCCGCTTCGGCACGCGCGGTTTCCTCGGCGGAACCTCGCTGCGGGAGACGGCCTTGTCGTCGACGGCGGCACCGCCCACGGCCACCGCCTTCGCGGAGGTGCCGTAGGTCGCCGGACCGTTGCCGAGCAGATCGCTCGCCTCGATCCAGTACTCGGTGTCCGGGCCGCCCGGGAAGCTCGTCCGGAAGACGTCGTCGAAGTCGTTCTTCACCATCGGCGAGTCTTCCACCCTGCCCCTGGGCGCGCGGTGATGGCAGACGGCGGAAAGCACGCCGGTCTCGTCGGTGATCCGCGCCTCGACGTGGACCTGGCCGCCTTTCGCGCCCGCGCGCACTTCGGAGATCTGCGGCGCCTTCGTGTCGTCCGCCCGCACCGAGAGGGCGAGGCACAGCGCGATCATTCCCATGCCCGTCGAGATGCGCATGCGCCAAGACTACCCCACGTCGCGGGGAGATCAACGCGGGGATCCTCAAAAGCCGGCGGCACGGAACAGCCCCCTGCGATCCAGCGCAGGGGACCGCGGTCTACGCCGCCGCGGTTGCGCCCTGGTGTGACAGCTTGACGGAGACCGTCTTCGAGATGCCGGGCTCTTCCATGGTGACGCCGTAGAGCGAGTCGGCGACCTCCATGGTGCGCTTGTTGTGGGTGATGACGATGAACTGCGAGCTGCGGCTCATCTCCCGCACCATCTCGTTGTAGCGGCCGACGTTCGCCTCATCGAGCGGAGCGTCCACCTCGTCGAGCAGGCAGAAGGGAGTGGGCTTGATGAGGAAGATGGCGAAGATCAGCGAGACCGCCGTCAACGCCTTCTCTCCGCCCGAGAGCAGGTTCACGGAGGCGAGCTTCTTCCCCGGCGGCTGGGCGACGATCTCCACGCCCGGCTCGGCCGACGGATTCGCCGGGTCCTCGACGAGTTGCAGCTCGGCGGTGCCCCCGCGGAACAGCCTGGGAAACACCTGCTGGAAGCGGTCGTTGATGAGCTGGAACGTCTCCCGGAAGCGCTCCTTCGACGCCCGATCGATCCGCGCGATGGCCGAGCGCAGCTTGGCGATGCTCTCCTCCAGGTCCGCCTTCTGGGAGGAGAGAAACGCGAAACGCTCGCCCACCTCGCGCGCTTCATCGATGGCGGTGAGCGAAACCTCGCCGAGCGCGTCGATCTTCTCGCGCAGGGAGTGCATCTGCTCCTCCGCCCGCGAGACCTCGAGCTGCAGCGCCGCCTCGCGGCGCGCCACCGCGACCTCGGCAAGCTCCATCAGGTGCCGCTCGCGGACCTGCTGCTCGAGGTGAGTCAGCTCGAGCCGGGTGCCCTGCACCGCCAGCTCCGCCTTGCCCCTGCGTTCTCCGATGGTGCGGGCCTCCTCGCGGGCCTGCCGCACCTGCTCGTCGCCGCCGCGCAGCCGCTCCTGGGCCTGGTCGTACTGCGCGCGCGCCCGGCCCAACTCCTGGCGCAGCCGCTCGGACTCGGCGAGGAGCTGGCGGAGCTCCTGTTGGCAGACCTCCGCTTTCGCCTGCAGGGCGGCGTCCCGCTCCTTGCCCTGGGCGATCTCGGCCTGCAGCTTCTCGCGTCGGGACTCCACCTCGGATCTCTGCTCCTGCGTGCGCTGCACCGAGCGCGCGAGGCCCTCCCGGCGTTCCGCAAGCGCCGCGGCGCTCACCTTGGCCTTGGTGACTTCGGCCTGCACGGATTCGGCGCGTTCCCGCGCCCGCAAGAGATCGCCCTGCATGGCGCGAAGGCGGGCCTCCCGCTCGCTCTGCTCGCCCTCGCCGGCGGCGACGGCATCGCGCGACGTCTGCTCTTCGCGCGCCACCTCGCTCATCGCGCTCTCCAGCTGCTCGGTCTCGTGGTGGAGCACCTGATCGCGCTGCGCGATGCGCGTGAGGTCTTCCTGCAGCCGGGCCACGTCGCGCTCCAGGCGCAGCTGGGAGAGCTCCTCCTCGCGCTCCTCGTGCACGAGCCGCTTCACCTGGGTATCGGTCGCCTGCAGGCGCGCGGACAGCTGCTGGAGGCGGTCGGTGGCCAGATGCAGCCGCCCCTCCAGGTCCTGGACCGTCTCGGCCAGCTCCTGCACCTCCCGTCGCTTGTGCAAGAGCCCGTCGGCGACCCCTTCCAGCGCTCCGCCGGAGACGACACCCTCCTTGTCCACCACCTCGCCGTCGGCGGAGACGAAGGTCCGCTCTCCCGGGTTGCGCGCCCAGAGCGAGAGCGCGGCGGCGAGAGTGTCGCAGAGGAAGACGTCCGCGAGCAGGTAGTTGCGCAGCCGATCGTGCTCGGGGGCGCAGCCCACCACGTCGACGGCGCGAACGGTGTCCTCGGGCGCGGGGAGATCGGCGGCTTCGGGGACCAGCGGGAGCTGCTCCATCTCCGTGAGCGGAACGAAGGAAGCGCGCCCCTGCGCAGCCTTGCGCAGGTAGTCGACCGCCTTGAGGCCGGCGGCGTGGCTCTCGACCAGCACGAGCTGGAGGCGCTCCCCGAGCACGGCCTCGATGGCCCGCTCGTAACGAGGCTCGACCCGGAGCACGTCCGCGACCAGGCCATAGACGCCGTCGCGCCGCCGCTCCTCCTCCTCGCGCAGCATGATGGCCTTGACGCCCCGGCCGTACCCTTCGAAGTTCTTCTGCAGCTCGAGCAGCGAGGTGAGGCGGCTGCGCCGGTCGGCCAGCTCTTCGCGAAGCTTGATCAAGAGCGCCTCGGTCTCGCGCTGTTCGGCGCGTCCCGCGGTCAGCTCGGCCTCGGCGGCGACCTTGTGCTGGTGCAGCTCGCGGCGCTTCACTTCCGTCGCGGCCAGCTTCTGGGCCAGCTCGTCGCGCTGGCGCGCGATCTCCTGCGCCCGCGCCTCCAGCTGCTCCTTCTCGGATACCGTCTTCTGCAGCCGCGCCGAAAGCTCCGTCCGGCGCCGCTCGAGATTGACCAGGTTCGTCCGGTGATTCGCGAGCTTGGTGAGCACGCTGACCGCCTGGTGACGCTCTCCTTCCACCGCATGCTGGGCGTCGTGGATCTCCTTGAGCCCGGACTGCAGGGACTCCTCGGCCTGCCTCTGCTTCGCCTCGTCCTCGGCGGAAGCGTCGGCGAGCTTCTGCTGCTCGAGCCGCAGCTCCTCTTCCTCGCGGCCGAGATGGGCCAGCCGCACACCCAGCAGGGAGACTTCCTCCTCGTGCTGCGCTTGCCGCCCGGCGATGGTCTCGCGTTCCCGTTTCGCGAACTCCATCTCCTGCTCGGAGAGACGCAGCTGCTTGTCGATGCGGTGCGAGTGCTCCGCCAGCTGCTGCACCTTCTTCTCGTCCTCGAGCAGCTGAAGCCGTTCCGCCGAGAGGCTGGCTTCCAGGCGCGCGGCATGCGCGAGCGCCACCTTCTCCGCCTCGCCGGCCTCGTCCAGCTCCTTCGCTTGCGCCGACTCGGTCTCGCGCAGCCCGACGTACTGGCGGCAGGCGGCGAGCAGCTCGAGCTCGCGCAGCTCGCCGCGCAGCTCGCGGAATTTCTCGGCCTTCTTCGCCGCGCGCTCGAGAGACTGCAGCCGCTTGCCCACCTCGCCCACGACGTCGGAAAGGCGGAGCAGGTTCTGCTCGGTGGCCTCGAGCTTTCGTTCCGCTTGCTTGCGCCGCGCCTTGTACTTGGTGACTCCGGCCGCCTCCTCGATGAACGCCCGCCGGTCCTCGGGCTTGGCGCTGACGATGAGGCCGATGCGGCCCTGCTCGATGATCGAGTACGCGCGCGTGCCGACACCGGTCCCGAGGAACAGCTCGGTGATGTCCATCAGCCGGCAGGCCGTCTTGTTGATCTCGTACTCGCTGTCGCCGTTGCGGAACAGCCGCCGCGTGACCGTGATCTCTCCGAATCCGGCGTATTGCGGCGGCACCAGCCGGCCGTCGTTCTGGAAGGTCAGCGAGACCTCCGCCATCCCGGTGGCGGGCCGCGATTCCGACCCGGAGAAGATCACGTCCTCCATCGCGCGGCCGCGCAGGTGCTTCGCGCTCTGCTCGCCCATCGCCCAGCGGACGGCATCCACCACGTTGCTCTTTCCGCATCCGTTGGGGCCCACCACGCCGGTGATGCCATCGTCGAAGGAGAAGACCACGCGGTCGGCGAAGGACTTGAAGCCGGAGATCTCCAGGCGCCGGATTTTCATCGCATCGCAGGTCAACACGATCGCCCGCGATTCTCAAGCTTGATTCTACTGCGCGAGCTGTGCCTCTACGGCCGGGAGAGGTGGGCGCTGCTCGCGTCGCAGAACCGCAGCGGCTCGCCGGCCCAGGGTCCGGCGTAGTCCACGCCGATCCGCGGGCCTCGAGCGATGCGCGGGCGGCCGCGCCTCGGCAGCACGATCAACTCCCCGTCCGGCTCGCAGAGATCGGACCGGTTGTGGGCGGGCTTCACTCCGAACGCCTTGCAGAGGTTGCCCGGGCCCCGGGCGCTCGCGTGCAGCCAGGGGAGCGAATCTGGCACCGGCTCCGCCGCCCGGATCAGCACCGCGTTCGCGTCGCTCCCCGGCCCGCAGACGCAGTTGAGCATCTGGTGGATCCCGTAGATCAGATACACGTAGGCGTGCCCCGGCTCGCCGTACATCACGTTCGTGCGCGCCGTCCGGCCCGCTCGGGCATGGCAGGCGAGATCGTGCTCGCCGACGTACGCTTCCGTCTCGACGATCCGTCCCATCACCCACCCGCCCCGAACGCGGCGGGCCAGGACGCACCCGAGCAGGGCCGGGGCGACCTTGACCGCGTTGCGGTCGTAGAAGCTGCGCGGGAGCGGTTCCACCGGCCAATGGTAGACTCCCTGTCATGGCGCCGCAGCTTCGACTCGTCTCGCCAGAGCGCGGACCCGAGCCGCTCGCCTCCTTCCGCGCCGACGCCCGCTTGCGCCTGTGGGGCGCCGGCCTCTGCGCCTGCGGCGCCATCGCCATGACGGCGGCCGGGTACCACCGCACGCTGTCCGCCCTCCTCGCCGGACCGGTCGCCGCCGCGTTCGTCCTCTGGTCGCTCTACCTGCTCGCGACGTTCACCGTGCGCAGGGCCGTCCGATACACCCTCACTCCGCAGCGGCTGGAGGTCGAGCGCGGCATCCTCGGCAAACGGTACGAGAGCATCGATCTCTGGCGGGTGCGCGACGTCATGCTGGACCAGACGCTGCTCGAACGCGTGCGGGGCGTCGGCCGGATCACCGTGCTCTCGACCGACCAGCTCGAACCGGAGCTTCTGGTCGGACCGGTCGCCTCCGCGAGGCCGCTCTACGACCGCCTTCGCGACGCGGTGGCTGTGGCCCGCAAGGAAGCCAGGGTCGTTCCCCTCGGGTAGCTCACTCCAGCGCTTGCCGCAGGTCGGAGGTCAGATCCTCCGGATCCTCGAGGCCGACGCTCATGCGCACCATCCCTTCGTCGACTCCCGCGCGGCGCAGTTCCTCGGCGCTGTACCCGGTGTGGCTGAAGAGGATGGGCAGGCTGGTGAGCGTCTCCGGACCTCCCAGGCTGGCGGCGCGGGCGATCAGCTTCAACCGGTCCCAGAACCTGAACGCTTTCTCCCGTGTCCCAACGGAGAACGTCACCATCCCGCCGAAGCCGTTCATCTGGCGCTGCGCCAGATCGTGATCTCCTCGGCATTCAAGGCCCGCGCCCGCGGAAAAGAAAAAAGCCCCCGGACGCCATGTCCGGGGGCGGCGAAAATTGAAGCGCTTCGGTGCCGGGTTGGCGGGGGGTACCAGTGGCCCGGCGTGCGAACGCCTCGTCATATGGGAGGAGCAGCATCCGTGCCACGGGCTGCCCCGCGATTTTCCACACGAATTACAGATGCGCACATGTTCGCGGCATTGCAGATCTGCAATGCCCGATTGCAATCGCGCCAGCGGCCTCTATTTAGCCGAGACGAGCTGTTCGAATTCGGGGGCTCCCTTGAGCCCATCGAACATCGGATCGGCAGCGAGCCAGCTCCTGACTTTCGCGGGCTCCTTCTCCAGCGCCTTGCGCAGCGCGGTGAGCGCATCCGCGCGCCGGTCCCAAAGCGAGTAGAGAGCGGCGACGTTGTAGTTCAGCAGGACGTCGTCGGGATTCAGCTCCCGCGCCTTGGCGTAGCAGCGCTCGGCCTCCTGGTAGAAGCCCTTCTGGGCATAAGAGATGCCCAGGTCGAGCCAGCCCTCGTAATTCTCCGGCTCGAGACGCACGACCTCGTTCAGCAGCGCGATCGCCCCCCGGTAGTCGCCTTCGTCCATCAGCATGGCGGCGAGCTCATGGCGGGCAAGCGGATCCTGGGGATCGAGCTCGATGGCCGCCTTGAACTCCGACTTGGCTTCCTCTCGCTGATCGAGGTCGGCGTACGTCATCCCGAGATTCAGATGCGCGTCGGGGTACTCCGGGTCGAGCTCGATCGCGTCCTTGTACTGCTCGATGGCCATGTCGTGGGCGTGCGTCGCGAGAAAGCACGCCAGGTTGTAGTGCGCCGTCGGGCTGTCGGGCTCCAGCTTGAGCGCGGTGAGGTACTCCTCCATCGCCTGCGCGAAGAGCTTCTTCTCCGAGTAGACCGTCGCGAGGTTGTCGTGAGCGTGCGCGGAGGTGGGATCGAGCTCGATGGCCTTCTTGAACTCCTTGATCGCTTCGTCGAGCCAGCCGCGGTCGGCCAACTCGATCCCGCGGGAGTTGTGCTCATCGGACCGGACGATTTTGTCCTGGCCCTTGGTGTCGCGACCCATGTTCCTCAGATAACACGAAAGGAGGTCCCCGGCCCTCTGTCGGCGACGCCCCGAGGGGCGGAAGACGGACCCGCCAACCGGCCGAAAAGCGCGGGCGTCACGAAGCGCGCGGCGGCCGGGGCTAGTCTCCGGACGCCGCGTTGTACTTACCGAAATTCTTGAGGTTTTTGCTCGCCTTCACGGTGGCCTTCCGGGCGGTATTCGACGCCTGGTTGCCCGCCAGGCTGTCGGTGGTGCCGCTGAACAGCTCGCGGATGTCGCGCCCGAACACGGTCACCACTCCGATGGCGGCGACGGCGACGAGCGCGACGATGATCAGGTATTCGCTCAGGCCCTGGCCGGACTCCGAACAGAGCAGGTTGCGGACGAATCGGCGCATGCACGCTCCCTTGGTTCAATCGTCAGCGTACCTCCAAAGCAGCACCGGCGCATCGGTCGGCGATCGGACGTTCGGGCGCACAAGTGGCGGCCGCATCGGCGCCTGCGGATAATTGCTTGCGTGCGCGTGAGGAAGATCGAGCAGATCTGCGAGGAGCTGGCTCGCACTGTGGGAGCGGCGACCGACTCCTGCATCGTCGCCTGGGACGAGAGCTCCTCCCCGCGGATCGTCTTCGCCACCGGCCACACGCAGGAGGTGCTGTTCGCCAAGGCGGGGGAGCTCGTCGGACGGCCCGCCGGCGCGCTGTTCTCCGGCGGCGAGCGGGCCGCCAGGGACCTCGCCGCGATCTGCTCGAACGTGCCCGCGGCCGAGCAGCGGCCGATGATTCGCGGAGGCCAGCCGTTCGCGGCGCAGTTGCTGCTGCGCGGGGTGAACGGAGGCGCCGTCGCGTTGGTGCGCGATCTCACCGCCGGCCACCAGCAGGCGGACGCGGCGCTGCGCGCGGAAGACCTCGCGCGCTTCGCGTCGCTCGTCGCGCACGAGATCCGCAATCCGCTCAGCGCGGTGAAGATCGCGCTTCAGACCCTCGAGCGGCATGGCACGCTGGCGCAAAACGATCTGCGCCGCACCTCCATCGCGCTGCGCGAGGTGCTGAACATCGAGCTCCTCCTCAACGAGGTGCTCGAGTTCGCCCGCCCGCCGTCGCTGTCGCTCGTTCCCGCCGACCCCCGCCCCGCCGTGGAGGAGGCGGTCGCGGGCGTCGAGGCGGAATGGTCGGCGCGGGGGGTCACCTTCACCCGCAAGCGGCCGGAGCGGATGTCGCCCGCCGCGCTCGACCCGGTCCGGGTCCGGACCGCGGTGAAGATCCTCTGCCGGCAGGCGGCCGTCGCCACGGAGGACGCGGGCGGCGGCGCGGTGGAGGTGGCGATGCGGCAACTTCCGGAAGGATGGGAGCTTTCCGTCGCCGACCCGGGGCAGACACTCTCGCCGGAGCTGCGGGAGAAGGCCTTCGTCCCCTTCACACCCCAGCGCGCGCGCGGCAGCGGCCTCGGCCTCGCGGTGGTTGCGCGCATCGCCCGCGAGCACCGGGGAGAAGTCCGCCTCGAGGAGCGTCCGGGTGGCGGAAATGTTATTTCAATGACGTTCTCCGCCTGACCCAAATGGACCGAATCCTGATCGTCGATGACGACCGGTCGATCCGGGAGCTCCTCTCCATGCACTTGGAGGAGCGCGGATTCGGCGTGATGTCAGCCGCCACGGGCGCCGAAGGGTTCCGTCTGGCGGCCGAGGCGTCGCCGGCGGCGATCGTCCTCGACATGCGCCTGCCCGACGCATCCGGCATCGATCTCATCCCCGAGCTGAAGAAGCGGGCGGCGGAAGCGCCTGTACTGATGATCACCGCCCACCACGACATGGCGAGCACCATCCTCGCCATGAAGGCGGGCGCGTTCGACTACATCCACAAGCCGATCGACATCCAGGCCTTCGACGTCGCGCTCGATCGGGCCCTGGAGGTGCGCCGGCTGTCGAAGGGGACCGATTACCTCTCGGTGGAGGGCGGCGGCGCGTTCAAGATGGACGACATCGTCGGCTCCTCGCCGCCGATGCAGCAGCTGTTCAAGGACGTGGGCCGCGTCGCGGCCTCGCGCGCCACCGTGCTGATCCAGGGGGAGAGCGGCACCGGCAAGGAGCTGATCGCCCGCGTCATCCACAGCTATTCCGCCCCGCAGAAGCCCTTCATCGGCATCGACTGCTCGGCCATCGTCGACACGCTGCTCGAATCCGAGCTGTTCGGCCACGAGAAAGGCGCCTTCACCGGGGCGGTGCAGACGAAGCCGGGCAAGTTCGAGCTCGCCGAGGAAGGCAGCATCTTCCTCGACGAGATCGGCGAGCTGTCGCAGAACCTGCAGGCCAAGCTGCTGCGCGTCCTGCAGGAGCGCGAGGTCGAGCGGGTGGGCGGGGTGCGACGCATCCCGATCCGCGCCCGCATCCTCGCGGCCACCAACCGCGATCTCGCCGAGGAGATGCGCACCGGCCGGTTTCGCGAGGACCTCTACCAGCGGCTCAAGGTGGTGACGCTCCGCCTGCCGCCGCTTCGCGAGCGGGCCAAGGACATTCCTCTTCTCGTCGAGCACCTGCTGGTCAAGATCAACCAGCGACTGCACAAGAACCTGCGGCGTGTGCCGCGCGAGGTGATCGAGAAGCTGCAGAGGCGCCCATGGCCGGGGAACGTGCGCGAGTTGGAGAACGTCCTCACCCGCGCCGCGGTGCTCTCGCAGGGGGACATGCTCCTGCAGGAGCACCTGGTCGATCAGGGCGGCATTCCCCGTTCGGAGGCCCGACCGCTGCCCAGCGCGGTGGACGGACGGGTCGCCACCCTGGATGAGGTGGAGCGCGACCACATCGTGCGCGTCTGGACGCTCGCGAAGGGCCACAAAGGCAAGACGTGTCAAATGCTCGGTATTTCCCGGCCGACCCTGGAACGTAAGTTGAAAAAGTACGGTATCGCTGGCGAAGCTGATTGAACGTTTCGTTCTGTCAATTCTACGTTCCGTCTGAACGATCCGTTCAAGCGCACGGCTGCCGGGAGTGTGAACTACCGTTCACTGGCCTGATTTTACATATCTTTGATTTGTATGTGCTGCTTGGCACGGCTGGTGCTCCAACAGGCGGGCGACACCCCTTTCGCCTGGAGCAACAGCATGCGTCCCCTCACGACGGATCCTCGCTTCCAACCCCAGTTCCAGCCCCTCGCTTCCCCGAGCCTTCCGCCCGCCGACGTCGTCGACTTCCGCGGCTACTTCAAAGTAGAGACGTTCGGGCACGGCGCCGTCATCTACCGGCCCGGGCTGCCCGCGGACAAGGTCTACCTCCTGCGGTCGGGCCGCGTCCGGCTGCTGCGGCAGGGGAAGGGCAAGAGCCGTTCGGTCCTATCGATCCTGAAACCAGGCGATCTGTTCGGCGAAGTGCTTCGCCCTGAAGGCTCCTTGATGGAGGAGCTGTCAGTCTCCTCCGGCAAGTGCGAGGTGTGGAGCATCGAAGGCCGCGATTTCCGCGCGCTGCTCGAGGCGCGGCCGGCGTTAGCGGTCGACGTGATCCGCGCGCTCAATGAGCGGGTGCGCCAGCTGCGGCAGCGGGTGCTCGGGCTGACGAGGAAGGACGTTCCCGCCCGGCTCGCCGAGATGCTGATCTCCCTCGCGCAAGCGCACGGGGAGCGCATCGCTCCCGGGAACGAGCTGTGCCTGCACGGGATCACCCAGCAGGATCTGGCCGATCTCGTCGGCGCCTCGCGCTCGTTCGTTTCCACCTTGATCAACAAGATGAAGCGGGACGGGCTGCTGGCGAACCAAGGGCGGCTTCTGGTCCTGCGGGACGAGGAGGGCCTGAACCGCGTAGCTGCCCGCGAGAAGTGATCGCGGCGGGCGGTGGCGGCCGCCTACGGTCGAGTCTCCCCCCCTTGCCCGCGCCGACCGCCGCCGCCGTTTTTCGTGTCTCCGGCGACGCCGTGACGTGCTCCGCGCCGGCGCCACGGCGTTCGATCAAAAGAGACGAGGCTACGCTTTCGCGGTCTTGGCCTTCTTGACGGGCTTCTCGGCCTTTTTGGCCGCAGCGGCCTTGGCTGCCTTCTTCCGAGGTGGCGCCGCCGGCGCGTTCGCGTACTTCTTCTTGAAGCGATCGATGCGCCCCTGCGTGTCGATCAGCTTCTGCTTTCCGGTGAAGAACGGATGGCAGTTGCTGCAGATGTCGAGATGCAGGTCGCCGTGCGTCGACCGGGTCTCCCAGGTGGCTCCGCACGCGCAGTGCACCTTGGCGGTCGGGTAGGCGGGGTGGATGTTCTCGCGCATGTGTGCTTCTCTCTGACAAGCCCGCGGGATTGCTCGCGCGCCAGCGCGCGGGGTCTTCCGCCGGGACGAAAAGGGTGCGAGTCAATAGCGGATCGATAGGCCAAAATCAACTTGTTGACTTCGCCTTCCGTCCGGACGAGCGTACGTTTGCCGTGAAGCTGTCGATCGTCATTCCCGTCTACAACGAAGAGCGCCACGTGCTGGACGTCCTGCGGCGCGTCGCCGCGGTGCCCCTCGACAAGGAGCTGGTGATCGTGAACGACGCCAGCCGCGACGGCACCGGGCACGTCCTGCAAGAGGTCGAGCGCGATCCGCGCAAGGTGCTCGCAAGCTCCCGCGGCCGGACCGAGATCCGCATCTTCCACCAGCCCGTGAACCGCGGAAAAGGGGCGGCACTGCACCGTGGCTTCGCGGAGGCGGAAGGGGACGTCGTGGTGGTGCAGGACGCGGACCTCGAGTACGACCCGATGGAGTTGCCTGCCCTGGTCGAGCCCATCCGCAAGGGCGAGGCGGACGTGGTGTATGGCTCGCGGTTCTTGCGCGGCCACGAGGGGTTCCCGTTCTGGCACACGCTCGCGAACCGCCTGCTCACGCTCGCGAGCAACATCGTCACCGGCTTCCGCCTGACCGACATGGAGACCTGCTACAAGGTCATGCGCGCGGACGTCATCAAGGAGCTGCGGTTGCGCGAGGAGCGATTCGGATTCGAGCCCGAGGTGACGGCGCTGCTCGCGCACCGCAAACGCCGCGAAGCGCTCCGAGTGATCGAACGCCCCATCTCCTACAAGCCGCGCTCCGTCGAAGAAGGAAAGAAGATCGGGCTCAAGGATGCGTTCCGGGCCGTGTACTGCATCCTCCGGTACGGGCTGATCCCGCCTCGCCGTCGCAAGACCGATCCGGTTCCGCAGCGGGCGCACGCGGAGCCGTGAACCGGCGCGTGACGGCCCTGATGGTGGCCCTGGCCGCCATCGGCATGCTGCGCATCCTCTGGCTCCATTTCGTTTCCGAGCCGCGGAACGAGCCGCGCCGCGCCCCCATCGACGTCCGGTATGCGGCGCTGCGCGCCGTCGTTTCCTCCGGGGAGGCGGGGTACGTCTCCGATCTCCCCGCGGCGGTCCACCTCGGAGAGGACGCGGCGACGCTGGGCACGCGCATGTACCTGCACGTGCAGTTCGCGGTGGCTCCGGTCGTGCTCCGCTACGACGATGCCCGCCCCCCGCTGGTGGTCGTCAACCTCCACGACCCTTCGCGGCTGCCAGATCTCATGGAGCAGCGCGGTCTCGAGCTCGTCGCGCAGATCGCGGCTGGTCTTGCGGTCGCACGGCCGCGATGAGCATCCTCGCCCTGCTCTTGAGCGGCGCCGGTCTCGTCGCTGCGGGCATGCGCGACCGGGCGAGCGACGGCATCGAGCGCGGCTTTCGCGCGGCGCTGGCGATCGCCCTGGGCACCGGCGCCTGGGCCGCGTCTTATGCCGCATGGCGGATGGCGTTCGGAACACCCGGCGCCGCGAAGGACGTCGTGCTGGCGCTGGCAGGCGCCGCGGCGCTCGCGGTCTTCCGGCGTCGTCTGCCGGCGCCGGCGCAGGGGCGCGAGCCGGCACCGCGCTGGCTCTACGCTCTCTTTGCCGCAGCCTGCGTCGTCGCCGCAGCCGCATTCGTCGAGCACACCATGCGCTTTCCCGACGGCGGCTGGGACGCCTGGATGATCTGGAACCTGCGCGCGCGCTTCCTCGCGCGCGCGGCCGACTTGCACAGCGCGATCTCGCCGGCGATGGCGTTCCTTGCCCATCAAGACTACCCGTGGCTCCTTCCGGGAGCGGTTGCGCAGGCGTTCTCCACGTTCGGCGAGTCGCGCATGGTACCCGCGGCGATCGCTGCGCTCTTCGGCGCGCTGGCGGTCGCGGTGGTGACGCTGGGGGTCGCGCGCGTACACGGCGCCCGTTGGGGGCTGCTCGGCGGATTGGCGGTCGTGACGCTCCCGTGCTTCGCCACATTCGCCTCCAACCAGCAGGCCGATGTCCCGCTGGCGGTCTACTTCGCCATCGCGGCTGCCTTGATGACATCCGCGAGATCCCGGACCGAGCTGGCGCTGGCGGGGTTTTCCGCCGGGCTCGGCATGTGGACGAAGAATGAAGGCGTGCTGTACGCCGCTTGCCTGGGGATCGCCTGGATCTGGCGCACCCGCGACCTCCGCGGCGCGCTCGCGTTCGCCGCGGGCGCGCTCCCCTGCGCGGCGCTGCTCGCCTGGTTCAAGCTCGGCCTCGCGCCCCCCAACGACCTGGCGGCGTTCTCGACGCGCGCGACCATCCTCGAAAACGCCCTCGACTGGCGCCGGTGGGCGGAGCTGCTGGTGCTCACGGCACGGCGGGTCGTCTACTTCCAGGACTTCGGCTTCTGGGTCCTCGCTGGGGTGCTCCTGCTCTGGTTCATGAGAAAGAGGCCGTTCTCGGTCCTCGGGACGGCGCTCTTCCTCGCCTGCGCGGCGTACGGTCCCATCTACGCGCTGCAACCGCACCGGCTGGACTGGATCTTCCGCACGTCCGCCGACCGGATCCTCACGCAGCTCTGGCCGGTGGCGGTGCTGGCGACCATGCCAGCGCTAGCGAGAACCACAGCGCGTACATGACCTTGGTGTCGTAGAGCACGTCGTGCACCTGCGCCATCGTGAACCAGGCGGCGAGCGCGGCCAGCGCCCCGAGAGCGAAGGGGCTCGCGCTGCGCACGACCATGCGTGCCGCCGCGATCAGGAGCCAGAGCAGCGCGAGCAGGCCGAGGGGACCGGTCTCCGCCAGAGTGGACAGCTCCAGGTTGTGCGCCCAGGTCCGCATGAAGAAGTGCGGGTCGACGCGATCGTAGTAGCGGCCGCACACCAGCGGATAGTTGGCGAACCCGATGCCGCGAAGCGGGTGGTCGCGGATGATCTCCAAGCCGCGCGACCAGATGAACAGCCGATCCGCGTTCGCCCCGGCGGAAAAGGCGCTCCCGAGCCGCCCGCGCACGGCCGGATGCAGCGCGAGGAGCCCGGCGATCGCGGCGAGGGCGAGCGCCAGCGGCCGGCGCCCGCTCCGGAAGACGATGACGGCTGCGGCGACGCCGAGCGCGAGATATGCCCCCCGATCGAAGGTGACGGCGACGGCCGCGAGACCCGCGACCGAGGCGGCGGCTGCCAGGATGCGCCCAGGGCGGGAAAGCGCGTCGGCGGCGAGCGTGCCGCCGAGCAGCGCGAGCACCAGCGTTGCGTTGTGACCGAACGTCAGCCGCGAGGTGAAGAACCCCATCGCGCCGAACCGTCCTTCCACTCCGGGCGCCTCCACCAGCGCGGGCTGGGCGCGCAGGCCAAGGCGGTGGACGAGATCGATGCCGGTCCGATACTGCACGAGTCCCATGAGCGAGGCGCCGAGCAGACCGACGGCGAGGAAGACCATGAGGCGTTGCCGGGTCCAGGCGGGCGCGATCCGCAGCGCGTGTCCGACGATCATGAAACCGAGCACCGACCTCCACAGCGTCGCGGCGGCGAGACCCGGCGCGCCGTAGGGCGAAAGCGCGTCGGAGAGGACGGCCACGGCGATGAACGCGAGCGCCGGCAGATCGAGCGGCGTGCGCAGCGGCCGCGGCGGCGCGAGCAGGATCCCGGCGGCGGCCACGCCGAGGGCGAGCTGCATTCCGGCGATGGAGACGGGAAGGAAGAACGCGTGTGCAGCGAGCCCGGCGAACGCCAACGCCGCGGCGGTTTTGGAGCGATCCAAGGTCCGCTTACATACTACAGTGCGCGCCGATGCCGCTGCTGGACCGTCTTCTGCTCCGGGAGATCGCCATCCCGCTCGGCGTCGGTCTGCTCGCCATCCTCCAGCTCCTCGTCATCCTGCAGCTGCTGCAGCTCAACGAGGTGGTCTTCACCAGCGCCGTCACCATCGAGGATCTCCTCCGCGTCACGGCGGCGCTGGCCCCGCACTTTCTCGTCGTCGCCGTCCCGCTCGCGTTCATGCTCGGCGTGCAGCTCGGCCTGGGACGGCTGGCGGGAGATCAGGAGATCCTCGCGCTCAGCGCGGCGGGCACGCACCCGCTGCGGCTCTACCGCGTTCCCCTCGCCATCGGGGGCGCCCTCGCGCTGCTCGTGGCGGCCCTCACCCATTGGGCCGAGCCCTGGGGTCTGCAGCAGCTGAACCACGTGCTCAACGACGTGATCAAGCGGAACCTCAAGTCGGGCCTCGAGCCGGGGATCTTCAACGACGGGCTCCCCCGGTTCATGATCTACGTTTCCAGCGAGGATCGGCCGGAGAACGGCCCGTACGCGACCTGGCATGGCGTCCTCATCGAGGACGACGTCGGCGACGGAGCGCCGCTCCTGGCGCTGGCGGAGATCGGGCGGATCGAGGACGCCGGAGGAGAGGCGCTCGCGCTGCGCCTTTCGCGCGGAGAGCTGCATCGGATGGAGGCGGGGGGCGAAACGTTGGCTCTCTTCCAGCAGGGGCGATTCCTGATCGGCGTGCAGGACTCGGTGTCCCACAAGAACAAGTTCGCGCGCAACGAGGCGGCGCTGAGCCGGCAGATGATCCGCGAGCGGCTCGTCGAGCTGGAGCGGCGGGGTGACGTGCGCGAGTCGGCGAGATTGCGCGTCGAGCTGGTCCGCCGATGGACGCTGCCTTTCGTCTGCATCGCCTTCGCCTTTCTCGGCGTGCCGCTCGCGGTCGCATCCCGGGGAGGGCGGGGCTCCGCCTATCTGGTGACGCTGGCGGTGTTCGTCGGGTTCTACGCGCTCTCGCGCTTCGGCGTCGCGCTCGCGGAGAACGGCCTGAACGCCTGGGTGGCAGGCTTGTTGCCCAACGCCGTGGTGTTCGCCCTGGGGGCCGCGCAGACGCGGCAACTCGTCCAGGCCGGAGTCGGCAAGCGGCCATGATGCGCCTCTTGTGCGTGCTGCTGCTCGCCGGCTGCATGCGCGCCAGGCCGGAGCTGCCGATCCTGAACTATCACTCGGTCGGTGACGCCGCCGATGATTACACGGTGCCGCTCGCTGCCTTCGAAGAGCAGCTCGACTGGCTGGCCTCGCACGGCTTCCACACCGTCTCGCTGCACGAGCTTGCCGAGTCGCGGCAACGGCGCGCGCCGCTGCCGGACAAGGCGATCATCCTCACGTTCGACGACGGCAAGGCGGACGCGCTCGCGATCGTCCTGCCTGCGCTCCGCAGGCGCGGCATGCGCGCCACCTTCTTCGTCATCACCAGCCTGGTCGGCCGCGCGGGCTATGTCGCCTGGGATGGCGTGCGCACCCTGGCGGACGCGGGCATGGAGATCGGCTCGCATACCGCGACCCATCCGCGCCTTCCCGATCTATCCGACGCGCGCGTGCAATACGAGCTCGTCGAGTCGAGGCTGACTCTGCAGGCCGAGCTGCACCGGCCGGTCGAGGCGCTGGCATATCCGTACAATTCGGTGCGCGCGCGGATCGAGAAGGCGGCAAGTGCCGCCGGCTACCGGGTTGCCGTCGCGGGTGTCGAGCACGGGAGCGCCGATCTGCTCTCGCTGCGCCGGGTGCCGGTCAACGGAATGACCCGCATGGAGCAATTCACCGCGGAGCTCGCGGTCTTCCAGCGCTGACATCGGCGAACCCGGCGTCATCGCGCGCTGCTGGTCGATGCTGCGCGCTCGGCGAGGATCCAGCCGCCACCGCCGGCGATCGGATGCCAGGGCGGCTCCAAGGCCACGCCCTCGTGGATCAGGGCCAACGTCGAGCCGGAGCGGCTGCTCACGCTGGTCTCCAACGAAGGAGCCGCGAGCAGCGAGGCGCAGACGATCAGCGCCGCTACCCAGGCGATGCGCTCGGGGCGCATCAGCGGCTCATGGAATCGAGGAACTCCTTGTTCGTCTTCGTGCCGCGCATCTTCGAGAGCAAGAACTCCATCGAGTCGATGGTGTTCAAGGGATGGAGGAGCTGGCGCAGGATCCACACCCGGTTGAGCTGCTTGTCGTCCATCAACAGCTCCTCCTTGCGGGTTCCCGAGCGGTTGATGTCGAGGCAGGGGAAGATGCGCTTCTCCATCAGCTTGCGATCGAGGACGATCTCGCTGTTGCCCGTTCCCTTGAACTCCTCGAAGATCACTTCGTCCATGCGCGAGCCCGTGTCGACCAGCGCGGTCCCGATGATGGTCAGCGAGCCGCCCTCCTCGGCGTTGCGGGCGGCGCCGAAGAAGCGCTTCGGCTTGTGCAGGGCGTTCGAATCCACTCCGCCGGAGAGGATCTTCCCGGAGGGCGGGACCGTCGCGTTGTAGGCGCGGGCGAGGCGCGTGATCGAGTCGAGCAGGATCACCACGTCCCGGCCGCCTTCCACCAGCCGCTTGGCCTGCTCGATCACCATCTCCGCCACCTGCACGTGCCGGGTGGCGGGCTCGTCGAAGGTGCTGGAGACGACCTGACCGCGCACCGTCCGGAGCATGTCGGTCACTTCTTCTGGCCGCTCGTCGATCAGGAGCACGATCAGGAACGCGTCCGGATGGTTGGAAGTGACGGCATGCGCGATGTCCTGCAGGAGCACCGTCTTGCCGGCCCGCGGGGGGGCGACGATCAGGCATCGCTGCCCGAAACCGATCGGATTGAGCAGGTCGATGATGCGCGTGCTCATGTCGGTGCTCTTGTGCTCCAGGTTGATGCGCCGCGTGGGGTAGAGCGCGGTGACGTTGTCGAAGAGGAGCAACTGCTTGCCTTCGACGGGCTCCTGGAAGTTGATCTGGTCGACCTTGAGCAGGGCGAAGTAGCGCTCGCTGTCCTTGGGCTGGCGGATCTGCCCCTTGATCATGTCGCCCGTGCGCAGGTTGAAGCGGCGGATCTGCGAGGGCGAGACGTAGATGTCGTCGGGCCCGGGCATGAAGGAGAAGTCCGGGCTGCGGAGGAACCCGAAGCCGTCGGGCAGCACCTCCAGCACCCCTTCGGCGTTGATCAGCGTGTCGGTCTTCTGCGCCTGCAGGATGTGGAAGATCAGCTCCTGCTTGCGGAGGGCCCCCGGCGCCTCGATGTTCAGCTCCTTCGCCAGCTTGGCGAGGGCCAGGATCTTCATTTCCTTCAGCTCGGACAGGTTCATCTGCTGGAGAGCGCTGCTCGCCCGGCCGGACGGCGCGCATGCCTGCGTGTGGGAATGGGTCGGAAGCGGATGGACTGTAGCCGCCCGTGCGCCGAGCGTCAATGCGTTATTCTCCGCGAGGCATGGAAAACCCCGCCGCGCGCGCGGAGGAGCTGCGGGCCCGGCTCCGCGACGCCAGCCACCGCTACTACGTCCTGGACGCGCCCACCCTGAGCGACGCCGAGTACGACCGCCTCTTCCGCGAGCTCGAACAGCTCGAGGCGGACCACCCCGACCTGATCACGCCGGATTCGCCCACCCGGCGCGTCGGGGCGGCACCGAGCGAGAAGTTCGCCAAGGTGACGCACGGGCGGCAGATGATGTCGCTCGCAAACGCGATGACCGAGGACGAGTTCCTCGAATTCGACGCCCGCGTGCACCGGATGCTCGGTGAGGAGCCGGTCCGCTACGTGGTGGAGCCGAAGCTCGATGGTCTGGCGGTCACGCTCAGGTACGAGAAGGGCCGGTTCGCGCAGGGAGCCACCCGCGGGGATGGTCTCACCGGCGAGGACGTGACCGCGAATCTGCGCACCATCAAGATGGTCCCCCTGCAGCTCGGGGGACGGCCGCCGGCGGTCTTCGAGGTGCGCGGAGAGGTGTTCATCAACAAGCGGGACTTCGTGCGCATGAACGAGGAGCGGGAGAAGGCGGGAGAACCGACGTTCGTGAATCCGCGCAATTGCGCCGCCGGGTCGCTGCGGCAGCTCGATCCGCGGATCACCGCGCAGCGGCCGTTGAGCATCTTCTTCTACGAGGTGGGCGAGACGCCGGGGCTCACCTTCGCCACCCATTGGGAGAAGCTCGCGCTGCTGCGCGAGCTGGGGCTGCGCACCAATCCGGAGAACGCGCTCTGCGAGAGCCTGCCGGAAGTGAAGGAAAAGTACCGGCGCATGCTGGCGATGCGCCACGAGCTGCCCTACGAGATCGACGGCAGCGTCGTCAAGGTGGACTCCGAGGATCAGCGCCGCCGGCTGGGAGCGGTGTCGCGCACGCCACGCTGGGCCATCGCCTGGAAGTTCCCGGCCGAGGAGGAAGCGACCACCGTCGAGGACATCTTCGTCAGCGTGGGCCGCACCGGGGCGTTGACTCCCGTCGCCGCGCTGAAGCCGGTCCATGTCGGCGGAGTCACCGTCAGCCGGGCGACGCTGCACAACGAGGACGAGCTGCGGCGCAAGGACGTGCGCGTCGGCGACCGGGTATTCCTGCGCCGCGCCGGCGACGTGATCCCGGAGATCGTCCGGGTGATCGTCGAGTCGCGCCCCGCCGGCAGCCGCCCCTGGGAGATGCCGAAGCAGTGCCCCGCGTGCGGGACGCCCGTGGTGCGCGAGGAGGGCGAGGCGATCACGCGCTGCCCGAATCCGACTTGCCCGGCGAAGACCGTCTCCCGGCTGCGGCATTTCGCTTCGCGACTCGCGATGGACATCGAGGGCCTCGGAGTCGAGACCAGCACCCAGCTGACGGAAACGGGTCTGGTCAAGACGCCGGCCGATCTCTACCGGCTGACCTACGAGCAGCTCGTCGGCCTCGATCGATTCGCCGATCTCTCCGCGCGCAATCTCCTCGCCGCCATCGAGACCTCCAAGACGCGCCCGCTCCGCCACGTCATCTACGCCCTCGGCATCCGCATGGTGGGCGAGGCGACGGCGGTTTCGCTGGCGCGCCGGTTCGGGTCGCTGGAAGCGCTGATGAACGCGTCCGTCGAGGACCTCCAGTCCGTGCGCGACGTCGGCCCGGAAGTGGCGCGGCAGATCCACGACTTTCTCGCCCTGCCCGGGCAGCGGGAGATGATCGGCCAGCTCCTCGCAGCAGGAGTGCGACCGGATCCGGAGGTGGCCGTCGCGACCGAGGGAGCGCTTGCGGGAAAGACGGTGGTGCTCACGGGCACGCTCGCGAAGTATTCTCGCGAATCAGCGAAGGCGGAGATCGAGCGCCGTGGCGGCCGCGTATCCGGCTCGGTCAGCCGGAAGACGGATCTGGTGGTGGCGGGAGAGGACGCCGGAAGCAAGCTGAAGAAGGCACAGGAGCTCGGCGTGCGCGTCGTGGACGAAGACGGCTTCCGGGAACTGCTCAAATGACGAGGGCCGACCTGTTGATCAGCGGCCGCGTGCAGGGAGTCTTCTATCGGGCCAGCGCACAGCAGGAGGCGATGCGCCTCGGCCTGATGGGCGAGATCCGCAATCTCCCCGACGGACGCGTCGAGGCGGTTGTGGAAGGGCCCAAGGAGCGCATCGAGGAGTTCATCGAGTGGTGCAAGCGGGGCCCTCCAGCTGCCGAGGTGGAACACGTGGGAGTGCGCTGGTCCGCTGCCCGCGGTGACTTCCGCACCTTCATGGTCACGCGTTGAGCCTGCCTGCCCGCCCCCACTGCCGCTGATGTCATCTTGACCGGCGCGGCCGTCGCGCCTACAGGTCAGCCGGTCATGCAGCTCCCCGTCCTCGATCGGCTCATCCTTTCCGCCCAGAAGCCGTCCCGTTACGCCGGCGGTGAGCTGAATGCCGTGCGCAAGGACCTCGCGGCAGCGCGCGTCAAGTGGGCGCTCGCGTTTCCCGACACGTACGAAGTCGGGATGAGCAACGTCGGGTTCCGGCTGCTCTACCACGCTCTCAACGAGCGCCCCGACGTCGCCTGCGAGCGCGTGTTCATGCCCTGGCCGGACATGGAGGCCGCGCTCGAGGCGGAGCGGCAGCCGCTCTTCTCCATCGAAAGCCGCGCTCCGCTCGCCGCCTTCGACATCGTCGGTTTCACTCTGCAGTTCGAGCTCTGCTACACGACCGTCCTGGCGATGCTCGAGCTGGGCGGCATCGCGCTACACGCCAAGGATCGCAAGCGCGACGACCCGCTCATCCTCGGCGGCGGACCCTGCACCTACAACCCGGAGCCCGTCGCCCACTTCTTCGACGCCTTCGTGATCGGCGAGGGCGAGGAGGTGGTCCACGAGATCAGCGACGCTGTCGCCGACTGGAAGCGCGGCGGCGGCTCGCGGGACGATCTGCGCTGGCTGCTCGCGGAGATCCCCGGCGTCTACGTGCCATCTCTCTTCCGCCCGCACTACAACGCGGATCGCACGCTGAAGGCATACGAACCGCTCAAGCCCGGGTACGACAGCATCGTCCGCCGGGTGATCCCCGACCTGAATCTCGTGCCGCAAGCGGAGAAGCCGATCGTCCCGTTCATGCAGACGGTCCACGATCGGCTGCCGCTCGAGATCCAGCGCGGCTGCACGCGCGGGTGCCGTTTCTGCCAGGTCGGCATGATCACCAGGCCGACCCGCCAGCGCGACCCGAACGACGTCCGCCGCATCGCCGAGCGCGGGCTTCAGACCACCGGATACGAGGAAGTCGGCTTCCTTTCCCTGAGCGCGGGCGACTACTCCTGCATCGACGGCGTGCTGGAGGACTTCTTCGACGAGTTCGGTCCGGAGAATGTCGGCATCTCGTTGCCCAGCTTGCGCACGGAGACGATGTCGGAGCGGCTCGCCTCCCAGATCAAGCGGGTGCGCAAGAGCGGGTTCACGGTCGCGCCGGAGGCCGCCACCGAGCGGATGCGCCGCGTGATCAACAAGGGAAACGCGGAGAAGGACCTCCTCCACGCCGTGGACACCGTCTTCACGGCCGGTTGGGACCTGGTCAAGTTCTACTTCATGATCGGGCTGCCGACCGAGCGCGACGAGGACGTGCGCGCGATCGTGACGCTCTCCGCCGAGGCGCTGCGGCGGGGAAGAAAGCTCAACCCGCGAGCGGAGATCAACGTCGGCATCTCCCCCTTCTGCCCCAAGCCGTTCACGCCGTTCCAGTGGGACCCGATGATCTCCTTCGAGGAGACGGAGCGGAAGCACGCCGTCCTGCGCGAGGAGCTGCGCAAGCTCGGGCGCGGCTACCGCGGTTTGCACGTCAAGCCGCACGATGCGCGGCAGAGCGCGCTCGAAGGCGCGCTGGCCCTCGGCGATCGCCGGCTCGCCACGGCGGTGCTGCACGCGTACCGGAGCGGGCAGCGCCTCGACGGCTGGACGGAGCACTTCAACCTGGAGATCTGGCGCCAGGCATTCGCCGAGGCGGAGCGGGAGCACGGCGTCGGGTTGGGCTTCTTCGCGCACCGGGAGAAGGGCGAGCGCGAGGCGCTGCCCTTCGATCACATCGATTGCGAAGTGACGAAGCCGTACCTGTGGAAGGCGCGGATGGCGGCGCTCGGGGAAGCCCAGGTCCCGGACTGTGCTTATGGCGAGGAGATCTGCACCGCATGCGGCGCCTGCGACTACGAGGTGGTGGACACGATCGTGTACCACCCGAAGGATTACCGCCGGCAGCCGGCAGGCGCGTCGGAAGCCCCTCCGCCCGGGCGGACGCTGCTCAGGCTGCGCTACGCGAAACAGGGCGTCGCCGTTGCGCTCAGCCATCTGGAGACCATGACGGCGCTCTTGCGCACCTTCCGGCGCGCTGGGCTCTCGATGCCGCACTCGCAGGGGTTCCATCCGAAACCGAAGGTCAGCTTCGGGCCGGCCTGTCCCGTGGGGACCGAGAGTCATGCCGAATATCTCGATCTCGAGCTGTTCGGGACGCGGGATGCCTCTGAGGTGGCGGAGGGCATCCGCGGGAACCTGCCCGAAGGGTTCCGGGTCGTGTCGTGCGAGGTGCTCCGGCCCGGCGGCGCATCACTCGCGCGCACCATCCGGGGAATCGAGTACCGGGTCGAGCTGCCCGAGGGCGCGCCGGACGCCGCAGTGCGGCTCGCGGAATTCGCCGCGCGCGAGGAAGCCACCGTGCTGCGCGAGCGCGAGGGAAAGCAGCCCGTCCGCATCGACCTGAAAAAATCGGTGGATCGGTTGGTCGCCGAGAATGCGCGCGAGATCCGTTTCACGCTGCGCGCCGGAGAGAACGAGGCGGTTGCGCGTCCCTCCGAGCTGCTCGCCGCGCTGTTCGGAACGGAGCTCACGCGCCCCGGTGTCGCGCGCATCGTTCGCGAGAACGCGATCTTCGGGGTCCCGGCCGCGTGAAGCGGCTCTGGGCGCTGCTGGTTGCGCTGTGCGCGGCCGGCCTCCTGCTGGCTTCGCCGTTCCTCCTCGCTACCGTCCGCGGGGTGCAGTCGTCGATGTCGCCACTCGCGCTGCTCGCGGTGCAGGCCCTGCAGACGCTCCTGCTCTGCGCGCTGGCCGCCTACGCCGGCGTGCGCTTCGCGCCGGCAGCAGGGCTCGACGCTCCTTGGCTGCGGGCGCTCGCGGAAGGCCGCAGCCCGCCGCCCGCTTTCGGGAGCATGGCCATCGAGGCCGCGGCCGTCGGCAGCATCACGGCCGTCGCCGTGACGGCCCTGGGGTTGATGCAGCGCGCCTCGGTGCCGGACGCGCTCTGGCGCCCCGCTTCCGGCGGATTCTGGATGCGCGCGAGCAGCGCATTCTACGGAGGGATCGTCGAAGAGGTCCTGGTGCGCTGGGGACTGCTCACCGCGTTCGCCCTCCTGGCGCGCCGCGCTGGCCTGCGGGTAGCCTTCTGGCCCGCCAACGTCCTCGCGGCACTGGTCTTCGGCGCGCTGCATTTCCCCTCGATCGCGCTGGCGCGGATTCCCTTGACCGGCGCCGTCGTCGCGCACGTGCTTCTCGCAAACGGGATCGCCGGCGTGGTCTTCGGGTGGATGTTCCGCCGCCGCGGCTTGGAGGGAGCGATGGTGGCGCACGGATCTGCGGACGTCTGGCTGCAAGCGGCGCTGCCGGCACTTCTCGCCTGAGTCCCCGCTTCGCTTCGATCCGCCGCTGAAACGTGGCGCCACCATGGCGCCACACCGGCCGCCGCGCTTTTCGGCGATTCCAAGGCGAATGGGCCGGGATCGCCATGGCACGCGGGCTGCTCTGTGAGCGTCTCGAGCGCAATGAGCTCACCAAACCCCCGAAGGAGAAAGCCATGAAGATCCTCTCCAAGCTGGCTGTCGTGCTGCCCCTGCTCGCCGCCTGCGGTGGCGCACCCACCAACAACGACTTCCGCCAGTCCGAGATGCAGTGCTCGCTCTCGCTCTCCGCCAACTCCAACGCCCTCGAGGTCCAGCAGGCCGTCAACGACGTGAACGAAGGCCGTCGCGATCCCTGCGCCGGCGCCGTCGAGAACGTCCGCTCGATGGACGTCTCGCTCGTGCGGATCGATACCGACCCCGACACGAAGGAACTCGTGCTGCTGTTTCGTGTGAGCCGCTTCCACCAGGAGCCGAGCCGCAGATAAGCACCGCAGCCAGAGGGGGAAAAGCGCGCTTCCACAGGCGCTTTCCCCTTTGCTATTGGGAATCACGCCAATCGCGCGCTCGGTTCTTGCGACGCGTGAAACCGGATGCTACGCTCTACACGGTTGCTCCGACGGTACTTTTTACAGCCGCCGGGGCGTCACCGCGCCTTCGGCGGCGGGGGCGGCGCGCAGCCGCGCACCTCCGACGCTTGGGCGCCATGAGCGAGGCTGGGTGGCCCTGCCAGGTTCACTCTCCGGTTTCACGAAGCGGCGCCTGAACGGCGCCCGGTCGCCGTCGCGCGATTTGCGCGCGACCGCGCCAGAAGGATCTTTCGATGTCCAACATCCTGGTGATCAACGCCTCGGGGCAGGAGACCCGGGTGGCGCTGATCGAGCAAGGGACGATTTCTGAGTACTACCTGGAGCGGAAGAACGAGAAAGGAATAGTCGGCAACATCTACAAGGGAAAGGTAGTCCGCGTCCTCCCGGGGATGCAGGCCGCGTTTGTCGACATCGGCCTGGACAAGGCGGCTTTCCTCTACGTCGGCGACATCGTCTCCGACCCGACGTTCCCGGGCTTCTCCGAGGAAATGGATATCAAGGCGGGCTCCGTCGAGGGGGATCCCCTCGAGGCCGAGGATCTGCCGGAGCCTTCGGACGAGGTCGTGCCGCAGGCAGCCGAGACGCCGCCTCCTCCGGCGCCTGTGGAAGGCAGCGCGGCGGCCGAGACCAGCATGGAGTCAGCGGCGGTCCACGGCATGGCAGAGGAGGCGGGCCCCGCCGCCGGGACGAAGCCGGAGCAGACCGTTCCGGCCGAGGCTGCGGCGGGCGTCCAGACCACCGAAGCGGCCGAGATTGTCGACCTCCACCCGGACGAGGCCATCGAGGACGAGGAGGATGCCGAAGACGAGGACGAGGAAGAGCTCGACGAAGCCGATGCTGCTCATGCGGCCGCCGAAGAGGCGCTCGCGGCCGAGCAGGCGCAGGCAGCGCAGTCTTCTGGCGCAACCCCTGACTCCTCCGCCGTACCCCCCCAGGGACAAGCCCAGGCGCCTGTGCCCCAGGCGCCCGATGCGGGCGCGCGCGGGCTTCCCGGCGATCAGCGGCCCGCGGCTCGCGAGGGACGCCGGGGACGGCGTCGGGGAGGACGCGGCCGCAGACGCGGCGGAGAGGCTCCCCGCCCCGCCGGCGAGCAGCCCAAAGGCGACCGGCGCCAGGACGGCAATGGCAAGCCTTGGCAGACTCCGGAGCGCCGCGGCGGAAACGGCGAGAAGCGCAACGGGAACGGGAAGCAGCGCGCCCAGATCCAGGACCTGCTCAAGGAAGGCGACGAGGTCCTGGTGCAGGTGGTGAAGGATCCGATCGGCACCAAGGGCGCGCGCATCACCTGCCACATCTCGCTGCCGGGCCGCCATCTCGTCTTCATGCCGACCGTCGATCACGTGGGAATTTCCCGCCGGATCGAGAACGAGAAGGAGCGCCGGCGGCTTCGCGAGCTGGTCGACCGCTACCGGCCACCCGGCACCGGGTTCATCGTGCGCACCGTGGCGGAGAACGAGCCGTCCGAGAAGCTGACCGCCGACATCAAGTTCCTGCTCGGGCTGTGGAACGAGGTGGGCAAGAAGCGCGAGTCGATGAAGGCGCCGGCCTGCGTGCACCCGGACCTCGACCTCATCCTGCGCAGCGTTCGCGACCTGTTCTCCGACGAGGTCGAGAAGCTGGTGATCGATGAGCGAGCGGAGTTCGAGCGGGTGCAGGCATTCGTCGAGCAGGCGGCCCCGGAGCTGAAAGGGCGCATCGAGCTCTACGGCGGCGAAGAGCCCATCTTCGACGAGTACGGCATCGAGCAGGAGCTGATCCGCGCCCAGAACCGCAAGGTCTGGCTGAAGAGCGGCGGCTACATCATCATCGACCAGACCGAGGCGCTGGTCGCGATCGACGTGAACTCCGGGCGGTACGTCGGCAAGAAGGGCGCGGGCGCTTCGCTCGAGGATACGATCACCAAGATCAACTGCGAGGCCGCCAAGGAGATCGTCTACCAGCTGCGCCTGCGCAACATCGGCGGCATCATCATCATCGATTTCATCGACATGGACAAAGGCGCCAATCGGGAGAAGGTCTTCAAGACCCTCCAGGAAGCGCTGGCCGCCGACCGCGCGAAGACCAACGTGCTGAAGATCAGCGACATCGGCCTGGTGGAGATGACGCGCAAGCGGGTGCGGGAGAGCATCACCCGCCTGACGACGGAGATCTGCCCCACCTGCGATGGCCGCGGTCACGTGCGCAGCAAAACGACCATGGCCTACGAGATCATGCGCGAGGTGCAGCGCGCCGCCGGCAAGCATCGCGAGGACCAGCTGGTGGTCTCCTGCCACCCCGAAGTGGCAAAGCTGCTCCAGGGCCCGGAGCGCGAGGCGATGCGCCTCTTGATGATGAAGCTGAACAAGAGCATCACCGTGCGCCCGCAGCCGCAGTACCACCTCGAGCAGTACGATCTGCATGCCAAATGGAGCCGCCCCGAGCTGCAGCAGGCGCAGCGCGGGCAGGGCCGGCGCGATGGTGGGCGCCGTGACGGCAACCGGCCGCCGCAGCAGCAACGTCCAGAGCAGGCGCGTCCGTCGGCGGAGCCCACGGCCCAGGTGCCAGCGGCGAAGGTGGGCGACTGAACGCGGGCGTCAGAGCCCGCCTCGCGGCGGTCCGCGACCGGGTACGCTCGTTTCCCCCCGTTCGCAGGCTGGTCCGCGCGCTGGTGCTCGTCGGCGGCGGCTTCCGGGGCGAAGCCATCTCGTTGCGGGCGGCGGCGCTCACCTATCTGACGCTCTTCGCCCTGGTCCCGCTGCTGGCGGTGCTCTACAGCGTGATCGACCTGTTCACGGGGGAGGCGCAGCTCCACGACCGTGTCCAGAGCTATGTCAATTCGCAGCTCGGCATCGGGGCAGGCGCCGCCATCGCGGGCGCGCTGACGACGTTCACCAGCAAGGCGACGGTGAAGACGTTGGGCGCGATCGGCTTCGCCCTGCTCTTCGTCTCCGTCATCTCCCTTCTCTGGAACATCGAGAGCGCCTTCAATCACATCTACGCGGTGCGCAAGCCTCGCTCGCCGGTGCAGCGGCTCCTCAAGTACTGGACCTTCCTCACGCTGGGGCCGATCTTCCTCAGCCTCTCCGTGTACGTCAGCTGGACGATCTCGCGGATGCAGGAGACTCACGGCCCGCACAGCCAGCCGAACCACAGCGAGGTGCTGCATGTCCTCGCGGCGCTCTCGTCGGTGGCGATCACCTACGCGTCGCTGGGCTTCCTCTACAAAGTGATCCCGAACGCGCGCGTGCGGGTGCGATCGGCGCTGCTCGCGGCCCTCGTGGCGGGCAGCGCCTGGGAAGTGGCCAAGTTCCTCTTCGCCTGGGCGTCAGGCCGGATGGTGCAGCTGCACCGGATCTACGGCTCGCTGGCTGTCCTCCCCATCACGCTCACCTGGATCTACATCTCCTGGTACATCGCCTTGATCGGGTGCAGGCTCTGCTACGCGCTCGATGCATCGCTCAAGCCCGAGCCGCAACCGGCGATCCGGGCTGCGGCGGCCCGGGAGGTCTTCGTCATGCGCGTGATCGTGGCGCTGGCTCAGCTCCATCGCGAGTGCGGAGCGCCCGTTCGCGTGCAGGCGGTCGTTCGCGAACTCGGGGTGACCGGGCGCCTCGCCCGGGAGGGGCTTGCGGCGCTCGCGAGCGCCGGACTTGCCGTCGAGGCCAGGCAGGGCGGCTGGCTGCTCTCGCGAGAACCGTCGCGCATCACCCTCGCCGAGGTCCGGGTCGCGGCTCGCGCTACTTTGCCCTTTCCCGCCCAGCAGCCTGACGACATCACCGCGGCCGTCCAGTCCTGCCTCGTCCGGGCCGAGGGCGCCGCCCAGGCGGCATTGGCGGAATCGCTCGAATCGTTCCTGCGTCGGTTCGAGGCGCTCCCCGTCGAGAGCGCGGCGCCAGCTCCGGATCCCCACCCGCTCGGGGTGGGGCAAAGTGCGCGTAAGCCCGCCTGAAATTCATGCAGATCGGCGCTTGCTCGCGGCCGGGCCGTTCATGTAACGTTCCCATCCGTCGAACGTTTTCGACCGCCGGACCTCGCGGAGTACACGCATGCTGAAGAGTGATCTGATCGCCATCCTGGTGGCCAAGCGCCAGCTGACGCAGAAGCAAGCTGAGCTCACCATCGAGACGATCTTCGAGTCGATGAAAGCGGCCCTCTGCAGGGGAGACAACATCGAAATCCGCGGTCTTGGCGCGTTCCACGTCAAGAACTATCAGGGGTACAACGGCCGTAACCCCAAGACCGGAGAGGTGATCCCGGTCAAGCCGAAGCGCGGGATCCTCTTCCGCACCGGCAAGGAGCTGCGCGATCGCGTCAATCGCGGTCACGCTCCGCAGAAGCAGCAACAGGTCGCGCCGCCGAAGTCCGAGACCGGCACGGCGTAAGCTCGCGCGGTCCCTGACGTTCAGGTCTTGGGAGGCGCCGCGCCGGCGGGCGCTTCGGTCGGGAACGTGAGCCTGAACAGAGCTCCTTTCTCGCCGGAGAGGGCAACCAGCTCCCCGCCGTGCATGCGAGCGATCTCCGAGGAGATCCAGAGCCCGAGACCGTTCCCGCTCTCTCCCTTCGTGCTGAAGAACGGCTCGAAGATGCGCGCCCGGAGCCGGGCCGGAATTCCCGGACCCGTGTCCTCCACCTCGACGAAGGCGAAACCCGGCTCGCTGCGGATGCGAACGATCAGCAGCGCATCCTTGCGCTCGGCCATCGCGTCGAGCGCATTGATCAAGAGATTCACCAGGACCTGACCGAGCAGGGTGGGCTGGCAGCAGACGAGGGGAGCGTCGGGCGCGTACTCGCGCCGGAGCGTGACGCCGTCGGCCCGCATCCGTTGCGTGACGAGGGTCAGGGCGAGATCGACTTCGTGCGAGAGCATGACCTCGCGCAGATCGCCGCCGGCGAATCGCGCGCCCTGGCGCATGGCGATGAGCACCTCGCGCATGCGCGCCGTTCCCGCGCGGGCAGCCAGCACTTTCTCGCGCACGGAGGCGGCCAGCGGGTCCGTCTCCAGGCTCTCCAACTCGACGGATACCCAGGTGAGGGGCGTGGACAGCTCGTGCGCGAGACCTCCGGCGAGCGTCCCGAGGTTGATGAGACCGATCTGCCGTGCGACCTCGTTGCGGGCGCGGTGCTCCCGGCGGCGCAGCGTGTCCTGCAGGTGCGCTCCGGCGACCGCCACCATGGCGATGGCGAGGAGATACGACGCAGAGGTGATCAGCGGAAGCCCGTCTCCCGGCTGCATCCGGAGGAGGACGGGAACGAGGGCGATGCCGAGCCCGACGAGCTGGACGATCGCCGCCTGCATCGCGGTGAGCGGCATCAAGATGCCCACGCCGGCGAGGACGGCGATGTTCGACGTCAGGTAAGGGCTGTGCGCCCCCCCGGTCGCGAACACCCCGGCCTCGATCGTCGAGCAGATCACCGCGACGGAGATCACCGTGAGCGGGAACGCGGAGGAGAGCTTTTGACTCAGGCGCGCGATCAGACCGAGCACCGACACGGCCGCCAACCGGACGCCGAGCAGAGAGAGCCAGGATGGCGGCGTGGTGGCCCTGTCGAGGAAGGTGAACGCGACCAGCAGAGGCGCGGCGAGCAGTGCGGCATTGCGCATCGCCGTGCGCTGGGTGGCGGCGAGCTCGGTCTCGTATTCCGGCAGCGTCACCGACAACCGCGCTTCGGTCATGCGTCGTCCGACACTAAGCGGGGTACGTCTGGCTGTAAATGTCCGGCGCCGCCTGCGTGGGTAGGTTTGACAGCCCCCTCTCTGCGCTTATACTGCCGCGTTTTCTCGAGGCGGAATTTCGGCCGGAGGCCCCTTCGCGGGCCGGAAGGTGGTGATTCGGAGAATGCCGGGCGTGCGCGTCAAGGAAGGCGAGTCGTTCGAGAACGCCATGAAGCGCTTCAAGAAGCAGTGCGAAAAGGCTGGCATCCTGAGCGAGATCAGGAAGCGCGAGCACTACGAGAAGCCGTCAGTCAAGCGCAAGAAGAAGGCGCTGGCGGCGAAGAAGCGCGCCCTGAAGAAGGCGCGAAAGGGAATGATGTAGCCTTTCACCCTGAATCACACCTTGGATACCAGGCCCCGCACGCGTCCGCGGCGGGGCCCTTTGATCGAGAACGAAATGCTGGCCGACCAGATCGACGCGGACATGAAGAATGCCGCACGTGCAAAGGACGCGCGCCGCCTGGGCACCATCCGCATGCTGAAGAGCCAGATGAAGTACCGCGAGATCGAGAAGGGGCAGGCGCTCGAGGACGCCGACGTGATCGCGGTGATCGGCTCGATGATCAAGCAGCGCAAGGACTCCGCGGCGCAATACTCCGCGGGCGGGCGACCCGAGCTGGCGGAGAACGAGAACGCGGAGATCACCATCCTCGAGGCTTATCTTCCCCGCCAGTTGACCGATGCGGAGCTCGCCGCGCTGGTGCAAGAATCCGTCGCCGCCTCGGGCGCGCGCGGGCCCAAGGACATGGGCGCGGTGATGAAGGCGCTGATGCCGAAGATCGGCGGTCGCGCGGAGGGCAAGCGCGTGAGCGACGCGGTGAAGAGCGCCTTGTCGAAGTCCGGCGCGTAGCCGCTCCCGCACGAAGTGCGGGTTTGCGGCTATGTTTGAGAGTGATCGTCGCCCGGTTCGGGCTATAGAGTGCGATTCCACACGGTCAAATGACCCTGGCGGCGAGACATTTGGCGAGCATCTCGGACGAGAAATTGCAGGAGCTGCGCGACCGGGTGGATCTTGTCGCGGTGGTGCAGCGCCGCGTACCGCTCAAGAAGAGCGGCCATGACTGGAAGGGGCTCTGCCCGTTCCACGGGGAGAAGACCTCCAGCTTCTACGTCGTCCCTGACAAGAAGATGTTCCACTGCTTCGGCTGCGGCGTCTCGGGCGACGCGATCAAGTTCGTCATGCAGACGGAAGGGCGCAGCTTCCGCGAGGCGGTGGAGCAGCTCGCGAACGAGGCGGGCGTCGATCTCACCCCGCCGGACGCGGAGGAAGCGCGGCGGTCTGCGCGCAGGGCCGCGTTGGGAGAGGTGAACGAGAAGGCCTGCACGTTCTACGAGCGCATCCTCTGGGAGCACCCGAAGGGCGAGATCGCCCGCGAGCACTTGCGCCAGCGGGGCATCACGGAGGACACCGCGAAAGCGTGGCGGCTCGGATATGCGCCGAACCTCTGGGACTCGCTGATCAAGTCTCACGCGCTCAAAGGGGTGGATCCCCGGCTCGTCGAGGAGGCCGGCCTGGGTGTTCCGCGCAAGAAGGGCGAGGGGCTCTACGATCGCTTTCGCGGGCGGCTCACCATTCCCATCCGCGAGAGCGGTCGGATCGTCGGATTCGGCGGGCGCCTCCTCGAGGGGCAGAGCGAGGCGAAGTACCTCAATTCGCCGGACACCGCGCTCTACCAGAAGGGCCACACGTTGTTCGCGCTGGATCGCGCGCGCGAGGCCATTCGCCGCGATGGAGTGGCGCTGTTCGTCGAAGGATACTTCGACGCCGTCGGCCTGCACCAGGCGGGGGTATCGACGGCGATCGCCACTTGCGGCACCGCGCTGACGGACAAGCACCTCGAACTGGTGACGAAAGCCGGCGCGAGGGAGTTGGTGTTCGTGTTCGACGGCGACGCGGCAGGAATGCGCGCGGCGCAGCGGGCCTCGGAGATCGCCGCCGCGCAGGGAGCGCCTGCCCGGGTACTCGTCCCTCCCGGAGGCGAGGATCCCGACGAAACCGTCCTGCGGGTGGGCGTGCGGGGATTTCGCGAGATGCTCGCTTCGGCGCAGCCCTCGCTCGAGTTCCTCCTCGATCGCGCCCTGGGGCAGCTGCCGGCAGGCGCCCCGATCGAGGCGCGGGTGCGCGCGGTCGACGCCGTCAAGGGCATCGTGCAGGCGGCACCCAGCCCGCTTGCCCGCGATTTGTACGTGGAAAAGGTGGCGGAGAAAGTGGGCGCGCCGGTGGATGCCATCGCACGCGCCCTCGCCGGGAAGGCCGTTATCGTCAGCGCGCCGAAGACGGCCGCGCCGAAGCAGGCCGAGCCGGGAAAGCCCCTGCCGCACTCGGTGCTGAAGGCGGAATTGGTGATTCTCGCCGCCGTCGTGCGCAATCCGGGGCTGGCGCCGGACCTCGCGCACTCGGGCGCCGTAGGGGAATTCGTTCATCCGGCGCTGCGAGACGCCGCCGACGCCGTGTGCTCCGGCGCCGATCCCCGGATCGCCCTCCGTGCAGTCGAACCGGATTCGCTCCGGCAGCGCTTGCTCGATGCGGTCGGCGAAATGGAGCAGGCAGGCGACCATACTGACGCAAAGCGTCTATCCAACCTTGTAAGAAAACACGCGCAAACCGTGGCGTTGGAACGGAAGCAGCGCGCTTCGCCACGGGTTCCAAGAGGTTGAAACGATCTGAAAAAAAAGGGCGGTAAGAGGTACCGTCCATTACTCTCCATCGACCCCGACCGGCGAAGACCACTGGAGTTTAACGAGATGGCCGACAAGAAGTCCGCAGCCGCCCGCAAGAAGAACGCCCACAAGGCCGAGGCCAGGAAGGGCAAGCGCGCGAGGAAGGCTGCGCCAGAGCCGAAAAGCCACGCGAGGCCTGCGGGCAATGCGGAGGCGCCGGCCGCGAAAGTAAAGCGGGGCGAGAAGCAGAACGCGCCGAAGCAGGCGAAGAAGGCGGTCAAGGCAGGCGAGGAAGAGGGGGAGGCGGACGAGCTCGGGGAAGGCGTCGAGCCCGAGGCGGACCTCGCGCTGCCCGACGTCGGCGACGACGAGGAGCTCGCGGCGGACGCGGAGATCGACGAGGACGGCGACGAGGATCTCGCTCCCCCGAAGAAGGGCAGCAAGGCCACGGAGCGCAAGGAGGTGAAGGACCTGCTTGCACTCGGCCGCGACAAGGGGTTCCTCACCTACGACGAAGTCAACGACGCGCTGCCCTCCGACATCGTCTCCTCCGACCAGATCGACGACGTGATGTCGATGTTCGGGGACAACGACATCGCCATCGTCGACGAGGCCAACAAGGTCAAGCTTCCAGAGACCAAGCCGCCGGAGCCCGAGCCGGTGGCGGCGAAGGAAGAGGACCAGGCGACCCCCCAGGAAAAAGCCGAGCAGGAGGAGGAGGACGCCTACTCCAAGTCCAACGATCCGGTGCGCATGTACCTGCGCAAGATGGGCTCGGTCTCGCTGCTCACCCGCGAGGGCGAGGTGGAGATCGCCAAGCGGATCGAGGACGGCGAGAAGGAAGTGCTCGACGCCGTGCTCCACTCCAGCATCGCCATCAAGGAGATCATCCAGATCGGCGAGCGGCTGCGGAAGGGCAAGATGCGCGTGCGCGAGGTCATCCGCGATGCGCCGGACGAGGACGACGAGACGTTCGACGAGCAGGGACGCACCGACCAGGTGGTGAAGCTGATCGACAAGATCCGCCGGCTCGACCGCGAGAACGAGCACTTCACCGAGCTGATGACCTCGAAGACGCACAAGATCTCCGAGGGCAAGCGAAAGGAATACCGCGACGCCATCGCCCGCAACGAGGCGGCCATGGCGGAGACGCTCTCCGAGGTGAAGCTCAACAAGCGCCAGATCGAGCGCATCATCGAGAACCTCAAGAAGCTGATCGAGCGCGTCGACCAGGTCGAGCGGGAGATGCGCCACATCGAGCAGCGCCTCGGGGTGGGGCTCAAGGACCTCAAAGCGCTGCTCCGCGATGCCGAGGACGAGGGAAAGACGGGTCTCGGGGCGCGCAAGAAGCTGAAGGTGCTGGGGCTGTCGGAAGAAGAGGTGGGCGAGGTTGCCCGCGCCATCGCCGCGGCGCCCCGGAAGGTCAAGCGCGTCGAGGAGGAGGCGCTGCTTCCGCTCGACGAGCTCAAGCGCAGCTACGCGGCGATCATCGCCGGAGAGCGCAAGGCGGAGAAGGCCAAGGCGGAGTTGGTCGAGGCGAACCTGCGCCTGGTGGTCTCGATCGCGAAGAAGTACACGAACCGCGGGCTTCAGTTCCTGGACCTGATCCAGGAGGGCAACATCGGCCTGATGAAGGCGGTCGACAAGTTCGAGTACAAGCGGGGATACAAGTTCTCCACCTACGCCACCTGGTGGATCCGGCAGGCCATCACCCGGGCCATCGCCGATCAGGCGCGCACCATCCGCATCCCGGTGCACATGATCGAGACGATCAACAAGCTGATCCGCACCTCGCGCTACCTGGTGCAGGAGATCGGCCGCGAGCCCACTCCCGAGGAGATCGCGGAGAAGATGGAGCTGCCGCTCGACAAGGTGCGCAAGGTCCTCAAGATCGCGAAGGAGCCCATTTCGCTGGAGACCCCGATCGGCGAGGAAGAGGACAGCCACCTCGGCGACTTCATCGAGGACAAGGCGATCACCTCGCCCTCCGATGCCGTGATCAACATGAACCTGGCGGAGCAGACGCGCAAAGTGCTCGCCACGCTCACGCCGCGCGAGGAGAAGGTGCTGCGGATGCGGTTCGGCATCGGGGAGAAGTCGGACCACACGCTCGAGGAAGTGGGCCAGGACTTCGAGGTCACGCGCGAGCGCATCCGGCAGATCGAGGCCAAGGCGCTGCGCAAGCTGCGGCACCCGTCGCGGTCGAAGCGGCTGCGCAGCTTCGTGGAGAATTAGCGCCTCCCGCGCCGAAGGCGCGGGTATGGCGCTATTGCTTCTAGGCTGTACCCATCGGCGTCAGAATCCGACTCCCACCCCGCCGTGAATGGCCCAGTGCGGCGTCAAGCTCGTGCTGGTGAAGATGATGTTCGTGGCGACGCTGACGCTGAAGAAGTCCGTCCGCTGCTCGAATCCGAGGCCGAGACCAGTCCAGAGGCTGCTGTTCGCGCCTGCCGCCTCGGCGTTGATCTGGGCGGATCCCCGCTCGAGGCCGCGGTTGACCCGCGTGTTTCCGGCGAGGAAGAGCTCGGCGAGAAAGTATTGGCCGCCTTCGCCGAACAGACGGCGCAACGCGAATCCGAGCTGCAGGCCAGGAAAGCCGCCCCCGGCGCCGACCTCGAGCTCGTCGTGCGGATCGATGAGCCAGCTCACGCATCCGCCCGCGTAGCCGTAGGGCGCGAATTCGTTGCCCGCTTCCGCGCGCACGATGATCTTCGCAGGCTCTCCGCGGTCGCGGCGGCTTCCCCGAGACAGGTCGATCTCGTCTGCGAGCGCGAGCGAAGGCACCAGCACGATCACCAGGGCGAGCGTTCGCACCCGCGCAGTATCGCCTCCAATGTGGGCGTATGCCACCGCCCGGGGTAGTGTGTGTGCGGTCGCGGGCCCGTAGCTCAACGGATAGAGCAGCCGGCTCATAACCGGTCGCATGCAGGTTCGACTCCTGCCGGGCCCATTTCCCCGCGGGTGCAGCGCCTTGAGCGCGTATCCGTGCTGGTCCGGACGTTCTTCCGGAACGCGCGGCCGATCCCGAACGTTGACATCTCGCGGCGCAGGGGCGAAAAAGCAGGCCCGCTCGGAGGCAAACGTTGTCGCGAGAGAAGCTGAAGGCGCTCGAAGAACTGCAGCAGGTCGATCTCAAGATTCGCGATCTCTCCAATGAAGCCGAGAAGCATCCCACCCGCCTCAGACAGATCGAGGCGGAGCGCAACCAGGCCAGGGCCCATCTCGACGCCGTACGCGGCCGTCTCGCCGACAACGAGCGCGCGCGCCGGCAGAACGAGCAGCTCCTCCAGCTGGAGAAGGAGAAGGTGCGCAAGTGGGAGTCGCGCCTGAACGAGCTGAAGACGCCGCGCGAGTATGCAGCGCTGGCCCGCGAACTCGACATCGCGAAGAAGACCAACCAGACCGCCGACGAGGAGATCAAGAGGCTCGCCCTCGAGCACGGCGAGCTGAAGAAGCAGGTGGAAGCGGCGGAGCAGGCGCTGGCGGAGAAGGAAGCCGTAGTCGCGCGCGAGGGGGCGGAGATCAAGACCGAGCTCGAAGGGCTGCAGGGCCGGATGGTCTCCCTGGAGGCGGAGCGCAAGCGGCTGCTGGATCTGTGCGATCGATCCCTGGTGAACAAGTACGAGCGGATCCGCAAGCAGCGCGGGGGCCTCGCGGTGGTGGCGGTGGTCGGGGGAACGTGCAAGGGATGCCAGCGCAACATCCCCCCGCAGATGGCCAACAACTTGATCACCGGCAACGAGATCCTCACCTGCCCGAACTGTCATCGCTTCATCTACGCCGCCGAAGAGCCGCAAGCGGCGGCCAACGTCTAGGTGAGCGTCACGCCCGCGCAGCTCCTGCTCGCGATCGCCGAGCACGAGACGTTGGAGAAGACCTGCGCGGCGGTTCCGGGGCTCACGCGGGAGGCCGCGCGAGAGATGCTGCGCGCGGCGGCCCGCCAGCTCCAGCAGGAGAAGTTGCCGCCGCCGGAACGGAAGGCGCCCGTGGCAGGACGTACCGTTCGCGTCTATTCGGACGGGGCGGCGCGCGGAAATCCCGGTCCGGCCGGCGCGGGCGCGGTGCTCACCGATGCTGCGGGCAACGTGATCGCGCGGCTCGGACGATATCTCGGGAAGCAGACCAACAACGTCGCCGAATACGAGGGGCTGCTCCTCGGCTTGAAGCACGCGCGGGAGCTGGGATACCGGGAGGTCGAAGTCCGCGCCGATTCGCAGCTCTTGATCCGCCAGCTCAAGGGCGAGTACGCCGTCCGGCACGCCGGCCTCAAGCCGCTGCATGCCGAGGCGCTCCGGTTGCTCCGCGGCTTCGATCGCTACCATTTGCAGCACGTCCCGCGCGAGGAGAACGCGCTCGCGGACGAGATGTCCAATCGCGCCATCGACGAAGAGATGGCGTGATGGACTACCTTGCCGGCGCGTGTTTTTGCGCTCAAGAGTAGCCGCCAACCGGCCCTCGGCCGGCGCGGCTAGCCGAGGGTCCCGGCGTGCGTTAGAATTCAACCCGGTCAGAGCCGCCCGGGCGTACGCCGGCGCCTTCAAAACGCGCCGGAGGAAAGTCCGGGCTCCAAAGGGCAGGGTGCTGGCTAACGGCCAGCCGAGGCGACTCGCGGGACAGCGCCACAGAAAACAAACCGCCGGCGAAAGCCGGCAAGGGTGAAACGGTGCGGTAAGAGCGCACCGCGCCCGTGGCGACACGGGCGGCACGGCAAGCCCCACCCGGAGCAAGAGCACATAGGGGAGCAATGCGGTGGCCCGCCGCGCTCCCGGGTCGCTCGCTGGAGGCCGGCGGCAACGCCGGTCCTAGAGGAATGTGCGCCGCCGCCGGGAAGGCAACGACCCGGCGTGACAGAACCCGGCTTACAGGGCGGCTCTGGCCACTTCTCATGCGTCCGCGGCATCCCCTGATCGGCGCGCCGATGCGTATCCCGTAACGCGATCACAGTAACGAGCGTATCGCTCACGAGACGACTGTTGAGCACCCACCTCACGCGAGGAGTCAATCATGTCCCGAATGAAGCTCTCGAGCATCAAGAGTCTGGCCGCCGCCGCCTTGCTGTTCGCCTTCGTTGCACCGGTGGCACGCGCCGCCGCTCCGACCACCAGCGACGAGGCCCGCTCGTATGACCAACTCGCACGCATGAAGGCCATGGAAGTGATGCACATGATCGACAAGGACAAGAAGGGCTATGTGACGCGCGAAGAGTTCTTGTCTTTCCAGGAGCAGTTCTTCGACCGGATGGACCAGAACCACGACGGCAAGGTCGACCCCAAGGAATGGATGGGAAAGGCCGGGACTGGCACCGCCAGCAAGTGAGCGGTCAGGAACGCGGCGGCGCCTCGAGCGAGTCGCGGCGCCGCGTCGTTCAGCCGGGAAGGCTCGTTGGAGGGCGCGGGCGCTTCAGCAGACTTTCGACGGTCTCCTCGAGCACGCGCCGGTCGACTGGCTTCGTCACGTAGGCGTCGAACCCCGCTTTCCTGGCGCGCTCCTCGTCGCCACGCATGGCGAGCGCGGTGACTGCGACGAGAGGGGTGGTCGCCAGGGTCTCGTCTGCCTTCAGCTCCCGGGCAGCCTGGAAGCCATCCTTCCCGGGCATCGAGAGGTCGAGGAAGATCAGCGAGGGGTGTTCCCGCCTGGCGATCTCGATCCCGGCCTCGGCGTTGTCTGCCTGCAGTACCCGATACCCTTTGCGCTCTAGCAGTGAGCGGATGAGCTCGCGGTTCAGATCGTGATCGTCGACGACCAGCATCGTCGGCCCATTGCCGGGGCCGGCCACTGGAGCAGCGCCGATGGCGCGCTGCACCGCGAGCAGCACCGAATCGCGCGTGAAGTCGCCCTTCTGGGCGAGGGAGGAGACCCGGTTCTCCAGGCGGCGGCGGTCCGCCGCGGAGAGATTGGCGGCCGTGAGGGCGATCACGGGAAGCGCCTGCGTGCGCGGATCGGTCCTGAGGGACTCGACCACCTCGAATCCGGAGATGTCGGGCAGCAGGAGATCCACGATGACCAGCGCGGGCTGCTCCCGGCGTGCGAGCTCGATGCCCTCGCGCCCGAGCGGCGAGCTGATGAGGCGGAATCCGGCAGGCGCCAGGACCGATCGCAATACGGTGGCCACGACCGGATCGTCGTCGATCGCGAGCACGAGCAGCTTTGCGTCGCCGGCGTCCACCTGACCGAGTCGCCCGATGCTTTCGAGCAGGCGCCCGCGGTCCAGCGGCTTGGTCAGATACTCCGCCGCCCCGAGCAGCAGTCCCCGCTTCTCTTCGGCGAGCACGGACTCGATGACCACCGGGATTTGTCGTGTTCCCGGATCGGCCTTCAGCGCCTGGAGCACCAGCAAGCCGTCTTCTCCGTCGAGATCGAGATCGAGGAGGATCGCCGCAGGCTGTAGCCGCTTCGCCAGCTCCAGCGCGTTTGCGGGATCGCTGGTCTCGGCGAGCTCGTAGCCGGCGTCGCGCAGGTAAGCGCGGATCAGCCGGACGGTGGAGATGTCGTCCTCGACGAGGAGCACGAGGGGGCGCTCACCCTCCTTCTCTGCTCTGGGTGCCGGCAGCCGCGCAGCAGCGGCCTCGTTGACGGCCGGCATGGAGCCGGCTGCCCAAGGCACCGCCGTAGCGACGGTGGGTATGTTGACGAAGAAAGTGGTCCCTTTCCCCGCGGTGCTGCTGACTTCGATGGTTCCACCGTGTTGCTCGGTGAGGCGCTTGGAGATGGCGAGGCCGAGGCCGGTGCCCTGGTGCTTCTTCGCCAGGGTGCTGTCGCCCTGGACGAACGGCTGGAACAGGCGGGGCATGAGCGCTTGATCGATGCCGGGCCCTTCGTCGCGCACCCAGAAGCGGACGGCGGAAGGTACTTCCTCGGCGCCCACCTCGACCGTCGAGCCATCGCCGCTGAATTTCACGGCGTTGGAGATCAGGTTGAGGAGGACCTGCCGGAGCTTGCCACGGTCGGCGAGGACCGCCGTCGAGCAGGCGAGCCGGGTGCGGATTTCGACGCTCTTGCGCTGGGCCTGCAGAGCGACGAGCGAGACGGCGTCCTGGATCACGCTCTCGGCCGCGACCGGCTCGAGTTGCAGCTCGAGCCGGCCGGATTCGATCTTCGCCAGATCGAGGATGTCGTTGATCAGCGCGAGCAGGTGCCTGCCGCTCGCCAGGACGTCCTCGACGAATTTGGTGTGCTCCGGCGAAAGTGTCTGCCGGCCTTCTTCGAGGAGCAGCTCGGAAAAGCCGATGATCGCGTTCAGTGGCGTGCGCAGCTCGTGCGACATGTTGGCGAGGAACTCCGACTTGAGCCGGTCAGCCTTCTGGATCTCGACGTTCTTCGCCTCCAGATCGACCCGCTGCGCCTCCAGCTCCTCGGTCTGGAGCTGCAGCTCCTCATTGCTTCTCGCCAGCCGTTCGGCGAACTCGCCCGTCTGCTGATGCAGGTCGTAACGGACGATGGTCATGGCGAGAGGCAGCGACAGGTCCGCGAGGAACTGGACGGAGCGCTGTTCGAGCAGGTCCTCCGCTCCCGAGACGATCAATCCAACCCGGCGCTCGCCGACCATCAGAGGCACGAGCGCGACCGAGCGCGTCCGCCCAGCCGCGAGGACGGTCACGAATCGCCGCTGCACGTCCTGCGGGACCGGATCGAGGACCACGGGCCGGCGTGAACCGAAGACCTCGTCGGAAGTGCTCCCGGGCGATAGCGCCGCTGCAGCCGGAGCCCCCGCGACACCTGTGTGCGCGATCGGCAGCAGCGACTCGCCGGAGACCCGGTAGCAGACGAGGAACGACGCGCCGCAGTAAGCGGAAACGTCACGCAAGACGGCCGTCAGCACGAGCGCGAGCGTCCCTTCTCCTGCGAGCGTGGTCAGCGCGCGACCGTAGGCGATGTCGCGCTGCTGGCGGACGGTCAACTCGGCGGTCCGTTCGGCAAGGGCTTGATTCTGCGCCTCCAGCGAGATCTTCGCGACGCTCAGGGCCTCCGTGCGCGCCCTCACCTTCTCCTCGAGGTCCTCGCGCGCAGCGCGCAGCGCAGCGGCCATGCTGTTGAAGGACGAGGCGAGCTCTCCAAGCTCGTCGGCGGAGCCTGCATCGACATTGACGGAGAGGTTTCCGGCACGGACGGCGCGCGCCGCCGAGGTCAGCGCCTGTACGGGGCCGGTGATCCGCCGCGCGAAAAGGAGGCCAGCGAGCGTCGCGAGGACGAGCACGATGCCGTTCATGGAGACCGTTTCGCGGACGAGCCGGTGGACCGGCGCCAGTACCGTGCGCTCCGGGGCGAAGTAGAACAGCGTCCAGGGGACCGTCGTCAGCCGTCGAACGACGCCGAGGGTCACCAGCCCGTTCTCGGGAGAGGTAGTCTTGAATTCGTTCGTCACCGCACCGCTCAGCACGTACGAGAACTCCTCCGGCATCGGCACCGTCGCCTCGAGCAGCTGCCGGGTGTTTTCGCCGAAGCGGCGCTCGGCCGCGAACATCGCGATGGTGGCGGCGTCCAGTGGCCCCGCGGGATGGAACACCTCCTCTCGCTGGGAGCTGTGCGCGATGCGCACCCCGAACTGATCGTAGATCACCGAATAGCTGCCCGGACCCGCGCTCCCGTTTCCCTTTGCGACGAGGTCCCAGAATTCCTGGCCGCGCGCCACGACCAGTGAAACGCAGAGCACCTGGCCCGCCGCGTCCTTCACGGGAGCGGCATACGCGATCGTCGGAATGGCGCCGGCCTCCGTCGCGGAGATGAACACCTCGGAGGTGGTGGGTTGCCCTGCGACCGCGCTTTGAAAGTATCGGCGGAAGGCGTAGTTGCGGCCGCGAACTCCGGGAATCGTCGCCGCCGTGACGGTGCCGTCGCGATCGAAGAGCGCGACCAGATGCGTCCGCGGGTCGGCGGCGCCGTACGCGGCGAACATCTCCTCGATGCGCGGCTCGGCTTCGCGCCGCGCCAGGGGCGGAAGCGTGCAGAAGTCCTTGATTCCGGACATCGAGGCGAGCCGATCCGTCGCGCGGCGGAACCCCAGGTGAAAGGCGTCGAGGTCGCCCGCCAGGTCGTCGGCTCGCGCGGCGAGCAGCTCGAGCGCGGACTGCCGCATCAGCGTGCTCCCCGTGCGGAACGCGACAACGGTGGTGACGACCAGCGGCACGGCCGAGGCGGCGGCTCCGAGTGCCAGCAGCTTCCAGCGGAACGGCCAATCGCGAAACCGCAGCTTCACGATTCCCTCCGTACGAGGATCCCGGCGCCGGCCTTCGCCCCCGGGTACGGCTGGAAATGTCGCTCGCTTTCCCCCGGCAGCAGCTCCGAGTGGCCGATCATCAGCACGGCGCCAGGTTCCAGGACTCCGGCGAGCCGCGCCAGCGCCTTGGCGCGAAGAGCCGCATCGAAATAGAGCAGGACGTTGCGGCACAGCACGATGTCGAAGGCTGCGACGATCGCCTCCTGCGGCGCCAGGGACGGTCCGACGAGATCGTGCTGCGCGAATTGAATGCGATTGCGAAGACTGTCGACGATGCGGATGCCGGAGCCATCCGATCGGAAGTAACGCGGGTAGAGCTCGTGGGGAATGCCGACGGCCGCGGCAGCCGGATAGACGCCCGCTCGCGCCACCTCGAGCGAGCGGCGGTCGAGATCGGAAGCGATCATCTCGAAGCCGCTTCCGGTCCCCCGCATCGACGCTTCCGCGAGCAGCATGGCGAGGGTGTAGGCCTCCTCGCCCGTCGCCGCGCCGATCACCCACGCCCGGATGGGCGCGTTGCGCGCCGCGAGGATGGGGAGCACGCGTCGATCGAGCTCGCGGAACGTCCATGCGTCGCGAAAGAACTCCGTCACCGGCACGACCAGCGTCTCGATCAGCCGGTCGACCTCCTCGCGATCGGTCACCAGGAAAGAGCGGTAGGCCGCCAGATCCGTGCAGCCGGTCGCGCGCACCCTCGATTGCGCGCGGCGCCGCAGCGTATCGCGGCGATAATCCCGGAAATCGATTCCGCGCCGTTGGGAGACGAAAGTGAGGATCTCCAGCAGGAGCGGGTACGGCATCCAGCGACGCTACACTGCTCCCGCGGCTGCTGCTAAATCCTGCCGGGCGGAATCAGCCACTCCGACCATCTCACGCTCGCCGACCTTCCACCGACATGCACGCACAGCGGCGCCGTGCCCTGGCGAGCGCCGATTAACTTGATTCCCACCCCCTCATTGAGGATCGATGAAGCGATGGCGAATCCGGCCACGGTCACGAAGTTTCCAGGGCGCACCATCCTGGTGGTCGACGATGAAGAGCAGGTCCGGACTGCGCTGACCAGACTGCTCGAGCGCGAGGGCTATACGGTGACCTCGGCCGAAGGCCCGACGGAGGGGCTGGAGATCCTGCGCCAGCAACCGATCAAGCTGGTCATCAGCGATCACAACATGCCCGACATGAGCGGCATCGAGTTCTTCCGCCTCATCCGCGAACGGCATCCGCATGTCTGCAGGATCATGCTCACGGGAGATCCGGAGCGGGAGACCATCATCCGCGCCGTCAACGAGGGCGAGGTCTACCGGTTCCTTCCCAAACCCTGGAACAACACCACCATCCGGGTCACGGTCTACTTCGCCTTCGAGGCCATCCAACTCGAGGAGGAGAACCGGCGGCTGGTGAAAGCGTTGCGGAGGCAGCTCCAGTTCGTGCGCACGCTCGAACGCGATTTCCCCTACCTGGCAGCCCTGGCCCGGCAGGAAGAAGCAGAGCTCCTGCTCGCCCAGGCCGATCGCGCGGGAGAGGAATGAGCGCGAAGGACGGCGCCTCGATCCTGGTCGTCGATGACGAGGATCACAACCGGGCGCTGCTGCGCGCCATGCTCGGCGGCCAGCACCGGGTGCTGGAAGCGGCGAACGGACCCGCGGCGCTGGAAGTGCTCGTGGCAGAGCAAGTGGATCTGGTTCTCCTCGACGTGATGATGCCGGGAATGAGCGGCTACGACGTCTGCCAGAAAATCAAGCAGCGGACGGGCGAGGCGTTCCTGCCGGTGCTGCTGGTGACGGCGCTGTCGGAGCAGGAGCAGAAGAACCTGGGGCTCCAGGCAGGCGCCGACGACTTCCTCACCAAACCCGTCGATCGACGCGAGCTGCTGCTGCGCGTTCGGGCCTTCCTGCGGCTCCGCTCGCAGGACGCGCTCATCCGGCTGCAATTGAAGCAGCTGGCGCAGCTTCAGAACACCAAGGACGAAATGCTCTCGCTCATGGTCCATGACCTGCGCAGCCCGCTCGCTGGAATCGTCAGCCACCTCAGTCTCATCATCGAAGACGCTCCCGAGGGCCACCTCCGCGAGGACGCGCAGGCGGCCCTGCGGAGCGCCGACGGGATGCGGGACTCGCTCGAAGAGGCCCTGCAGATCCGGCTGCTCGAGGAGGGCCAGCTGCCGATCGCGCGCGCCCCCGTCGACCTGAAGGCGCTCGTGCGCGATGCGGCAGCGACGCTCGAACCGACCGCCAGGCGCAAGCGCATCCAGCTCTCCACCGCGATGGACGGAGAGCCCATCGCATCGGTGGACGGAAAGCTGGTGCGCCGGGCGATCGAGAACCTGCTCGGCAACGCGCTCAAGTACACCCCGGCGGGGAAGGACGTGTCCGTGGCCGTGCGCCATCGCGACGGAACGGTGGAGATCGAAGTGAGCGATCGCGGCCCCGGCATCCCGGCGGAGCTCAAAGCCACCATGTTCGAGAAGTATGGCTCGGTCGAAGCGAAGAAGGGCGGCCCCCGCAAGGGCTTCGGCCTCGGTCTTTACATGGTGAAGCTGGTGGCGGACGGCCATGGCGGCGTCGCGCACGTGCTCGACCGTGACGGCGGGGGCGCCGTTTTCTCCATGCGCCTGCGGTCGGCCGCATGAAGGATGCCGTCCTGCCTTCCAGGACCGTGCTCGTCGTCGACGACGAGGAGTACGTGCGCACGGGGTTGACCCGCGTCCTCAGGGACGCCGGCTACACGGTCTTCGCCGCCGAGAGCGGCGAAGAAGCGCTGGAGATGTTGCGTGATCACCCGGTCGAGCTCCTCATCAGCGACAACAACATGCCGGGCATCTCCGGAATGGAGCTGTTCAGCGAGGTGAGGCGCCATTGGCCGCACATGCTGCGGATCATGCTCACCGGCGACACGGATCCCGAGCTCGCCGTGCGCTCGATCAACGAGGCCGAGGTGTACCGCTTCCTCCGCAAGCCCTGGAACAACGCCGACCTGCGCACCGTCGTGCACCTCGCATTCGACGTGATCGTGCTCGAGGAGGAAAAGCGAAAGCTCCTCGAGATCGTGCGCAGGCACCGTGCCCGGCGCAGCCTCGGGGAGGCGACGCCGGATGCCGAGGCGGAGCTGCTGCTGCTCGCCGAAGCGGACCTGCTCGATACCTGAGATGAAGAGGCTGGACAAATTCATCGAGCTGCTGTTCCTGCGCCGGTCCGCCGGGCTCGTGCTGAAGACCGGTTCGGCCGCCTACCTCGAGGGGCCTCGAGGTACCACCCAGGCGGTCATGCAGCGGACGTTGTCGAGCGCGCACATCGTCTCCGCGGTCGCCGAGCTCATGCCGCCATATCAGGCGCAGGGTTTCTCCGGCGCGCACGTCGAGGAATTCGAGTACACGGCGCCCGGCGGGAGGGTGCACGTCCGCTTCATGCCGGACGGCAGCGAGGTTCTCGCAGAGTTGCGGCCGGCCACGAATCACGCGACGCCCGCATCCATCGAGCTCGTGGACACCACCGACAGAGCGGCCGAGGCATACGGCGGCGGCGTGCCCTCGAACGGAGACCCCGACATACAGGCGGGGTCGCGGCGCCCTGTCGCGCAACCGCGCGTCCCGCGGGAGCAGCCGAGCGCCGCGAGGCCGCCCGTGGACGCCGCGAGGCAGCCCGTGGAGAAAGCGCCCACGGACCCCGCCTCCGCGATGCAAGAGCTCCTCGGGCTCTGCGCAGAGCGCGGGGCGTCCGACCTGCACTTGACGAGCGGTGCGCTGCCCGCGCTTCGCATCGACGGCGACATCTGCGCATTGCAAGGCTGGGGCGAAGCTTCCGCCGAGCAGCTGGCCGAGATGCTCTGGAGCATCGCTCCTCCGCGCAACCGCGAACAGTGGCTCGCCAGCAAGGACACCGACTTCGCGCACGAGATCGGCGACTCCCGCTATCGCGTGAACCTTTTTTGCGATCGATCGGGAATCGCCGCCGTCCTGCGTCGCATCCCCGGCAAGGTGTTCAGCGCCGAGGAGATGGCCATCCCCAAAGAGCTGCTCGATCTCTGCTTCCTTCCCAAGGGATTGATCCTGGTCACGGGACCGACCGGTTCGGGAAAATCGACGACGCTCGCGGCGATGGTCGATTTCGTGAACCGCAACCGCGACGACAACATCATCACCATCGAGGATCCCATCGAGTTCGTGCACCAGCCGAAACGCTGCACGATCCACCAGCGCGAAGTCGGCATGCATACCGACAGCTTCAAAGCGGCACTGCGCGCCGCGCTCCGCGAGGATCCGGACGTGGTCCTGATCGGCGAGATGCGCGACCTGGAGACCGTCTCCATCGCGCTGGAAACCGCCGAGACCGGGCACCTCGTCTTTGGAACGCTGCACACGAACACCGCGCCGTCCACCGTCGATCGGATCATCGATCAGTTCCCTGCGGACCGGCAATCGCAGATCCGCATGATGCTGTCCGAGTCGCTCAAGGCGGTCGTCACCCAGACGCTCTGCAAGAGAGTGGGCGGGGGGCGGGTGGCGGCGCGCGAGGTGCTGCTCGCGAACAGCGCGGTGTCGAACCTGATCCGCGAAGGCAAGACCTACCAGCTGGCCTCCATCATGCAGACCGGGCGTGGCCAGGGCATGCAGACGCTCAACGACGCGCTGCTCGATCTCGTTCGCCGCAAGCTGATCCTCCCCCAGGAAGCGCTGGCGAAGTCCATGGCGAAGGCCGAGTTGCGCAAGTCCCTGGAGGCCGACGGGCAGCCACTCGCCGAAGCGGAAGCGTGATCACCGGCGACGCTAGCCGCTGCCGCACGAAGTGCGGCTTTGCGGCCATGTCTTTGGACTGGACCGGGTTGTGAGATGCGCTCTCGATCAGCTACCTTCGCGCCGCGCCATTTTTCGCAGCTTCTCCACCAGCGTCGTGCGCTTGATCCCGAGCGACTGAGCCGCCTGGTTCCGGTTTCCACCGCTGCGCTCGAGGGCCTCGCGGATCAGCCGATCCTCCAGATCTCCGAGGACCGCATGCAGGTCTACGCCCTGCCCGGGTAGCGCGGCCGCAGGCGCGCCGGATGACGCCGGCGCGCCACGCACCGCGGGTGGCAGATCGGCGAGGTCCAGATCGCCCTGTGGTTTCAAGACCAGAAGACGCTGGATGAGGTTTTCCATCTCGCGCACGTTGCCAGGCCAGGCATAGCGCTCGAGCGCGGCGATCGCCGCCGGAGTGAGGTTGCGTTTGGCAGGTTTCAGGAAGTGTGCCGCCAGCACTGCCACGTCCTCGGGACGCTCCCGCAGAGGAGGGATGTGCAGCGGGACGACGTTCAGGCGGTAGTACAAGTCGGCCCGGAACGTCCTGGCAGCGACCTGCTGTTCGAGCTTGCGGTTGGTGGCTGCCACCACGCGCGCGTCGACTTTTTCGGCCTTGGTCGACCCGAGCGGCTGCACCTCGCCTTCCTGGATGGCGCGCAGCAGCTTGGGCTGGAGCGGCAGCGGCATCTCGCCGATCTCGTCGAGGAACAGCGTTCCCCGATGCGCCTGCTGGAATCGCCCCTCCCGGCTCTTGTCGGCGCCCGTGAATGCGCCTTTCAAGTGGCCGAAGAGCTCGCTCTCGACCAGCGTCTCCGGCAGCGCGGCGCAGTTCACGGGAATGAACGGCGCGCGCGAACGGCGCGACAGCCGGTGCACCGCTTTTGCGACCAGCTCCTTGCCGGTGCCAGTTTCGCCCTCGATGAGAATCGTCACATCCGTCGGAGCGGCCAGGAACAACGCGTCCAGCACGCCGCGGATGGCTGCGGACCGCCCGATGATCCCTGCGTTGGTCGCCGCATCGAGGCCGTCCTCCAATTCCGCACGATCATCGACCGCCTGCCGCAACTCGTTCGCGAGCGTCTCCAGGGATACGGGCTTCTCCAGGACGGTGACCGCCCCCAACCGGATGGCCTCGACCGAGCCCGATATGGAACCGGATCCGGTCATCATCAGCACGGGGCAGCTGGGCAGCCTCTCTCGCGCCAGCCTGACGATGGCGCGTCCATCGCCGTCCGGAAGCTGGAGATCGGTCACGATTGCCTGGAAGGGCAATGCATCGCGGACGGATTGGTCGATTGCGGCAGCGGCTTCCGCCACCATGTAGGTCCGCGTAGGCGAGTATCCATGCCGCTCCAGATGGCGCGCGACCGCATCTACGAGCTCCGTGTCGTCATCGAGGATCAGAAGCCGTCGCGCCGGGCGCATCCTGCTTCGGCTGTACCGCGGCCGTCGCCTCATTGCAAAAACGCGCGTCAAAGGATTGACGGCGGGAGCGTCAACGGCGGAGCTCTTGACGGTCCGGCGGCGCGCAAGTGGCCGGGAAATGGGCCCGCCGCGCTGGCCGGCCCCTTGCTCTAGCCGTAGGGCATGAAGACTCAATTCGCCGCCGCCGCCCTCGCCCTGCTCTGCTCGTTCGCTGCCGCTGCCGGCGGCCTCCAGAGGAGCTTCCAGGTCGGTGCCGTCGTCGTCGCGTCCGCCAACGTCTCGTCGACGCTGACCAGGGGCGGCTCCGGTGCGGGAATCAGCGTGCGCACCGCGGGCTATCGCGCGCCGGCCGCGGCGCTGCTCGTGAACGATACGGTCAGGGTGATTTCGGACCCCGCGAGCGCCACGCTGGCAGCGCCGGCAAGCGGCGACAGCATGGTGACGGTCCTGTACTGACGATGTTTTCTCGTATCGAACGGCTTCCTCGACGCGGGTCCCGATTTCGCGTCACTCAGTAGACAGACGTACCGCGAGCGTGTGGCGGCAGGAATCGCTCGGCGCCTAGTGGGTCCCATGCAATTCTCCGTGCGCTATGCGGAGTCCCTCCGTGCGCCGCCCGAACTGCTCGCGCGCGCGCACGAGGTGCTGCTCGACATCGCCGAGTCGCTGGCGGACGTCCCCGCCACAAGCGGCTTGTGGAGCGCGATGCGGGCCGGCAATGCCGAGTTGAATCTCGGCGGCTGGCATTTCGAGTACCACGTCGATCACGCTCGGCACCGGATCGTCGTGGTCGGTGGCAAAAAGCTTGCAGGAGCGCGCACGGGCTGATGCGCATGACCATCCGACTCGCTGCCCTCGCATCGCTGGTCTCTTTCGCCGCCGCGGCCGGCAGTCATCGAGCAACGTTCCAGGTCGGCGCGATCGTCATCGCCTCCGCCACGGTCTCATCGGCGTTCAAGGCGGGCGGTTCGGGCGACGGGATCGAGGTGCGCCTGGGCGGTCATCGGGCGCTTTCTGCGGCGGTCCTCGTCGGCGGCGAGCTGAAGGTCGTCCCCGCCGCGACACGCATCAGCGTCGCCGCCGCGGCCGGCTCCGGCACCGTGGTGACCGTCCTGTACTGATCCAGGCCGTTGGCGCTGCCGCATGCCCGATCCGGGTAGGTGCGCCGGACGCTTGAAACTCACATGCTCCTCGGGCGTACGAAGGAGACCGCGCGAGGTGGGGAATGAAGATCGTATTCCCGGTCCGGTTCGCCGCTCATCAAGGAGCAGCCGTCCAGACGACGTCCGCAGAGATGACGGACTCCCGCATGCTCCTCATGTGTCCGCGGCACCGCGCGCCGACTGCCGCGCTGGTTGCCCTGCAGCTGTATCTGCCCGACTCGTTTCCACCCGCCGCCGCGATGGGACGCATCGGCGCGCCTGCCGGCAAGCGGCAGGGGGATGGCTTCTGGCTCGACCTGGTAGACGCGGTGCGCGGCGTTGCGCAGCGCATCGACGCATTGCTGGCGCTGTTCGCGCCGCGTGTGAACCGATCATCTCTGGACGGCAGCGGCACGTCGCCTCATCGGGCCGCCCCCCGGTACCCCACGTCGTTGCCCGTGACCATCGGAAGCGAAGGCAGGGTGATCGCCGCCTGCGCGCGGAACATCAGCACCAGCGGCTTGTACGTGCACACGGAACAGGAAGTTCCGGTGGGCTCGCTCGTCGCCGTACGGCTGGAGCTGCCAGACAGCGCTGCGCCGCTCGGCGTGCAGGCCAAGGTGATCCACCGGGTGACTGCGGGGCAGACGCATACGCCGTGGGTCGAGAAGGGCCTTGGCCTGCAGTTCGTCGAGGGCAACGACTCGTTCCGCAACCGGCTCGATCGGCAGCTGAAGCTGCTCCAGAACGCCACGAATTCCACTCCGCCCCGCGGCTGATCGTTCGCGCACGGGGTAGAACTACGGGGATGACTCCCCGCACGCACCAATTCGCCGCCGTCGCCTTCGAGGAGAACCTCTCGCTGCGCGAGCTCGCCGCAGCCTATCCGGATGCCCGGCTTGGGCTGCGCGAGATGCGCGTTCCCGTCGGCGACGACGAGGAGATCTTCATCTACCCGTTCGGCGCCGTCGTCTTCCACGACGTGCCTCCCGACCGGCGCGAGGCGGAGCTCGCCCGCCTGGGCCGCGCGCGGCCCGGTCTGACCAGGCAGGTGGTGCGGGAAAGCTTCACGGTCCGCGAGGAGCCGGGAAGGCGGGTGGACATCGTCGACGGGAATCTCGTCGTCGACCAGTTCGGCGACGGGCGCGCTGCCGTGGTGGCGCTGATCGTCGCACAGAGCGCCGCGCTCGAGTATTACGAGCGGATCGTCGAGCGGCTGTTCGCGCGGACCATCGGTCTCGTCGAACCGCTGGAGAGGTACGGCTCGGTATCCACGCGCGTTCGCGGGCTGCACCGGTTCATCGGCGAGGCCATCGCCACCCGCAACGAGGTCTTCACCGTGCTTGCCCTGCTCGACAAGCCCGACGCGACCTGGGACGACCCGCAGATGGACCGGATCTACGACGAGCTGCGCGCCGAATTCGATCTGGTCGATCGCTACACCACGATGGAGCAGAAGCTGCAAGGCGTGCGCGAGGCCCTGGAGCTCGTGCTCGACGTGGCGCGCGACCGGCGCATGTGGCTTCTGGAGCTGACCATCGTGCTGCTGATCCTGTTCGAGATCCTGCTCGAGCTGTTCCGTCGGTTGCACTAGCCGCTGCCGCACGAAGTGCGGCTTTTGCGGCTATGTTTTGGGCTGTATCGGAACGATCCAGACGCGCCCGTCCTGCCGCACCAGGACCGCTCCGCAGCGTTGGCAGCGGAAGAACCGCGCGCCCTGATTCGTCCCCAGGAAGTCCATGCTCGGGTGGGAGCAGGCGCCACCCGGGCCGGCGTCGACACGGACCCGCCGGCCGTCCAACGGCGGCGGCAAGGAGATCATCGCGACTCCCGCGCCGCTGGAGCCACGGGCCGCGCGAGAGCGGAGCCGATGCCGCCGTCGCCGAGCGTCCGTTGCAGCGCGAGGCGGTGCTCCACCTCGTTGAACACGGCCCGCTCTTCGTCGCTGACGCATTCCAGGGCGCAGATCGCGGCTGGGGGCGCGCCGTCGATGGCGACCGGCACATAAGTGAGGAAGGCGCGAAGAGTCTCGATCTGCTTGCCCTCGGTCGGGTCCTCGGCATGAACGTTGACGAGCGCAGTGAGTGTGTCCTGCGCCGTATGCGCGACCGCCGAGCGCACGTGGATGAAGACATGCCGCTGCGCCGGCCGGATGAAGGTCAGCCCGTGCAGCCCGACCAGCCTCACGGCGGCACCTTGCAGATGTGAGCGCGCGGAGAGCTGCGCGCAGGTCTCGATCCAGCGCATCAAGGTTCCGCCGTAGAGCGTCCCGTGGAAGTTCAGGTTTCCGGAGCGGATGGGCTCGATCTTGTGAACGTAGGAGAGATGCGCGTGCCGCCGTCCTTCTGCCGCACGGTCGAACGGCAGCTGGAACGATCGCGGAAGCAGCTTGAGCAGCTCGCGGATGAAGAGCGGATTCTCCGCCCGCGAAGCGGTGGCGACGTCCAGCTCCGGCAGTTGACCGGAGAGCATCTTCTTGCGGAATTCGGTGCGGATGCGCCCTTCGCGAAAGCGCGCCACCTCCGCCGGCGTCTCCGGCTGGAACTGTGGGATCGGCAGCGCCTTGCCCTCCTCGTCGAGGGCCACGAACGTCATGTATCCGGCCACCGAGGTCGGTGGCGTCACCTCATCGGTCGGTCCGTGCCGCATGGCGACCGAGACACCGATGCTGCGTGGCGAGGTGAAGGCGACGGACGCGGTCATCGCGATGCGCTCGCCCACCCGGATCGGCTTCTGCAACTCCATCCCGTCCACGGACGCAGTGACGACGGGCCGGCGACAATGCCGCGTCGCCGCCAGCACGCCGACCACATCCATCCACTCCAGGATCTTTCCGGCGCGGATGTACCCGTGCTCGTCCGCGATCTCCGGCGTGACCCACTCGTCCAGGTGCACCTCGGAGCCGGGACGTACCTGCTGTTCGGTTTCGCTCATCGTTCCTCCGCGTGATGTTTTCGGCCGGGGATGCAGCTTGCAAGTGCGGAACCAGCCCGCGTCCGTCGGACCGCGAAACATGGTTGCTGCGGGCGGCGACGATAACGACGCCGCAAGCCGTGTGCGCCAACATTTTCGTGTGCACACAGTGAACGCGAAGTTCCGCCGTCAATGCGCCAGCAGCAAGCGATTGACGAGCCAGAGACCGCCGAGCCCCGCGACGCATGCCGAGGCAGCGGGCGCGAATCGCGGAGCGCGGCGCAGGTGCGACAGCAGCGGCAGGGCAGCGAGAACGATGCACACCTGACCACATTCAACTCCAAAATTGAACGAGACCAGGCCCGCGGTCAGCGCCGCGCGGGGAAGCCGCAGCTCGCGCAGGACCGCCGCGAAACCGAAGCCGTGCACGAGCCCGAAGGCAAAGCTGAGCGCCCAGCGGTGGCGCAGCGCGGACTGCGCGCTCCCGCGCCGGAGCGCCCAGAGGTTTTCCAGGCCCACGAACATGATGCTCGCGGCGATCAGCGGCTCGATGGCGCGGGCAGGAGGCGTGACGATCTCCAGCGCCGCGAGAGCGAGCGTGATCGAGTGGGCAACGGTGAAAGCCGTGACGATCTTCACCAACTCACCGATCGTCCCGCCGAGAAGCAGCAGGCCCACGAGGAAGGCAACGTGATCGTACCCGGTGAAGATGTGCTCGACGCCGAGGAGGAGGAACCGCCTGAACGCGCTGCTGGCCGACCGCGTCCTGCGGGCCTCGAACGACGGCTCGTCCCGCTGCGCCACGCGCTGCGACACCTCGTCCGGCGCGAATTCGATGCGCGAGAGATGCGCATGGCCGGGCGGAAACAGCTCGAGGAAGCCGACCCGAACCGAAAGCTCTTCGACGTCCTGCGGGCAAGCCCAGCGCGCGTGCAGCGCGAGCCCGTCCTCGCCGTCGGGTTCAGCGATCACGCCCGGCTGCAGCGCGCAGGAAACGCCCGCCGCTTTCAAGATGAACGGCTCGAGCACGAGGCGCGTGAGCGCCGGGATCGGGGGCGCTCGCGAGTCCTCCAGTTTCATCTGCGTGCGCAGGTCCGCGAGCGCGAATCGAAGGGTGGCGGAGACCTCGCGTCCGCGCGGCGACAGCTCGCTATAGGAGATGCTGCTCTGATGAGCGAGGGCGGCCACGGGCAAGAACAGCAGGATGAAGAAGCCGCGCATCAGCGCGCGATGGGCAACGTGCCCGCGAGCAACCGGTTGTTCCCGTCGTCGCGGCCGCGCCCCGCAGAGGTCAGCGCGAGCCGATTCTCGCCCTCGGTGTAGAGACCGACGAAGAGCAGCAGCGGGTTGGCACCAGGGAGGAAGGAGAAGGAATCGGCGATCTGGTCGCCCGCTTTCCATGCATCGGTCGGGAAGCGGCCGCCGGCGGGGTCATGCTCCGCGTGGATGCGGCCGCCGCTGCCGGTGGCGTCGTCCAGGTGCACGAAGATGTGCCATCGATCCAACTCTGCGCGGCAGCGCCAGTAGAGGGTGAGCTTCGCCCGTTGGCCGGGAACCATCTGCGGCGGCTCCAACTTGTACGCGAGCAGTTCGACCGAATTCCCGAACGCGGCGCCGACCGCGGTGGCGTCGGACGGGGGCGGAACCAGGACGTCACGGAGCGCGTTGCGGTCCACCTGCGCGTGCTCCTGCGCCGACTGCGGCTCCTCGAAGGGGCGCTCGATACAGGCGGTGCAGATCAGGGCGGCAGCGAGCGCTCGCACGAGTCGCGCATTGTGCCGCAGCCCGTGCTATTCCGCCACACGGTGGAACCACTGGGCAGCTTCGCGCGCATGGTGGAGCCCGGAGCCGGTCTTGCCCTCGGCGCCCTTGCCGTGCTCGCTGCCACTGCCCTGCTCGAGCTCTCGCGCACCCTCGCGGAGACGTACCGCGGTCGCTGGTTCGCGGGAAACGGGCGCGACGTCTTCCACGCCGGCGCAGCGCTGGCGCTCGCGGCCGCGCTTCTCGCCAACGGGCTCCCCCCTGCGCTGGCGGCGCTGGTTTCCGCGACCGTCCTGATGCTGCCGCTGCTGGTGCTCGATTCCCTCCCGGCGAGGCGTCAGCCGCGCGCCGCCATGCTCTTCGCCCTCGTCGGGCTCGCCGCAGCCCCGCCCCTCCTCGAGCCGCTGTCGATCGTCGACGCGGCGAACGCGGTAGCGCGGCTGCTCTTCTACTGAAGGAGGCCGTCCAACTCGCCGCGCTCCTCGAGCGCGTGCAGGTCATCCGAGCCGCCGACATGCTTCTCGCCGATGAAGATCTGGGGCACGGTCCGTCGGCCGGTCGCCTGCATCAGGCGCAGGCGAGCATCGTCGTCCCACGAGACGTCGATCTCCTGGTACGGAACGCTCTTCTTCTGCAACAGCCGCTTCGCCCGCACGCAGTACGGGCAGGTCTGGGTCGTGTAGATCCTCACCGGTTTCACGCCCGTAGGATGCGCATCGCGCTCAAAAGGCGCGCGATTGCGCTCCGTCGACCACCACGCAGGCTCCCGCAATCCAGCTCGCCCGAGGGCTGACCAGGAAGGCGATGACCTCGCCCACCTCCTCCGCAGTGCCGAATCGGCCGAACGGGATCTCCCGCTGCACGAACGCGGCGATGCCGCCGGGGTCCGCTTTCTGCCGCCGTTCCCACGAGCCTCCGGGGTGCAGGATGCTGCCCGGAGCCACCGACAGGACGCGCACGCCGCGCGCCGCGAGCTCGCGCGCCTGCTCATGGGCGAGCGCGATCAACGCGGCCTTGGCGGTGTTGTAGCTGAGCGCGCCTCCGCCTTCCCGGCCGTAGATGCTCGCCACGTGCACGATGACGCTGGTCTCGCGGGCAGCGCGGGGAAATCCGCGCTTCGCGGCGCTCTTTTCCAGGTGGGGAAGCGCCGATCGGCTGGCGCGGATCGCGGGCCAGAGGTTTCGGTCGTAGGCGGACCGCCAGTCCGCATCCGACAGCTCGGCCGTCCCGCCGGGTTGGGAACCCCCGACGAGGGTGACCACGGCGTCGAGTGCCCCGAGCTTCGAGGCGCTCTCCTCGATCGCGGTATCGAGCTGCGCGGCATCAGTTGCGTCCGCCGCGATGGCGAGCGCCTTGCGCGCTCCCGCGGCCTCGCACTCGCTCGCGCGCGCCTCGACGTCCGCGCGCGTGCGCGCGACGACTGCCACACGCGCGCCCTCGCGAGCGATGGCCAGGGCCGCGGCCCCGCCCAGCCCGCGCCCGGCGCCAATCAAGAGGACGCACTTTTCTGTGAGCTCCAGATCCATTCCGGTACTGTACTTCGCGGGAGGATGTTCATGGCTCATCGCGCGTTCGTGATGCTGCTTCTACTCGGGGCCGCCGCTCGCGCCGAGACGAACTTCGGCGCTCGCGGCCAGGTGGTCCCCTTCGGCGCAGTCTCGTACACGCACGCGTCGGCGGGCGGAAACAGCGCCGATCTACTGACGTTCGCCCCCGGCGTATTCTGGTTTCCGACGAACAGCCTGGCGATCGGAGGGTCGGTCCAGTACGCGTACGGTTCGGGAGCCGGCTTCACGGTCCACAACCTTGGCTTCGAGCCGCTGGTGGGCTTCGGGGTGCCGCTCGGCGATCGCTTCGCGTTCTTTCCCCGAGTGGGGATGGCGTTCTCCTGGCGGTTCCCCTCGCCCGGGAACTCGACGGACCGCATCTTCATCGACGGCTACGCGCCGCTGCTCTTCATCCCCGCGTCGCACTTCTACATCGGGTTCGGCCCAGCGCTCGCCGTCGACGTCGCGAGCTCGCTCGCCAAGCAGACGCAGGTCGGCTTCACGACGGAGATCGGCGGGTATTTCTAAAACGGAAGGCCCACCGGGTTTCCCCGGCGGGCCTTCGTTTTTGATTCCCGTCCTGTACGGGATGCTCTACATGCCCATCCCGTGGCCGCCCGGGGATCCGGACTCTTCCTTCTCCTTCGGACGCTCGGCGACCATCGCTTCGGTGGTCAGCATCAGCGACGCCACCGACGCCGAGTTCTGCAGCGCGAACCGCGACACCTTGGTGGGGTCGATCACGCCGGCCTGGAGCAGGTCCTCATACTGACCGGTGGCCGCGTTGAACCCGAAGGCGCCCTGGCCCTCGCGCACCTTGTTGACGACGATGCTGCCCTCCCAGCCGCCGTTCTGCGCGATCCAGCGGATGGGCTCCTCGAGCGCCTTGCGGATGATCTCCACGCCGAACTTCTCACCAGCGTCGACCTTCAGGCTGTCGAGCGCTTTCAGGGCGCGGAGGTAGGCCACGCCGCCGCCGGGCACGATGCCCTCTTCGACGGCCGCGCGGGTCGCGTGCAGCGCGTCCTCGACGCGGGCCTTCTTCTCCTTCATCTCGGTCTCGGTGGCTGCGCCGACGTGGACCACCGCCACGCCGCCCACCAGCTTGGCGAGCCGCTCCTCCAGCTTCTCGCGGTCGTAGTCGGAGGTTGTCTCCTCCTTCTGCGCCCGGATCTGCTTCACCCGCCCCTCGATGTCTCCCTTCTTGCCAGCGCCGTCGACGATGGTGGTGTTGTCCTTGTCGATGGTGATGCGCTTGGCACGGCCGAGGTCCTTGAGTGTCACCGTCTCCAGCTTCACGCCGAGGTCCTCGGCGATCATCCGGCCGCCGGTGAGGATTGCGATGTCCTCCAGCATGGCCTTGCGGCGGTCGCCGAAACCCGGCGCCTTCACCGCGGCGGCGTTCAGCGTGCCGCGCAGCTTGTTGACCACCAGTGTGGCCAGCGCCTCACCCTCGACCTCCTCGGCGATGATCAGCAGCGGCTTGCCGGACCGAGCCACCTGCTCGAGCAGGGGGAGCAGGTCCTTCATCGACGAGATCTTCTTCTCGTGGATGAGGATGTACGGATCCTCGAGCACAACCTCCATCCGCTCCGGGTCGGTGACGAAGTAGGGTGACAGGTACCCGCGGTCGAACTGCATGCCCTCGACCACTTCCAGCGTGGTCTCCAGGCCCTTCGCCTCCTCGACCGTGATCACGCCCTCCTTGCCGACCTTGTCCATCGCCTTGCTGATGATGTCGCCGATGGTCGAGTCGCCGTTGGCCGAGATGGTCCCGACCTGGGCGATCTCCTTGGGGTCCTTGGTGGGCTTGGTGAGCTTCTTCAGCTCGGCCACCACGGCCTCGACGGCCTTGTCGATGCCGCGCTTGATCTCCATCGGGTTGTTGCCCGCCGCGACCAGCTTGGCGCCCTCGCGGAAGATCGCCTGGGCGAGAACGGTCGCGGTGGTGGTGCCGTCGCCGGCCACGTCCGAGGTCTTGGAAGCGACCTCCTTCACCATCTGCGCGCCCATGTTCTCGAACTTGTTCTCCAGCTCGATCTCCTTCGCCACCGTCACGCCGTCCTTGGTGATCGTGGGGGGGCCGAACGACTTCTCCAGCACCACGTTGCGGCCCTTGGGGCCGAGAGTGACCTTCACCGCGTCAGCGAGCGTATTGACACCCTTGAGGATGGCCTCACGCGCGCGGACGTCGAACAGGATTTCCTTGGCAGCCATTTCGTTTTTCTCCGTGGGTGAGGGGTTGCTACTTCTCGATGACGCCGAGGATGTCTTCCTCGCGCATCATCAGATGCTCCTGGCCGTCGATCTTGATCTCGGTGCCGGCGTACTTCGAGAACAGCACGCGGTCGCCCGGCTTGATGTCCAGGGCGCGCACCTTTCCGTCCTCGAGGATCTTCCCGTTTCCGACGGCGATGACCTCGCCCTCGATGGGCTTCTCCTTGGCGGTATCCGGGATGATGATGCCACCCTTCGTCTTCTCTTCCTCCTGCACGCGCTTGACGATCACGCGATCCTGCAGAGGCCGAATCTTCATAGCGTTTTCCTCCAGATGGTGAGCAAGTTTTGGCACTCCCATGGGGGGAGTGCCAAAGGCGCGCGCAATGTAACCGGATGCGGGGGCATGTCAAGGCCTGTGGCAACTTGCCGATCCGCCGAATGCCCGTACTATTTTCAGGGGAGGAGGTAGTGCTTGGCCGACGCCCCGATTCTCAGCTCGCAGTCCATCCGAGATTTCTTCCGCGACCTGCTCAGCAGGGCGATCGAGAACCAACGCGCCCGGGTCCAGCCCTTCACCGAGTTCTACATCGTCAATCTCCTCCACGAATTCCTCGCTTCCGAGGCCCTGTACGTCGAGGCCGAAGACGGGACCTGGCAGCAGAAGCCGCTCGCCTTCTTGCTCAAGGAGGCGCTGGAGGAGGCAGGGCCCGCCCGGCTGCGGCTCCTTCGCCGGCTGGGAGACACCTCCCTCTTCATCTCAGGGTTTTTTCCGGACTCGCTGGCACGGCGCTCCTCGCTCGTCGACGTCGACTACTACATCGCCATGGGCGGACGGGCCTACGACGCCGTCGCCCGCCATGCGGCCGAGCGCAGCCTCTGGGAAGAGCTGGCCGACAAGTTCCGCCTGCTGGTCGATCTGCTCAACGAGGTGAGCGAAAGGACGCTCGCATCCACGGACTCAGGCCTGATCCGCCTCTACGAGCGATGGATGAAGACCGGGAGCGAGCGCCTGGCGGCGGCCCTGGTGCGGCAGGGTGTCGTTCCGCGGCGGGGTTTCGTGCAGTGAGGTCGCTGCTCGGGCTCACGCAGCTGCAACAGCTTCTGCAGTCGATCCACGGAGTCCAGGCCGCGCCGGTGCGCGACTTCCTGGTCGATCGCGCATTCCGCGAGCGGCACGCCCCCCTCTGCAGCCCTCACGAGGCGCTGCTCCTGCGCGATCACGGGGAGGAGCTGCACGTCGCCCTCTTCCTCGACGATTCGGTGCTGGCGCAACTCGGTCGGGCGGCGGCAGACCCCTGGACGCAGGAGCGGCTCTCCGCTTTCTGCGCGGCGGCCGAGGGGGTTTCGCACTTTCTCTACGTCGCCCACCGGGCCCGGCAAGGCGGCCAGGTCTCGCAGCTCGAGCTGGAAGCACAGGGGGAGATCGACAAATATCTCGCCGTGCTGATGCAGCTCTGGGCTACGGGCCGGCGCAGCTCATCGCGCGAGCTCCGCCGCAGGCTGTTCGAGCGGAGCGCCCTGCGGCCGGGGTTGTCCGCTCCGGAGCGGGATCGGTATCGACTCGCCTCGGCGCTGGCTGCGGCGTGCGCGCGCGCCTGGGAAGCGCGCTACGTCGTGCAGGGTCGCCTCGATGCCCTGCTGCGAGAAGCACGCCGCATCTACCGCCTGGCAGGTGGGGAAAAGTTCTCCGCCTTCGCACACGGCGCGGTGGCCTGGGCGGCCTGACCGGGGTCGACCGGACATGAGGCTGCTCCTCGCGGCGGTGGCGACGATTGCGATCGGCTGGGGTGTGGTGCTCGCGGCACCGAAGCCTGCGCACCGGCACGTGTCGAAAGCCGCGGCCCGCCGGGCCAATGCGGAGCAACTCTGCAAGGCGCAGGGGCCGAGTTGCAGGCTGATCGTCCCCCCCGATGCGCCCCGCGATCTGACGGGGGCAGGGTGCGTGTGCGACGTCGAACCCGCGCGGGATTAGCCAACTACTCTGCGAATTTTAGGAGAGCAGAACTGTCAGATACAGAACTTGTCCCGGGACGGGACGCGCTGCGTCAAGACTGGGTCAGCGGCGCGGAGGCGTCGCCGGGAGTTTCTCGTTGTCGTACTGCCCCTCGAGCGCCGCGCGCACGGGGCGATCGAATCGGACCTTCCCGGTCGCAACCTCCCGCAGCGCCAGCACCGGCGGCTTGTCCTTCGCCTCGATCAGCGGCCGTGCCCCTGCCATGAGCTGCCGGGCGCGCTTGGTCGCGAGCAGGACCAGCGCGAAGCGGTTGTCCACGAGCGGAAGGCAGTCTTCGACGGTGACACGGGCCATGGACTACTCCTGGGAAATCCGGGACCGGGATGGATATGCGACCCTGGGCGAGACCTCAAGGAAAAATGGGGCCGGCGGCACGTCTCAGTCCCACCAGAAGTCCCATCTCGCGGCTTGGAGCAGCGTTCTCGCGTACTCCCGGATCCCGCCGGCGCCTTGGAAGATGTTGTCGGAGCACATCGCCAAGTGCTCGGCCGCAAGCGCCTCCGCCGTGAGGCGGTCCCGTACCGGGCGCTGGACGGCGAGCGTGAGCGTGTCGAAGCCGATGCCCACGACGACAGCGCCGAACCGGTCTTCCCACGACCGCAGTACCGCCGCCAGCAAGCCCACGTCCTCGTAGTGATTGACTGGGCCGCTCCATCCGATCGCCGCCACGGCATCCGCAGGCCGCGCCACCGCTACGAGGCCAAGCCGCCCGTTTGTCTCGCGGGCGGTTCGCTCCACGGCACCTTCGTTGTCGGGACCCGCGGCCGCCGACGCGAGCCCTGGAAACCTGGTCCCGAAAGGCTCGAGCGTCGCGAGGAACTCGTCGTCAGTCTCATCCGGCGACGGCATCGCCTCCGCCCAGCGATCCGCGATCACCTTCGCGGCATCGTGCGCCGCGGGCGGCGACGAGCACGCGGGGTCCAGTTCGCGCTCTCCCACGGCCGTTCCGAATCCCCCCGCAGGGAATCGCAGAGCAGAGGCCATAGACCCGTGCGCGGGAAGACGGCGGCCAGCGCGCTGTAATCCGGCTTCGGCGCGCGGTCGAACAGGCGCGAGACGATGCCCTTCCCTGGTGCCTGCGCCGCCAGCCACAGCACGGACGAAGCGCGCGGCTCGGTCCGCGCAAACGCCGGGTCGGCCGTGATCAGCCGTCCGCGCGGCAATCGTACGCCGCCGACCGTCGCCTCGCCGGCGGGTGGCAACTGCCCGGCGCTCGCCGCAGCGAAGATCACCTCGAGGGTTCTTGCTTGCTCGCCTGCGGGGGCGGAGGCGGAGCATCGAGGGCGTCGCCCACCGTCCAAGGCCACTCGTCGACGGTCGACTTCTCGACGCGCACCAGCTTGTCGAACCCGTCGGCGAGCGCATAGCGCTTGTTGTCCTTCTCGGCACCTACGCGGACCCGGGCGAGCACCTTGTCGCCTTCACCGAGCACGGTAACCGTCTTCGGCTTCTCGAGCCCGTACTTCGCCATCTCCTTCTGCGCCGGGACCGCGCCTTCGAAGGCCGTCGCGCGCAGCGATGCGATCGAGTACAGCGCCGAGGAGAGCTTCCATTTCTTGGCTGCACCCTGCTGCGGTGCGACCACGGTGAAGACCTCGTCCGGCAACCCGCCGTCCGGCGGCGTATTCTTCACCCGCGTGACCTCAACCCTTCCAGAAGGCGAGTCGAACACGACCTTGCGAACGGCCTCGCGGTCGAGCTTGACCAGCTCCTTGTTCTGCAGATCGAACGGCTCCTTCTCCAGATCGGAGACGATCTGCTTGTCGACCTCGTACACGACGGGGCTTTCGTCGCGTTTCGCGTACGTCTTCTGGGAGGTCGCGCTGCCCTTCGTCTGACCGACCATTACCGCGCGCGTGTACGTGTCCTTCCCCGCGCCCACGGTCAGCCTGGCCGTGGCCTTCGGCTTGTCGAGCCCGAACTCCTTCAGCGAAGCGGCCGTCTCGGACGCGATCGCGGTGGCGCGCAGCGATTTCAGCGCGCTCGCGACGCGATCGGCGGCCGGGCCGTCCGCGGGGGCGCCGTTCACCTTCCAGGCCGTGCCGTCCTTTTCCAGCGTGTAGGACGCCTTCACGCCGGTGACCTCGATGCGTCTGACTTCCGCGGAATCGTCGAGGTGCGCGACCTTCTTGTCGTGCAGGTCGAACGCGGTCTTGTCGAAGGTGTTCTTCTGGTATCCGTCGATCACCCGGACCGTCCCGTCGCCTAGCTTCCTCGCGAACAGCGTGTTGTCGAAGGTGTTGTCGGTCCCGATCTGCAGCCCCTGCTCTTTGCCGTCGTCGAGCTGGATCCTGACCTCGAGCTTGGGCTGGTCGAGGCCGTAGGCTTTCAGATCCTTCTCCTCCGCCAGGTCCTTCTTCTGCTTGAGAGCGGAGAGGGAGGTGAGCAGCGAATCGACCGCGCTGTCGTCCCCCTCGGCCTCGACCGGCTGCACGAGCTTCCACGCCTTGTCGCCTTTCGTCAGGCGGACGGCGAGCTGACCGTCCTTCGAGAGGCGCAGCTCCTTCACGTGGGCCTTGTCGAAGTCGAACAGCTTCTCGCTCTTCTCCTTCGCCTCGGCCTTCTTCTGCTCGTCCTTGCCCGCCCAGAGCGCCAGCCCGGCGATGCCGCCGGCGAGGAGCAGGAGCACCAGCAGGCCAACCAGCGTCTTCGTCGTCTGCTTCATGGTCCGATCACCGGCTCTTGCGGGTCTGCCAGACCACCAGCCCGGCGAAGAGCATCCCGAAAGGGAGCAGGTCGAAGGCGAAGAGCGTCATCGTCCGCTTCTGCTCGGCCGAGAGGAAGAGATGGTTGCCCTGGCGCTGCTTGGGCCGGATGGAGATGCGCGACTCTTCCTTCGCCACCCAGGACACCGCGTTGAGGGCGAAGTCCCTGTTGCCGGACAGCCGATAATACCCGTTCGCGGCGAACAGGGAGTTGCCGATGACGACCACGCGCGATTCGGAGCCCTTGGTCGAGGTGGCGGCGAGCGACACCGGGCCCTTGAGGTCCTGGCCTGGATCGAACTTGACCTGTCCGGAAGAGAGCGAGCCCGTCTCGCCCCAGGCGCGTTCACCGGTCTTGGCCAGCTCCGTCGCCGTCCATCCCGAAGGGGCGGTCGGGGACTTCGACACCGAGCGCGCAATGGGGAAGATGGTGGCGAGCGCGAACGGCGAGCTGCGCGGCTGGGTGATGGGGTGCTCGGCGTAGCTCTGCGCGATGGCGATCTCGGGGTTCTGTGCCTCCGGATCGATCACCTCGTCCTTGCCGACGTGGATGCCCCAGCCCTCGAACGCGCCCTCGAGCCCGCTCTGCGTCCGCGGGTCCACCATCGCGACGAGCTTGCCGCCCTTCTCCACCCAGTCCTTGACCAGCTTGGTCTCCCCATCGCTGAACGCCGCGACCGGGCCGGCGACCACCAGGGCCTGGGCGTCCGCAGGCATCTCCTTGTGCTCGGCGAGGACGATCTCGTCGGTCTGGTATCCCTCGCCCTTGAGGTTGTCGACGAACAGCTTGAGGCCGCGCTCGGTGTTGTCGGCGACCGCGTGCTCGCCGTGGCCCTTGGTGAAGTAGATCTTCTTGGTCGACCCGCGGGACACCTCGATCAGCGCGTTGGTGAGCGCCTCTTCGCTGATCTCCTTCGCACGCGACTCCTTGTTCCCGCTCTTCACGATCACCCGCGGTCCGGACTGTGAGATGTTCATGTCCTTGACGCGGCCCGGATGCTTGAACGGGTCCACGAACTCGACGCTGAGCTTGTCCGTCTGCGCTTTGTACTGGCGCAGTCGCGAATCCAGCTCCACGTACTCCGGCTCGCTGCCGGAGAAGAACGCCTGGACGGTGACCGGCTCCTTGAGCCCCTTGAGCACGCCGATCGTCTGGTCGGAGAGGGTGAAGATGCGGTCCTTGGTCAGGTCCCAGCTCTTCGCCTTCTTCACCACGATGTAGTTGATTCCGGCCAGCGCGGCGACGAGGACCAGCGCCGACACCACGCTGACCGCCCCGTAGAACGCGCCCCTGCCGAGAGGTCTCTCCCCGCGGTTGCTCACCAGCCAGAAGGCGATTCCGGCGGCTCCCACCGCGAAACGGGCGATCACGCCCGCGCTGGCGATGCTGCCGGTGACGAAGAGCCAGTTGAAGACGGCGCTGAACAGCACCACCACGCCGAACAGGCCGGCGATACGGCCCCAGTTCTTGAGACTCATCGGTTCAACTCCAGCGGTGCGCCTCGACCGCCCGGTTGGTCGCGAACAGGCCGAGGGTGATGATCGAGAGGAAGTAGACGACGTCCTTCAGCTCGAGCGTGCCCTTGCTGAAGGAATCGAGATGGCTGACGGAGGCGAGGTAGGTGACGAAGTCGCGCACCCAGCCCTCGGCCTCGGAAGCGGTCCAGCCGATGATCCAGGTCATCAGCAAGATGACGAAGGTGATCAGCGCCGCCACGACCTGCGACTCGGTCAGCGACGAGATGAACAGCCCGATGGCCATGTACGCGGCGCCCATCAGGAAGAGCCCGAGATAGCCGAGCAGCACCGACCGCCACTCGACGCCATTGGCATCCTTCGCGACCAGTTGCACGAGCAACGGATACGTGAACGTGAGCGCGAGCGCGAAGACCAGGATGGCGAGCGCGGCCAGGTACTTCCCCCAGACGATCTCTCCGGGCGTCACCGGCGTCGTGTAGAGCAGCTCGATGGTCTTCTGCCGCTTCTCCTCCGCGACCAGCCGCATGGTGAGGAAGGGCACGATGAAGATCAGGATCACGCCGAGATTGCCGAACAGGTTGCGGAAGATGGCGTCCTGGAAGTTCAGGCGGTTCGCCATCTCCCCGGCGTTGAACCGCATGTACATCAGGGACGCCTGCTCGTACGCGCCGAGCAGCCGCAGGAAGAAGTAGGACCCGATGACGACGAACAGCGTGAACATCACGTACGCGATGGGGGTCGCGAAGTAGATGTTCAGCTCCTTCTTGGCGATGGCGATGGCGTTTTTCATGTCCGGTCAGGCGGAGGTGAGCTTGAGGAAGATCTCTTCGAGCGAGGGAGCGGGACCCATCTGGCCGTCGGCGGTGACGGCGCTGGCGTGGGCCTTCTGCAGGCCGGCCAGCGTGTCGTCGGCGACGATCCTGCCCTGGGCGATCATCAACACACGCTGGCAGGTGGCAACCACTTCGGGGAGGATGTGCGTCGAGAGCACGATGGTGTGCTTGCCGGCCAGCGACTTGATCAGCTCGCGCACCTCGATGATCTGCGCCGGGTCCAGACCCACGGTGGGCTCGTCCAGGATCAGGACCTCCGGGTCGCCGAGAAGCGCCTGCGCGAGGCCGACCCGCTGCCGCTGCCCCTTGGAGAGGTTTCCGATCACGCGATGGATGAACTTCTCGGAGTTCGTCTTGGTGGCGACGCGCTCGACCTCGCTGTCGCGCTCCTTGCGCGGCACGCCCTTGATCTCGGCGACGAAGCGCAAGTACGCGCGCACGGTCATGTCGGTGTAGACCGGCGGCGTCTCGGGCAGATACCCGGTGCGCTTCTTCACCTCCATCGGCTGCTCGAAGACGTCGAACCCGGCCACTCTCACCGAGCCGGAGGTCGGAGGCAGGACGCCGGTGATCATCCGCATGGTGGTGGTCTTGCCCGCGCCGTTCGGCCCGAGAAAGCCCACGATCTCGCCCTTCTCGACCTTGAAGGTGACGTCGTTGACGGCCTTGAGGTCGCGGTAGCTCTTCACCAGATGAGAGACTTCAATCATCGATTTTTCCCCACACGTGGCGGCCTAGAGAACAGTGGATGCGGCAAAGGCCTTCCCGGAAAAGCGGCGGCAATCTAGAGCAAGACGACCCTCTGTCAAGCAGACAGTCGGCGGGGGGTGCCGGACGGGCTTGCGGCCGCCCGCCCGGCGGCGACACACTGCCGGCGTGGCGATCATCGTCCAGAAATACGGCGGCTCCTCGGTGGCCGACGTGGAGAAGATCCGGGGCGTGGCGGCCCGGGTGGCGCAGGCGCGTGCGGGCGGCAAGCAGGTCGTGGTCGTCGTTTCAGCGATGGGCGACACCACCGACGAACTGCTGGCCCTCGCCCGCAAGGTGACGGACGATCCGCACCGCCGCGAGCTGGACATGCTTCTGACGGCCGGCGAGCGGATCTCGATGGCGCTCCTGGGGATGGCGCTGCACGCCTGCGGCGTCGATGCGGTGAGCTTCACCGGATCGCAGAGTGGGATCATCACCGACGGCGCGCACACCAACGCCCGCATCGTCGAGGTCCGGCCCGTGCGCATCCTGGAGGCGCTGGAGCGGGGGAAGGTGGTGATCGTCGCGGGCTACCAGGGCGTCTCGCGCGAGAAGGAAGTGACCACCCTCGGCCGGGGCGGCAGCGATACCACCGCCGTGGCGCTCGCCGCCGCCCTGGACGCCGAAGTCTGCGAGATCTGCTCGGACGTCGACGGCGTCTTCAGCGCCGACCCGCGGATCGTGGCGAGCGCCCGCCGGCTGTCCGAGCTGTCGCACGAGGAGATGCAGGAGCTGGCGCTGGCCGGTGCGAAGGTGCTGAACGCGCAGGCCGTGGAGTTCGCCCGCGACCGGGGCATCACCATCCACGCGCGCAGCACTTTCCAGAGCGGGCCAGGCTCCCTGGTGAGGAAGACCGCTGCGCGCGAGCTGCGCGTCTCGGGCGTGGCGCTCGATCCCGAGATCCTGGTGGTGAGCGGCCCGGATCGCGCGGCCCTCCTCGACGTGCTGGCGGCGCACGGGGCCTGGCCGCGCGAATGCTGGGATACCCGCGCCATCGTGCCGCTCGAGAACGTGCACGGTCTGCCGGCGCTCCTGGAGGCTCTGCGACCGATCGCGTCCGTCGAAGAGGGGCTCGCCCAGGTGAGCGTGGTGGGAACCGGCATCGGGGCGTCGAAGGAACCCCTGGATCGCGCACGGCGGGCGCTCGGCCAGGAGCCGCGGGGCGTGCTGGTCGCGCCGTTGCGGATCGCCTTGCTGGTGCCGCGCGAGGATGCGAAGGAGTGCGTGCGCCGGCTGCACGCGGAGTTCCTGGAAAGGAGCTGAGCGGTGGCCGCGAAGACCGTGCGCAAGAAGAAGCCGTCTGAGCTGGAGCAGCTGCGCGCGAAGGCCGCGAAGGCGCTCGCCACCTCCGAGAAGGAAGCGGAGCTGCGCGCGCTGCGCGAGCTTCTGGCATCGCTGCCGGCCGCGCCGGAGAGGAAACCCGCGCCGCAGGCCGCGACCCGGAGCCCGCTGCCGCAGCGGCTCTACCTGCTGCTCGACGGCCGCGGCCTCGACGGCCGCGGAATGCCCGTCGAAGTCATCGATCTGCCCTGCGTCATCGGCAGCGCGCGAAACTGCGCCGTCTGGATCAACTCGCCGCAGATCGAGACGCGCCATCTGCAGATCACGCACGGCGACGAGGGCTGGGTGCTGGAGGACCTCGGCAGCGAGCACGGGACCTTCATCGAGGACCGCAGGATCGCGAGACGCGTGCTCCAGCACGGCGACGAGTTTCGTCTCGCGGGCTATCTGCGCCTGCGGACCGAGCTCAGATAGATCTCCTTCAGAGCGGGATCTCCGCGAGGTCTTGCGCCGCCACGATGCGCGGGTGGATCGCACGCGCCTCGTCCGCCAGCGCAGTGCCGTCCACGCTGGGCGAGAAGTGCGTCAGCACCAGCGCGGATGCCTCCGCTTCCGCGGCGATGCGCGCGGCTTCCACGCCCGTCGAGTGGCCGCGCTCGTGCGCCAGCGCCGCCCGCGCGTCCTCGTACGTCGCTTCGTGCACCAGGGCATCCACGCCGCGGCCGAGCTCGACGGCGGACACGCAGGGCACGGTGTCCAACGCGTACGCCATCGAGGCGCCCCTCTGCCGCGGGCCGACGAGGCCTTCGGGGTCCACTACGCGGCCGTCGGCCAGCCTCACCGGCCGTCCTGCCTTCAGGTCCGCCAACAGGGGCCCGCGCGGCACACCTGCGGCGTCCGTCTTCGCCACGTCGAGCGCGCCGGGCCTGTCCGGCAAGGCCACCCGGAAGCCGTATGTCGGGACGCGGTGCGCGAGCGGCCGGCTCTCGACCAGGAACTGCGAGCCTTCGATGCGGACCTCTCCGCCGTCGCCCTGCTGCTCGAGCACCCGCACCTCCATGTCGCCGGTCCCCAGCGATCCAGCTCGCTGCAGGTGCTGCAGGAGCGCCGTGATGCCGGGCGGGCCGGCGACGACCAGCGGGCGCTGCCGCCCTTCGAGCCCGAGCGTTCCGAGAAGCCCGGGAAGCCCGTTGAAGTGATCGCCGTGCAGGTGCGTGATCAAGACGGCGTCGAGCCGCGAGAGACTGAGGCCCGCGCGCAGCGCAGCGATCTGCGCGCCTTCTCCGCAGTCGCAGAGCACCCAAGCTCCCTCCGTCACGACCGCGAGCGCGGATGCGCCGCGCAGCAGCGTCGGCCGCCCGGCGCTGGTCCCGAGCGGGATCAGGTTCAGCCTCACCCGTGCTCCAGCACCACGGCCCCGCGCCCGCGCAGCCGCAGCCGGTCGCCGCGCAGCTCGGAGGCGCCGGAATCGAGCAGCTCGCGCCAGCGGCCCTTCGGCAGCTTCACCTCGCAGGGTCCCGCGGTGAAACCCGCCACCAGGAGCAGGGGTCCGCGGTGCAAGAGCAGCGCGCTGCCCTGCGCCGAGGCGCGGACGCCCTGGCGCGAATCGTCCTGCAGCGCCGGGTGATCGCGCCGCAGCCGGAGCAGTGACTTGTGCCAGCGCAGCGCGGACTCGTCCTTGCGAGCGCGATCGATGCGGCTTCGCCGGAAGGTCTCCTCCGCGAGCGGGTCGGGGACGTCCGTCCAGGCGAACCCCTTGAATTCCTCGCTCCGTCCCTTTCGCACTGCCTCCGCCAGCTCGGGATCCGTGTGCGAAACGAAGTACTGGAACGGCTCGCGCGCTGCCCACTCCTCGCCCTGGAAGTACAGCGGCAGCGCCGGCTGGAGCGCGATCACTGCCGCCGCCGCGCGCAGGCCGCCCTCGTCGGTCAGCGCCGTGAGCCGCTCGCCCCTGGCGCGATTGCCGATCTGATCATGGTTCTGCGCGCAGACGACGAAATGGCGCGCGCGCAGGTGCGCCGCGGGCGTGCCGTGCTTGCGCCCGAAGGTCGGCTTGTGCTGGCCTTCATAGAACCATCCGCGCTCGAGCGCCGCGACCATCTTTGGCATCGGGTCCTGGAAGTCGGCGTAGTAGCCCTGGGACTCTCCGGTGAGGGCCACGTGGATGGCGTGATGGAGATCGTCCGCCCAGCTCCCGTCGAGGCCGTATTGCTCGATCAGCTTGACGTCGTTGAGATCGCTCTCGGCGATGACCAGGCCACCCTCCGCGTGCACGGCCTCGGCGATCTCCTGCAGGATGTGCTTCGAGGAGTCGTCGTAGATGCCGTGCACGGCGTCCAGGCGCAGGCCGTCGAATCCGCCGCCCGCGCGCGCAACCCAGCGGAGCGCGTTCTCGACGAAGTAACTGCGGACCTGCGGGAGTGAGAAGTCGATCGCGTCACCCCAGGGGGTCTTGTGCCTGGCGGTGAAGTAAGGGCCGAACTCGCCGAGGTAGTTTCCCTCGGGTCCCAAGTGGTTGTAGACGACGTCGAGAAACGCGCTCAGGCCCTGGGCATGCGCGGCATCCACCAGCCGGGCGAGCGCCGCCGGACCTCCGTAGGCGGCGTGGGCGGCGAACGGCGCCACCCCGTCGTACCCCCAATTGCGCGCCCCCGGGGAAGCCGCGACCGGCATCACCTCGACCGCCGTGTAGAGCGCGTCGGCCAGTTCGGGCATGTAGCGCGCTGCGGCGTCCGCCGTCCCTTCCGCAGTGTACGTGCCGAGGTGGATCTCGCAGAAGATCAGCTTCTCGGGCGGGACGCGCGCGCGCGGCGAGCGGGGAGCGATCTCCGCCAGGTGCACGACTTCGCTCGGTCCGTGGACCCCTTCCGGCTGGAGCAGCGAGGCAGGATCGGGCCGCTCGCGCCCGTCGCTGAACCGGTAGAAATAGCGTGCGCCAGCCCGAACGCCATCCACACGGCCCGTGAAGTAGCCTTCGCTGTCGCGACGCAGCGGCGCCTTCGGGCCGCCGAGCACGTTGACCGAAAGGGAATCCGCCTTTGGCGCCCAGACGCGGAAGTGCGTGCCTTCCGCCCCGGGGACCGCTCCGAGCCACGGCCGCCAAGTCATGCGACAACGCTAGGGCGTGTCCAGGAACCTGTACAGCCCAAACTACTTCGCGGGACGCGGCTCGAACTTGAACGGATAAGCGATGCGCAGCTTGCCGCCCGAGAGCGGCTTGTCGAACTCGAACTTCCGCACTGCGGTGACCACGCAGACGACCAGCTCGCGGTCGCCGATCCCATCGGCGGTGGCGCCGATCACCCTGCCGTTCGGGCCGATGTCGAAGCGCGCCAACAGCTTGCCCTGCAGCGTCGGGGTCTCCCGGAGCCGCTTCTCGTAGCACTCTCGGATCGGCGCGCTGTTGTCGCGGATGTAGTCGCCGATGATCCTGCGCTCGTCGGCCTGCGGGATGGGTGGCGAGGGTTCCTCGCTCGCGTCCTCGCCTTCGACCACCAGCGAGGCGGGCTTCTGCAGGCTGGCCGGTTCACCGGCGCGTGCCCCGAGGGAGAGCAGGGCCAGTAGCGGCAGGAGGCGTCGGGAGGTCATTCGTCCGGCTCGTTGAAGGTCAGCGGTCGCCATCCGAGAGTAGGAGTGCAGTGCGCGGACGGTCAATTTCCTCGGAATGCGCGCCGGCGTTTCCCGGGTTAGCCTCTTGAAAGATGCGTAGGGCGCGCTTCTACATCCTCGTACTCGGCCTCACCCTGCTGCCGCAGGTCGTCGCCGCTTCGGATCTGGTGCGCTGGCTCGCGTCCCAAGGGCAGGTCGTGCTCGGCCTGTCTGTTCCCGGGCTGCTTCTGGCGCTGAACCTCCCGATGATGGCGGAGATCCTGCGGCGCAAGAAGCAGGCGCGCCTTCCGCGCTTCCTCGCGGCGACCCTGCAGGCGCCGTGGACCGCATGGTGGCTCGGAAGCCTGTTCTACGCCATCCTGCGCGCGGGATGGACGGTGGCGCACCTCGGGCACGCGCCGATGCCGATCCCCCTCGCCGCCGCGCCCTTCGCGCTCTCGCTGTACGGCACGCTGTTCGGAGCGCGCGTGCTACGCCGCGAGAAGGTCACCATCCCGGTCGCCGGACTGCCGGAAGGCTGGCGCGGCGCACGCATCGTGCAGCTCTCGGATCTGCACGCGGGCAGGCACGTCACCAAGGAGCGTCTGCGGGCGATTGCCCGCCGGGCGGCGCGCCTGAACCCGGATCTATTGGTCGTCACCGGTGACATCGTGCACAACTCGCCGCAGTTCGCGCGGCACGCGGCGGAGGCGATCGCATCCATCCCCGCCAAGCACGGCATTTTCGCCTGCCTCGGCAATCACGATTTCTGGGCGGGGCCGGACGCCGTCGAGCGCGAGTTGGAGCAGGCGGGCGTGCGGGTCCTGCGCAACCGTGGGATCCTGGTGGAACGCCTTGGCGACGGGCTCTGGCTGTGCGGAGTGGACGATCCGTGGAGCGGGCGCTTCGATCTGCGCGCCGCGCTGCGCGGGCGGCCGGAGGGCGCCGCAACCGTGCTGCTCTCGCACCAACCGAACACCTGGCGGCGGGCGCAGGAGCTCGGGGTGGAGCTGCAGCTTTCGGGGCATACCCATGGCGGCCAGGTGGCGTTGCTCTGGCTGCACCGCTCGCTCTCGCTCGCACGGTTGATCACGCCCTTCGTCGCGGGCCTGTACCGCGCCGGCCGCAGCTATCTCTACGTGAACCGGGGCGCGGGTTCGGTGATGCCGATGGTCCGCCTCGGCGCGCGCCCCGAGGTCACCGAGCTGACGCTGGTGCCGGCAACCGACAGCGAGGCCCACGACGATCTCGCCATCGCTGCTTCTTGAGCATTGCTAGACTGACACCGATGCGGATCCATCTGTTCGAGCTGACCGGGGCGGCGGCGGCCGCGGAGGAGCGGTTGGTTCGCATGGAGCCGCGCGCACGCGACGAGCTGGCGAGGCAGGCGCAGCGGAGGGCGTCGGAGCTCGGGCTCATGCGCGGCCCGACGCCGATTCCGCTGGTGCTTTCGCCTTGCGCGTTGCCGCGGGAAGAGCTGGCGGCGCTCGGGAGAGGCGCTCATCTGATCACCAGCGCGCTGGTGAAGATCGCGCGCGAGGTGATCGAGCGGCGCCCGCAAAGAGCGCGCCTTCTCTTCTGCCACCTCTCGCCGATGGAGAGCGCGGCGCTCGCCGCCCGCTGGCGGGAGGCGGAAGAGCTATTGCAGTCGCGCATCGACTGGTTCGTCGATGCGGACGGGAACGTGCGCGCGCTCGAGGTGAACGCGACCATCCCGGCGATGCAGGTGTACTCGGACGCGGCTGCTCGTGGTTGGGCGGAAGCCGTGGCGCCGGCGCACGCGCAGGCGCTGCAGCGAAACCCGCGCAACGCGAGCTGGCTGGCCGATGCGCTCCTCGCCGCGGCCCGCCATCGCGCAAAGCCGCTGCACGTCCAGCTCTTGCATCGGGAGGGGGACCCCCAGGTCGCCGAGCTTCGCGCGCTGGCTGCCCTGCTGCGGGATCGCGGCATCGACGCGCACACCTGCACACCCGCGGACGTCGCGCTCGAGGGGGATCCTCACGGCGTCATCTACCGGCACCTGTTCGCCCGGTACGTCGAGCCGTCGTCGTTGCTCGGGCAGGCGTTCCTCGACCCCATACGGCAGGGAATCTGGAACCGCGTCGACGGCTGGCTGGAGACGAAAGGCCTGTTCGCCGAGCTGTCGGCGCGGGCCGCGGAAGCAGGATTCCTCAGCAGCGAAGAGAGAGGCGCTATCGCCGAGCTGGTCCCTTGGACGAGGTTGCTCGACGACATCGACGATGCCGCCCTCGGCGACGGCGACGGCTACGTGCTCAAGAAGTCCCACGATTACGGCGGCAAGAGCGTGGTGATCGGTCGCGAGGTCGGCCCCGCCGCCTTCGGGCAGGCGCTCGCACGCGCGCGCGCAGACCAGGCGGCGAGCTGGGTCGCGCAGGAGCTGGTGGACGCTCCGGCCATCGA
>Ga0209237_1000003_pt1 | contig 96890 bp, 93 predicted proteins | sample GraSoi013_1_40cm_2_FD_185820 | JGI IMG/M metagenome (GOLD analysis project Ga0209237, IMG submission 185820) | Grasslands soil microbial communities from the Angelo Coastal Reserve, California, USA - Sample 10_02_2013_1_40cm (SPAdes) (version 2) | ecosystem: Environmental > Terrestrial > Soil >...
GGGGGTTCTCCTGATAGGCCACGCCAAACGATGCTGCAGCGGGTGGGCCGCGTGCTGTTCAGGTGGCGGAGCTTCACGCCCGTCCTGCTCGTGCTCGTCGCCCTCCCGCTGATCTGGCGCAGCCGTGGCCCTGCTTCGCCGCTGTGGCTGGTCGCAGGTCTCGCGCTCTGCGCCGCCGGACAGTCGCTGCGCGCCTGGGTGCTGGGCCAGGTGCCCGACGGCACCTCCGGGCAGAACGAGAGGCTGATCGCCGTCTCGCTGAATACCGACGGTCCCTATGCGCTGACGCGCAACCCGCTCTATCTCGGCAACCTGGGCATCACGCTCGGTCTCTGTCTGATCGCGCACGACGTCTGGCTGCTGTGCATCGTCGCGCTGCTCTTCGCGGTCCAGTACCGCGCCATCATCGCCGCCGAGGAGCAGTTCCTGCGCGATCGGTTCGGGCCGCAGTACGAGGCATGGTGTGCTCGCGTGCCCCGATTCTGGCCTCGCTGGGCGGACGCCCGCAGCGCGCGGCCGTGGGATTTGCGCCGCGCCCTGCGCAAGGAGCACAACCCGGCGGCCGCCTGGATCGCGCTGGCGTTGGCCCTGATCGCCTCCGATCGCCTGCGCGCTCCGCTGCGGCCGTGGGTCGTCGCGCTCGTCGCCGTCGGAGTGAGCTGGCTCGCGGTGAAGGCCTGGAAGCACCGCTGGCTGCGCGGGAACTTCGTCGCCGATCTCCGCCGGCGGGTGAGAGAAGCGGCGCGTTGAGCCGCCATCCTTGCGCTCAGGGCCGGTCTTCGCGCGGGCGGGGCACCAACAGCGGATCCGAGAATCCCCACACTCCGCGCCCGATCACCCGCAGGAGCAGCGCGACCTCCGCGGCATTCTCGGGACGGTCCTCGGGGCGCTTCTGGATGAGCCGCTCCGCGAGCCGGCAGAGCGCGCCCGGAGCGCGGGGATTGATGCGCGCGATCTCCGGAGCGTCCTGGTAGATGATCGCCTCCAGCAGCTCGAGCTGGTTGCGATGGGGAAAGGGCGGCCTGCCTGCGATCAGCTCGTAGAGCGTGGCGCCGAGCGAATACAGATCGCTGCGCCGGTCCACCGCCTCTCCCCGGGCCTGCTCCGGCGACATGTAGCGGTACGTCCCGACCACGTGCCCGTGATCGGTGATCTCCGAGTCGGTCATCCGCTTGGCGAGACCGAAGTCCACCAGCGAGGCACGCCGATCCTGGCGGACCAGGATGTTTCCCGGCTTCACGTCGCGGTGCAAAAGCCCTCGGGCGTGGATGAACGACAGGCCGTCGCACACCTGCGCGAGCGCCTCGCAGAGGGCATGGAGGCGGTCGGGATTGTTCTGTTCGAGCTGCGCCTCGTCGGTCAGCGTCGCGTCGAGCCCGGTCTCGAGCCGCAACCGGCCGGCCCGCGCGGCCGCGAGCAAGGCGCCGGAGTCCGGCTCCTCGAAGAGCACGTCGAGGTCCACGCCCTCGGGCGCATCCATCTCCGGCTCGGGCTCGAGCAGCTTCGGCTGTCCGGCCACCACCAGCCACTCGCGCAGCGCCATGCCGTCCACGAACTCCATCGACAGCCAGGAGATGCCGTCGACGTCGCCCGCGTCCAGCACGCGGACGATGTTGGGATGGTCCAGATGCCGCAGCGCCTCGAACTCGCGGCGGAGCCGCCGCGTAGACGACGGGTCCGTTCCGGGCGGAAGCATCTTCAGGGCGACAGTGACGCCCGTCCGGCAATCGACCGCACGGTAGACGGCGCCAAGGCCGCCGCGGCCGACCTGGCGCTCGATGCGAAATGGGCCGAACCAGCCGGGCACGGAAGGTAACCTAACCCGAACGACGCGCCGCGCAGCATTCCTGCTATGGTGCCCGCGCCTTCATGCCTCGTATCGAACGGGACATCGCCCAGCTCAAGGCGGAGGTCGCGCAGCGCCCGCTCCCGCGCCATGTGGGCATCATCATGGACGGAAATGGCCGCTGGGCGGAGCAGCGGGGGCTGCCTCGGCTGGAAGGTCATCGCCGCGGAAGCGATTCCGTGCGGGAGGTGACGCGCGCCGCGCGCCGCCTTGGCCTGAGCGCGCTCACCCTCTACGCGTTCTCTTCCCAGAACTGGGAGCGTCCGCCGGACGAGGTCGCGGGCCTGATGGACCTGCTGCGCGATTACCTGCATCGCGAGCGGCCGGAGATCATGGAGAACGGCATCCGGCTCCACGCCATCGGCGAGCTCGATCGGCTCCCCCCACGCGTTCGCGATCCGCTGGAGGCCCTCCGCCGCGACAGCGCGACGCACACTGACATGACGCTGACGCTCGCGCTCAGCTACGGCGGCCGCGAGGAGATCATCGCCATGGCGCGGCGAATTGCCGCAGACCGCATCGACCCGGATTCGATCGACGCCAGGGCGATCGAAGACCGCCTCTGGACCGAGGGGCTGCCGCCGCTCGAGCTCGTCGTGCGCACCAGCGGGGAGTTCCGTGTCTCGAACTTCCTCCTCTGGCAGCTGGCGTATGCGGAGATCCATTTCACCGAGACGCTCTGGCCCGATTTCGGCGAGCTCGATCTGCTGCTCGCCATCGAGGATTTCCAGAAGCGCGAACGGCGCTTCGGGAAGACGAGCGCGCAGATCCGCACCGCATGAGCGAAAAGAACCGGAACCTGGTCATTCGGGTGACCACCGCGGTCGTGCTCCTGCCCGGGGTGCTGTGGCTCATCTGGCGCGGCGGGTTCCCGCTGGCGCTTCTGATCGGGGCCGCCGCAGCGGCCTGCGCCTTCGAGCTCAACCAGCTGCCGCGCACGGAGCTGAGCGGCGCCGCGATCGTGTCCACGGCCGCCGCCTTCCTCATCCCGCTGCTGCAGGAAGCGTCGCCTGGGTGGATGACCACGGACCTGGTCCTGAGCGCGGTCGTGATCCTCGCGTTCGCGGACACCCTTTTGTTCGAGCCGCACATCCCGAGCGCCCCCCGTCGCGTCGGTCTTGCCGTCCTCGGCGCGGCTTATCCCGGCCTGCTGCTCGCCGCGCTGCTGCCGTTGCGCGGGATGCCACGGGGGGAGTGGTGGATCCTCCTCACCCTCGCCGTCACCTGGCTCAACGACTCGTTCGCGTATTTCGCGGGCCGCGCCTTCGGCCGCCGCAAGCTGTACGAGCGCATCTCGCCCAGCAAGACGTGGGAGGGCGCGCTCGGCGGTGCAGCGGGCAGCATCGCCGGAGCGCTGGTCGTGCGGCAGATCTGGCTTCCGGAGCTTTCCGCCTGGGGCGCGGCGCTCATCGGCGCCGGAGCGGCTGTGCTCGGACCCCTGGGGGATCTCTCGGAATCGATGCTCAAGCGGGCGTTTGGAGCGAAAGACAGCGGGCGGCTCCTGCCGGGCCACGGCGGCCTGCTCGACCGCATCGACGCGCTCCTCTTCAACGCCCCCTTTGTCCTCTTCTGTGCACGCCTCCTTACCTGACCCTGCTGGCGCGCCGCACCATGCACATTTAAACTCGTGCTTCCATGACCTTCGTCCAGTCGGCGGGTTTCACCCTGCTCTCGTTCGCGCTGGTGATCAGCGTGGTCGTGTTCTTCCACGAACTCGGGCACCTGATCGTGGGCAAGGCGCTGGGCGTGAGGGCCATCCGCTTCTCGATCGGCTTCGGGCCGAGGCTCTTCGGCTTCAACGCGGGCGAGACCGAATACCGCGTCTCGCTGCTGCCGCTCGGCGGATACGTGAAGTTCGCCGGCGACAATCCGTACGAGGAAGTCGCTCCCGAGGATCGCGGGCGGGGTTTCCTCGAGCAGCCGCCCTGGAAGAAGGGCGTCATCGCCTTCGCCGGACCGGCCGCAAACTTCGCGCTCGCGGTGGCCCTGTACTTCGTGGTCTTCGCCGCCCCGCACCAGGACCTGGCGGCAAAGGTCGGGTACGTGAAGCCGCAATCCCCGGCGGCGCAGGCGGGCCTGCGATCCGGCGATCGGATCGTGAGCATCGACGGCGAGCCGGTCGTGGGCTGGAGCGGACTTCAAGAAAAGATCCGCGCGCACGGCGGTCAGCCCGTGACGATGGAAGTCGAGCGCAGGGGCGCGCGCGAGACGCTGCGGGTCGTGCCGGCGGTGCACGAGGAGACGGACCCGGTCGAGACCGTGAAGCACGGCCGCATCGGCATCTCCGCCGTTCCCCGTGCCGCGCAGGTCACCGTGATTTCGCCGGATTCTTCCGCGGGCAGGGGAGGGGTGCAGACGTTCGACAAGGTGGTCAAGCTGGACGGCGTCCCGGTGGGGAACTGGGAGCAGCTTCAGGAGCAGCTCTCGGCGCGCTCGGATGCATTGAAGCTCGACGTGCTGCGGCCCGAGGCGGTGCAAGCGCCCGGTGGAACGCTCTGGTCCGACAAGCCGCTCTCGCTCACGGTCCCCGCCCCGGTTGCCCCCGGCGACTATGGTCTCGAAGCGAGCGATCTCACCTTGTTCGCCGTCCAGCCCGGCGGAGCGGCCGAAGAGGCGGGCCTGAAGCGCGGCGATCGCGTCCTGGCCGTGAACGGACGCCCCGCGCTCTCCTGGAGCGACGAGGTGGACGCCGCGATCAAGGCCGCGGGAACGCAGCCGGTCCGGATCGCGGTGCGCCGCGACGGCAAGGAGCTGACCTTCACGGTCACGCCCCACCTCCGCAAGGACCGCGACGAGACCGGCTTGCTCCAGGACGTGCCCGACCTGGGCGCCGCCCCGGATCTGAACGGCTTCGCGGACGCCGAGCGGATCTGGGTACGCTACGCGCTTCCGGATGCCGCCTACCGGGCGGTCAGCAACACCGGCGGGTTCGTCCGCAAGCAGGCCATCGGCATCGTCCGGATCGTCACCGGGCACATCTCGAGCCGCGCGATCGGTGGGCCGCTGATGATCGCGGACGTGGCGCGCAAGGCCGCGGAGAACGGCTGGCGCGAGTTGGTGTTCACCATGGGCGCGATCAGCATCGTGCTCGGGCTGATGAACCTGATCCCCGTGCCGGTGCTCGACGGGTTCCACGTCCTCACCGCCTTCATCGAGGGGATCCGCCGCCGGCCGCTGTCCGTCCGTTTCCGCGAGGTCGCGAACGTCGTCGGAATCGCGCTCCTGCTCACGCTGATGCTCTACGCGTTCCGCAACGACGCGATGCGGAAGTGGTTCGAGTGAGGGTCCTCGCCCTCGACACCTCGACCCCGCACACCTCCTGCGCGCTCCTCGAAGACGATCGGGTCGTGCGCGAGCGGAGCTTCGAGCCGCCCGCCAAGGCGGGCGACGTCCTTCCTGCGGCGCTCGGCGACCTCGACGGCATCGACGCGGTCGCGGTGGGGCTCGGGCCCGGCTCCTTCACCGGCCTGCGCGTGGGCCTGGCCGCCGCGAAGGCGATCGCGTACGCGCGCAAGCTGCCCATCGCCGGCGCTTCCAGCCTCCAGGCGATCGCCGCAGGCGAGCGCGGCCTCGTGTACGCAGCCACCGAGGCGCGAAAGGGCGAGCTGTTCGTCCAGGCGTTTCGCGATGGGGTGCCGCAAGCGCCCGCGCAGGTCGTCCTCGCAGCGGAACTGCGGTTGCCCGAAGGAGCCCGCCTGGTGCGCGCGCCACCGCGGGCCGCGGCGGTGGCGCTCCTTTGTCTACCGCGATTGCGCGGGGCATCGTACGATGCGTCCGCATGCTTCTCCCTGGCACCGGATTACGTGCAGGGATTTCCAGCGCGAGGCGGATGAGATGAGGCAGTACAAGGTGGCGATCGCGGGTGCGACGGGCGCCGTCGGCCGCGAGATGATGAAAGTGCTCGAAGAGCGCGAGTTCCCCGTGCGGGAGCTCGTCCCGCTCGCCTCCGAGCGGAGCGAAGGGCAGAAGCTCGAGTTCATGGGGAACGAGGTGGTGGTCCGGCGGCTGAAGCCGGACTCGTTTGCCGGCGTGGACATCGCGCTCTTCTCGCCGGGCGCCGCCGTTTCGCGCGAATTCGCTCCACACGCAGCCCGCGCGGGCGCGGTGGTGATCGACAACTCCAGCGCGTTCCGGATGGAGACGGACTGCCCGCTGGTCGTGCCGGAGGTGAACCCGCGGGACGTCGAGCTGGCGGTGAGGCAGGGCGGGCGGCGCATCATCGCCAATCCGAACTGCAGCACCATCCAGCTGGTGGTGGTGATGAAGCCGCTGCACGATGCCGCGGGGCTCGAGAAAGTGATCGTTTCGACCTATCAGTCCGTCTCCGGCGCCGGCCAGAAGGGCATTGACGAGTTGCAGACGCAGGCGCGCACGCTCTTCAACATGGGCGAGCTGAAGGCGGAGAAGTTTCCCCATCGCATCGCCTTCAACCTCCTGCCGGAGATCGGCAAGGACAGCGGCAACGGATACACCGACGAGGAGATGAAGCTGGTGAACGAGAGCCGCAAGATCCTTGGTCTCCCGGATCTGGCGGTCTCCGCCACTTGCGTGCGCGTGCCCGTCTTCTACTGCCATTCAGAGGCTGCGCACCTCTTCTTCAAGCGTCCGCTCGCCCCGGAGCAGGCGCGCGAGGTGCTCCGCCAGGCGCCCGGCGTGAAGGTGATCGACGATCTCAAGGAGCACATCTACCCCATGCCGCTCCTCGGCGCGGGCAACGACGACACGCTCGTCGGCCGCATCCGCACCGATCTGTCGGGACCGAACGGGCTCGCGCTCTTCGTGGTCAGCGACAACCTGCGCAAGGGCGCCGCTACCAACGCAGTGCAAATCGCCGAACTGCTCGCGTCCGAGCACGCTGACAAGCTGTCCGCTCGCGGGTAGATCGCCGCTGACAAATTGTCAGAGGTCCACGACAGCTCCGGCAACAACCCAGGGGCATAGCCGCCTGCGCCGGGAGCCAGGAGGCCCCACGGCTGGCCCCTTCCTTGCTATGACCCGACACCACATGCGTCTGGCCCCGGCCTTCGCACTCGCGCTCGCGTCGTTCACGGCAGGCGCAGTGTCCCTGCAGGTCAACAACTCGAGTGCTGGCGTTCTTGTGGGGTCGAGCAACTGCAAGACGATGCAGCTGATTGCGACCTGGAATCTGGGGGTCGCCCCCATCCCGGGAAGCGAGCAAGTCAAGCTGCTGGGCTCGCGGGATCCGGCCAGCTGCACTACCAATCCTTCTTCTCCGACACCGCAGATCAATCGCTCCGAAACGGTGACCCAGACCGGAGCCGACACGGTCAGCGCGAACCAGATGGCGCTCACCGATGGCGGCATCGGGGGATGCGACGACCCCGCCATCGTCAACGCTACCTCCGCAAACCCGGTGACGAACGTCCTCTGCGTGCAGTACCTCGCGTTGGGAGGGCTTTCCAGCGCGTCCGTGACCGTGAGCTATGCGCTCGCCAAGCCGACGCCGCCGCAAGGCCTCGGGATCAGCCCCGGTGACAGCCACCTTCGCGTGTCGTGGTCGGCCGGCAACTCCGCCGAAACCATCGCGAACTACGACGTTCATGTGGTGCCCGAGGGGACGGCGAGCGACGGCGGCGTCGCGGACAGGGTCACGGGCACCAACGCCAACATCGATCACACCGACAATGGCAGCGCCCTCCAGAACGATGCCGGGTACACCGTGACGGTCGTGGCGCGCGATACGTACGGAAACGTCTCGGACCCCTCGCTGCCTGTGGTCGGGTTTCCCGTCTTTTCCGCGGACTTCTACGATCACTATCGCGACCTGGGCGGCAGCGCGGAAGGCGGGCATGGCTGCGCCACCGGCGGCGCATCGGCGTGGATCGCGGCGGTCGCCATCGCGCTCGCGCTGCTGCTGCGAAGGCGCCGCGGGGCGCGCAACGGCGCGGCGTTGATCGCCGTCTTCGCTCTCCTGGGGCCGGCCGCGCGGGCGGAGGAGCGGCGGCCGCGGCGCTTTCTCGTCGGATTCAAGATGGACCGCTACGACCCGAAGGTGGACTCGGAGCCCGGCCTGACGGGAACGCCGTATCACGACGTGTTCGGCCCGCGCGCCCCGCCCAGATATCAGCTCGAGTTCGACTGGGAGGTGGCGCATCCTTTCGGATCGGTGCTCGTGGGGGTGACCGCCGGGTTCTGGCAGAACTATGGGAAGACGATCGTGCCCGGCTCGACGCCCGGCAATGTCCAGCAGGCGCAAGACACCACCACCCTCAACATCTTCCCATTCGGGTTGATCGCCACGTACCGGTTCGACTGGCTCGCGGATCGTTGGGAGCGCTTTCCCTTCATTCCCTACGCGCAGGCAGGCCTGATGCGCGCCCTCTGGGTCTCGTACAACGGAAGAGGCGCGGTCTCCAGCGACGCGCAGCGCGGCGGGCGCGGATCGGGATGGACCAACGGGTACACGACCGCGCTCGGCATCGCCCTCAACCTGAACGCGCTCGACGTGGAGCTCGCGCGGGAAGCGTATGTGGACACCGGCATCCAACGCGCGTCGCTGTTCGCGGAATACGGGTGGACGTATCTGAGCGACTTCCACCAAGGCGGGACGCTGATTCTGAGCGACCACGCGTGGCGGTTCGGGGTGGCGGTGGAGTTCTAGTCGCGGCCGCCGAAGGCGGCTTAGCGACTACGCTTTTAGACTGTACACGTCATGATGTTCCAACCCGATTATCGGCGGGAGCGTGGAAACCGCACCAGCGGCCCCAGATCGACGCGCCCCTGTTGCACCAGCGCGACGAGCAATCCCCGTCCGACGCGGGCGAGATCGACGAGCTTGCCCAGGCGGTCCGCGATGTCGTCGAGGCGCGATCGCTCCCCGGGCGCGGGCAGGGTCCGGAGCTTCTCGCGCACGCGCTCGAAGACTTCGACCGCGCGCTCGATCTGCGCCAGCTCGCGCTCGCGCAGCACGCGCGAGATCATCTTCCAGATGTCCGTCTCAGCCTCGAAGTATTCGCGCCGGTCGCCTGGCTTGCGGATCCTCCGGACCACCGCCCAATGCTCCAGCTCGGAGAGCGCCATCGAGGCGGCGCCGGAGGAGATGGAGAGCTGGTCGCACAGCTCGGAGGCGGAGAGCGCCTCTCCGCGGAGGTAGAGCAGCGTCCAGACGCGCCCCATCACGCGCTTGAAACCCCAGAACTCCATCAGGGCGCCGACCGCATCCGCGACCTCGTGCAGCAGATCGCGCTCTTGCTCCTTCCTGCCGGGTTCCGCGGAGGGTGGCGGGGCCGCCGTCATCTTCAGTGGCTCCGCGAAAGCAGGGCCCGGGCGACGTGGGCGAGAAGCTCCCGGGTCGGGCTCTGCGGAACGGGCTCCAGGGCGGCGAGCGCCGCATCGCGCTCCTTCTCGGCGATCCGCCGCGCGGCGCCCAGCGCGCCCGTGCGCGAGAGACGGGCCGCGAAGACACGGACGCGCGCGCGCACTTCATCCTCGGTGGCCTCGGGCTCCGGTTTGAGCAGGGCCGCCATCTCCTCGCGCAGCGGTGGAAGCCGCTTCAGCGCGATGGCGAGGGGAAGCGAGGGCTTTCCCTCGGTGACGTCGGCGAGGACCGCCTTGCCGAGCGTGGCGGCGTCCGACTCGAAGTCGAGGAGGTCGTCCGCGATCTGGAACGTCGTCCCGGCGCGCATGCCGAAATCGCGCAGGGCGGCTGTCACCTCTTGCGGCGCCCGGGCTGCCAGGGCTCCGGCTTCGCCGCAGAAGGCGAAGAGCGACCCGGTCTTGAGGTACGCGATCTGCAGCGCGTCGTCGGAGCTGAACTCCGTCTTGCCGCGGAGGGCGATCTGGCGCGCCTCTCCCTCCACCAACTGCCGCAGCGTCCGCACCAGCGCCTCGAGCGCCCCAGGCGCGTTAGCCCGCAGCGCGAGATCCAGCGATGCGGCGAGCAGCCAGTCCCCCGCGATCACGGAAACGCCGTTTCCATACGCCACGCGCGGCGCAGGCAGCCCCCGCCGCGTCAAGCCGTCATCGATCACGTCGTCGTGCAGCAACGTCGCCGAATGCACCATCTCGGCGACGAGAGCGAGCGGAACGCGGCCGCGGGCTCGGAGCCCGGGAACGGCCGCGCGCGCGGAGAGCAGGAGAAGGAGAGGGCGGACGCGTTTCCCCCCGGCGCGGAGCAGGTCGCCGGCGGCGCCCGCCAGCTCGCGCGGGGCGCGCCGGGCGGCGGCGAGCAGCAGGCGCTCGAGGCGCGGGATCCCTTCCGCCGACTGCGCCGCCGGGAGCAGCTGCGCCGCAGACGGGCGCGCGAGCGGGCTCGCTGCCACCTCGTGAAGCTCTGCCAGACCGGCCGATGAGACCGCCGACATTCGCGTCCCTTCGCTTGAACTTTCAAAACTTTCTGAAACCTCTAACGGTCCGGCGGGTCGCTGTCAACCACGGGGTGCCCGAGGAGTGCGGCCCGCTCCATCATCGGTGTGATAAACCCGCCGCGCATGCGAACGCGCCTGGTCTGCTGCCTGCTCGTGCTGCTGTCGTGCGTGAAGCGCATCACGCCCGACCCCGGCGCGGACCGGACGACATACTCGGGAGCGGCCCTCCGGTTCGGAGAGGCGCAGCAGGTCCCGGAGGGAACCCAGATCCTCTGGGATTTCGGCGACGGCACGCCGCAGCAGCAGGGGCCCTCCGTCGTCCATTCCTTCTCTCGCGCGGGCGTCTACACCGTCGTGGAGACCATCAGGGACAAGGACGGGCAGACGCGCTCTTCGCGGACGCACGTCACCGCCCTGCGGCGCACGGTGCCGATGGCGGTGCCGGCCGACGTCCGGGCGGCGCTCCTGCTAGCCACCCCGTGGGCGCGCATGGCCGTGCACCGCGAGGTCGCCGCCAAGCTCTCGATGGGGAGCCTCCTCGACGACCTCGCGCGCTCGGTCAGCGAGGGCGCCGGCTTCGACGTGCTGGACCCCCGCGCGGCCGACGAGAACGGGTTCGATCCCGACAAGGGGGTGGCGCTCTTCACAGTGCCGCAGGATCCGGAAGCCCTGGTGTTCGCCGTCGGCACCTCGGACGATGCGAAGTCGCTGGACGCCGCGCGCCGCCTGCTGACCTCCGCCCGGGCAGTGGGCCGCTACGGCGGAGGTCCGTTCAAGCTCGAGGACGCGAAGCTGCCGGATGGAACGCCGATGGTCGCCGGCAGGAACGCGGCTGGTGAGAACATCGCGGTCCTGCAGCGGCACGGGTACCTGTACCTGCGCCTCGCCGGAGCGACGGATCCGGCGATCGCGCTCGCCGGCGTCGGGGCGATCGTCCCTGGCAAGGGCCTCGCCGCGGACCCTGGATTCGTCGCCTCAGCCAGGCACGTCGGATGGGGCGACGCGCTCTTCTTCTCCCGATCGCCCGACCGCGGTGCGGCCGCCGCGGGCCACTTCTCGAGCGAGCTGGGCGTATCGGCGTTCGCCATCTACGACAAGCCGGAGAACCGGGACCTCCTCCAGGTGAGGATGTTCGCGCAGCTGAGGAACCTCTCCGGCGATCAGATGGCCTTGGCCTTCAAGCCGCTGCTCGCGCCTCCCGATCTCGCTTCGCGGCTCCCTGGCGACGCCGCCGCGTACCTGCGCATCTCGGCCGCGCCCGAGGCGCTCTGGCGCGAGTTGAGCCGCACAGCCGGCGCCGACGCCGCGCGGCTGCGCGATCGCATCCAGGAGACCACGGGGCTCGATCTGGAGAAGGATCTCATTCCTTCGTTCGCCGGCAACGTCGGGATCGGCGTGTACCTGGACGCGAGCTCGCTCATCGAGGCCGTGCTGGGCGAGCAGGTGGGATCGCTCGATCGGTCGGCCTTCGTGGTCGCTGCGCAACTTGCCAACCCGCAGACGGTGCGGGCGGCGCTCGAGCGCGCCATGCATTCGCGGCCCGCCGCCGACCGTGCCGAGGTCGGCGGCGCATCCTGGTTCCGGCTCGGCGACGGCGCGCAGGCGGCGATCAAGAACGAGATCCTGTTCCTCGCCATCGGAGGCCCGCCTCCGCCCGCCAGCGAGGTTCGCAGCGCGCGCGGCCGCAAGAAGCCTCCGCCCCGCAACCCGGGCCCGGACGATCTGGGCGTTCTCGCCAAGGTGCTGCTGCCGCAGGGACAGTCGCTGGGACAGCATCTCAAGCGGATCGGGATCGCCGGATTCGACGTGCCCGGGCAGCAGAACGTCTGGGTGGACGTCGCCGGGATCGTCCGCTCCGTCGAGCGGGCCGCCGACGCGCACGGAGGGATCGCCGGCCAGGGTGCGCGGCTCTTCGCCGAGCGGGCGTCGGATCTCCGGGATGCCCTTCTCGAGGTGCACCCCGACAAGGAAGGCATCGACGCCGAGCTCTGGGTGCGGTTCCTGGCCGGCAGGAAGAATGCGGAAAGGTGAGCAGTCCGAACGCGAGGTGACCCATGCGCGATCATGCCTACGACCGCATCCCCTACCGCGCGCCGCAGATGGAGCACCGCTACGGGCCCAACGTGCACGTCATCGCCGACCCGCTCGCGCTGACCCAGCTCGCCCGGCTCTGCGCCAAGGGCACCTACCAGCCGGAGATCAACACCCTCGTAGCGGTGCTCTATCGGGACCTTCTGCGCGTGATCGTCAATTCGGAGTTCCCCCGCCGGCCGACCGCCACCGCGACGCGCATGATCGATTCCACTCCGAACGCGGTCTTTCACGGAGAGACCGTGGATCCGGAAGTCCGCGCCGTCACCGTCAACATCGCGCGCGCCGGCACGCTCCCCTCGCAGATCACCTACGACTTCCTCAACACGCTGCTCGATCCGCGCGTGGTGCGGCAGGACCATTTCGTGATGGCGCGCGTGCTCGACGAGGCCTCGCACGTGACCGGCGCGAAGATCTTCGGCAGCAAGATCGGAGGCGACGTCGACGATGCCATCCTGCTCTTCCCCGATCCGATGGGAGCGACGGGCGGGAGCATGTGCACCGCGATCGACGCGTACAAGCGCGACGTGATCGGCAAGCCGCGCAAGGTGATCGCCGCGAACCTGATCGTCACGCCGGAATACTTGAAGAACGTGACCACCACGCACCCGGAGGCCGTCGTCTATGCCCTGCGGCTCGATCGCGGCCTCTCCCCGGAGGACGTCTTCGACACCGTGCCGGGAACGCACTGGGACCGCGAGCGCGGCCTCGACGACAAGCAGTACATCGTGCCGGGCGGCGGCGGCTTCGGCGAAATCATGAACAACGCATATGTGTAAGGAGACGACTTGAAACTCGCTGCGGAGTTGGAGCCGATGTTCACGGCAGACCGGATCGCCCGGAGGGTGGAGGAGCTGGGAGCGCAGATCGAGAGGGACTACGAGGGCAAGGAGCTGGTCCTGCTCGGCGTGCTGAAGGGCTCCTACATCTTCATCTCCGACCTGGCGCGCGCGATCGATCTGCCCTTGAGCATCGACTTCATCGGGCTCTCGAGCTACGGCGAGGCCACCGAGTCGTCGGGCGTCGTCAAGATCACGAGCGACCTCACCAGGCCCATCGAGCGCAAGCACGTGGTGATCGTCGAGGACATCGTCGATACCGGGCTGACGATGCGCTATCTGCTCGACAACATGGCCACGCGGCGGCCGGCGTCGGTGAAGCTCTGCACGCTCTTGCACAAGCCGTCGCGGGCGCGCACCCGGATTCCCATCGACTATCTGGGCTTCGAGATCGAGGATCGCTTCGTCGTGGGTTACGGTCTGGACGCCAATGACAAGTACCGCAACGTCCCCTTCATCGGCGTATTGCGCCATGGCTGAGCAGGCGCCGCGAAGGGGCGGAGCGTTCCAGCGGCTCTTGCTCTGGCTCGTGATCCTGGCGCTGCTCGGGGCCGTCGGATGGCTCGCGTCCGAGCGCAACCAGCACCGCTTCCGCGTCAGCGCCCAGGGAAGCCTGTTGGTGATCGAACGAGGTCGCTTCTTTCCGACCGGCACGGCGCCGTTGCCGGCGACCGACAAGGCATACGGTCCCATTCCCGTTCCTGCCGGAGAGAAACCCCCCGCCGATACCGAGTTCGACGAGCAGAATGCCCTCGATCGCTGGCTGTTCGATCTGCTCGGCGGCTGGGCGCGGAACGCCGGAAAGAAGGGAGACGGCCGCACGGCCGCGACGCTGGTGGACCGCGCGAGCGCGCTCCCGGGCCTGACCGGCGGACAGATTGCGGAGCTGAACGCCCTGCGCGCGGACCTCGCCTGGGACGATGCGCAGACCGACATCGCCACCGCGGCGCAACTCGTGGAAGGCGCGCGGCGGAAGCTGGAGGCGGTGAGGCAGGGAAACGGCGCACACGCCGCGGACGCCTCCGCGCTCTCCGGAAAGCTGGAGGGCTTGCAGAACACGCTGCGAGACCTGTCCAAGCGGTAACTCAGAGCGCATCTCATGGCCTGCACGGTCCAAGACATGGCCGCAAAGCCGCACTTCGTGCGGCAGCGGGCTACTCGCACTCACCATGGAATTCTGGGAGCAGGTACAGGCGTGCTGTAGCATCGCCGTGCGCGATGACGACGCCGATCGGCAAGTACAAGCTGGTGCGCCTCATTGCTTCCGGGGGAATGGCGGAGGTGTACCTGGCCCGCCAGGCCGGAGCCGCGGGCTTCGAGAAGCTGGTCTGCCTCAAGCGGATCCTGCCGCACCTCTCGCGCGATCGGCAGTTCGTGGAGATGTTCCTCAACGAAGCGCGGCTGGCCGCACGGCTCGACCATCCCAACATCGTCAGCATCTACGACCTGGGCGAAGCGAACGGCAACTACTTCATCGCCATGGAGTTCATCGACGGGCCGTCCCTGCGCGCAGTGGCGAAGCGCGCGCGCGAGCGGGGAGAGCGGCTTCCGATCGCCGAGGTCGTGAAGATCGTCTCCATGGCGGCGGCGGGGCTGCACCATGCGCACGAACTCGCCGACGCCGGCGGCAGACCGCTGGGACTGGTGCACCGGGACATCTCGCCGGACAACATCCTCGTCCACCGCAACGGGGTGGCGAAAGTCGTCGACTTTGGCATCGCCAAGGCAGCGAACTCCAGCGGCAAGACGCGGACCGGCGCCCTGAAGGGCAAGGTCGCGTACATGCCTCCGGAGCAGCTGCGCGGAGATCCGCTGGACCGCCGCACCGACGTCTTCGCCCTGGGCGTCGTGCTCTACGAGATGCTCGCGGGACAGAGGCCTTGGGAGGGCGACAGCGACGTCTCGCTGATCGGGCGGATCATGACGGAGGAGCCGAAGCCGTTCGCGACGGTGCGCCTCGATGCGCCCCCGGGGTTGATTGCCGTCCTCGACCGGGCGCTCGCCAAGGACCGCGAGGCGAGATACTCGAGCTGCCACGATCTCCAGGCGGACCTCGAGGCGCTGCTGGTCTCGCTGGGAAAGACGATCACCGCCGCTCGCATCTCCGATTTCGCCAAGGCCTATGAGGAGCCGGTCTCCGCTCCCGACGAGAGCACCGGCGCGGCGATGCAAGCGCTCGAGGCGGAGATGAACGGAACGGGACCGGCGACCGCCGTCCCGGGGCGCCGGCCGCCCGCACGCGAGCCGCGCACTACGGTCCTGCCGCCGCCTCCGCCGAACCGGAACGGCTTCGCGTACGCCGCGATCGCGTTCCTCTGCGTCGCGGCCATCGGAGGTAGCGGGGGATATCTCGTTCTGCAGCGCGGAATGCTGGCGCCCGAACCGGTGCCGATCGAACGCGATGCACCGCGGCCGGCCGAGCCGGCCGCGGAACGAGCGAGTGCGCAGGTTGAAACAGCCGGGGTTTCGACCCTGACCTCTCCTGCGGCAGATGCGGGACCGGGACCGCGCGAAACCGCGGCGCAGGCGGCGCCGAGCACGGTACCTCCTGCGACGGACGCGGGGCCGAGTGCTCCGGCTGTGATCGCGCAGAGCACGCCCGTCGCGGCGCCGGTTGCGGCCCCACTTCCGGCGACTGCACCCCCGGCGGCGCCAACTCCGGCCCCCCCTCCTCCGGTTGCACCTCCGGCGGCGCCAACTCCGGAGACGCCAACTCCGGCCCCAGAATCTCGCCATGCTGTTGTCGCCAAACCCAAGCGTTCCGTTCCGCCGCCTGCTCCGCCGCCGCCGGTGCTCGCCCAGGGAGAGCTGGTGCTCCTCATCCGCCCCTGGGCAAAGGTGGAAGTCGACGGCCACGACGTCGGCGTCACGCCCCTGAGCGGGCCGCTCATGCTCGCGGCAGGTGAGCATACCGTCCGCCTGGTGAACGCGGATCTGGGCAAGGACATCACGCGCACCGTGCGCATCACCGCCTCTTCCAAGGAAGTCTTGAAGGAAATCCTCGACGAATAGCGTCGTGGCGCCGGGGAGTTGACAACGGCGCACAAAACAGGTCTTACGTTTCGTCCGAAGCGCTCACCCGACCGAGGGGGATGGATGCGTAAGAATCCGAGCCTGCTTCCTGCGACATTCCTTTGTCTCGTTCCCGCGGCGTCCTACGCCGTGTCCGTGCCGCTGCCGACGAAAGACATCACTCTCAATCTCCAGGTCTTCATCCAGCCGCAGGTGCAGATCAACGAGAACGGCGCACCGAACGGAACCGACGCCAGCTACGACTTGTTCGTGCGCCGGACGCGGCTGCAGGTCAATGGGGACGTCGGGACCAACTGGTCCTATTACTTCCAGGTCGACAACGCCAATTTCGGAAAGTTCGGCAACTTCACCAGCCGGATGATCGTGCAGGACGCCTGGGTGGCTTTCGGCCCGTTCGGGACCAAGGGCGACAACGTCCTGCTCGTCGAGGGCGGGCTCATCTTCTATCCGAACGCGAGGTTCACCATCACCAGCAGCGCAAACCAGCCGAACATCGAAGGGCATCCCGACATGCTGCGCGGATTCACTTCGGCCGTCTTTCCCGGCACGCGCAGCACGGGCCTGCAGGTGCGTGGTTGGGGCTTGGACAAGAAGATCGGCTTCCGGGGAGGAATCTACGAGGGCGTGCAGCCGACGAGCGCGGCCACCGGCCCGAACTATCACCACTACCCAGCCTTCGGGTTGTTCGTGAACGCCGATCTGATCGGAAGCGAGGAAGGCAGCTACCTGTATCAGAGCATCTACTTCGCGAAGGATCCGATCCTCTCCATCTCCGTCGCCCTCACCTACCAGGCGGACGCATTGCGGACGCTGAAGGGCCTGGCCAACCAGAGGTCGCTGACCAGCACGGTGTTCCTCGAGTATCCGCTTACGGAGCAGCAGGAGCTCATCGCCATCCTCGCCGGATACCTGTACGGCAACGGCAACGGCTCGCGCGATACCGGCAAGGGGTTGTCTCTCGACGTCGGCTTCCGATACGAGTTCGTGCGTCCCTACGTCACCCTCGAATACTTCAACAGCGACGACTGCACTCCGTCGGCAGGTCCCGGGGGCGTCACGGCGGCCCAGTGCGTCCAGGCGCACACGGCCGACAGCCGCAACGCGCGGTTCGGTCTCGATTTCTACATCAACAAGAGCCAGAACCACGTCCTGCTCGAGTTCTCGCTCAACCGCGGCCAGTCGGCGTTCGGTGCGCAGAGCATCGCGGCCGCCTCGGCGACGGCCGGGTATTCGCCGTTCGTCCCGGCCGGTCAGCAGCCTCTGGCGAGCCTGGGCCGCACGGCGAGCAAGTCGTTCGCCATGAGCTGGAACTGCTTCTTCTAGGTCGGACTCAGGGGAGCTCGCCGAGGAACACGAGCTCGGCGGGTCCCCGCATCCTCACCCGATCGCGGGCGTCGACCCGGATCGTCAAGGCACCTCCGGGTAGCTCCACGGTGATGTCCGCATCCCGCGGCGCCTCGCCGCGCGCGATCGCCGCCGCCGCCACTGCGCAGGCGCCCGTGCCGCAAGCTTGCGTCAGCCCCGCTCCGCGCTCCCAGACGTGCGCGGCATACCGCTGAGGGCCGGCGCGCTCGACGAATTCGATGTTCGCGTTTTCTACCCTGCAGAGATCCGGTCCCGCTTCGGCTGCCAGGCGGGAGGCGCCGCTCCCGACGAAGATCACCCGGTGCGGATTCCCCATCGATACCGGCAGCGCTTCCCATCGCGACAAGCGGCGCGCCGGTTCGATCTGTGCGGTGCCCATGTCCACTTCGACGAGGCCCCGCGTCGGGCTGCGCGCATCGACGGTACAGGGCCGGGGCCCCGCGTCCGTGAGCAGTTCGACGCGCGCGGTCGCCGGACGGGTGCAGCCCTCGGTTGCGATCCAGAGGGCTGCACATCGTGCGCCATTTCCACACATCTCGGGAATGGAACCGTCGGCGTTCTGCACCAGCATCCGTTCACCCGGCAGGAGCGTGAGGAGACCGTCGCCGCCGACTCCCCGGTGCCGGTCGCACAGCTCCAGCGCCCGACGCGGCGGAAGCGGCTCGCCGCCCGCGCGGAGGTCGAGCAGCAGGAAGTCGTTGCCGAGGCCATGCAGCTTCGCAAAGCGCATCGATCGCCAGTGTAACCGGGAACCTCGCGGCGTGGGCCGAGAGCTTGACACTACCGTACGAGCGCGATTCAACTCGAACTGCCGTGTCGCGCACCTGCCCGGACTGCAACAACACGTACGATGACGAAGTCCTTCACTGCCCCGAGGACGGGCGGGGGCTGTCGGACATCCCGGCAGTGGACGATCTGATCGGCCGCACCGTCGGCAGCTACTCGGGTGGAGAAACTCCTCGGCAAGGGCGGCATGGGGTGCGTCTACATGGGCGTGCACCCCGGGATCGGATCGCGGGTGGCGATCAAGTTCCTGCACCCGCAGTTTTCGCACGACGAGAAGATCGTCGATCGCTTCTTCAACGAGGCGCGCGCGGTCAACGTCATCGGGCACGACAACATCCTCAAGATCCTCGACTTGAACGTCACCGAGGATCACCGGCACTACTTCGTGATGGAGTTCCTGCACGGCCGCCCGCTGCAGGCGCTGCTCCGGCACAACGTTTCCGTTCCCCTGGACGTCGCGGGACCGATCCTGCTCCAGGTCTGCGACGCTCTCGAGGCCGCGCACAAACGCGGGATCGTCCATCGCGACCTCAAGCCCGACAACGTCTATCTGATCACCATGAAGGGCAAGAAGAACTTCGTGAAGGTGGTGGACTTCGGCATCGCGCGCATGACCGACGACGCCGGGATCTCCACCGGCAAGACGCAGACGGGCATGGTGATGGGGACGCCGGCCTACATGAGTCCGGAGCAGGGCTCGGGCGCCAGCAACAAGATCGACGGGCGCAGCGACATCTACTCTCTGGGCGTGATGATGTTCCAGCTTGCCACGGGCCGCCTTCCCTTCCCCGGCTCGAACTTCGGCGAAGTGCTGATCGGCCATCTCCAGGTCCCCCCTCCGCCCCCCCGCTCGCTGAATCCACTCGTTCCGGAGGCGTACGAGCCGCTGATCCTCAAGTGCCTGCAGAAGAAGCAGGAGGACCGCTACGCCTCGATGAAGGAGCTGAAGCACGCGATCGAAGCGTGCATGGACCAACTGAGGATCTCGAAGGAACTGCCGCACTCCGACGATACCGACACCGACACCCAGCTGCATCCGGTGGAGGTCAGGCCGCCGTCGTTCCCCGGCGCGCGAACGCCCGGTCGGGCGACCGGGCCGGGATCGAAGAACCGCATCTCCAACCCGAATGCGCGCCCTGGGGGAGCACGGCCCGCGACGCGGCCGGCGCCCGGCGCGACAGCCCGCATTTCCCAGCCTCCCACGCGACTCACCCCGGCGCCGCAACCGCAGCAACCTGGACGGGCGCCGCTGTTCGCCGGCATCGGCGTGCTGGCTGCTCTCGCGCTCGGCGTCGGCGGGTTCGTCGTGCTCCGCCGATCCGATGCGCCGTTGGCGTCTGCCCCCGTGCGCGCGCAGACGGAGATCGTCCGGCAAGAGGAGACGCCGGTCTTCCTCTCCGTCGTGTCCGAGCCCCTCGACGCCCAAGTGGTCGCGACCTGGAAGGACGGGGAAAAGCGCGGAGCCGCGCCGCTCAGCCTGGAGGTGCCGCGCAACGCCAAGGTGCATTTCGAATTCCGCAAATCCGGTTTCATCGATTACGCGATGGACGTGATCGCCGATCAGCCGCAGACCGTGCAGGCGGCGCTGAAGGCCGTTCCACGCCCCCCGCCTCCAGTCGCGGAGGAAGGCTCCGAGCGTCGGTCGCAGCCGGAGAAGAGACGCAAGAGGGACCGCGCGCCGAAGGTGCCGGACGGCGTGGTCGACGTGCTCGGCGACCTGAAATAGAAATCCGTACAGCCTCAAAACAATAACCGCATACCCCGCGCCTTTGTCGCGGGAGCGGCTAGCTCCCGAGCGCTTGACAGCACCCTTGACGGGAGCGTCAACTTAACAAGCGCCAGCTTGCGGAGAGCTTCTTGTCCCGGACTTGCCCCGAGTGCCAGAACCAGTACGAGGACGAGATCCTCCACTGTCCGGAGGACGGCCGCGATCTCTCGGGGGTCGAGCCCGACGACGAGCTGATCGGGCGCGACATCGGCAGCTACCGGGTGACGAAGCTGCTCGGCAAGGGCGGCATGGGCGCGGTGTACATGGCCGAGCATCCGGTCATCGGCTCGCGCGTGGCGATCAAGCTCCTGCACCCGCAGTATGCGACGGACAAGAAGATCGTCGATCGCTTCTTCAACGAAGCCCGCGCGGTCAACGTCATCGGCCACGACAACATCCTCAAGATCCTCGACCTCAACGTCACCGAGGACAACCGGCACTACTTCGTCATGGAATTCCTGCAGGGAAAGCCCCTCCAGGATTTGATCGTGCCGGAGGTCCCGATGACCCTCGATGCCGCCGGTCCCATCCTCCTCCAGGTCTGCGAGGCCCTGCAGGCGGCGCACGAGAGCAGGATCGTCCACCGCGATCTGAAGCCGGACAACGTCTACCTGACGGTGCACAAGGGCAAGAAGAACTTCGTCAAGGTGGTGGACTTCGGCATCGCGCGGGTCACCGACGATTCGGGCGCCTCGACCGGAAAGACGCAGACCGGGATGGTGATGGGGACGCCGGCGTACATGTCGCCGGAGCAGGCGGGCGGGATGACCGCCCGCATCGACGGCCGCAGCGACATCTACAGCCTGGGTTGCATGATGTTCCAGATGGCCACCGGCAAGCTGCCCTTCCCGGGGACGAGCTTCGGCGAGGTGCTGATCGGACACCTGCAGCTTCCGCCGCCGTCGCCGCGATCGTTGGCTCCCGCGATTCCCGAGGCGTACGAGGCGTTGATCCTCAAATGCCTGGAAAAGAAGCAGGAGGATCGCTACCAGACCATGCGCGACGCGCACGACGCTCTCGCGCAAGTGATGGGGCAGCTGGGCATCTCTCGCGAACTGCCGCCCGCGAGCGCCGAGGAGCTGGCTGCCGCAGCAACCGGAACGAAGACGCGGACGAATCCGGGAGGGGTGCTGAAGACGCCTGCGCGTCCGGCGCTCCCGAGGAAGACTCCGGCGACGCCGGGACGGCCGATGATGACCAACGCGACGCCGTTTCCGCCGTTTGTGCCGAAGTCGCGTCCCGCTGTCTACATCGGACTGGTCGCGATCGTGCTGGCCGCCGCCTCTGGCGTGGTCTTCTTCGTGCGCCAGCAGGCGGGGGAAAATCGCAGGGCTGCGGAGCGAGCCGCGCAGCTCGCGGCGCAGCACATCGGGGAACAGGCGCGGGAGGCTGCGCTGCGCGCCGAGGAGGAGCAGCGGCGCCTGCAGAACGACAAGATCCAGCTCTCGGTCGTCTCCGAGCCTGTCGGCGCCATCGTCGAGGTTACCTGGAAGGAAGGGGTGAAGGGCGGCGTCACACCTTTCGACCTCTCCGTCCCCAAGAACGCGAGCGTCCGTTTCACCTTCTCCAAGAAGGATTTCGTTTCCTGGACCACCGACGTGATCGCGGATACACCGAAAGTGGTGCGTGCGTCTCTGTTGGCGGAGCCGAAACCGGCGCCGCCGCCGCGCGCGATCAAAGTGAAGTCCGAGGGGTCGGGCAAGAAGCCTGGGCAGGCGGCTTCGAAGGAAGACGACATCCCGGTCGAATTTTGAGGGGGACAATGTGAGATACGGCATGTTGTTGGCGGCGCTGGGATGCGCCGCGATGGTCCTCGCAGGCGCGGCGCGCGCGGCGGAGGAATCGGCCGGAAAGAGGGACCCCACCCTCGAAGAGGCGCGGCAGCACGCCGCCAAGGCCAAAGTCCACTACGATCTCGGCGAGTTCGAGAAGGCCGCCGAGGAGTACATCATCGTCTACCGCCTGCGCCCGCTGCCGGCGCTGCTCTTCAACATCGCGCAGTCGTATCGCGGCGCCGGGCAATACGAGAAGGCCAAGCAGTTCTACCGGGCCTATCTGCGCGAGAGCCCCGACGCGCAGACCAGCGCCGCGGTGAAGAAGGCGCTGAAGGAGATCGACGAGCTGCTGGCGAAGGAGAAGAAGACCCGCGAGTCGCCTCCCAACGGGATTCGCGAACCGCCAAGTGAAGTCGCCGCACGCGGCTCCCCGCCCCCGCCTCCCCCGCCGTCCACGGCCACTCCGGCACCGCCACCGCCGGGAGTGGCGACGACGCTTCCGCCCACGCAGACCCCGCCTTCGCAACCCCTTGTAGCGCCGGCGATGTCGCAGCCCGCGCCGACGGCCGCTCCACCATCCGCGCTCCCGGCGCCGACCGCGACCACGGTCGCCGCCCGGGCGGAGCCATCCTCATCCCGGCGCACATGGACCTACGCGCTCGCCGGCGCTTCCGTCGCCATGCTCGGCGGCGGCGCGATCTTCGCCGTCAAGGCGAAGAACGTCGACAACGAGCTGACCGCGCATCCCCACACCACCTCGGCGGCGGATGATCTGCTTTCGCAATCCAAGTCGGCCCATACCGTCTCCGCCGTGCTGCTCGGCGCGGGCCTCGCGGCCGGCATCGGCGCCGGCGTCCTCTACTTCCTCCCCACATCGTCCGGTGCGTCGGTGGCGGGGAGATTTTGATGAACACGACTTCTTCCGGCCTCCAGGAGCGGCTTGGGACACTGTGGGCTGCGAGATCGCCGTCGGACTTCCGAGCTATTCGAGCACCGCTGGCGCCTCGGGAACGGTGGTTTCATGCACGACCCCCGAGTTCGCCACCGCAGCGGGAGCGCTCGGCTTCCGCAGCGGTGTTGCACTTGTTACCAGCGACCTGGGAGACAGCGTCTATCTGTTCGGCGGGAACCGGACGGGTTCCACGACGCCGAGCTCCAACGGGTTCAAGAATGACCTCTGGCAAGAAACCATCAGCGTCGTCTGCAATCCGGGCGGCACAACGGCTTTCCCTTGCCCGGTCGGAACCACGGCACAAACCAAGGTTGCATGGGCGTCTGTCGCTGTCGCCGCTTCGCCGCTGCCGTCTCCGCGCGCAAACGCTGGGCTCGCCTTCGCCGACTACCGCCGGCTGACAGTCTACGGCGGCACCGACGCGACGGGGAATACATTGAGGGATGCTTGGGAGCTCGATCTCTCGGTGCTGCCCGCCACACCCCAGTGGCGGCAGCTCGCACTTGATCCTCCCCCCGCGCTCGCGCCCGCAGCGAGGAAGAAATTCACGTTCCTCGGAACCAGTCCGAATTCGTATGCCAGCTACTACGGAGGGCTCCTCATTTCCGGAATGGTGGGAACATCGCCGTCGATGGAGGTATGGGCTCTCAGCAAGCAAGCGCCGTCGCGGCTGATCGTCAAAGCCCCGGTGAATCTTCCCAGGCTCGATCTGGCGACGAACCTCAGGTTCAGCGTTCTCGCGTTCGGCCCGATCTTTGCGCCGCTCTACATCTGGGACGGTAGCAGCTGGCGATTCGTAACGGATGCGACCGAGATCATGGGCGTCACCCTGCCGAACGCAACCGGCTTGATCCAACCAGACAGCAACGTCTACCTGATGTTCATGCCGCCCATCCGCTCGACCCCGGGATTCACGAACACCTTTGGCAACGCCACTATCGACAGCTTCCAGGCATTCGTCGACTTCAACTAGCGCTACGCGCGCCAGCGAAGCGGCACGCGTCCGCCACCGCGCGGGAATGCTGCCCGAGGAGGCCGTCGCCCTCCTCGGGTCCGACGTCACGGAGGAAATCGGCCGCAAGCTGCTCGCCGCGGCCGTGCAGCGCGGCGAGCGCGACCTGCGGTCGGTGCGTGGAGTTCGCCGCGACCTGATCGAGCGCATCGAGATGGAGACCACCGCCGAGCCGCTGCACATCGCGGCGCGCGACCGGGCGGCGGACGGCTTTCTCAAGTATCTCTTCGAATTGCGCGACGGCGCGCGCGTCGAGGCCGTCCGCATCCCCCTCCCCTGCGAGGCCCCAGGCGCGGACGTGAGCGCCTACGCAGGCAAGGAGAAGAAGTACATCGTCTGCGTCTCGTCCCAGGCGGGCTGCGCCCTGGCCTGCGCTTTCTGCGCCACCGGCGAGCTCGGATTCCGCCGCAACCTCGACGCCGCCGAGATCGTCGGGCAGGTGCTTGCGGTCCGCGGCGAAGCCGACCGGCCGGTGCGAGGCGCGGTCTTCATGGGGATGGGCGAGCCCTTCCTCAACTACGACGAGGTCATCCGCGCGGCGCGCATCCTCAGCCACCCTTCGGGCGCCTGCATCGACGCGCGCTCCATCACCATCTCCACGGCCGGAATCGTTCCCCAGATCCGCCGCTTCACCGCCGAGGGCCACAAGTTCCGGCTCGCGGTGTCGCTCACCCATGCCGTGCCCGAGAAGCGCCTTCCGCTGATGCCGATCGAGAGGGTGCATCCGACGGCCGACCTCGTCGCCGCCCTGCACGACCACGCCCGCGCCCGCCGCACCCGGGTCCTCGTCGAGTACGTACTGCTCGGCGGCGTCAACGACTCACCGGACGATGCGCGCGCGCTGACTTCGCTCCTCGACCGCGCGCTGGTCAAAATCGACGTGATCGACGTGAACGGCCGCACGGGTGGATTTCGCCGCGCCACTCGCGAGGCGCGCTCCGCCTTCCTGGACCTGCTCGCGCAAGCGCGCATGCCGTTCGCCATCCGCTACTCCGGCGGACAGGAGGTTGCGGCAGGCTGCGGACAGCTCGCGGCAGGAGGCGGCTGCTGGGGCGCCCGGATGTTATAAGCGCGTGGCCGCAAGCTGTGCAGCGAGGTCTTGCTACCGTGAAACCAGCCGGCCTAGCGCTCGCACTTCTGTTCACTCTGTCGCCCGCGTTGCGCGCCGAAGAGTCCGGCACGCGCGCGACGGCTTCGCACGGCGCGTCAGGCGCGGTGCGCGTTTCGGGCGACAGCGGTCTCGTCCTGATGGATCTGTTCCTCAACACGGTGGCGTTGGGCATGGATCTGGCCGCGCTCGAGTCCGCCGCTCCCCCCGCGCCGCACTCAGCGTACGCCCAGCGCGTCCGCGACGACGATTCGTACTGGGGGCCGCCGCGGCGGCAGATGGACGCCCGCGAGGGGCTGTTGCTCTCGTTCGGCCTCGGTGGCGGCTCCGCCTATCTATCCAGCCAGGGACCGGGCCGGACGGGCGCCTTCGATCTCGACTTCCGTCTCGGGTATGGCTTCTCGGATCGCTTCCAGCTCTTCATGGATTTCGGGGTAGACGCGGGCAGGTACCCGCAGAGCACCGACTTCGCCTCGTGGACGTTCACCATCCGTGGACAGACGGTGCTCGTCGGCGATCGCGCCGGCAACGGGCTCAGCCTCAACGCCGGGATCGGCGTCGGCGGGGTCGATTACAACGATGGCTATTACGGGAACTACTCCTCCTCGACCGGGCTGGCGCTCGCCGGCGGACTCTCGTACGACGCGCGCGTGACGCCCTGGTTTGCCCTGAGCCCCGAGCTGTTCCTGAACTGGCACCAGATTCCGAACTCGCCCGGACTGCCCCACGACATCGCCAGCGCCTACGGCGTGCGCCTGAACTTCCTCTGGTACCTGAAATAGTCGCGGCCGCCGGAGGCGGCATAGCGACTACGCTTGAGCGCAAACCGGTCCGCCAGCCGGTTCATGAGATTGTGTTCAGGGCCGAAAAAACGAAACCGCCCGGGCTCTTGGCGCCGGGCGGTCTCGTGGTGTGGTTGCGGAATCTGTTCTCAGACCTTCCGGACGTTCGCCGCCTGCGGCCCCTTGGGACCCTCGGTGACCTCGTACTCCACCTTCTGACCTTCCGCGAGGCTCCGGAAGCCCTCCATCTGGATGGCGGTGTGGTGGACGAACACGTCTTTGCCGCCTCCGTCTGGAGTGATGAAGCCGTAGCCCTTCGCGTCATTGAACCACTTCACGGTACCTGTAGCCATTCCGGTTCTGCCTTTCGCAAGCGGCTCCCGCGCGGGCGCCTTGGTGCTGAACGCACTGCTAACTGCCGGAAAAACCGGGCAGCGTTTTCAGGATAGGGACACGCTGCCGCCCGATTCAAGGGGGCGAGTTCGTACCCGACCTTACGCTTGCCTACAGATCGGGCCGCTTTACCTGCACCAGCGCGGCCCAGGAGCCGTGACGGCCCGCCAGCGACGCCCTATCCCGGCTTTGCCGCCGGCCGCCCAGGCACATCGGCTGCGGGCTCGCCCGCAAGCGCCCAGGCGCCCGCGGGGCTGCGCAGCAGCAGCGCCACTTCCTCCGGGGCGAGGGTCGCCGTCCGCACGACGGCGAGGGTGGGATGCTTCAGCACCAGTTGTACCGACCCGCCGGGCATGATGCGGATCCTCGGTCGCTCGCCTCGAGTGCGCAGCACCTCGAGATGCTGCGCCAGATCGCGCAGATGGCGATCGATCCGGAGCGCGCGGCGCGCCTCGCCGGCGAATGCATGGAAGTGCTTGTTGCGCGAGAGCGGCCGCGCCTCCTCCTGGAGGCGCTGGACGAGGCGGTAGAGGAACTCGCGCATGGTGCAAAACTACCACTGCAGGCGCGTGAAAACAGGCTTGACTTTCAGGGGAGAAGCCGGGCGGTGCGGGCGATCTGGGCGACCATCTCTTCCCCCGCCGCACCCCGGCAGACGTCGTCCCGGCAGGCGAACTCGATCACCAGGGTGCCGCCACCGTCGGCGGCGGCATATACGGCGGTATCCGTTCCGTCTTCGGAGGAGCGCTTGCGCAACCAGGTCCGGCTGCCGATGTGGACGGCGTCCTCGCCGGGCGTGATCGCGAGCGGGCGGTCTTCGTGCCGCACGTGCGCCTCGACGACTCCGGGCAGGTAGGCGACGCCAGGCTTCATGGGAACGAGCAGCCAGGGCACCTGCGCCTCGACGCCCGGGCCCCGCAGGGTACGCGAACGCGGCTTGACGGCGCGCGCGACGGCCGCCCCTTCCAGCGCCGCCAGCGCCAGGGCTGAGGCGAGCAGTCCGATCCGCGTGATGCCGTGCCAAGGGCGGTCCCCGCCGCGCAGGAGCGGGGCCGCCAGCCCGAGCACGACGCCGGAGAGCAGGCCGCCCAGATGTGCCGCGTTGTCCACCGGCGCCTTCAGGGCGATCGCGAGGTTGATCAGGAGGTTCAGCGCGATGGCGCGGACGATGCCTCGCCGGACGGGCTCCGGGATCCCCTTGCGAACGCGGAAGTAGAGCGCGACCGTCGCGCCGAACAGACCGAAGATCCCTCCGGACGCGCCTGCAGCGAGGTGCGCGGTCCCGGTCTGGAAGCTCCACGCGGCGCTCGCCGCTCCGCCGGCGATCGCCGTGGCGCAGAACAAGCCGAGAGCCAGATTCGATCCGTAGGTGATCTCCAACTGCGGGGCGAGGATCCAGAGCGCGTACGAGTTCACCAGCAAGTGGATCCAGCCGATGTGCAGCAGCGCGTACGAGCCGATGCGCCAGAAGTCTCCATCGCGAACCGCTGGCCCGTAGAGCGCGCCGAGCCGGAAGAGCGTCACCCCGTTCTCGACCGCGGGATCACGGCCCAGCAGCGCCTCCGCGGCGAACGCCACTCCGAGCAAGATCAAGAGCGCCCAGGTGGTCGGGCGGGGCGGACGGACGACGCGCTGGGGGCGGGGTTCTTGCGCCGGCTCCTCGCCGATGCCGCCCAGCGGATCGATCACAACGCGCTTTCCACCGCGGCCCGCAGCTTCTGCTCCACGCCCGTGAGCGGTCCGACGGCGCAGGCGACCAGGTTCTCGCGGCGGAATACGGCGGAGGCGACGCGCCGCACATCGGCCGCGGTGACGCGGTCGATGCGCGAGAGCCACTGGTCGAAGGGCTCGGCGGGCGGGTGCAAGAGCTCTCCCGCGCCAAACCACCCGATCATCTCGGCGGGCGAATCGAGGGAGAACTCGAGCCAGATGCGGGACTTCTTTTTCGCGCGCAGGAGCTCGTCCTCGGGCACCTCGGTCTGGCGCAGCTCCGCCAGGATCCGCAGCATCTCCGCCAGGGCCGCCGGGGCCTTGCGCGGCGCGCAGGCGCAGCCCACTTCGAAGACCGAGCAATCGGTGAACCCGTCCATGCCGGCGCCGACGGAATAAGCGAGCGCTTTGCGCTCGACCATCTCCATCTGCATGCGCGAGGCGAGTCCGTCGTCGAGCACGCGCTTGATCACCCGCAGGGCGGGAAAGTCCGCGTGCTCCTCCGGTGGCCCGCGGAAGGAGACCTGCAGCTCGAGCTGCGACTCGACGTGATCGACGGCGACGAGCTGCGGACCCCGCGGGGCGCCATTCAGCGCGCCGTCGTTGAGCGGCGCGCCGGGGCGGAGGCTGCTGAAGTGCTTTTCCGCCAGCTCGAGCACGCGATCGTGGCGCAGCGGGCCCGCGGCGGCGAGAACCAGGTTGCGCGCGCCGTACGCCTTCGCGTGCTGGGCGCGCAGATGCTTCTCGGTCAGGGCGCTCACCGTCTCGCGCGTGCCGCCGATCTTGAGCCCCAGCGGGTGACCCGGGAAAAGCGCGCGCTTCGCCAGGTTGTCGATGTCGATGTCGCGGCCCTTCTCGTCGACTTCGTCGAGGATCTCCTCCAGGATCACCTCGCGCTCGAGCTCGATCTCCTTGAACAGGGGCCGCGCGAGCATGTCGCCGAGCACCGCGATGGGGGTCTCGAGACGCTCGGGATGGACGGGGGAGAAGTAGTAACCGTGGTCGCGCGTCGTCACTCCGTTCAGGGACCCCCCGCAATCCTCGACCAGCGCGTTCATGGTGCGCCCGTCCGGATAGCCTTCGCTGCCGCGGAAGAACAGGTGTTCGAGAAAATGTGACACGCCGTTGCGCGCGGGATCTTCGTGCCGGGAGCCCGCGCGTACGTAGGCGGCGATCATGCCCACGTGCAGGTGGGGCAATTCCACGGTCACCACGCGCAGGCCGTTGGAGAGGGTGCTCTTCTGGACCGGGTCGTTCATAGAGGGCGGCGGAGGATATTCGCCGGCCTACGCGGATGCAATCGCGGGGGCGGACGCTTGCTCGGGGAGCGAGGCGGCGGTCAGGCGCAGGGTGAACGCCGTGCCCCGTCCGGGAATGCTGTCGCAGACCAGCTGGCCGCCGTGCTCCTGGGCGATCTCCTGCGCCATGGCCAGGCCCAAGCCGGTTCCCCGCTCCTTGGTGGTGAAGAACGGGTCGAAGATGCGCGCGAGCCGCTCCGAGGGGATCCCCGGACCGTTGTCGCGGACCTCGATTTCGACCATGGCCTTCGTCGCGCGGGTCGTGACGCGAAGAGAGCCGCCTGCGGACATCGCTTCGCGCGCGTTCCTCAACAGATTCAGCAGCAGCTGCCGCAGCTGGGCCACGTCGGCCAGCACGCGCGGGAGCCCCGGCGACAGGGAGAGCGAGACTTTCACGCCCGCCGAGTCCAGCTCCGGGCGCACGAACTCGAGAAGCTCGCGCACGGTGTCGTTCACGTCCGCGCGCTGCAGCTGGGGCTTGGGGAGGCGCGCAAACCGCAGGTACTCCTCGGTAATCGCGGTGAGCCGATCCACCTCCCGCACGATTGCGTCGCAGAGCTCCCGGGCTTGCGGCGCCCGTTCGCCGAGCTCCTCCGCATTCAGCGAGATCGACGAGAGCGGGTTGCGAATCTCGTGCGTGATCTGCGCCGCGACCCTGCCGATGGCCGCCAGGCGTTCGGACCGCAGCAGGGCCTCCCCCTGGGCGCGCAACTCCCGCTCGCGCGCCGCCAGCCGCTGTGCCATGGCATTGAACTCGCGCGCGAGCACCGCGAGCTCGTCGCCGCCCTCTTCCGGAACGGCGACCGACTCCGGGCTGCCGCGGCCGAGGCGCTGGGCGGCTTCGGTGAGCGTCCGGATCGGTCGCAGCGCGCGTTGGGAGAGCCACATCACGAGCAATCCGACGAGCAGGGCGATCCCCGAGAGTGCCACGAGCGCCCAGCGCGCGGCGCGCTCCAGCTTCTCCGCCTCGTCGACGCCGCGGTTCATCTCGTCCTGCAGGATGCGGCCCAGCTCCCGCACCTTGTAGTCGACGCCGCGCTGCGCTGTCCTCACCCGGGCGATTGCGTCCTCGAGCGCGGCATCCGGACCACGCGCCCCTTTCTCCAGGCGAGCCGTCACCGTCTCCGCCGCTCTCTGCTCGTCGGCAACGCTGGCGGCGACGTCGTCGAGGCGGACGGCGATCCGGTCCAGTACGTCGCGATCGCTGGCCGTCCGCTGGGCATCTGCGACGAGCTGCTGCGCAGATGTCAGACGCTCGCTGACCACCCGGGCCAGGTACGTCCGGTCGGTAGCGAGGAAGCTTGAACGCGCCTTCGGGTCGCTCGCGTCGAGCAGGTTGTCCGTGTTCCGCACGCGCTCCTTGTGAAGCGCCTCGAGCGTCGAGACAGCGCGCGCGAGCGGCATATAAGGTCGCGAACGGAGGGATAGTTCCTCGCCGATCCGGTGGAGCCGCGCGACGCCATATGCCGACACCGCGGCGCTACAAATCAACACCGCCACGAAGCCGAGGAAGACTTTAGTAGCTACGGAAAGCCGCATCGATCTACATTCTATCGCTCATGCGGCGGGTTCTGTCCCTTCTCCTGCTCGCGGCCGCCTGCGGCGGCAGCGCCTTGCCGGACCGCGTCGCGGTCCTCGGGGTGGACCGCCTTTCCGGAGCGCTCGCAGGCCAGGAGGTGGAGCTGCCCGGCACGGACCTCGCGGCCGTGCGTGGCCCCGCCGCCATGATCATGCTCGGCTCCTCCACGGATACGGCCCGCGTGCCGGACTGCGCGATGCGGCGCCGCGTCTCGGGTGCGCTGGTGGCGCGAACGGTCTCCTGCGTGTCGCTTCTCGGACACTACGCGGCCATGGAACGGGCGCGGCAGTTCCTCCTTGCCGCTGGCGCCGAAGCGCTGCTGCCCGCGCCGGTCCTCGCCAGCTCGACGGCGGAGCCGGGGCTTCACTACGACGCGCGCACGGATACTTTCACGCTCGGCGAAGGTCCGGAAGGAGCGCGCGTGCCGCTGGCGCTCAATCCCGGAGCGGTGACGCGCGAGATGGCGCGGCGCCAGCTTCGCGCCGTCGCCTCCGCGCATCCGGAGGAGGCGGAGGGGATCGCCCTCTTTCTCGGGGCCGCCGCGGCGGCCGGCGATCCCGGCTATCTCGCCGCCTCCCAGCCGGGAGGAGATCCCACCGGGCAGCTGGATCTTTCGCGGCCACTGCCCGTGGACGTCCCCGCCTCCGCCGCACTCGCGGCTGCGCTCTGGGCATGGGCCGACGCGAGCGGCGATCTCACCGGCGCCTCTCGCGCGGCGCTCGCGGCGGCCCGGGCGCTCGGGCCGTCGGCGTCCGATCCGGCAGCGGTGCTGTCGTTGGTCGCGGCGCAGTTCGAGGGCGCCGAGCGGGACCAGGCGTGCGCCGTGTTCCGCGCGCGGCTGCACGCGGCCGGCATTCCCGCCTGTCCCTGAGGATCCGCCGAAGCGATGGCAGAGAACGCTCCCCTCGAGATGCCTCCGCAGCTCGTGCAGTTCCTGCTCGGAGGACAGCCGCTGGTCGTCGCCACGGCTGACGAGAACGGAGCGCCTGTGACCACGCTCATGACCTGGGCGGTGGCGCGCAACCCGCAGACGCTGACGCTCGCGGTGGACATCCGCGGGCGGGCGATGCGAAACCTCCGCGCGAACGCCAAGGTCGCCGTCGAGGTGCTCGGCGACGACATCTGCTATGGGCTGCGAGGCACGGCGGTGGTGGAAAAGGAGCTGATGCAGTCGCCGCCGTTCCCCTGCGCGCAGGTGGCCGTCCGCGTCGAGGACATACGCGATCATTCGGTTGCAGGCGTCCAGTTCAAGGGGCCGAGCTACGCGTTTCACTCCGAGAAGGAGCACCGCCGGGGCGTAGAGGAGGCCATCTTCGCCGAGTTGAAAGGTCCGACGCCCACCATTTGAGCGAGGGCCCGGCGCGTTTCGCTCGATCCGCATGGTTTTTTTCGTTACGCTCGCCGGTCTTTCCCCGGAGCGAAGAATGGTCGGGCTCGCGTTCGTCGTCGCCGTGGTCGCGGTCGTGCTCGCGGTCGTTTTCTTCACGCAGGGCCAGTCCGCCGCCTCGGCTTTGAAGGCGCTGCGCGAGGAAGCGGACGCCGCGCGCAAGGAGACGGAGGTCGCGCGCGCCGAGCTGCGCCGGGCGCAGGAGGACGCCAGGACGCGATCGACGCAGCTTGCGGAAACGCGCGAGAAGCTCGCCGAAACGCGCCGCAAGGCCCAGGAAGGGCGATCGGGCAAGGCATTGCCGCGCGGCGCGCGCGAGGCTGAGCTCGAGGAAGATCTCGCGCACGCCCGCAAGCTCAACGAGGAGGCGCACGCCGCCGAGGCGCAGGCCCGCCGCGATCTGGAACGGGCGCGTGCGGCCGAGAGCCAGCTTCACGCCGAGCTGGACAAGGCGCAGGCGCGAGTCCATGAGCTGGCGGAGCGCGCTCCGGTTCCAGCCGCGCCCAGCGCGGCGGGAGAGCTGCAGCCGTTGCGCGAGCAACTGGAGGCGGCCAAGAGCGAGCTGGAGCGCCAGGTGAGCGCGGCGGAGAAGCACGCGCGAGAGGCCAAGAAACGCGAGCAGGAGCTTCGCGAGGAGATCAAGAAGCAGAAGGGCCGCGCGGAAACGAACAACCGGGTCTACCTGGTGACGAAGGGCGAGCTGGAGCTGGTGAAGGAGCGGCTGGCGCAAGCGGAGCGCAAGCTGTGGCAAGCAGGAATTCCCCTCGCGCCGCCACCTGCGAAGGAGCGGCCGCGGGCGACGGGTCCGGCGGCCGCGGAGCGCACGCGCGAGGAAGGCGCGGCGCACAACCCGCCCGAGGCTTCGCCGATGGAAGGCGCTTCCAGGGAAGCCGCGGAAGCGGGCGAACCCATCGGCGCCGTCGAGGCCGAGGGCATGGACACCTCGGAAGCCGAGATACCGCCGGTCCGGCGGCACGCAGAGAGCGGGATGGAGAAGAAACCGGTGTGATCCGCCGGGATCGCTGCCGGTGGACCTGAGCGTCAGCGGCGACGCGTGCGCGGTTCGGGAAGGACTTTTTCCAACAGAGAGAGAAGCTGGGGCGCTTCGAACGGTTTGCTCAGGTAGCCCGCCGCGCCCGTGCGGCTCGCGATCTGAGCGAGGTCTTCCTTGGCGGAGATCAGCACGACGGGGACTCCCCGGCTGGCGGGCAACCCGCTCATGCCGCGCAGGAATCCCTCGCCGTCGAGATTCGGCATGCGGAGATCGAGCAGGATGACCTCCGGGCGAAATACGGGCAGCACGCGCACGGCCTCGACGGCGTCGCGCGCCACCGAAACCGTGTAGCCCTCCATCTGCAGGAGATCGGCCACGCCGTCGCGAAATCCCTCTTCGTCGTCCACGATGAGGACGCGGCGCCCGGCGATGACGTTCTTCCTCTTCATCTCCCCGCTCAGGTAGGACATGCGACCACAGGTCGGGGGGCCTTGTCCATGCGGGCCCCGGCAGCAGCCCTCCGCCTTGACTTGAATCATGCAGTTCGTTAGATCGCCACGGCTTTTCTGGCGCCGAGCCGAAGTGGTGGAATTGGCAGACACGCCAGATTCAGGGTCTGGTGGGGGCAACCCCGTGGAGGTTCGAGTCCTCTCTTCGGCACCACCGACGCCCCGGCGGCGGAGCCCTGAGCGCGACGGTCTGCGCCCGCCACTGGACAGCAGAGCCTCGGCCAGGCGGCCGGGGCTTTTCTGTTTTTCCCAGGTGTCCAAGAGATGATCACGCCGCTGGACGAGGCGCTCGCAGCGGTTCGCGCCCGTGCGCTTCCCCTCGCGGCTGAAGACATTTCGCTTACGGAGTCCTACGGACGGGTGCTCGCGGAGGGCATCCGCGCCCGGCGCGACCAGCCTGCGACGGATATCTCCATGATGGACGGCTACGCCTTGCGCGCCGCCGATGCCGGTGGTCCGCTGCGCGTCGCCGGCGAGATCGCCGCGGGCGACGCGCCCTGGACACGAGCGCTCGAGGCGCGCGAAGCGGCGCGCATCTTCACCGGCGCACCGCTTCCTCCTGGAGCGGACTGCGTCGTGATGCAGGAGCACGCGGTCCGCGATGGCGCCGAAGTGCGCGTGCGGCAGCCACCGAAGGCGGGTCAGCACATCCGCCGGCGCGGAGAGGAGCTGACAGCGGGGGCGGAAGCGCTCCCGGCCGGGCGTGTCCTGGATCCCGCCGATCTCGCGCTCGCGGCCGCCTGCGGCGCCGCCTCGCTCCGCGTCTACCGGCGGCCGCACGTCGCGGTGCTCTCCACGGGCAGCGAGCTGGTGCCGCTCGGCGCCGAACCCGGGCCGGGCCAGATCGTCGAGACCAACAGCGTGACGCTCTCGGCGCTCTGCCGCGACGCCGGTGCCGAGGTGCTGCGCCTGGGAATCGCGAAAGACACGGTGGAAACGATCGCGGCCCGCTTGCGCGACGCGCCCGCCGACATTCTCTTGACGACCGGGGGCGCCTCCGTCGGCGATCACGATCACGCGCAACACGCGCTCGAGCGCCTGGGCGGAGCGCTGATCTTCCACACCGTCGCCATTCGTCCGGGCAAGCCCGTGCTGTTCGGCACCGCCTCCGGCGGACGCCTGGTGTTCGGGCTTCCGGGAAACCCGGCGGCGGCGACGCTCGGATTCGAGCTCTTCGTGCGCCCCGCGATCCGCCTCCTGCTCGGCGATCGAAATCCGGAGCGGACCAAGGCACGAGCGCGGCTGCGCGGATCGCTCTCGCAGGTGAAGGGGCTCACCTTCTTCCCGCGCGGCCGCGTCAGCGCGGAGGGATCGCAGCTGGTGTTCGCGCCCGGCGAACAGCAGAGCAGCATGCAGATCGCGTCGTGGTCCGGCGCGAATGCCGTGGCGGTGATCCCGCCCGGCGAGGGTCGTGTCGACGAGGGCGCCGAGATCGAGGTCCTTCTCACCGGCAACCTCGCATGAGGGGCCGTCGGACTGCGCAGCAGTCGTTCAGCGCGCCTTTCCGCCGATCCTCTTCCGGCCCCTGGCCGGGGTGCGCTTCGGCGCCACCGCCGCGTAGCTCTCGTCGATCCACTGCTTGAGCAGATCGAGGGGCACATCCTCGCCCGCCTCGAAGCGCGCGCTCACCCAGCCCGCCTTGCCCAGCCCGTAACCGGTGGGCTCCGCGAACGAGAACATGGTGATCGCCGCCTCGCCCGAGTCGGGCAGCTTGCAGGAGAGGCCGTATCCGTAGTCCGGGTGGCCCAGGAACACGAACACCTTCTTCGCCACTTTGTAGACGGTCTCCCCCCAGGGATGATCTTCCCAGGCGCCCGGCTTTTCCGCGGCGTACCTCTTCAGCGCCTTCCACGCGGCGGACGGCTTCATTCGCGCTCCCCAGGCAGCGGCTCAGTCTCGCTCGTCGAGCCAGGCCATCTGGATGGCCTCGAGGATCTTCTCGTTCGACTTCTCCGGGTCGTCGGAGAATCCCGGGAGCTCGCGGACCCAACGGTGGAGATCCGTGAAGCGGATCGAGAGCGGATCGGTGTCCGGGAACTTCTCGTTCAAGGCGATGCCGATCTCCCGCACGTCGATCCAGGTCAGCTTCTGGGGCATGGTCTGGTCCAGGATGTGGAGGGCCTCACTTCGGGGGCCACGTCCCTGCGGCCTCCGCCTCGTGCCGTTCCTTGGGATGCTCGTCGTACCACGTGTTCTCCGACTCCTCGGTGATCTGGTAGACGACGTCCTGGTGATCGAGCTGCGCCTGGCAGCCGAGCCGGGAATACGGTTTCACGTCGTAGGCGCGATCGAGATAGTCCGCTTCGCCGTCCTCCATCTCGGAGAGCGATTCGAAGCCCTTCTTCACCCAGACGTGACAGGTGGAGCAGGCGCAGACTCCGCCGCACGCCGAACCGTGCTTGGCGCCGAGCTGCTGCGAGGCGTGGAGCAGCGAGGTTCCTTCGGGCACTTCGCCTTCTGCTTCCAGCTGCCCGCGCGGGTTGTAGATGGTCACCTTGGGCATCAGTCCACCGGACGCTCCGCGCTGTCCGCGGGACCCGCCGCCCCCTCCTCCGCCTCCAACGCGGCGTACGCCTTCCGGGCGTGCGCAGAGAGCTCACCCTGATCGAACTCGCCCACCGAATGCCCCTTCAGGGCGCGCTCGATCCCTCGATCCATCACCCGTTTTGCGAAATCCGCGCTCACCCCATCGAGCTTCTCGATCTCCGCATGGATGGCGTTGTGATCCCCGCCCTGCGCAGCCTTCCGCACCGCCGCCATCTGCGCCTCGATGTGCTGACGCTCCTGCGCGGAGAGCAGGTCTCCGTTCGAGTCCAGCTGCTTCTCGGTGGCCTTCAGGATCCGCTGCGCCTCGACCCGGTTGTCGATCAGCAGGCGCGCCTGCACGTCCTCCTCCGCATGCTCGATGGAGGCGAGCAGCATGCGCTCGATCTCTTCGTCGGTGAGCCCGTGCGACGGCTTCACCGTGATCGTCTGCGAGACCCCCGTGAGCTGTTCGCGGGCGGTGACCGAGAGGATCCCGTCGGCGTCGACCTGGAAGGTCACCGCCACGCGCGCGAGGCCCGCAGGCAGCGGAGGGATGCCGGAGAGCGTGAATTTCGCCAGCGAGCGGTTGTCCTGCACCAGCTCCCGCTCGCCCTGCAGGACGTGGATGTCCATCCCCGTCTGGCCGTCCGCGAAGGTGGTGAACTCCTGCGTGGCGCTCGCGGGGATGGTGGTGTTGCGCAGGATCAGCTTCTCCACCAGGCCACCCATCGTCTCCAGCCCGAGTGACAGCGGGGTCACGTCGAGCAGGAGCACGTCGTGCTGCGGAGACTCGGCCGTGAGCAGGTCAGCCTGCACCGCCGCCCCCAGGGCGACCACTTCGTCGGGATCGATGTCCGCGAGCGGCTCCAGACCGAACAGCTCGCGCACGTACCGTCGCACCGCCGGCACACGTGTCGAGCCGCCCACCAGGATGACGCCGTCGAGGCCCTTGCCGTCGGGCACGCCCGCGTCCTTCAGCGCCCGCCGGACGGGGCCCCCGGTCTTCTCGATCAGGGGCCGGATCGCCGCCTCGAGCTGCGAGCGGTTGATCTGCCGCCCCATCGCCTCGGCCACCTCGGCGCGGGTCAGGTCTTCCTTCGCCTGCCTCGCCGCGTCGATCGCCTGGCGCACCTTGTGCGGGGTCCGGTCTTGCTCGCCGAGGAGGATCTCGGCGAGCGCGCGATCGAAATCGTCCCCGCCCAGCGCGGAGTCGCCGCCCACTGCCTTCACCTCGAAAACGCCCTGGTGGAGTTGGAGGACGGAGATGTCGAACGTCCCGCCGCCCAGATCGTAGACGGCGAACGTTCCCTGGGAGCGCTTGTCGAGTCCGTAGGCGAGGGCGGCCGCCGTCGGCTCGTTGAGCAGCCTGAGGACTTCCAGTCCCGCGAGGCGACCGGCCTCCTTCGTGGCCTGGCGCTGGGCATCGTCGAAGTAGGCGGGCACCGTGATCACCGCCTGGTTGACCTTGATCCCGAGCCGGTCTTCCGCGCGCGTGCGCAGGGCGCGCAGCACCTCGGCCGAGACCTCCACCGGGTTGACCACACGGCCGCCCGCGACCACGAACCGGACCACGCTGGAATCCCCCTCCGCGAATCGGTAGGGGCTCAGCCGGCGGGTTTCCGGATCCGCCGAAGAGCGGCCCATGAAGCGCTTCACCGAGGCGATGGTGTCCCGCGGGAACTCCGCAGCGAGCCTGCGCGCCGGGCGCCCGATCACGACCGACCCGGGGCCGCCGCCGGCGCCGTAGTGCACGACCGAAGGAAGCAGCGCGCTTCCCTCGTCCACCGCGAGCGCCTGCGGCTTGCCATCCGCGAGCACGATGGCGATGAGCGAGTTGGTGGTGCCGAGATCGATGCCGACCGCGCCGGTGGTGCAGGCCTGCCTGGCGTGGCTTTCGCCCGGCTCGCTGATCTGGAACAGGGCCATCAGAGCTCCACCGAGCGGCCCTCGACCTCGTCGAGATAGCGCGCGTAATAGCGCATCCGCGCCAGCAGCTCCGCGGCGTGGGACAGATCGCCTCCGTTTTCGAGCAGGCGCCGGACCTCGCGCAGAGTCTCGTCGCGCTTCTCGCGCACGCCCGCCGCCAGCGCCTCGAGCGGCTGCCCGGACATCTTCGCCTCGAGCAACTTCTCGCGGTCCTCCATGGTCTGCTCGAGAAACTCCGGCGACATCTTTGGATCGCCCTCGATCCCCCGCAGCTGCAGAAGGTGTTCCGCGCGGCGCACCGGGTCTTTCAGGGTCTTGTAGGCATCGTTGAGCCGCGTGGTCTGCTCGAGCGAGTACCTGCGCTCCTGCGCCGTCGCGCGGGCGAACCGGTCGGGATGCAGCTTGCGCGCGAGCGCGCGGAAGCGCTCGTCGAGGCCCTCGGGCTCGTCGAACGAGGGCTCGAATCCGAGCGTCGCGAACCTGTCGGGCCGCGCCCCGGCCGGCGGAGGCGGCTGCACCTTGCCGCAAGAAGGACAGATCGGCTCCGCCGCCCCCCCCGGCGCGCCGCAACTCCAGCATGTTGAGGTCGTCTTCATCGCACGCGTGGGGGGTCCAAGGGGAGGTGCGCCACCCCCTGCTAGAGGTGCCGCAAGCACCGGATCTAGAGCGTCACATGACCGGCAGCGCGGGCACGAGCCGGGCACGCCAGTCTCATACGCTAAATGATTCGCCGCACCCGCACTCCGACTTCACCTGCGGGTTCACGAACTTGAAGCCCTTCTGCTGGAAGGTGTCGACGAAGTCGAATGTGGTGCCGTTGAGATAGACGAGGCTCTTCCGATCGACGTAGATCTTCGCGCCCTCCACCTCGAACAGGGCGTCCTTCGCCCGGGGCTGATCGCAGTACTCGATCACGTAGCTCATCCCCGAACAGCCGCCGCCCTTCACGCCCAGACGGACGCCGCTTTGTGGAGTCGTCTGCGCGCGCCGCGCCAGCTGGGCCTTGATCTGCTGCGCGGCGCGGGGAGTGACTGTGATCTGCGGCTCAGCCATCGATCCTCTTCTCCTCGGCCGGTGTCTGCGGCTGTGCGGAGAGGCCCTTCTTCTTCTTCCAGTCCGCGATCGCCGCCTTGATGGCGTCCTCCGCCAGCACCGAGCAGTGGATCTTCACCGGCGGCAGCGCGAGCTCCTTCGCGATCTGCGTGTTCTTGATCGTCATCGCCTCGTCCACCGACTTTCCCTTCACCCACTCGGTGACCAGCGAGGAGGAAGCGATGGCCGATCCGCACCCGAAGGTCTTGAACTTCGCGTCTTCGATCTTGCCGTCATCGCTGATCTTCACCTGCAGCCGCATCACGTCGCCGCAGGCGGGCGCGCCGACGAGCCCGGTCCCGACGTTCGGGTCGTTCTTGTCCAACGTCCCGACATTTCGCGGGTTCTCGTAGTGATCAAGGACCTTGTCGCCGTACGCCATTTCAGTCTCCCTTGGCCATGGGCTTCAGTGGGCTGCCCACTCGATCTTCGAGAGGTCGATCCCTTCGTTCGCCATCTCGTAGAGGGGGCTCATCTCGCGCAGCCGCTTTACCTGCTCGACCACGTACTTGCCCACGTAGTCGACTTCGTCGTCGGTGTTGAACCTTCCGATGCCGAACCGGATCGATGTGTGGGCCAGATCCTCGCTCACGCCGCAGGCGCGCAGCACGTAGCTGGGCTCCAGGCTGGCGCTCGTGCAAGCGGACCCCGAGGAGACGGCCACGTTCTTGATGGCCATCATCAGCGCCTCGCCCTCGACGTACGCGAAGCTCGCGTTCAGGTTGCCGGGCAGCCGCTCGGTCGGGTGGCCGTTCAGCTCCAAGTGGTCCAGGTGGCCGAACAGGTAGTCTTGCAGCTTCTTGCGCAGCTGGTACGTCCGCTTCCCCTCTTCAGGCATCAGCTGCTGCGCCAGCTCCGCCGCCTGGCCGAAGCCGACGATCCCCGGGACGTTCAGCGTCCCGCTGCGCATCCCGCGCTCGTGGCCGCCGCCGTCGATGATGGGAGCGATGCGGACGCGCGGCTTGCGCCGCACCCAGAGCGCGCCGATTCCCTTGGGACCGTAGATCTTGTGGGCCGACAGGGAAGCCAGGTCGACCTTCATTTTCTCCACGTCGAACGGCACCTTGCCCACGCCCTGCACCGCGTCGACGTGGAAGAGCACGCCCTTCTCCCGGGTCACCTCGCCGAGTTCCGCGATGGGCTGCAGGGTCCCGATCTCGTTGTTCGCGAGCATGACCGAGACGAGGATCGTCTTGTCCGTGATCGCCTCGCGGAGTTGCTGTGCGGAAATACGGCCGAATTTGTCCGTAGGCAGGTAGGTGACGTCGAAACCCTGGCGCTCGAGCCGCTTGGCGGTATCCAGCGTCGCCTTGTGCTCGGTGCGGACCGTGATGATGTGATTGCCCTTCTCCTTGTAGAACTCGCCGGCCCCCTTGAGGGCCAGGTTGATGCTCTCGGTAGCACCGGAGGTGAAGACGATCTCCTTCTCGTTCCCGCCGATCAAGGCGGCGATCTGCTCGCGCGCCCGATCCACCGCCTCCTCGGCCTTCCATCCGAACGGGTGGCTGCGGGAGGCGGCGTTGCCGAACTCGGTGGTGAGATAGGGCATCATCGCCTCCAGGACCCGCGGATCGAGCGGGGTGGTGGCGTTGTTGTCCATGTAGATGGGGAGCTTGATGGGCATGTCGTTCCTAATGTGGACTAGACTGGTCTATTATAACCCGACCCGCTGCGGGTCAAGGCGCTCAGGATTAGGATGGCGACGATGAGGAAGTGGGTTCCCCGTCTGGTTCTGGCGCTGGCGATCGGCGTCGCGCTCCCCTTTCTCCCTACCTTCTTGACGCAAAGCGTCGGACCGGCTGCAGGCGGCGCTGGAGGGCTTGGCCTGTCGGCAGGCGTTTCGGTCGGCACCTTCGCCGCCCTCTTTTTCGGCGGCATCCTCACCAGCCTGACGCCCTGCGTTTATCCCCTGATTCCGATCACCGTCAGCATCTTCGGAGCGCGACAAGCGGAGCACCGTGGCCGCTCGGTCGCGCTGTCCGCCACGTACGTCGCCGGCATCGCGGCGATGTTCTCCGCGCTCGGCCTTTTCGCCGCGCTGTCGGGCAAGGCCTTCGGCACCTTCCTCTCGTCGCCGGCCGTGATCGCGGTGCTGGCGACCTTCATGGTGGCGCTTGCGGCCAGCATGTTCGGCGCATTCGAGATCGCGTTGCCCTCCGGGCTCCAGCAGAGGCTGTCCAGCGTCAGGGCGGCGGGGTTTGCCGGCGCCTTCGGGATGGGTCTCGTAGCCGGCATCATCGCGGCGCCCTGCACCGGCCCGGTCCTCGCAGGCGTCCTCACCTACGTCGCCACGCAGCGCAACGCCGTCCTCGGCTTCTGGATGCTCTTCACCTACGCGGTCGGGATGGGGGTGCTGTTCTTCGTGCTCGGCGCCACCTCGCTGCGCCTCCCTCGCTCCGGGCCCTGGATGGAGACGGTGAAGAGCGTGCTCGGGATCGCACTCGTCGCCGCCGCCGTGGCGTTGGTGCTGCCCTTCCTTCCGCGACCCGGATCGCTGCCGCTTTCGGCGCGCTCGGTTGCCGTCGCGGCGGGTTTGGTGGGCTTTGCGGGTGTCGTCGCGGGGGCGCTCAGCTTGTCGTTCCACGGCGACGACACCCGCAAGGCGATCAAGCTCGGCGCGCTCGTTCTGCTTCTCTTCGGGGTCGGGCTGCGTTTCGGGTGGCTCGGCGAGCCACGCAGTGACAAGCCGTTCCGGATCCCGTGGTTGCATGACGAGAAGATGGCCGTGCAGCAATCCCGTGCCACAGGCAAGCCGCTCCTGATCGACTTCTTCGCCGAATGGTGCGCCGCCTGCAAGGAGTTGGACGTGCACACCTGGGCCGATCCCACGGTCGCCAAGGAGGTCGCGGATCGGTTCGTTCCGCTGAAGATCGACGCGACGGAGGAGTCCGACGAGAACGACTCGCTGCAGAAGAAGTACGGCGTTCCCGGGCTGCCGACGGTCCTGATGATGGCCTGCAGGGACGAGAGACCTCCGGAATGCGCGATCCCGGGAGACGGTCCGACGCGCGTCACGGGGTTCCTTTCCCCGCCGGAGATGTTGCAGCGGCTGCGGGGCGTGCAATGAAGCTCGCGCTCTCTGCACTCGCTCTCGCCGCGGCCTGCGGTCACGGCGACGCGGCCCTGCGCTCGGAGCAGGCGAAGGCGCGGCGCTACCGCGACGCGTACGAGACGCAGGCGCAGCAGGTCGAGCAGCTCAGGAAGCGCGTGGCGGAGCTGGAGCGCGAAGGCTGTCGCTAGAGAGCCGAAGGCGCGGGTATGCGGCTATTGTCTTGAGGCTGTACCAGCTAGGAAACGTGTTCCGCTCCCTGAGCGCGGCGCACCGCCTCGAGGAGAGATTCCGGAGCGAACGGCTTTTCGACGAATGCCTCGCAGGCGAGCTCCCTGGCCGCTGCCGCCACTTCGCGATCGGCGGAGAACAGGACCACGCGCGGAGCGAGCCCGAGGGCGCGAACCGCGGCGAGCAACGCGCGGCCGTCCAGATCCGGCATCCGCAGATCGAGTACGATCACGTCGGGAAGATCGCTCTTGATCTTCCCCAGCGCCGCGCGCCCGCCGCCAGCCCAGTCGGCCTCGAACCCGTGCTCGGCGAGGAACTCCGCCATCATGCGCGCGATGGGCTCGTCGTCATCGACCACGAGGACGCGCCCCTCCTTGCTTCCAGATCTTCCTGGCACCCGGGACCGCAAAGGCAGCTCGAGCACGAACGCGCGCGCCTCCGCGCGCAATGTCCCGCCGTGCAGCTCCGCGGCCCTGCGGCCGATCATCAGCGCCATCCCCAGCCCCTGGCGCTGCGCGGGCGGCGCCTCCCAGAGCGGCTCGAGGGCATGGGGCGGATCGCGCAAGGGATCGCCGGACCACTGGACGCGGATCACCGCGTGACCGGCCGCGCGCTGGCCATCGATGGTGACCGGCCCCAGGATGCGGGCGCGCAGGACCATCGCGGTCAGGGCGCGCTCGATCCGCTCGCGGTCGGCGACCAGCGGAAGCGACGGTTCGACGTGCGCGTCGACGTCCGCGTCCGCCCCCAGGCGCCGCAGCGATCGGCGCGCCGCCTCCACCAGCTCGACGGCCTCGCAGGGCTCCTGGTGCAGCACGAACCGCGAGGTCTCGATGCGCGAGACCTCGAGCATCTCTTCCAGCAGCGCATGGAGCCGCTCCGCCTGCCGCTCCAGCACCTGCACGCTGCGGGGATCGCATGCCTCGCCCTTCTCCAAGCGGCGCGCGAGCGAGTACGAGAAGCCCTTGATGCTGGTGAGCGGCGTCTTCAGCTCGTGCGCGGCGAGCGAGAGGAAACGGTCCTTGCGCGATTCGCGCTCGGCGGCGGCGAGGACCGCCGCCGCGCGCGTGAGCAGCGGCTGTAGCGGACGCAGGTCGCGCAGCCCTCCGTCGAAGAGGATCGAGAGCGCGCCGACGATCTGCTCGTGGACGCAGAGGGGCACGGCGGCGCAATCGGCGCCCCACTCGACGCGGCCAGTGTCCAGTGCCCGTGCCGCGAGCTCCGCCGTGCACGGACGGCCATCGCTCCCCAGCATTTGCAGGCCGGCGCCGGTCCTCAGGTGCACTGCGACGCCCTCGGCACCGCTCAGCCGCCTGGCGATCTTCGCGATGCGACCGGCGAGCTCCCGCGTGTTCTCCCCTTCCAGGGCGGCATCGGCGAGCTGTGCCGCGGCGCCCGAGGAGAGGAAGGCGGTCTCGATGCGCTGCTGAGGCGAGAACAGCGAATGCAGGAACCGCAGCGCCCGATGTTCCAGGGCCATGCGCAACGATCCCCGGACGATGCGCGCTCCGTCGCGAACGAATCCCAGCGTGGTTCCTGGGCGGGCCTCCGCGAGGCGCGCGCGAAGCCGCCCGCGGACAGCGATCGAGAGCGGCCGCCGGAGCCATTCGGACCAGAACGGCTGCTGATGTGCAGGACGGAGATCGAGCACGCGCCGCAGGCTCCGGGGTTGGGGGTCTCATTTTCGTCCCCCGGCGTCGCAATCTGGGCACGCCTGGACGGCCGCGAAACTGGGGCCGAGAGCGACCTTCGCCCTGTTCACTGCGGCACGGGCCCTGCAAAAACGCGCGTGGTCGGTCGAATTTCGGACTGCCGGAGGGGGAGTGGCGGGAGCGGTGGCCCTGGGAATGTGGCTTCTCGCCACGCCTGCGGGAGAGGCGGAGCCCGGCCTGCTGGAGACACAGGAGGCGGCCGCGAAGCTTGCGGGGGGAGCGCCAGCGCTCGACGCGGCGCGCCTCGCTCGCGCACGAGCAGCGCATTGGGCGCCGCAGCTGCGCGGCCAGGCTTCCCTGCGCGAGGATCAGAAGACGCGCGAGGGAGAGTTCCGTCTCGCGCCGCTGCGCGAGCAGGACTTCGCGGCCGGTCACGCCTGGGTTCTGGTGCTGACCTGGGATCTGTCCCAGGTGGTCTTCGCCCGCGAAGAGACGCAGCTCGCACTTGCGCATGTCCATCTCTCGCGAGCACGGCGGGAGGCCGCGGAACGCGCGGCCCAACTCTGGATCGAGCGGCAGAAGGCGCATGCGTCGTGGCTGGCGGCGGGCACGCGCGAATCCTGCTTCGCGCTGCTGCGCGCAACCGCCGCGCTCGTCGCGCTCACCGGGCTCTTTCGCGACGCCGCCGCGCGTGAAGAGGCGGCCTGCAGAGGAGAGTCGAGATGAGATGGACGACAGCCGCGATCGCGTCCTCGATCCTCGCCGGCTGCGGCAAGGTCTCGGCGCCGGCGTTGCCGCCGGACGGCGGACCGTCGCAGCCTACGGTGGAGGACGTCGACCCGGCCCCCGGTGCCGTCGCGGCGGGCGCGCGCTTCACCGTGCGCTTCTCCGCCGCGATGGACGAGGGTCAGTTGCTCGCCCCATCGGGGCGGAGCGAGACCGTCGCGCTCGTGGCGGAAGCGGACGTGGAACGCGCCGCGGCCGCCATCGAGCACGCCCCGCTCTCCGCGCACGAGCGGACGCTGCTCGTGCCCGCGGCGGCGGATGTCGCTGCCGATCGCAGATCGATCTCGCTCGCCCCCGACGGGGCGCTTGCCCCAGGAGGGTACTATCTGCTCGTCTCGCCCCGCCTGAAGGACGAGGCGGGCCGGCGCCTGGCCGGGAACGGCGCCAGATTCGCCTTTCATGTCGCGCCACCGCCGCCGGCCGCGAGGCTGCTCACGCCGCCCGCCGGCGGCGAGGTTCCGTGGAACGTCGGGGTGGTCCGGGCATTCGCCGAAAGGGGGCGGGTCGCCTTGCTCGGGCCAGGCCGAGAAGAGCTCGTTTCGGCGGATGCGCGCGGACCCGTGGCGCTGCGGCTGCCGGCGCCGCTTTCCGCCGGCGCGGAGTATTCGCTCGCCCTCGACGGTGCCGCTGCCCCCGGCCAGGCATTCACGGCGGCCCGTTGCGCGCGCAATGCTGCGCCAGCGCTGCAGGCTGGGGCGGCGCAGCTCTTCGTCCGCGACACCGGCGTGACGGCCACACTCGTGCTCGACTGGCCCGTGCAGATCGAGCTCACCATCGAGGATGCTCGCGGCGCTGCGGTCACCTCCGCGGCGGAAATCCTCTGCGCTCCGCCGGCCTGCGGGCCGCAGAGCTTCGCCTGCACCGGCTCGGTGCGGATCGAGGGGCTGCGCCCTGGCTCCGACTACACGCTGTTCGTGACCGCGCGCGACGATTTCGGATTCGTACTGCGCGCAGCCCCGCAGAGGTTCAGCACCATCGCGCCGCTGCCGCGGGCGATCATCTCCGAAGTGATGGCCTCCGGCATCGATGGCGAGTACGTCGAGCTTCTCAATCTCGGACCCGGGACGGCTGACCTGGAGGCGCTCGGGCTCCAGGGATCGGACGGAATCGTCCGTCCTCTGCTCGGCGGTGCGCCGCCGTTGCCGGCCCTCCTCGAGCCGGGGGTGAGGGCGCTCGCGGTCGGCGCGTCCTTCGATCCTTCCATCTATGCGGCGACGATCCCGCCCGATACTCCCATCCTGCGGGCATCGACCCAGCGCCTGCTCGGCCGTGGCTTGTCCGACGACGCGCCACCTGTCTTCCGACTCGTCACGCTCGCCGCGGTCCCGGTCGAGCTCGCGGACTTTCCCGGCGGGAACGGCCATTGCGCCCCGGGGGCAAGCCTGCAGCGCGACGAAGCCGTGCCGCCTGGTTCCGTGGCGGCATGGACCTGTGGCAGGACCGCAGGCACTCCAGGCCGTCCACCATAGGATTGCGCGAGTCTAAAGGCTTCAGATCAAGTATGAAGAGTTGCCGTTTCGAACAGGAGCAGCAATGTCCGGCCACAACCGGTGGACGAAGATCAAGCGCAAGAAGGAAGCGATGGGCGCGAGCAAGGGCGCGCTCTTCACCAAGCTGATTCGGGAAGTGACCGTGGCCGCGCGCACCGGCGGCGGCGACCCGGACCACAATGCCCGCCTGCGATCCGCCGTCCTCGCCGCGCGCGAGGCGAACATGCCGGCTGAGAACATCACCCGCGCCATCAAGAAAGGCACCGGTGAGCTCGAAGGCGTCAACTACGAAGAGCTCACGTACGAGGGCTACGGCCCCGGGGGCGTGGCCTTCGTCCTCGAGATCCTCACCGACAACAAGAACCGCACTGCCGGCGACGTCCGCGCCATCTTCACCAAGGGTGGCGGCAGCATGGCCGCATCTGGCGCGGTGGCATTCCAGTTCGACCGCATGGGCGTCATCCCGGTGAAGAAGGGAGCCAGCGAGGACCAGGTGATGGAGTTGGCGCTCGACGCGGGCGCGGAGGACGTGCTTCCCGACGGAGACGGCGGCTTCGAGGTCCGCACCGACGCCGGCTCCCTCATGCAGGTGCACAAGGCACTCGAACGAAAGCTGCCGGTGGGCGCGCCGACGATGGCGTTCCTGCCCAAGAGCACGGTGCACGTCTCGGGGGAGACCGCCGAGAAGGTGCTGCGGTTGGTCGAGAACCTGGAGGAAAACGACGACGTGCAGCACGTCTACACGAACTTCGAGATTTCCGACGACGAGATGGCCGCGATAGAGTCCCGGGTTCAGTGAAGGTCCTCGGGATCGATCCGGGTTCGAGGTACTGCGGGTTCGGCGTCGTCGAGGACGCGGGAGGGGCGCGCCTCCGTCACCTGGCGCATGGTGTGCTTGAAGTCGGCGAGGCCGGTCCGATCGAGGAGCGCCTCCGGGCGCTGCACGAGGGCCTTTCGCGCGAGTTGCTCCGGCATCGACCGCAGTTCGTCGCGCTCGAGGACGTGTTCCATGCGAAGAACGCCCGGTCAGCGTTGGTGCTCGGGCAGGCGCGCGGAGTGGCCATCCTCGCCGCGGCACAGGCCGGAGTCCGGGTGCGCAGCTTCGCGCCCAGCGTGATCAAGCAGGCGGTGACTGGAACCGGGCGGGCGGAGAAGGAGCAGGTCGGCCGGATGGTGGCGGTGGTGCTCGGGATCCCGCTCCCGGGTCGGCTCGACGCGAGCGATGCCCTGGCAGCGGCGATCTGCGGGGTGCTGCGCGCACGGGACCCGGAAGTCCCCGTCGTCCAGCCGCGGCGCGGCTGGCGCTCGGCCCTGGCCCGGAGGATCGCGAAGTGATCGCGCGCCTCTCCGGCATCGTCCTGGAAAAGCGCGAAGATGCAGTGGTGCTCGACGTCCAGGGGGTCGGATACCTGGTCCACCTCTCGCTGCAGTCGATGGCCCATCTTCCGCCCGTGGGCGCGAGAGCGCAGCTGCGCTGCCATACGCACGTCCGCGAGGATTCGCTGCAGCTGTTCGGCTTCGTCAGCTCCGAGGAAGAAGAGCTCTTCCATCTGCTGATCTCGGTCTCCGGAGTCGGGCCGAAGCTCGCCGTCAACATCCTTTCCGGAATGCCCGCCACCGAGCTGGCGACGGCCATCCTCCATGGCGAGCTGGTGCGGCTGACGAAGATCCCGGGCGTCGGCAAGAAGACAGCGGAGCGCCTGATCCTCGAGCTCAAGGACCGGATCGCCACCAGTGGTCTCGCCGGCGGTGCGCGACCTTCGCAGCCCCCGCCTGACAGTGCGGATGCGGCATTGCTCTCCGCGCTGGTGAATCTGGGCTACCGGCCGGCCGCTGCCGAGCGCACCGCCGAGACGGTGCGGCGAAACCTCGGCGTCGGAGCCCCACTCGAGGCGCAGCTGCGGGAAGCCCTGCGCCTGATCGCCGGTGCGCCATGAAGAATCGAGATGCGGCGGGCGCGCCGCTCCCTCACTTGAGGGTCATGGTCGCACGCTGTGATACCTTGCTCCGAGGATGCGCGAAGAACCGCTCTCCGATCGCACCACCGCATCGGCCGCTTCCAGCGACGACGCAACCTTCGACCTCACCCTTCGCCCCCGCAACTTCGACGAGGTGGTCGGACAGCGGGCGCTGATCGACAACCTCAAGGTTTTCGTCAAGGCAGCGGCCGGCAGGAAGGAGCCGCTGGACCACGTGCTCTTCTGCGGACCGCCGGGGCTCGGCAAGACCTCGCTCGCGCACGTGATCGCCCATGAGCTCGGCTCGCAGATCCACGTCACCTCCGGCCCGGCGCTGGAGCGAAAGGGCGATCTGGCGGGAATCTTGACGAACCTGGCGGAGAATGACGTTTTCTTCATCGACGAGATCCACCGGATGAACCCGGCGATCGAAGAGAACCTGTATCCGGCGATGGAGAGCTTCACGTTCGACATCGTGATCGGAGACGGGGCCGGCGCCAGGGCCTTGAAGCTGCCCCTGAAGAGGTTCACGCTGATCGGCGCGACCACGCGGACGGGGCTCTTGACCGGGCCGCTGCGGGACCGCTTCGGCATCGTCAGCCGCCTCGAATACTACCCGCCCGAGGATCTGCAGGAGATCGTCCGGCGTTCCGCCGCGAAGCTCTCCGTCCATCTTGACGAGGGCGGCGCGCGCGAGATCGCCCGCAGGGCGCGGGGCACGCCGCGGATCGCCAACCGCCTGCTCCGGCGGGTACGCGATTTCGCCGAAGTGGAAGGAGACGGCAGGGTCACGAGGAACGTCGCCGATCGCGCGCTGCAGCGCCTGGAAGTGGATGCCGCAGGCCTCGATGCCATGGATCGGAAGATCCTGGTGTCGCTCATCGACAAGTTCGGGGGCGGGCCCGTCGGCCTGGAGACGCTCGCCATGGCGGCCGGCGAGCGCTCCGACACGCTGGAGGACGTCTACGAGCCTTATCTCTTGATGGAAGGCTACCTGGCGCGCACGCCGCGCGGGCGCGTCGCCACCCAGCGCGCGTTCGAGCACCTGGATCGCAAGGCGCCTGCCGGGCTGCAGGGTTCGCTGCTCTGATGGCGGCGCCGGGAGAAAAGCGCTCGTTCGCGCAGGATTTCTTCTTCGAGCTGATGCGCGACTCCCAGCGGGTCCGCGCGGTCTACCTCGCCGAGCGCGAGCGCTGGATCCGCAGCCTGGAGATCAGCGGGCGCGAGGAGATCCTCTTCGAGATGGAGATGCTCCTGCGCGGTCTGGACCGCTTCTTCAACCTGCGCAACCTGTTCGGCGATCTGCAGCCCCCCCAGGATCGCGACTGGAAAGAGGAGCTGAAGGCAGCGCGCGACGCCCTGCACCGCGGCGTCCATCTCTCCCGCAAGCTCATCGAGCAGCGGCAGGAACAGGCCCTTCTCTTCCGCAATTTCGTCGAGGGCTCACTGGCCGACGACCGCGCGCGGGCGCGCCTCGGCGCCGAGATGCGCGAGCAGCGGACGCCCGAAGAGTCGCTCTTCCTCCTTCGCACCGGGCTGGTGGCCCACCAGGGCATCCTCGACCATCTGCTCAGGCTCGACGGCGCTCCCCAATCGCTGTTCCTCGACGTCGGCCGCGCCCTGCAGCACGAGCTCTTCGTCTCCCGCTACTTCTGCCCGCCCGCCGCGCTGGAGTTCCGCGCCGAGTACGACCGGATCGGCTCGGTGCTGCTGCTCGAAGGCCTGCGCCTGCTCGACGACGAGAAGAAGCGCAGGGCGTTCGCGCTCGGTCTACTCGCCTCGTTCCGCGCCTTGCGATCGCTGCGCTACGTCCCTTCGCCGCCGGCCGCGCATACGCGGCGTGTGCTGGTGATCCTGGCGCTCGTGCGCAGCGAGCTGCACGCGTTGGTCGGCTATCTGGAATCGGACCTGCCGCGCCTGTACCCCGGCGCGGGTGCCCCGGTGGCGGCGGGGAAGGCCGCGGCGCAGAAGATCCGCGAAGTGCTGGCCTCCGTCCCGCCGCTGCTGGCGCAGCCGCTCACGGATCGCGCCCAGCTCGATTTCCAGCGGGACAAGCTGGTGGAGGCGACCAAGGAGTGCGTCGGCATTCTGGCCAATGCCCTGGATCCTGCGATGGGGCACTACGCGCTGTTCGAGGACGACGCGGCTCGCACCGATCAGAGCGAGAGGCTGCGCAAGGACCTCTGGATCTTCCGCGAGATGTGCCGCTACACCGCCCATGCGCTGCAGCAGCCGGATGCCACGCCGGATGCGGCGGAGCCGTTGCGGCGCTACGCGACCGAGTTCCGGGACGTCGGTTACCAACTGCTGCGCCACTCCGACCGCGAGCTGTTCGATCGCTTCCTGGATCTGCTCGAGGGCTGGTCCGGACGCCGGGGGGAAAGCACTCAAATCCGGCTGCAGCGATTGCGCGACGATTGCCAGCGGTTTGCGGAGATCCTCGACCGCGCACTGGAGGTCGTTTCCAAGCGCTCGGAATTGCATAAGATTCCCATTGACGAAGCGAGCTACCGGGAGGCGCTTGCCAAAGTGCAGAAGGGGCGATAAGGCAAGCGCCCTTTATCCCGAAGCGTGACAGCTGTGTCGCATTCGAGCAGGCACTGAACAGCGCCCTATCGCCTGCGGGGCCGGAGCGAACCTCGTCAACTCCTCAGCGTCACTAGATTCGTCACTCCGGGGCGTGCCCCGGCACAGTTGTTGCTGAATCGCCGCAGTTGCTGCTGCCGCACCTACCGGAGGAGACGCACCAGGCATGGATCTCCATCCCTTTCGCCAGCGGACGTTCAAGCAGCGAGCAGCACTCTCAGGCATCGGGCTCCATTCCGGCGCCGCCGTGCGCCTGACGCTGGCGCCCGCTCCGATCGATAGCGGGCTGGTCTTCATCCGCGATGGCGTGGAGATCCCCGCGCGCTCCGAGTTCGTGATCGATACGACGCTGAACACCTCGCTCGGCCGCCGGAACGTGCGCATCGGCACCGTCGAGCACCTGCTCGCCGCGCTCGCGGGCTGCGGGATCGACAACGCTTGCATCGAGGTGGAAGGGCCGGAAGTCCCCATCGCCGACGGAAGCGCGGAAGCGTTCGTGGCCCTGGTGCGCGAGGCGGGGATCCACGAGCAGCGCGCGACGCGCCGCTATCTTCTCGTGCGAAGGACCGTCAGCGTCGCGGAAGGCGACAAGCTCGCGCGGCTCTCGCCCGCGCGGGGAAGGTTCGCGGTCAACTACACCATCGACTTCAACCATCCGCTGATCTCGGACCAGAACTATCGGCTGGAGGTCAACGAGAAGTCGTTCCAGAAGGAGATCGCCCGGGCGCGCACCTTCGGATTCAAGCGTGACGTGGAGCGCCTGCTGGGAGCGGGGCTCGCCCGCGGCGGTTCGCTCGACAACGCCGTCGTGGTCGACGATTTCAACATCCTGAACCCGGAGGGCCTGCGCTATCCGGACGAGTTCGTGCGCCACAAGATCCTGGACGCGATGGGGGACCTGTCGCTGTTCGGGATGCCGGTCATCGGCCAGCTCACCGCGGTGAAGTCGGGCCACTCGCTGAACCAGCAGCTCGTGCGCAAGGTGCTGGCCGAGCGCGACGCGTGCGAGGTGGTGCAGCCGAGCGCCGCCGACGAGTTGCACGCGCTTCAGGAGAGCTTGCTCCCGGTGCTCGCGCTCGAAGAGCAGCTCGCATAGCGGGCGATCCGGGGCAGCTCTCGCCGGCGCCACACCAGCAGCGCCAGGGCCAGCGCCGCGTACGCGATGGCGAAGCCCATGCGCACCTCCGTCTGCGGAAACGGGAATTGCAGCGCGAACAGCGCCAGCAGCGCGATCGCTTCCCAGAGGTGCAAGTGGAGATCGGCGAGGACCGCGAAGCCGAGGACGGTCTGCGCCGCCGTGAGGATGAACTCCTCGGTCTGGCGCGCGTCCAGCTCGATTCCGCCGGCGCCGCCTCCTCCGATCGCATAGGCGATCGGAAGGCTGCCCACCAGCAAGCTCCACTGATTCACCTTCGCGGAGAGCAGGGTCCCCAACGCCGAGTCCTGGTGGCCGCGCAAGGCCAGCACCGCCGCGACCAGCAGCTCCGGCGATTCCGACGAGATCGGCGCCAGCCACTGCACGAGGAGGAACTCGTCGATCCCCAACTGCCTCCCGCCGTGCACCAGCGCGGTGGCGAAGGGGCCCGCCGCAGAGAGCACGAACGCCGTGGCGCCGAGCATCAGCCCGATCACCGCGGCGCGCCGCGCCCGCCGGGGCAGATCGCCGATGCTTTTCGCGACGCCGATGAGCTGGGGCTCCTCCTGCTCTCCTCGCGCTGCCCGCCACAGGTACGCGAAAAAGATGGCCAGCAGCACCACCGAGTCGTACCAGGCGATGCGGCGCGTGAAGGGGACGACTAGAGAGTAGATGCTGGCGGCGCCGAGGAACCCGAGCTCCACCCGGCGCCCCTCCCGCAGGACGATGCCGGTCGCGCGTTGCCCGCGGCGCCGCGCACCGAAGACGAAGAGCAGGACCACGAAGGGCCATCCCAGCCCGAGCAGGAGCCGGTTGCTGCCCGTCATGTTGGCGGCGGCGTAATGGGCGTTCTCGGGAGCGTGGCCAGCGCTCCAGGCGAAGAACAGGTCGACGGCGTACTCGGGAAGGACAGCGATGACGGCGAGGATCGCCGTGGCGAGGCTGCTCGAGATGTCATGGTGCGCCGCCTCCGAGGCCCAGACGAGCAGGAAGGCCGAGGCGACCACCGCGGATCCGAAGACGGCGATCGCGAAGAGGGGCGCGAGCTGCACGCCGAGCATGCGCAGAAGGAGAGCGGGCAGCGCAACCGCCAGGGCGAGCGCGATCTTGAGCACTGGAACACATTTCATAGCCCGTGTTCGCACGGTTCGCGCCCAAGCGTAGTCGCTATGCCGCCTTCGGCGCCCGCGACTAGCCGCGCCGGCCGAAGGCCGGTTAGCGGCTACTCTTGAGCGCAAACAACTCCCAGGCAGGTCATGAAATCTGTTCTAGATCCCGGGCGGGTTGGAGCTCAGGCCCGACTTCCGGTGTTCCTTGAGCATGCAGCGGTCCATCACCACCATCAGACCGGCCTCGCGCGCCCGCGCCGCCGCCGCCTCGTCCACGATTCCCTCCTGCATCCAGACGGCGGGAACGCGCAGCTCGATCGCCTCGTCGATGTGCGCGCCCACTTCCGAGCTCCGCCGGAAGTGGTCCACGATGTCGACCGCGAACGGGATGTCGGAGAGCCGGGCGTAGACCTTCTCGCCGAGGATCTCGCCGCCGCCCGGCCGCACCGGAACGATCCGGTAACCGCACCCCTGCAGGTACATGGCGACGCTGTAGGAGGGCCGATCCGGGTCGGGCGAGAGCCCGACCACCGCGATGGTCTTGACGCGCTGGAGCAGGGCCTTGATCTCGCCGGGGCTGGGGTTCTGGAACGCCAAGGGCCTCCCGATTTGTTGACGTAGGCGCCGCACCCGCATAGGGTGCGCGGTTTCCCCATTTTGGAGACTGTCATGAAGAGCCGTACTTTGCACGCCTTGGCGATCCTCTGCTCGGCTTCGTTCGTCGCCTGCAAGACAAGCGGGGGGACGGGGACCGGCAAGTCCGTCCTCGCCCTGGACCCGGGGACCAAGGTCGGCGAGGTGGACGGCAAGGCGATCACCTACGGCGACGTGCAGAACGACCACGAGGTCGGGCCGAAGCTGCGGCAGGCAGAGGTGAAGGCGCTGACCGAGCTTTACGAGCAGCGCCGCGGCCTGATCGAGGAGATGATCACCCGCCGTCTGCTGGAGGACCAGGCCAAGGCGAAAGGGAAGACGATCGAGCAGTGGTACCAGACCGAGTACATGACCTCGGTTCCCGACCCTACCGATGCCGAGGCCAAGGCTTTCTACGAGGAGCACAAGGCGCAGATCCCGCCGGGGCAGTCGTTCGACGATCTCAAGCCGCGGATCAAGCAGGCGGTCCGGCAGCAGAAGCTGCGCGACGGCATGGGAAAGTTGCTCGAAGAGCTCAAGTCGAAGCACCACGCACAGGTGGCGCTGCAGGCGCCCGATGTGCCGCGCATCGAAATAGAGGCGAAGGGGCCTTCGCGAGGTCCGGCCAACGCTCCGGTGACGATCGTCGAGTTCAGCGATTTCCAGTGCCCGTACTGCGGGCGCGAGTTTCCGGTCATCGAGCGGCTGATGAAGGAGTATGACGGCAAGGTGCGGCTCGTGTTTCGCCACTATCCGCTCGACTTCCATCCGTTTGCCCAGAAAGCGGCCGAGGCGGGCGCTTGCGCGCAGGACCAGGGGAGGTTCTGGGAGCTGCACGACAAGATGTTCACCAACCAGGAGAAGCTCGCCGTCGACGATCTGAAGGGATACGCGAAGTCCGTGGGGCTCGATGCCTCGAAGTTCGAGAGGTGCCTCGACAGCGGCGAGAAGAAGGCGCTGGTCGAGGAAGACATGAAAGCGGGCACGGCGGCCGGCGTGAACGGAACGCCGGCGTTCTTCATCAACGGCTTGTTCGTCAACGGAGCCCAGCCGTACGAGCAGATGAAGCAGACGGTGGACCGGGAGCTGAAGAAGGGGTAGCCACTGCCGCCGACCGCGGTGCGGCCGTGCTTTGAGCGGAAACAGCGCATGAGAATGAGCAAATCGTTCACGCCGACCCTCAAGGAGGTGCCGGCGGACGCGACCGTCGCCTCGCATCAGCTGCTCGTGCGCGCCGGCTACATCCGGCAGCTCGCGGCCGGCATCTATTCCATCCTGCCGCTCGGACAGCGCTCGATCCTCAAGATCACCGCCGTCGTGCGCGAGGAGATGAACGCGATCGGCGCGCAGGAGTTCTATCTGCCCGCCCTGAATCCGCGGGAGATCTGGGAAGAATCGGGCCGCTGGACGATGATGGGCGAGAACATGTTCCGCCTCAAGGACCGCAAGGGGGCCGACCTGTGCCTGGCGATGACGCACGAGGAGGTGTTCACCGTGCTCGCGCGCGCGGAGCTGCGCAGCTACCGGCAGCTGCCGCAGGCCTGGTACCAGATCCAGACCAAGTTCCGCGACGAGCCGCGGCCGAAGAGCGGCCTGCTCCGGGTGCGCCAGTTCACGATGAAGGACAGCTACTCGTTCGATCTGGATCGGGCCGGACTGGACAAGTCTTTCGAGGACCACCGGCAGGCGTACGTACGGATCTTCGGGCGCTGCGGTCTGAAGACCATCCAGGTGGAGGCGCATTCCGGGGCGATGGGCGGCTCCGGGTCCACCGAGTTCATGGTCCCGACCGACGCCGGCGAGGACCTGATCGCCTCCTGCGAGAACTGCGGTTATGCCGCGAACACCGAGAAGGCGGAGTCGCAGGTCGACACCACGGACAAGTACAAGGCGGCGGGCGAGTCGCCGCCGCTCGAGGAGTTCGCCACGCCGGGCGTGCTGACCATCGAGGCGCTTTCCGCGAAGCCCTACGGCGTGACGGCCGACCAGCAGCTGAAGACGCTGGTCTACGTCGGCGACGACAAACCGGTCATCGCCATCGTGCGGGGCGACGATCAGCTGAACGAGGCCAAGCTGCAGACGGCGAGCGGAGCGTCCGTGCTGCGCCCGGCGCATCCGGACGAGATCCAACGCTGGATGGGCGCCCGGCCCGGCTCGCTCGGCGGCGTCGGGCTTTCGGGCAAGGGCCTGCGCATCTTCATCGACCGGCGGCTGGCCGGGCTGACGGGGCTGGTGACCGGAGCGAACAGGGACGGCTTCCACCTGCGAAACGTGTCGGTGCCGCGCGACCTTTCGCACGCGACCTCCGCGGATCTGCGGATGGTCAACGCAGGAGAAGGCTGCCCGCGCTGCGGCAGCCCGCTCACCGTCGCAAAAGCGCTCGAGGTCGGCCACATCTTCAAGCTCGGCACACGCTACTCCGAGACGATGGGCGCGCGGGTGCTCGACGAGAGCGGCAAGGAAACGCCGATCGTGATGGGCAGCTACGGAATCGGCATCGAGCGCATCCTCGCCGGAGCGGTAGAGCTGCACCACGACGGCGACGGCATCCGCATGCCGATGAGCATCGCGCCCCTGCACGTCGCGCTGCTGCCGCTGCAGATGCAGGACGGCGCGGTGCGGGACGCGGCGGAGCGCCTCTACCGCAAGCTGACCGACGCCGGCGTCGAGGTGCTCCTCGACGACCGCGACGAGCGCGCGGGAGTGAAGTTCAAGGACGCCGACCTGATCGGCTTGCCTTTGCGCATCGCCGTGGGCAAGAAGGGGCTGGCGGAAGGCAAGGTGGAGTGGAAGCAGCGGGGCGCCAACGAGGTAGACCTGATCGCGCTCACGGAGGTGGTGGCGCGCGCGCAGTCGGCCGTTCGCGACGGAGGGGGGAGACTGTCGCGGTGAATCCGATCTGCGCCGCGCTGGACGTCAAGGACCCCGCCGCGGCCGAGCGCCTCGCTTCCAGGCTCGCCGGGCACGTCGGCCTCTTCAAGGTGGGCCTCGAGCTGTTCCTGGCGCACGGGCGCGCTTCGGTCGACGCCATCCGCAAATTCGGGCTGCCGATCTTTCTCGACCTGAAGCTCCACGACATCCCGCAGACCGTCGAGCGCGCGGCGCGCGGCGTAGCGGAGCTCGGCGTCGACTACCTGACGGTGCACGCGAGCGGAGGGAGCGAGATGATCCGGGCGGCGCGGCGCGCCCTGCCGCGGACGAAGCTGCTCGCGGTGACCGCGCTCACCTCGCTTGGCCCCGATGATCTCGACGCCGTCGGCCTCGCCCGGGACGCCGTTCCTCGCCTGGCGCGGCTGGCGGTCGCCGCGGGGGCGGACGGTGTCGTCTGCGCGCCGCAGGAGGTCTCCGCACTGCGTGCATCGCTCGGTCCCGGGCTGCTGCTGGTCGTGCCGGGGATCCGGCCGGCGGGCGCCGCGCCGGGCGATCAGCGGCGGACTGGAACGCCGGCGGAAGCGATCCGCGCCGGCGCCAGCATCCTCGTGATCGGCCGGCCCCTCCGGGACGCCTCCGACCCGGCGGCGGCGGCGGACGCGATCGCCCGCGAGATCGCAGGGTAACGGAGGAGCGGTTACCTGCGGTCGCGGTACTTCTCATCGAGGCGAGCGCGCTGCATCTCGGCCTCTTCCGGGCCCAGCCCGGACCTTCTTGACAGGTCCGACAACAGCTCCCGGGTCGCGGAGTCGGCGCCCGAGGCTCCGACGCGGCCCTTCGCCCGCCCGAGCTGGACGTCCCAGGCGATCTCGTGGCGTTGCGCCCATCGCTGCAGCTGCTGGACGGTGAAGAGCGCGTCCGCGTAGGCCATGGCCGCGTCGTCCTTCGGATCGATCTCCCGGAACTTGCCCGGCTCCGGCTCGTACTCGCCGAGATACAGGCGGGTCTCGCCGAACAGGTACTTGTCCCTCCCGTCGCCGATGGCTCCGCCGGCAGCGTGGAGTGGATGCGGCTCGCTCCAGGGCGGGCGTCGCCGGGAATCGCCGGCAGCCGCCGCAGCGATCTGACGCGCGGCGGCGTCGGGCACCTTGCTCCGGCTGCGGTAGGCGAACGCTTGCGGGTCGGGGTGCAGCGCGGGGGGACGCGAGCACGCCATCATGGCCACGAGCGGCAGCAGGCGGCGCATCGAGGAGCGGTCCATCTACCTGCCGGGCCGGGGCTGCAGGCGCGAGAGCGGTCCGGTGAAGGTGAAGACATAGCTGCCGTCGCCCTGTCGCGCGTTCTGGATCAGCCCCATCATGCCCTTGATCACGGAATTCTCGTCCAGCCAGTGGTCCGCGGCACGAAACCGGACGTGCAGATCGGCCTGGGAGAGCGAGAGCAGGGGTCGCAGAGTGACGTTGCCGTCGACGTCCGCCTCGAGGTCGCCTCCGCGGGCCGCGGTCTTGTCGATGCGCGCGATCCCCTTCTCCACCGCGACCGATCCGTCGATGCGCCCGAACGTGGTGCGCGGGAGCGAAAGTCCCATCACCACGCCGCCCATCAACGCGGCGCCGTCGAGCGCGATCGTGACCGCGCCCTGCGCCGTCTCCACGGGCAGCAGGGCGGGAAGTTCGGCCTTGACCCTCAGCTTTCCCGCCACGCTCACCCCGGCCATCTCCCGCAGGGGGAGGGCAGCGAGATCGAGGTCGACCGCGTCGAGGCGCAACGAGGAGACGCCGGGCAGGCGCGGGTCGTTGCTGAGAGCGACATGGCCCCTCGCGGTGCCGCCGTAGCCCTGAACGGAGAACCCGAACGAAGTGCGGCGGAAGAGGATTGCAAGGACGTCCGGGCTGAATACGGCGCGGTCGAAACGAAGCTCCGGCCAGGGCGCGGATCCGGCAGGCGCTAGTCGCACGCGGACGTCGCGGGCGCGCACCGAGGCAAGACCGCCGGCGCCCACGCTCCCGATGCTCAACTCGGCCCCGGCGCGTTGCGCCTCGATCTCGATCCGCCGCGCCAGAACGTCGTACGGGAACGTGAGCACGAGAAACAGGGCGAAGGCGATCAGTCCCGCTGCCGGGAGCAGCAGCCGCCGCAGCAGGGGATGGCGGGCGAGGAACGCGTTGACGAACGCGAACGGGGGGGCCATCAGGACCCTTGCCAGGCGCTCACGGTCAGCGAGACGTCGAGGAGCTCCTTGTTCTCGTATGCCTTGCGCACGCGCAGGCGCCGGACGCGGACGACGCCCGGGCTGCGCTCGATGTCGGAGATCAGCTTCACCAGCTTGTCGAGCGGGACCTTGCCGAGATTCACTTCCACGGACATCTCGCGGGGCCGCCCGTTCTGGCCGCCGGCCACGACGCCGCGGTCGCTCATCCCGCCGACGTCGACGCCGTTGTTCCGCGCGGTCGTGTCCACGAAGGTCATCAGCGCCGGCGGGCTCTGGCGCAAGCGGGCCTCGAGGAGCTGCCGTTCCTGCTCGAGCGCGCCGTAGCCCGCCGCCAGCCTGGAGATCTTCTCGAAGTCGGCGCGCTTCTCGTCGAGGGCCGTCTCCGCCCGCCGGATCGCGGCCGAGAAGCTCGCGTACGTAACCAGCACGATGAAGAGCAGGACGCCCCCGCCCGCGAGCATGATCAGGCGCCGCTCCCGCGGCGTGGCGGCGGCGAGCCAGGCTTGGGCGTCGGCCCACCATGCGCGGATCCGATCCATCAGGCGCCTCCCGGGACTTCGCCGGAGCAGGCATACGGGAATTCGAGGGCGAAGGTCACCTTCTTGGTGTCTCGCGTCCTATCCGTCTTCGGCGGCGGGATCTCTCCGAAGCACTTGTCCTTGCGCAGCGCCGAGACGATCTCCTCGACCTTGCCGAAATCGTCGGCGGTCCCGCGCAGGCGGATGGCGCTGGTCGTGACCTCGACGTCGTCCAGCAGCGGCAGCGAGCCTTCGGGCATACGCGCGACCAGCTCCGCGAGCACGTCGGCGGCGGAGACGCGGGGGATCCCGGCGGCGCGCGAACGCCCTCCCGAGAGCTGCGCGATCGCCTGCCGGTAGTCGTTCAGGCAGGTTCCGAGGATGCGCCGGGTGGCGGTGCAGAGCGCGTCGTCGTACTCGGCCGCCTGGCGGTGGAGGGAGGACAGCCTGGCGATGCCGAGGACGAGCCCGAGCGCCAGCAGGACGGAAGCCGCGATGCCGAGGCGCAACAGCCGGCCGCGCACGTGCGACAGGTCCTTGGTGAATGCAAACTCGCCCTTGCGCAGGTTGGCGCGGCCGCGCGGGACCTGCGCCCGCAGCGCGAGGCCCAGCGCGAGAGCCGCGGCGGGATCCCCGGCAGGCAGCGTCACCGGCTCGGTGGCGAGCTGCGTCTCGGCCGAGAGCCGCTCGGCCGCTTCCGGCAACGACGCCAGCGCCCCGGCGAGCAAGAGCCGCTGCGGCGCGGTCTTGCGGGAGCGAAGGGAGATCTTCAGGTCGCGTGTGAGCGTCGACAGCAGCCGGGCGCGCGCCTCTGCGTCCGTCGCCGCAGCCGCCCATTGCGCCGCGTTGGAGGTTGTGAGCGCCCGGGCCAGGACCGGCCGGCCGCCGTCGAGCAGCGCGAGATCCGCACGGTCCGGACCGGCATCGAGCAGCACGGCGGTCAGCGGCGGCTCACCTTGCTCCACCAGCATTCCCCGTTCGCCGAGAGCCGCAAGGGCCAGCGGAGCGAGCGTCACGACTCGCGGATCGATGCCGGCCGCCGCGAGCGCGTCGAGGTGCTCGCGGAGTGCCGCCTTCCTCACCACCCCGACGAGGACCTCGGTCTTTCCGCCGGGAGCCCCGAGGATCGCGGCGTCCCAGACCACCTCGGAGAGATCGAAGGGAATCGCCGCTTCGACCTCCGCCGGCAGGACCTGCTCGATGCGCCTCGGATCCGAGAAGGGAAGGGCGATCAGGTGCGTCGCCACCAGCGAACCGGGGAGGGCCACCGCGATCGAGTCTTCGCGCCCGAGCGGCGGTATCAGCTCCAGCGCTGCCAGGCCCGCCCGCAGCCGCTCGGCCGGCGCCCCTTCCGGGGGCAACGCGGCGGAGCGGACTTCCTGGACGGCGAAGCCGCGGAAGCCGCTCTGCAGCGTCGCCACGCGCAGCGAGTCCTGCGCCCAATCTAGGCCAACGTTGCGGTGCATCAGTCTTCCTTCCAGTACAACATCTTGCCCATCGCGTCGTCATATCGGACGACGGCGGTGACCTGCTTCTCGCTCCGGCCCACCCGTCCGGTGGCGGTGATGCGGAAGGTGTCGCTGGTGGATCCGAACAGGTTTGCGGCATTTCCCCCCTGGCGCGGATCGATCTCCGGCCGCAGCCGGATCCCGTTCGCCTGCAGGATGGAGACGAAGTCCTGCGCCGACATTCCGAAGAAGGAGAACATCTTCCGGATCTGGATCTCCTGGAGGATGGTCTGGAGCAGGCGCGGATCGCGCAGGGCCGGATCGTTGGCGTTCGCGGCGGCGATCAGGATGTTGGTGAGCATCTGCTGCGGATCGTCGGTGTTGACGTTCAGCTTGGAATTGATGTCCGGCCAGACGGTCAGGCGATCGCCGAACGCGGCCATGAACCGATCGTTCACCCCGCGGACCATGAACAGCTCCTCCAGGCTGTCCAGGCGGCCGTTCTTCGCCTTGTAGCGCGGCTCGTAGCGCGAGTAAGTCGCGTTCTCGTCGCTGAAGCCGTTGACGAAAGGTCGCTGCGGGTTCGACGGGTCGAGCGCGGTGGCGGTCTCGTCGATGTCGATCCAGTCCTTCATCGCCAGGATCACGTCGTCGCGGCGGACGCGGTCGCGGTTCGCGTCCTCCTCATCGAAGATGAAGTCGTACTTCGGGTCGGCCATCATCGCGCGCAACTGCGTGAACACCGCGGCCGGGGCTGTGCCGACGTTGTCGAGCGCTTGCACGTTGATCCGGCTGTTCTCGTCGACGATGTTCGCGTGGAAGCTGCCCTCGAAGCCGCCGAAGGCGTGGGCCACCGCGCGCTTCTCTCGCGGCGGCGCGAGCGGCACGGGCGTCTCGCGATCGGGCAGCTGTAGCCCGGCGATGTCCCCGGAGAGCAGCGCGCCGAAGGCGTTGGAATCGATGGGGAGCACCTGCCAGAGGCGGATGCCGAGGTTGTTCATCGCCTGCGGCGTAGCCCCGCGGGGTTGCCCGCCGGTCGTCGCCCCGCTCGCACCTCCGAGCGCGGATCCGGCGATCCCGAGGACCTGTCCTCCGAGCTGGTCGACCTGCTTCTGGAAGTGGAGCAGCAAGCGGGAGAGATTGACGGCGGACTTCGCCAGGTACTCCGCCCGCGTCTCGTCGCGCAGGTTCTCCGCGAGCTTGAGCGATACGCGTGAGCTGTAGCTGAAGTCGACGCCGATCGAGGTGAGGATGGCGATGGTGGTGAGGACCAGGATCAGCGCGACGCCGCGGTGTTGGATGGGAGCGGAGCGCATGGTCAGAAGTCCAAAGGCGTCGCGAGCGGCAGGGACGCCTGGGTGGACCAGGTCCGCTCCTTGCCCTGCTCGTCCTTGACCGTGATGGCGATCCGCACGCGCGGCGGCACCAGCGCTCCGCCCGTGCGCTCCGGGGAGTCGGACTGCCAATCGTCGCGCCACTCGCGGTCCCTGGGATCCCACGCCTGCACGGAGAAGCGCAGCACGTCTTCCGCCAATATGGCCTTCTCGCCGCCCCGATCGGACTCCTCGTCGATCTGCGGCTTCACCCGGCGGAAGAGCGACGTCCTGCCGGCGTCATCGCGCTCCAGCTTGTATTCGAACACCGCCTGATCGGATTCCTTGGCGTCCACGTGCAGGCGCTGGTGCGCGAAGGAGGTGAAGGTGAGCAGCGCCTCGCGCCGGCCGTCCCTCAGGCGGAAGAAGGTGGGCCGCTCCCTGAACCGCTTGTGATCGTAATGCTCGGAGAGGAACGTCATCGACACTTCGCGAGCGATGCGGTCGAGCGCGCCGCGCACCGTCTGATCGCGCTCTTCTGCAGTCTCCACGCGCCGCTTCAGGTTGTACGCCCCGTCGAAGCTCTTCCAGGTGAGCCCGCCGATCATCGCCAGCACGGCGATGGCGATCATCACTTCCAGCAGGGTGAAGCCGCGGCGGGTCATTGCTGCGTCCCCTGGCGCCCCGGAACGGGCGCGACGGGCTGTGGAGCGAGCGGGGCCTGCGGCTGCGGATTCGGCGTGAGCCCCACCGTCTGCGGCAGGATCACCACGATCTGCGAAGCCGAGACGCTGCGCTGGTTCTTGCCGTCCACCCAGCTCACCGTCAGCCGGATCTCCCGGACGCTCTTCTTCAGCGTCTCGATGAAGGTCTTCGCCTGCGTCTGCAGCACGCCGCCGAGGGGCCCGGCGAGCAGTCCCGCCACGCCTCCGGCACCCGGCGATCCCGTCGGCGATGGCGCCGGACCGCCGAGCAGGGACCCGGCGAGCGCCGTCGCCGCGCCGGCGATGCTGCCGCCCTTCGAGGTCCCGCCTTGGCCCTGGGCGGCCCCGCTCACCAGATTCATCAGCTGCGCCGGATCGAGTTGGACGTCGGGTCTGAGGATCTCCGCGCTCCAGGCGTAGCCGCCGGCGTCCTGGTCGGAGAAGTCGCCGTGCTTCTCGTCGTCGAAATCGGAGAAGCCGCTCTTCTGCAGGTCGTCCTCGACGTCCAGCATCTTGCCGCGCAGGAGAAGGGTCGCCTCGGTCGCGCGCCGCCCGTAGGCGTGCATCGCCACGGCGCCACCGTTCAGGCCCGAGATCGCCACCAGAGCGATGGCGAGGATGGCGAGCGAGATCATCACCTCCAGCAGCGTGAACCCGCGCTTCATCGGCGCTGCCCCGGCGCATCCTCCCGCTCGCCGACGACCTTCACCCTGCCCGTGAGCGGCGAGACCAGGAGCGAGTACACGTCGCCGCCCTGCGCCACGTGGATGGAAGCCTCTTCGGTGAGCCCGCTCGACCAGAAGTAGAGGAACGACTTTCCCGTGGTGTACCGCTCGGGCTGATGCTGCACCCAGACGTCGGTGAACTTCACCGACCCGCCCAGCTCCGTCTTGGGGACGTCCGCGGACGCCGTGAACGCGCTCTTGCCGGCCAGCTCGAGCCTTTCGCGGTCCTCTTCCGACATCGCCTCGCCTGGCTGGAGCAATTCCTCCCGGGAGGCGATCCGCGCCCCGTTCTGCGACCGTTCTCCCTCACGCGAGAGCCGCACGTTGGTCTTCGCGCACTCCGACCAGTAGGCGTTCGCGTCCAGATCGAGGACCAGGCGGCAGCTGTGCCCGCCGATGGCCGCGCTGCCATACAGCGAGCGGATGGCGCCGGCGAGCTGACCGCTCTTCTGCCGCAGCTGCGCGCGCGTCACCGAGGACAGCGCGGGGACGGCGATCGCGAGCATCAGGGCCGCCAGCGCGAGGGCGACGCTGATCTCCACCAGCGTCATGCCGCGGTCCGGGTGCGCGCGCATTCCGATGCTACTTCCCCGCCGTCGAAGGCCCGGCGGTGTCGCCGCCGTGCACGGTGATGTCGTCGCCGCCCCCCTGCGCCTTGTCGGGGCCGAACGAGTACACGTCGTAGCCCTCGCCGGTGCGGAGGTAGGCGTAGTCCTTGCCCCACGGATCCTTGCGGATCTCGCGCACGTACTTGGGGAGCAGCTGCTGCAGCGAGTCCGGCCACTGCCCGGTGTCGACGTGGTAGAGATCGATGCTGTTCGACAGCGCTTGCAGATCGAGCTTTGCGGTCTTGACCTGCGCGTCCTTGAGCGACTGGAACACGTTGTAGCCGATCGCGCCCGCGATCAGCCCGAGGATGACCAGCACGACCATGATCTCGATCAGCGTCATGCCGCGGGCGGCCGCCTTGCCGGCCTTTCTCAGATGTCTTGCGAACATGGGAATCCTCTACTTGGGAACGAATGTGTTGAGCTGCATGATCGGCATGAGGATGGAGAAGACGATGAACGCCACGCCGCCGCCCATCGCCACGATCATCACGGGCTCGAGCAGGGAGGTGAGGGCGCCGACCCGCATCTCCACTTGGGCCTCATAGCTGCGGGCGACGTTCTGCAGCATCTCCTCCAGCTGCCCGCTGCGCTCGCCGATGGCGATCATGTGGTACACGAGCGGCGGAAACTGACCCGATCTGCGCAGCGGCGCCGCGATCGATTCGCCTTCCCGGATCGCGTCGCGGGCCTTGTCGATCACGTCCGCGAGCAGCGTGTTGCTGACGATGTTCTTGACGATGTCCATCGCCGTGAGCAGCGGCACGCCGCTCGCGAGCAGCGTCGCCAGCGTCTTGGCGAACCGCGAGAGGGAAAGCATGCGGATCAGCTCGCCGAAGACGGGAGCGCCGAGCTTGGTCCGATCCCACCAGGTGCGGCCGCGCGGCGTCCGCACGAACCGCCGCAGGCCGAACACCAGGGCCGGAACGGCGACGAGGACGACGTACCAGTAATCGCGCGCGAACGAGGACACGCCGATGAGGATGCGCGTCGTCCAGGGCAAGGTGACGTTCATGTCCTCGAAGATCTTGGTGACCTTCGGGATCACCACCACGAAGAGGATGCTGACGATGGCGATCCCGACCACCACCATGATCGCCGGATAGAGCATGGCGCCGATGATCTTGTTGCGCAGCTGCGCCTGCGATTCGGTGAAGTCGGCCAGGCGCACCAGCACCACATCCAGGGCGCCGGAGCTCTCGCCGGCGCGGATCATGTTGACGTAGAGCTCGGAGAAGACCTTCGGATGCTCGCGGAGCGCGTCGGCGAGCGAGGCGCCCTCGTTCACCTTCTGCTTCACCACGCCCATGATCCGCTTCAGGCGCGGCTGCTCGATCTGATCGACCAGCGCGGTGAGCGCGTCCACCAGCGGGATGCCCGCCGCGATCAGGGTGGCGAGCTGGCGGGTGGCGATGGCGAGGTCCTGCGTCGAAACGCCGGTGAAGCCCAGCATCGCCGGGATGTCGACCTCGCGCGCGAGCCCGGTCTTCTGCTCGCCGACCACCGCGCCGGCCTCGGCGGCGCGCGCATCGGTGAGATAGACGCCGTCCTTGCGGAGGACCTGGCGCAGCGCCTTGCTGCTCTCCGCATCGCGGATGCCCCGGACGTTCTTGCCCGCCTCGGTGAGGCCCGTGTACTCGAACACTGGCACGGCTCAGGCCATGTCCTCTTGCGTGACGCTGAGGACTTCCGCGACGCTGGTGACGCCGCCCATGACCTTCTGCGCGCCATCGTCCATCAGCGTGCGCATGCCCTTGCTGACCGCCTGCCGCTTGATGGTCCCGCTGTCGACGTTCTTGAGGGTGAGCTGGCGCAGCTCGTCGTCGAGAAGCATCATCTCGTAGATGCCGGTCCGGCCGCGGTATCCGGTGTTGTTGCACTCGGCGCAGCCGCCCGGCTTGTAGAGCATTCCCCCGCTGGTCTCGCGCACCTCCTCGGGCGTGAGCCCGATCTCCTTCAGCTCCTCCGGCGCGGGCAAGTAAGGGGCCCGGCAGTCCTTGCAGAGCACGCGCACCAGGCGCTGGGCGAGGATGCCGATCAGCGAGGAAGCGACGAGGAACGGCTCCACGCCCATGTCGACCAGGCGGGTGACGGCCCCGGCGGCGTCGTTGGTGTGGACGGTGGAGAACACCAGGTGTCCGGTGAGCGACGCCTGGATGGCGATCTCCGCGGTCTCCAGGTCGCGGATCTCTCCCACCATGATCACGTCGGGATCCTGGCGCAGGAAGCTGCGCAGCCCGTTCGCGAAGGTCAGATCGATCTTGGGGTTCACCGGAGTCTGGGAGATGCCCTGCAGCTGATACTCGACCGGATCCTCGATGGTCATGATGTTCAGATCGGGCCGGTTGATCCTGCTCAACGCCGCGTACAGCGTGGTGGTCTTTCCCGAGCCGGTCGGGCCGGTGACGAGGATGATCCCGTGCGACCGGTGGATCAGCGACTCCATGATGCGGAGCTGATCCTTGTCCATCCCGATCTCCACCAGGTCGAGCAGCACCGTGCTCTTGTCGAGAAGTCGCATCACCACCCGCTCGCCGAAGACGGTCGGAGTGGTGGAAAGGCGGATGTCGATGTCTCGCCCGGCGAGCTTCACGCGGATGCGGCCGTCCTGCGGCAGCCGCTTCTCGGCGATGTTCAGCCCGCCCATGATCTTCACGCGCGAGATGATGGAATTCTGGAACCGCTTGGGCGGCCGGATCACCTCCTGCAGCACGCCGTCGACGCGGAAGCGGACGCAGATGTCCTTCTCCTGCGGCTCGATGTGGATGTCGCTCGCGCGCTCCTTGGCGGCGCGGAAGAGGAGCGAGTTGACGAGGCGGATGATGGGCGCCTCGTCGCTCGAGTCGAGCAGGTCCTGCGGCTCCTCGAGCTCGTGCGCGACGGTGTCGAGGTCGCCCGCCTCCAGATCGCCCACCAGCTGCTCGGCCTCGTTGGCCGCGCGGTCGTAGACCGAGTTGATGCAGTCCAGGATCGACTGCGTGGGCACCAGCACCGGGGACACGGAGGCGCCGAGCAGCAGGCGCAGGCTGTCGACGGCGCCGGTGTCCATCGGATCCGCGATCGCCGCGACCACGAGATCGCCCTCGATCCGCAGCGGCAGCAGCCGGGCCTGCTTGGCGAAGTTGATCGGGACCTTCGAGATCAGCTCTTGCGAGACTTCCTCGGTCGCGACCCGCATCTGATAGGGCAGCTCGAGCTGCGCCGCCAGCGCTTTGAGCACCTGCTCCTCGGAGCAAGCCTTGAGCGAGACCAGGACTTCGCCCAGGCGGCCCCCGCGCTCGCCCTGCGCCGCCAGCGCCTCCTCCAGCTTCTCGCGCGTGACGGCGCCGTGCGCGAGCAGGATCTCGCCGATCCGCAGGCCTGCGAGGCCTCGGCCGGCGGGCTTGCGCGCGGGCGCTTCTGCGATGCCTTCCATTGGACTTCAACCTCCTGGATTCGGCTTCTCTTCCGGCGGCGTCGGCTCTTCCGGCGGCGACTGTTCGGGCTCCGGCGGCGCCTGCTGCTGCTCCTGGGGCACCTGTACGCCCGGCGCGGGCTCCTGCTTCGGCTCGGCTGGAAGGGGGGCAGGCGCCGCCGGCGCGGGGGCGAATCCGCCCTTGTCCAACTCGGGTGGAGCATAACGCTGTCCGGGCCGGATCACCCGCTCATCGGGACCGCCCGGACCGCCGTTCTCGTACCGGTCAAGCTCCTGCTGCACACCCCGCCGCACGCGCGAGAGGGGGCCCGGCTTGCGGTCGTAGTCGATGGCGGTCTCGTACTTCGTCTCCTCGCCATAGAACCGCTTCACGAACTCCGCGCGCTCAGCCATCTTGCGCTCGAAGATGCGCCGGTAGTCGCTCTGATCGCGGATGATGTACGGGGTGAGGAACAGCAGGAGATTCGTCTTCGTCTTCTTGGTGGTCTCGCTGCGGAAGAGCCAGCCGAGGACCGGCAGCGATCCGAGCACCGGCACCTTCTGCACGTTGCGCAGGTTCCGCTCCTGGATCAGGCCGCCGAGGACGACGGTCTCCTGATCCTTCGCCACCACGGTGGTCTTGGCGGAGCGCTTGGAGGTGGTGGGCCCGAGCTGCTTGTCGACGCTGGCGATCTCCTCGGTCTGCTCGTCCACGTCGAGCCGGACGTAATCGCTCTCGTTGATCTGCGGCTTGATGCGCAGGCGCAGCTCGACATTCTGCCGCTGGATGGGAGCGTAGAGGGACCCGAGGCCGCCCAGGCCCAGCAGCGAAGCCTGGGCGGTGGTGGTGGTGGAGGTGGACCCCGTCAGCGAGGTGAGGGCGGAGGCGCTCGGCGCGTACGCGGCCTGGAAGGGGACGTTCTGGCCGACGGTGATCTCGCCTTCGGTGTTGTCGGTCATGATCACGTGCGGAGTGCTGATCACGTTCACGTCGCTCGAGCTCTGCAGGGCGTTGAGCAGGATGGCGAACGAAGGCAGCGAGACGTTCAGCCCGGGCACGGTGATGGGCGGTCCCTGCAGGCCGGCCAGGAAGCCGCCCAGCGATCCGAGCGAGGTCACGCCGCCGAGCGAGCTGAGCCCGCCGAGCTCGCTGCCGATCACCAGCGGAGCGTCGCCTTTCGCCCCGCGGAAGCTCACGTCGTTGAGGATGGTGCCGCCATGCGCCGACACGCCGACGTCCAGATCGGATTCCAGATTGACTTCCATGATCACCGCCTCGACGAACACCTGCCGGCGGCGGATGTCGAGGCGCTCGACCACCTTGACCAGGTTGCGGTAGTCGGCTTGCGAGGCGATCACCACCAGCGAGTTGGTGTTCTTGTCCGCGGTGATCTTCACCTCGCCGGCGAACAGGTCCGCGCTGACCGGCCCGGCCGGCGCGGCGAGTCCCCCGGGGGCTCCGGGCGGCCGCGCCGTGCCGCCCGCGGCGGTGGTGTGCCTCGCCGCCGCTCCCTGCGCGAGCGCTTGCAGCGTCGAGGCGATGTCCTCCGCCTTGGCATTCTCCAGGTAATAGACGTGAACTCCGCCTTCGCCGGCGGGAACGTCGAGTTGGCGGATCAGCTCCAGAACGCGCGAAAACGATCTGGCGCCGGCGATGACGATGAGCTTGTTCGTCCGCTCCTCCGGGATGATCTTCCCGATCTGCACCGGCCCCGTGGGGGCGGACGGGACCTGTCCCGGCGGCGGCACCGCGATGGGTTGTCCGGGCTGGACGACGGGCTCGGCGACGCCGAGCTGCCGCACCACCCCACCTTTCGGACCGGGCGCCTGGGCCTGGAAGATCTCGGTCAGCTTCTGCGCCAGCTCCTGTGCTCCCGCGTAGTGCACGGGGACGATGTGGATCTCCTCGGACCCGCCCGGCTGGTCGAGCTGCTGGACGAGTTTTTCCAGGCGGCGCATGTTGAGACCGAGGTCGCTGATCACCAGCGTGTCCGGCGGAAAGATCTGGAAATCGGAGTCGCGCGAGGTGAACTGGTTCAACACGTTGCGCATCTGGTCCGCTTCCACGTAGCGGAGCTTGAACAGCTTGGTCACCATCTGTTCGGTCGGCGGCGCTTCCTGGCCCCGCTCGAGGTAGATGGGGATGTTGGCGCGCGACGACTGCTTCTTCTCCACCAGTTTCCAGTACTTGCCCACCGGGTATACGGCCCAGTTGTTCGCGTCGAGGGCGGCGACGAACACGTTCCACACGTCCTCCGCGGGAATCGGGGAGTTCGAGAGGATGGTGATCTTCCCCGCCACGCGCTCCGGCAGGATGAAGTTGCGCTGCGTGAACTGGCTCACGAACTGGATCACTTCGGTGAGGTCCCGCTTGTCGAAGGACATCACCACCGTGCGCGCGCCGGTGCGGATCTCCTTCTTGTCCAGCGGAGCGATCGGGCCCGGCTCGGTCGCGCGCGTGGCCGCCGGCGGCGCGGGCTCGTCCCCAGGAGGCCGGGCCGGCTGCGCGGGTTGGGACGGGGGCGTGCGCGGCGGTGCCAGTTGACCGGGACGGCGCGGCGGCTGCGGCTGCGCGCCCGGTGCAGGTGCGGCGACGAGCGCCGCGGCCAGCGAGAGCAGGGAAGCCCAGCGCGCGTGGTGCACGAGATTCTCCCGGTTCATTCGATGGAGTAGGTCTTGCGCAAGGTCTCGCCGCGGCGCTCGATCTCGATCTCGATCCTGCTCGCGTCGCGCAGCTTCTGGTAGATCTCCAGCGCCTTGTCCGGGCTGTTCATCTCGTAGCCGTTGATGCGCCGGATTACGTCGCCGTTCTGCACCCCGATCTTGGCGTACAGCGAGTCGGGGACGATCGAGAACAACTTGAAGCCGTTGGCCACGCCGTTCTTGAACGAGGGCACGATCCTCGCCTTGGTCGCGAGGTCGGAGAGATTGGTGAGCGCGTTGTTGATCTCGCTGCGCGCCACCACGTACTGGTTCTCGGAGAGCTGCTTGACGCCCTCGCCGCCGGACGCCTGCGGTACACCGCCCGGCACGGGGATCGGCGTCACTCCCAGATTCGGCGGGGCGGCCGCGCTGTTGTCGATGTATTCGTTGGAGCCGTCGTTGTCGAGGAGCGCGCGCTCTTTCTCGATGCCGTAGATCCGCGCCCCCTGGTACTTGTCGCCCATCGCGTAGACCTGGGTCTCGTTCAGGTCCGGGTTGGTGATCTGGCACAGGGAGTAGCGTTTCGGCTCCGCGATCGCGGTGCCCACCAGCGTCCCGTGCAGCGAAGAGCGCACGGGTACGGGGTTCCACTTCCCGCGCTGCGGCGGCGCAGGCTCCGACCCGGCCGGAGCCGGCTTCGGAAGGGGGACGTCGAACAGCTTCGCCACCCTTTCCGCGTCGAGCTCCACGCGCTGGGGCTGGGCCGCGGCTTGCGGCGCAGCGCCGGCCTGCTGCACCAGGGCCGGCCTCGGGGCGATGGCCGCGGCGGCGATCGTGTTCACCGTGCGCGCCGCGAGGTAGGCGCCGATCAGCACCGCGAGCGCGTCGAGCGCCCACGAGTATCTCTGGAGGACGAGCTCCACACGAGCCGGAGCAGCAAGCACCATGCCACCGGATTCCCTGCGGTAATGCAGCCGCTCGGAACGGCCGCAAGGGGGTCGAGCGACAACATGGCAAGCCGACGTTCCGCCCCGCTGACATTTTGTCAGGACGGCTCCCGCAGCGCGAGAGCGGAGGCGACGACCTTTCCGTTCCGCGGAACACGCCGCGGTCCGCCGCGCTCTACTCCTTTTCCCGATCGAGCTTGCGGTAGATGGTCCTCGCGGCGATCCCGAGTAGCTGTGCGGCGAGGTTCTTGTCGCCCTTGGTCTGCCGCAGCGTCTCGCGGATGACGCGGAGCTCGATCTCCTCCATCGTCGTTCCCAGGGGGACCGTCAGCGTGCGTCCTTCGAGGGCGGCGCCGACGCCGGCCGCGCGCCCGCCGCCGCCGCTGCCCACCGACTCCGGCAAGTCGTCGACGTCGATCTGCGCGCCCCGCGACAGGACCACCGCGCGCTCGATCGCGTGCTCCAGCTCGCGCACGTTTCCGGGCCACGGATACGCCTCCAGCGCGGAGAGCGCGGCGCGGGTGAGTCTGCCGATCGGCTTTCCGTTCTTCGCCGCGTAGTGCGCCATGAAATGATCGGCGAGCAGCGGAATGTCCTCGATGCGATCGCGCAGAGGGGGCAGCACCACCTGGATGACGTTCAGGCGATAGTAGAGATCCTCGCGGAACTTCCCTTCACGCACGCGCGCGGAGAGATCCTGATTCGTCGCGGCGACCACCCGGCAGTCCACCTTCACCGTTCCGCTTCCGCCCAGGCGCTCGATCTCGCCTTCCTGCAGGAAGCGGAGCAGCTTCACCTGCACGGAAGCCGTCAGCTCGCCGACCTCGTCGAGGAACAGGCTGCCGCCCTGTGCGCGCTCGATGCGGCCCTCCTTGCGTTGGACCGCGCCGGTGAACGCGCCGCGCTCGTATCCGAACAGCTCCGACTCCAGGATCGTCTCCGGAATCGCGGCGCAGTTGATGGGCACGAAAGGACCCGGGGAGCGAGGCGAATGCTCGTGCAGCGCGCGCGCGAACAGCTCCTTGCCGGTACCGCTCTCGCCCAGCAGCAGCACCGTGGCCGAAGAAGGGGCGGCCTGCCGGATGATGTCGAGCGTGGCGCGCAGCGAAGGGCTCTGACCGACGATGGGCTGCTCCGCCCCGGCGAGGCGCGCCCGAAGTTGCTTGTTCTCGAGCACCAGGCGGCGCTTGTCGATGGCCTGCTGCACGCTCTTGAGGACTGCATGGCGCTTGAGCGGCTTGGTGAGGAAGTCGTACGCGCCGTCCTTCATCGCCGCGACGGCTGCCTCGACCGTGCCGTACGCGGTCATGAGGACCACTTCCGCGTCGGGCGCGACGGCCCGCACCGCGCGCAGCAGCTCCTGCCCGCTCATCGCCGGCATCATCAGATCGGTGAGCACCACGTCGACCGGTTCGGCGCGCAGCGCGTCCACCGCCTCCTGGCCGCTGCAGGCGAGGAGGATGCGATAACCCTCGCGCGCGAAGATCCGCTCGAGCGAGTCCAGGTTCGCCTGCTCGTCGTCGACGACGAGGATGGTGCCGCGGCTCTCCACGAGGAGACTATAGCCTCTGCGGCGCTCGATTCATTCGCCGAACAGCGCCTCGACGAATTCGTGCGCGTCGAACTCCTTCAGGTCCGCCACCTTCTCGCCGACCCCCACGTAGCGGACCGGGATCTTGAGAGCGTCGCAGATTCCGATGATCACGCCGCCTTTCGCAGTTCCGTCCAGCTTGGTGAGCACGAATCCGGTGACGCCGAGCGCGTCGTGGAACTGGCGCGCCTGCTGGATCGCGTTCTGGCCGGTGGTCGCGTCGACGACCAGCAGCACCTCGTGCGGCGCGCTCTCCTGCGCCTTGGCCAGCGTGCGCTTCAGTCGCTTCAGCTCGTCCATGAGGTTCGCCTTGGTGTGCAGGCGGCCGGCGGTGTCGCAGAGGACCACGTCGAGGCCCTCGCCGCGGGCGCGCGCGACTGCGTCGAACAGGACTGCGCCCGGGTCGGAGCCGTCCTTCCCGCGCACGATCGGGACCTGCGCGCGATCCGCCCAGACGTCGAGCTGCTCGCCGGCGGCGGCGCGAAAGGTATCGCCCGCGCCGAGGATCACCGATCTTCCCGCCGCCTTCAGTTTGGCGGCGAGCTTTCCCACGGTGGTGGTCTTTCCCGTTCCGTTCACTCCCACCACCATCACCACTTGCGGCGGCGGTGCCTCGGGCAGACCCCCGTGGGCGCCCGATGCCTGCGAGAGGATGCGTTCGATCTCCTCCCGCAGGGCCGATTTGACCTTTCCCAGGTCGGAGAGCTCGCGCCGCTTGAGCCGCTCGCGCACGCTGTCGAGCAATGCCGTCGCCGTGTGCACGCCGACGTCGGCGGAGAAGAGGATCTCCTCCAGCTCCGAGAGCGCGGCGTCGTCCAGCTCCTTGCTCGCGCCGATGAACGCGTTCAGGCGGGCCATGAAGCCGCCGCGGGTCCTCGCCAGACCCTCCGCGAGCGTGCGGCCCCCTTCCTGCTCCGCCAGCCTGCGGCGCGCCTCCGCCTGGGCCCGGCGCTCGGCTTCGAGGCGCGCCTGCTCCTCGGCGCGGGCCCGCGCCTCCGCTTCTTCGCGCGCCGCCGCCTCCGCCAGCCGCCGCGCCTTCTCCTGCGCTTCGTCGGCCTTGCGGTGCTCGTACTCCGCGCGCCGTCGCAGGTCGGCGACCTCGCGTTCGTAGCGCTGGAGTTCCGCCCGCGCCGCGGAGGAACCGGGCTCGCGCGCCACCGCCTCGCGCGCCACCCGCAGCTGCTCCTCGGCCTCACTCAGCTCTTCCCTGGCGCGCTGCTCCCGCGCCACGCGCTCGACCGGCGCCGCGACCACCGGAGCGGTGATCCGCGGCAGTTCGATCGTCTCCCGCTGCTCCGCCTGCGGAACCTGTTTCGCGAGCCTCGCGCGGCGCGACACGAACGCGCGCGCGAGGAGGGCCACGATCAGCGCCGCGAGCACGAGGACGACGGCGGCGGCAGCGATGTGGGTGGTTTCCAGGGCGAGCAGCACGGGGCTGCGCAGATCGCTCAGGAAGGGGGAAAAAGCAAGGACGCGCTCACTCCGGCAGCGTCGGTGGGGCCTTCGTGCTCACGGCATCGAGCGGTAGCGGCCTGGGAGCGCCGGGCTGCGAGGCGACCGCCGTGGCGTGCCACTTGCGCCTGCTGCCGGTGTCGATGCCGCACTTCGTCGCCGGGGGATCGCAGGCGACGACCTGGTAGAAGATCGCGCCCTCTTCCTGCGGCGGCAGCTCGGCCTTGTATCCGCCCCAGCCGCCGGTCTCGTCCCTGGCCATGTCGGTGAGCTGGTCCTGCCCGTCGTTGCCGCGCCAGAGGACCGCGACCCGGTCGGGCATCTCGCCGTTGTCACTCGGCGGCACTACCTGCGCCCGCAGGATGATCGGCTGGCCCGGCGCGACGCGCGCCGGCGGATTGTCGGTGAAGATGAAGGGCCCCGACGGCTTTTCCGGCGCGGCAACCCCCGACGGCTTCTCCGGCGTGGCGACCACCTGCGTGGGCCCCACCGCGGGCGCCGCGGCGGCGGTCTTGAACGTGATCACGTACGGCGCTTTGCCGTCGCCCTGCCGGGTCATCTGTCCCGCCTGGTTCTTCGCGGCGATGAAGTATTCCACGCTGCCGTGCGCCATGGCGCCGGGAATCTGCGCCTCCCAGCTGTCCCCCTCGGTGCGCGTGAGCGGCGTGTTGATGAAGGTGGTGGTCCCCTGCGGCCGCGCCTGCAGCACCGCGACCGCCACCGGCGACTCGCTCCGGATCTTCATGCGCACCGTGAAGTCGCGCCCCTCCGGCGGCTGCGCCGTGGGCTTGCTGTGCTCGATGGCCGGCGGCTGCGGGACAGTGGCGGCAGCGCGCTCGCGCGGCCGCTTCGGCACGCGCGGTTTCCTCGGCGGAACCTCGCTGCGGGAGACGGCCTTGTCGTCGACGGCGGCACCGCCCACGGCCACCGCCTTCGCGGAGGTGCCGTAGGTCGCCGGACCGTTGCCGAGCAGATCGCTCGCCTCGATCCAGTACTCGGTGTCCGGGCCGCCCGGGAAGCTCGTCCGGAAGACGTCGTCGAAGTCGTTCTTCACCATCGGCGAGTCTTCCACCCTGCCCCTGGGCGCGCGGTGATGGCAGACGGCGGAAAGCACGCCGGTCTCGTCGGTGATCCGCGCCTCGACGTGGACCTGGCCGCCTTTCGCGCCCGCGCGCACTTCGGAGATCTGCGGCGCCTTCGTGTCGTCCGCCCGCACCGAGAGGGCGAGGCACAGCGCGATCATTCCCATGCCCGTCGAGATGCGCATGCGCCAAGACTACCCCACGTCGCGGGGAGATCAACGCGGGGATCCTCAAAAGCCGGCGGCACGGAACAGCCCCCTGCGATCCAGCGCAGGGGACCGCGGTCTACGCCGCCGCGGTTGCGCCCTGGTGTGACAGCTTGACGGAGACCGTCTTCGAGATGCCGGGCTCTTCCATGGTGACGCCGTAGAGCGAGTCGGCGACCTCCATGGTGCGCTTGTTGTGGGTGATGACGATGAACTGCGAGCTGCGGCTCATCTCCCGCACCATCTCGTTGTAGCGGCCGACGTTCGCCTCATCGAGCGGAGCGTCCACCTCGTCGAGCAGGCAGAAGGGAGTGGGCTTGATGAGGAAGATGGCGAAGATCAGCGAGACCGCCGTCAACGCCTTCTCTCCGCCCGAGAGCAGGTTCACGGAGGCGAGCTTCTTCCCCGGCGGCTGGGCGACGATCTCCACGCCCGGCTCGGCCGACGGATTCGCCGGGTCCTCGACGAGTTGCAGCTCGGCGGTGCCCCCGCGGAACAGCCTGGGAAACACCTGCTGGAAGCGGTCGTTGATGAGCTGGAACGTCTCCCGGAAGCGCTCCTTCGACGCCCGATCGATCCGCGCGATGGCCGAGCGCAGCTTGGCGATGCTCTCCTCCAGGTCCGCCTTCTGGGAGGAGAGAAACGCGAAACGCTCGCCCACCTCGCGCGCTTCATCGATGGCGGTGAGCGAAACCTCGCCGAGCGCGTCGATCTTCTCGCGCAGGGAGTGCATCTGCTCCTCCGCCCGCGAGACCTCGAGCTGCAGCGCCGCCTCGCGGCGCGCCACCGCGACCTCGGCAAGCTCCATCAGGTGCCGCTCGCGGACCTGCTGCTCGAGGTGAGTCAGCTCGAGCCGGGTGCCCTGCACCGCCAGCTCCGCCTTGCCCCTGCGTTCTCCGATGGTGCGGGCCTCCTCGCGGGCCTGCCGCACCTGCTCGTCGCCGCCGCGCAGCCGCTCCTGGGCCTGGTCGTACTGCGCGCGCGCCCGGCCCAACTCCTGGCGCAGCCGCTCGGACTCGGCGAGGAGCTGGCGGAGCTCCTGTTGGCAGACCTCCGCTTTCGCCTGCAGGGCGGCGTCCCGCTCCTTGCCCTGGGCGATCTCGGCCTGCAGCTTCTCGCGTCGGGACTCCACCTCGGATCTCTGCTCCTGCGTGCGCTGCACCGAGCGCGCGAGGCCCTCCCGGCGTTCCGCAAGCGCCGCGGCGCTCACCTTGGCCTTGGTGACTTCGGCCTGCACGGATTCGGCGCGTTCCCGCGCCCGCAAGAGATCGCCCTGCATGGCGCGAAGGCGGGCCTCCCGCTCGCTCTGCTCGCCCTCGCCGGCGGCGACGGCATCGCGCGACGTCTGCTCTTCGCGCGCCACCTCGCTCATCGCGCTCTCCAGCTGCTCGGTCTCGTGGTGGAGCACCTGATCGCGCTGCGCGATGCGCGTGAGGTCTTCCTGCAGCCGGGCCACGTCGCGCTCCAGGCGCAGCTGGGAGAGCTCCTCCTCGCGCTCCTCGTGCACGAGCCGCTTCACCTGGGTATCGGTCGCCTGCAGGCGCGCGGACAGCTGCTGGAGGCGGTCGGTGGCCAGATGCAGCCGCCCCTCCAGGTCCTGGACCGTCTCGGCCAGCTCCTGCACCTCCCGTCGCTTGTGCAAGAGCCCGTCGGCGACCCCTTCCAGCGCTCCGCCGGAGACGACACCCTCCTTGTCCACCACCTCGCCGTCGGCGGAGACGAAGGTCCGCTCTCCCGGGTTGCGCGCCCAGAGCGAGAGCGCGGCGGCGAGAGTGTCGCAGAGGAAGACGTCCGCGAGCAGGTAGTTGCGCAGCCGATCGTGCTCGGGGGCGCAGCCCACCACGTCGACGGCGCGAACGGTGTCCTCGGGCGCGGGGAGATCGGCGGCTTCGGGGACCAGCGGGAGCTGCTCCATCTCCGTGAGCGGAACGAAGGAAGCGCGCCCCTGCGCAGCCTTGCGCAGGTAGTCGACCGCCTTGAGGCCGGCGGCGTGGCTCTCGACCAGCACGAGCTGGAGGCGCTCCCCGAGCACGGCCTCGATGGCCCGCTCGTAACGAGGCTCGACCCGGAGCACGTCCGCGACCAGGCCATAGACGCCGTCGCGCCGCCGCTCCTCCTCCTCGCGCAGCATGATGGCCTTGACGCCCCGGCCGTACCCTTCGAAGTTCTTCTGCAGCTCGAGCAGCGAGGTGAGGCGGCTGCGCCGGTCGGCCAGCTCTTCGCGAAGCTTGATCAAGAGCGCCTCGGTCTCGCGCTGTTCGGCGCGTCCCGCGGTCAGCTCGGCCTCGGCGGCGACCTTGTGCTGGTGCAGCTCGCGGCGCTTCACTTCCGTCGCGGCCAGCTTCTGGGCCAGCTCGTCGCGCTGGCGCGCGATCTCCTGCGCCCGCGCCTCCAGCTGCTCCTTCTCGGATACCGTCTTCTGCAGCCGCGCCGAAAGCTCCGTCCGGCGCCGCTCGAGATTGACCAGGTTCGTCCGGTGATTCGCGAGCTTGGTGAGCACGCTGACCGCCTGGTGACGCTCTCCTTCCACCGCATGCTGGGCGTCGTGGATCTCCTTGAGCCCGGACTGCAGGGACTCCTCGGCCTGCCTCTGCTTCGCCTCGTCCTCGGCGGAAGCGTCGGCGAGCTTCTGCTGCTCGAGCCGCAGCTCCTCTTCCTCGCGGCCGAGATGGGCCAGCCGCACACCCAGCAGGGAGACTTCCTCCTCGTGCTGCGCTTGCCGCCCGGCGATGGTCTCGCGTTCCCGTTTCGCGAACTCCATCTCCTGCTCGGAGAGACGCAGCTGCTTGTCGATGCGGTGCGAGTGCTCCGCCAGCTGCTGCACCTTCTTCTCGTCCTCGAGCAGCTGAAGCCGTTCCGCCGAGAGGCTGGCTTCCAGGCGCGCGGCATGCGCGAGCGCCACCTTCTCCGCCTCGCCGGCCTCGTCCAGCTCCTTCGCTTGCGCCGACTCGGTCTCGCGCAGCCCGACGTACTGGCGGCAGGCGGCGAGCAGCTCGAGCTCGCGCAGCTCGCCGCGCAGCTCGCGGAATTTCTCGGCCTTCTTCGCCGCGCGCTCGAGAGACTGCAGCCGCTTGCCCACCTCGCCCACGACGTCGGAAAGGCGGAGCAGGTTCTGCTCGGTGGCCTCGAGCTTTCGTTCCGCTTGCTTGCGCCGCGCCTTGTACTTGGTGACTCCGGCCGCCTCCTCGATGAACGCCCGCCGGTCCTCGGGCTTGGCGCTGACGATGAGGCCGATGCGGCCCTGCTCGATGATCGAGTACGCGCGCGTGCCGACACCGGTCCCGAGGAACAGCTCGGTGATGTCCATCAGCCGGCAGGCCGTCTTGTTGATCTCGTACTCGCTGTCGCCGTTGCGGAACAGCCGCCGCGTGACCGTGATCTCTCCGAATCCGGCGTATTGCGGCGGCACCAGCCGGCCGTCGTTCTGGAAGGTCAGCGAGACCTCCGCCATCCCGGTGGCGGGCCGCGATTCCGACCCGGAGAAGATCACGTCCTCCATCGCGCGGCCGCGCAGGTGCTTCGCGCTCTGCTCGCCCATCGCCCAGCGGACGGCATCCACCACGTTGCTCTTTCCGCATCCGTTGGGGCCCACCACGCCGGTGATGCCATCGTCGAAGGAGAAGACCACGCGGTCGGCGAAGGACTTGAAGCCGGAGATCTCCAGGCGCCGGATTTTCATCGCATCGCAGGTCAACACGATCGCCCGCGATTCTCAAGCTTGATTCTACTGCGCGAGCTGTGCCTCTACGGCCGGGAGAGGTGGGCGCTGCTCGCGTCGCAGAACCGCAGCGGCTCGCCGGCCCAGGGTCCGGCGTAGTCCACGCCGATCCGCGGGCCTCGAGCGATGCGCGGGCGGCCGCGCCTCGGCAGCACGATCAACTCCCCGTCCGGCTCGCAGAGATCGGACCGGTTGTGGGCGGGCTTCACTCCGAACGCCTTGCAGAGGTTGCCCGGGCCCCGGGCGCTCGCGTGCAGCCAGGGGAGCGAATCTGGCACCGGCTCCGCCGCCCGGATCAGCACCGCGTTCGCGTCGCTCCCCGGCCCGCAGACGCAGTTGAGCATCTGGTGGATCCCGTAGATCAGATACACGTAGGCGTGCCCCGGCTCGCCGTACATCACGTTCGTGCGCGCCGTCCGGCCCGCTCGGGCATGGCAGGCGAGATCGTGCTCGCCGACGTACGCTTCCGTCTCGACGATCCGTCCCATCACCCACCCGCCCCGAACGCGGCGGGCCAGGACGCACCCGAGCAGGGCCGGGGCGACCTTGACCGCGTTGCGGTCGTAGAAGCTGCGCGGGAGCGGTTCCACCGGCCAATGGTAGACTCCCTGTCATGGCGCCGCAGCTTCGACTCGTCTCGCCAGAGCGCGGACCCGAGCCGCTCGCCTCCTTCCGCGCCGACGCCCGCTTGCGCCTGTGGGGCGCCGGCCTCTGCGCCTGCGGCGCCATCGCCATGACGGCGGCCGGGTACCACCGCACGCTGTCCGCCCTCCTCGCCGGACCGGTCGCCGCCGCGTTCGTCCTCTGGTCGCTCTACCTGCTCGCGACGTTCACCGTGCGCAGGGCCGTCCGATACACCCTCACTCCGCAGCGGCTGGAGGTCGAGCGCGGCATCCTCGGCAAACGGTACGAGAGCATCGATCTCTGGCGGGTGCGCGACGTCATGCTGGACCAGACGCTGCTCGAACGCGTGCGGGGCGTCGGCCGGATCACCGTGCTCTCGACCGACCAGCTCGAACCGGAGCTTCTGGTCGGACCGGTCGCCTCCGCGAGGCCGCTCTACGACCGCCTTCGCGACGCGGTGGCTGTGGCCCGCAAGGAAGCCAGGGTCGTTCCCCTCGGGTAGCTCACTCCAGCGCTTGCCGCAGGTCGGAGGTCAGATCCTCCGGATCCTCGAGGCCGACGCTCATGCGCACCATCCCTTCGTCGACTCCCGCGCGGCGCAGTTCCTCGGCGCTGTACCCGGTGTGGCTGAAGAGGATGGGCAGGCTGGTGAGCGTCTCCGGACCTCCCAGGCTGGCGGCGCGGGCGATCAGCTTCAACCGGTCCCAGAACCTGAACGCTTTCTCCCGTGTCCCAACGGAGAACGTCACCATCCCGCCGAAGCCGTTCATCTGGCGCTGCGCCAGATCGTGATCTCCTCGGCATTCAAGGCCCGCGCCCGCGGAAAAGAAAAAAGCCCCCGGACGCCATGTCCGGGGGCGGCGAAAATTGAAGCGCTTCGGTGCCGGGTTGGCGGGGGGTACCAGTGGCCCGGCGTGCGAACGCCTCGTCATATGGGAGGAGCAGCATCCGTGCCACGGGCTGCCCCGCGATTTTCCACACGAATTACAGATGCGCACATGTTCGCGGCATTGCAGATCTGCAATGCCCGATTGCAATCGCGCCAGCGGCCTCTATTTAGCCGAGACGAGCTGTTCGAATTCGGGGGCTCCCTTGAGCCCATCGAACATCGGATCGGCAGCGAGCCAGCTCCTGACTTTCGCGGGCTCCTTCTCCAGCGCCTTGCGCAGCGCGGTGAGCGCATCCGCGCGCCGGTCCCAAAGCGAGTAGAGAGCGGCGACGTTGTAGTTCAGCAGGACGTCGTCGGGATTCAGCTCCCGCGCCTTGGCGTAGCAGCGCTCGGCCTCCTGGTAGAAGCCCTTCTGGGCATAAGAGATGCCCAGGTCGAGCCAGCCCTCGTAATTCTCCGGCTCGAGACGCACGACCTCGTTCAGCAGCGCGATCGCCCCCCGGTAGTCGCCTTCGTCCATCAGCATGGCGGCGAGCTCATGGCGGGCAAGCGGATCCTGGGGATCGAGCTCGATGGCCGCCTTGAACTCCGACTTGGCTTCCTCTCGCTGATCGAGGTCGGCGTACGTCATCCCGAGATTCAGATGCGCGTCGGGGTACTCCGGGTCGAGCTCGATCGCGTCCTTGTACTGCTCGATGGCCATGTCGTGGGCGTGCGTCGCGAGAAAGCACGCCAGGTTGTAGTGCGCCGTCGGGCTGTCGGGCTCCAGCTTGAGCGCGGTGAGGTACTCCTCCATCGCCTGCGCGAAGAGCTTCTTCTCCGAGTAGACCGTCGCGAGGTTGTCGTGAGCGTGCGCGGAGGTGGGATCGAGCTCGATGGCCTTCTTGAACTCCTTGATCGCTTCGTCGAGCCAGCCGCGGTCGGCCAACTCGATCCCGCGGGAGTTGTGCTCATCGGACCGGACGATTTTGTCCTGGCCCTTGGTGTCGCGACCCATGTTCCTCAGATAACACGAAAGGAGGTCCCCGGCCCTCTGTCGGCGACGCCCCGAGGGGCGGAAGACGGACCCGCCAACCGGCCGAAAAGCGCGGGCGTCACGAAGCGCGCGGCGGCCGGGGCTAGTCTCCGGACGCCGCGTTGTACTTACCGAAATTCTTGAGGTTTTTGCTCGCCTTCACGGTGGCCTTCCGGGCGGTATTCGACGCCTGGTTGCCCGCCAGGCTGTCGGTGGTGCCGCTGAACAGCTCGCGGATGTCGCGCCCGAACACGGTCACCACTCCGATGGCGGCGACGGCGACGAGCGCGACGATGATCAGGTATTCGCTCAGGCCCTGGCCGGACTCCGAACAGAGCAGGTTGCGGACGAATCGGCGCATGCACGCTCCCTTGGTTCAATCGTCAGCGTACCTCCAAAGCAGCACCGGCGCATCGGTCGGCGATCGGACGTTCGGGCGCACAAGTGGCGGCCGCATCGGCGCCTGCGGATAATTGCTTGCGTGCGCGTGAGGAAGATCGAGCAGATCTGCGAGGAGCTGGCTCGCACTGTGGGAGCGGCGACCGACTCCTGCATCGTCGCCTGGGACGAGAGCTCCTCCCCGCGGATCGTCTTCGCCACCGGCCACACGCAGGAGGTGCTGTTCGCCAAGGCGGGGGAGCTCGTCGGACGGCCCGCCGGCGCGCTGTTCTCCGGCGGCGAGCGGGCCGCCAGGGACCTCGCCGCGATCTGCTCGAACGTGCCCGCGGCCGAGCAGCGGCCGATGATTCGCGGAGGCCAGCCGTTCGCGGCGCAGTTGCTGCTGCGCGGGGTGAACGGAGGCGCCGTCGCGTTGGTGCGCGATCTCACCGCCGGCCACCAGCAGGCGGACGCGGCGCTGCGCGCGGAAGACCTCGCGCGCTTCGCGTCGCTCGTCGCGCACGAGATCCGCAATCCGCTCAGCGCGGTGAAGATCGCGCTTCAGACCCTCGAGCGGCATGGCACGCTGGCGCAAAACGATCTGCGCCGCACCTCCATCGCGCTGCGCGAGGTGCTGAACATCGAGCTCCTCCTCAACGAGGTGCTCGAGTTCGCCCGCCCGCCGTCGCTGTCGCTCGTTCCCGCCGACCCCCGCCCCGCCGTGGAGGAGGCGGTCGCGGGCGTCGAGGCGGAATGGTCGGCGCGGGGGGTCACCTTCACCCGCAAGCGGCCGGAGCGGATGTCGCCCGCCGCGCTCGACCCGGTCCGGGTCCGGACCGCGGTGAAGATCCTCTGCCGGCAGGCGGCCGTCGCCACGGAGGACGCGGGCGGCGGCGCGGTGGAGGTGGCGATGCGGCAACTTCCGGAAGGATGGGAGCTTTCCGTCGCCGACCCGGGGCAGACACTCTCGCCGGAGCTGCGGGAGAAGGCCTTCGTCCCCTTCACACCCCAGCGCGCGCGCGGCAGCGGCCTCGGCCTCGCGGTGGTTGCGCGCATCGCCCGCGAGCACCGGGGAGAAGTCCGCCTCGAGGAGCGTCCGGGTGGCGGAAATGTTATTTCAATGACGTTCTCCGCCTGACCCAAATGGACCGAATCCTGATCGTCGATGACGACCGGTCGATCCGGGAGCTCCTCTCCATGCACTTGGAGGAGCGCGGATTCGGCGTGATGTCAGCCGCCACGGGCGCCGAAGGGTTCCGTCTGGCGGCCGAGGCGTCGCCGGCGGCGATCGTCCTCGACATGCGCCTGCCCGACGCATCCGGCATCGATCTCATCCCCGAGCTGAAGAAGCGGGCGGCGGAAGCGCCTGTACTGATGATCACCGCCCACCACGACATGGCGAGCACCATCCTCGCCATGAAGGCGGGCGCGTTCGACTACATCCACAAGCCGATCGACATCCAGGCCTTCGACGTCGCGCTCGATCGGGCCCTGGAGGTGCGCCGGCTGTCGAAGGGGACCGATTACCTCTCGGTGGAGGGCGGCGGCGCGTTCAAGATGGACGACATCGTCGGCTCCTCGCCGCCGATGCAGCAGCTGTTCAAGGACGTGGGCCGCGTCGCGGCCTCGCGCGCCACCGTGCTGATCCAGGGGGAGAGCGGCACCGGCAAGGAGCTGATCGCCCGCGTCATCCACAGCTATTCCGCCCCGCAGAAGCCCTTCATCGGCATCGACTGCTCGGCCATCGTCGACACGCTGCTCGAATCCGAGCTGTTCGGCCACGAGAAAGGCGCCTTCACCGGGGCGGTGCAGACGAAGCCGGGCAAGTTCGAGCTCGCCGAGGAAGGCAGCATCTTCCTCGACGAGATCGGCGAGCTGTCGCAGAACCTGCAGGCCAAGCTGCTGCGCGTCCTGCAGGAGCGCGAGGTCGAGCGGGTGGGCGGGGTGCGACGCATCCCGATCCGCGCCCGCATCCTCGCGGCCACCAACCGCGATCTCGCCGAGGAGATGCGCACCGGCCGGTTTCGCGAGGACCTCTACCAGCGGCTCAAGGTGGTGACGCTCCGCCTGCCGCCGCTTCGCGAGCGGGCCAAGGACATTCCTCTTCTCGTCGAGCACCTGCTGGTCAAGATCAACCAGCGACTGCACAAGAACCTGCGGCGTGTGCCGCGCGAGGTGATCGAGAAGCTGCAGAGGCGCCCATGGCCGGGGAACGTGCGCGAGTTGGAGAACGTCCTCACCCGCGCCGCGGTGCTCTCGCAGGGGGACATGCTCCTGCAGGAGCACCTGGTCGATCAGGGCGGCATTCCCCGTTCGGAGGCCCGACCGCTGCCCAGCGCGGTGGACGGACGGGTCGCCACCCTGGATGAGGTGGAGCGCGACCACATCGTGCGCGTCTGGACGCTCGCGAAGGGCCACAAAGGCAAGACGTGTCAAATGCTCGGTATTTCCCGGCCGACCCTGGAACGTAAGTTGAAAAAGTACGGTATCGCTGGCGAAGCTGATTGAACGTTTCGTTCTGTCAATTCTACGTTCCGTCTGAACGATCCGTTCAAGCGCACGGCTGCCGGGAGTGTGAACTACCGTTCACTGGCCTGATTTTACATATCTTTGATTTGTATGTGCTGCTTGGCACGGCTGGTGCTCCAACAGGCGGGCGACACCCCTTTCGCCTGGAGCAACAGCATGCGTCCCCTCACGACGGATCCTCGCTTCCAACCCCAGTTCCAGCCCCTCGCTTCCCCGAGCCTTCCGCCCGCCGACGTCGTCGACTTCCGCGGCTACTTCAAAGTAGAGACGTTCGGGCACGGCGCCGTCATCTACCGGCCCGGGCTGCCCGCGGACAAGGTCTACCTCCTGCGGTCGGGCCGCGTCCGGCTGCTGCGGCAGGGGAAGGGCAAGAGCCGTTCGGTCCTATCGATCCTGAAACCAGGCGATCTGTTCGGCGAAGTGCTTCGCCCTGAAGGCTCCTTGATGGAGGAGCTGTCAGTCTCCTCCGGCAAGTGCGAGGTGTGGAGCATCGAAGGCCGCGATTTCCGCGCGCTGCTCGAGGCGCGGCCGGCGTTAGCGGTCGACGTGATCCGCGCGCTCAATGAGCGGGTGCGCCAGCTGCGGCAGCGGGTGCTCGGGCTGACGAGGAAGGACGTTCCCGCCCGGCTCGCCGAGATGCTGATCTCCCTCGCGCAAGCGCACGGGGAGCGCATCGCTCCCGGGAACGAGCTGTGCCTGCACGGGATCACCCAGCAGGATCTGGCCGATCTCGTCGGCGCCTCGCGCTCGTTCGTTTCCACCTTGATCAACAAGATGAAGCGGGACGGGCTGCTGGCGAACCAAGGGCGGCTTCTGGTCCTGCGGGACGAGGAGGGCCTGAACCGCGTAGCTGCCCGCGAGAAGTGATCGCGGCGGGCGGTGGCGGCCGCCTACGGTCGAGTCTCCCCCCCTTGCCCGCGCCGACCGCCGCCGCCGTTTTTCGTGTCTCCGGCGACGCCGTGACGTGCTCCGCGCCGGCGCCACGGCGTTCGATCAAAAGAGACGAGGCTACGCTTTCGCGGTCTTGGCCTTCTTGACGGGCTTCTCGGCCTTTTTGGCCGCAGCGGCCTTGGCTGCCTTCTTCCGAGGTGGCGCCGCCGGCGCGTTCGCGTACTTCTTCTTGAAGCGATCGATGCGCCCCTGCGTGTCGATCAGCTTCTGCTTTCCGGTGAAGAACGGATGGCAGTTGCTGCAGATGTCGAGATGCAGGTCGCCGTGCGTCGACCGGGTCTCCCAGGTGGCTCCGCACGCGCAGTGCACCTTGGCGGTCGGGTAGGCGGGGTGGATGTTCTCGCGCATGTGTGCTTCTCTCTGACAAGCCCGCGGGATTGCTCGCGCGCCAGCGCGCGGGGTCTTCCGCCGGGACGAAAAGGGTGCGAGTCAATAGCGGATCGATAGGCCAAAATCAACTTGTTGACTTCGCCTTCCGTCCGGACGAGCGTACGTTTGCCGTGAAGCTGTCGATCGTCATTCCCGTCTACAACGAAGAGCGCCACGTGCTGGACGTCCTGCGGCGCGTCGCCGCGGTGCCCCTCGACAAGGAGCTGGTGATCGTGAACGACGCCAGCCGCGACGGCACCGGGCACGTCCTGCAAGAGGTCGAGCGCGATCCGCGCAAGGTGCTCGCAAGCTCCCGCGGCCGGACCGAGATCCGCATCTTCCACCAGCCCGTGAACCGCGGAAAAGGGGCGGCACTGCACCGTGGCTTCGCGGAGGCGGAAGGGGACGTCGTGGTGGTGCAGGACGCGGACCTCGAGTACGACCCGATGGAGTTGCCTGCCCTGGTCGAGCCCATCCGCAAGGGCGAGGCGGACGTGGTGTATGGCTCGCGGTTCTTGCGCGGCCACGAGGGGTTCCCGTTCTGGCACACGCTCGCGAACCGCCTGCTCACGCTCGCGAGCAACATCGTCACCGGCTTCCGCCTGACCGACATGGAGACCTGCTACAAGGTCATGCGCGCGGACGTCATCAAGGAGCTGCGGTTGCGCGAGGAGCGATTCGGATTCGAGCCCGAGGTGACGGCGCTGCTCGCGCACCGCAAACGCCGCGAAGCGCTCCGAGTGATCGAACGCCCCATCTCCTACAAGCCGCGCTCCGTCGAAGAAGGAAAGAAGATCGGGCTCAAGGATGCGTTCCGGGCCGTGTACTGCATCCTCCGGTACGGGCTGATCCCGCCTCGCCGTCGCAAGACCGATCCGGTTCCGCAGCGGGCGCACGCGGAGCCGTGAACCGGCGCGTGACGGCCCTGATGGTGGCCCTGGCCGCCATCGGCATGCTGCGCATCCTCTGGCTCCATTTCGTTTCCGAGCCGCGGAACGAGCCGCGCCGCGCCCCCATCGACGTCCGGTATGCGGCGCTGCGCGCCGTCGTTTCCTCCGGGGAGGCGGGGTACGTCTCCGATCTCCCCGCGGCGGTCCACCTCGGAGAGGACGCGGCGACGCTGGGCACGCGCATGTACCTGCACGTGCAGTTCGCGGTGGCTCCGGTCGTGCTCCGCTACGACGATGCCCGCCCCCCGCTGGTGGTCGTCAACCTCCACGACCCTTCGCGGCTGCCAGATCTCATGGAGCAGCGCGGTCTCGAGCTCGTCGCGCAGATCGCGGCTGGTCTTGCGGTCGCACGGCCGCGATGAGCATCCTCGCCCTGCTCTTGAGCGGCGCCGGTCTCGTCGCTGCGGGCATGCGCGACCGGGCGAGCGACGGCATCGAGCGCGGCTTTCGCGCGGCGCTGGCGATCGCCCTGGGCACCGGCGCCTGGGCCGCGTCTTATGCCGCATGGCGGATGGCGTTCGGAACACCCGGCGCCGCGAAGGACGTCGTGCTGGCGCTGGCAGGCGCCGCGGCGCTCGCGGTCTTCCGGCGTCGTCTGCCGGCGCCGGCGCAGGGGCGCGAGCCGGCACCGCGCTGGCTCTACGCTCTCTTTGCCGCAGCCTGCGTCGTCGCCGCAGCCGCATTCGTCGAGCACACCATGCGCTTTCCCGACGGCGGCTGGGACGCCTGGATGATCTGGAACCTGCGCGCGCGCTTCCTCGCGCGCGCGGCCGACTTGCACAGCGCGATCTCGCCGGCGATGGCGTTCCTTGCCCATCAAGACTACCCGTGGCTCCTTCCGGGAGCGGTTGCGCAGGCGTTCTCCACGTTCGGCGAGTCGCGCATGGTACCCGCGGCGATCGCTGCGCTCTTCGGCGCGCTGGCGGTCGCGGTGGTGACGCTGGGGGTCGCGCGCGTACACGGCGCCCGTTGGGGGCTGCTCGGCGGATTGGCGGTCGTGACGCTCCCGTGCTTCGCCACATTCGCCTCCAACCAGCAGGCCGATGTCCCGCTGGCGGTCTACTTCGCCATCGCGGCTGCCTTGATGACATCCGCGAGATCCCGGACCGAGCTGGCGCTGGCGGGGTTTTCCGCCGGGCTCGGCATGTGGACGAAGAATGAAGGCGTGCTGTACGCCGCTTGCCTGGGGATCGCCTGGATCTGGCGCACCCGCGACCTCCGCGGCGCGCTCGCGTTCGCCGCGGGCGCGCTCCCCTGCGCGGCGCTGCTCGCCTGGTTCAAGCTCGGCCTCGCGCCCCCCAACGACCTGGCGGCGTTCTCGACGCGCGCGACCATCCTCGAAAACGCCCTCGACTGGCGCCGGTGGGCGGAGCTGCTGGTGCTCACGGCACGGCGGGTCGTCTACTTCCAGGACTTCGGCTTCTGGGTCCTCGCTGGGGTGCTCCTGCTCTGGTTCATGAGAAAGAGGCCGTTCTCGGTCCTCGGGACGGCGCTCTTCCTCGCCTGCGCGGCGTACGGTCCCATCTACGCGCTGCAACCGCACCGGCTGGACTGGATCTTCCGCACGTCCGCCGACCGGATCCTCACGCAGCTCTGGCCGGTGGCGGTGCTGGCGACCATGCCAGCGCTAGCGAGAACCACAGCGCGTACATGACCTTGGTGTCGTAGAGCACGTCGTGCACCTGCGCCATCGTGAACCAGGCGGCGAGCGCGGCCAGCGCCCCGAGAGCGAAGGGGCTCGCGCTGCGCACGACCATGCGTGCCGCCGCGATCAGGAGCCAGAGCAGCGCGAGCAGGCCGAGGGGACCGGTCTCCGCCAGAGTGGACAGCTCCAGGTTGTGCGCCCAGGTCCGCATGAAGAAGTGCGGGTCGACGCGATCGTAGTAGCGGCCGCACACCAGCGGATAGTTGGCGAACCCGATGCCGCGAAGCGGGTGGTCGCGGATGATCTCCAAGCCGCGCGACCAGATGAACAGCCGATCCGCGTTCGCCCCGGCGGAAAAGGCGCTCCCGAGCCGCCCGCGCACGGCCGGATGCAGCGCGAGGAGCCCGGCGATCGCGGCGAGGGCGAGCGCCAGCGGCCGGCGCCCGCTCCGGAAGACGATGACGGCTGCGGCGACGCCGAGCGCGAGATATGCCCCCCGATCGAAGGTGACGGCGACGGCCGCGAGACCCGCGACCGAGGCGGCGGCTGCCAGGATGCGCCCAGGGCGGGAAAGCGCGTCGGCGGCGAGCGTGCCGCCGAGCAGCGCGAGCACCAGCGTTGCGTTGTGACCGAACGTCAGCCGCGAGGTGAAGAACCCCATCGCGCCGAACCGTCCTTCCACTCCGGGCGCCTCCACCAGCGCGGGCTGGGCGCGCAGGCCAAGGCGGTGGACGAGATCGATGCCGGTCCGATACTGCACGAGTCCCATGAGCGAGGCGCCGAGCAGACCGACGGCGAGGAAGACCATGAGGCGTTGCCGGGTCCAGGCGGGCGCGATCCGCAGCGCGTGTCCGACGATCATGAAACCGAGCACCGACCTCCACAGCGTCGCGGCGGCGAGACCCGGCGCGCCGTAGGGCGAAAGCGCGTCGGAGAGGACGGCCACGGCGATGAACGCGAGCGCCGGCAGATCGAGCGGCGTGCGCAGCGGCCGCGGCGGCGCGAGCAGGATCCCGGCGGCGGCCACGCCGAGGGCGAGCTGCATTCCGGCGATGGAGACGGGAAGGAAGAACGCGTGTGCAGCGAGCCCGGCGAACGCCAACGCCGCGGCGGTTTTGGAGCGATCCAAGGTCCGCTTACATACTACAGTGCGCGCCGATGCCGCTGCTGGACCGTCTTCTGCTCCGGGAGATCGCCATCCCGCTCGGCGTCGGTCTGCTCGCCATCCTCCAGCTCCTCGTCATCCTGCAGCTGCTGCAGCTCAACGAGGTGGTCTTCACCAGCGCCGTCACCATCGAGGATCTCCTCCGCGTCACGGCGGCGCTGGCCCCGCACTTTCTCGTCGTCGCCGTCCCGCTCGCGTTCATGCTCGGCGTGCAGCTCGGCCTGGGACGGCTGGCGGGAGATCAGGAGATCCTCGCGCTCAGCGCGGCGGGCACGCACCCGCTGCGGCTCTACCGCGTTCCCCTCGCCATCGGGGGCGCCCTCGCGCTGCTCGTGGCGGCCCTCACCCATTGGGCCGAGCCCTGGGGTCTGCAGCAGCTGAACCACGTGCTCAACGACGTGATCAAGCGGAACCTCAAGTCGGGCCTCGAGCCGGGGATCTTCAACGACGGGCTCCCCCGGTTCATGATCTACGTTTCCAGCGAGGATCGGCCGGAGAACGGCCCGTACGCGACCTGGCATGGCGTCCTCATCGAGGACGACGTCGGCGACGGAGCGCCGCTCCTGGCGCTGGCGGAGATCGGGCGGATCGAGGACGCCGGAGGAGAGGCGCTCGCGCTGCGCCTTTCGCGCGGAGAGCTGCATCGGATGGAGGCGGGGGGCGAAACGTTGGCTCTCTTCCAGCAGGGGCGATTCCTGATCGGCGTGCAGGACTCGGTGTCCCACAAGAACAAGTTCGCGCGCAACGAGGCGGCGCTGAGCCGGCAGATGATCCGCGAGCGGCTCGTCGAGCTGGAGCGGCGGGGTGACGTGCGCGAGTCGGCGAGATTGCGCGTCGAGCTGGTCCGCCGATGGACGCTGCCTTTCGTCTGCATCGCCTTCGCCTTTCTCGGCGTGCCGCTCGCGGTCGCATCCCGGGGAGGGCGGGGCTCCGCCTATCTGGTGACGCTGGCGGTGTTCGTCGGGTTCTACGCGCTCTCGCGCTTCGGCGTCGCGCTCGCGGAGAACGGCCTGAACGCCTGGGTGGCAGGCTTGTTGCCCAACGCCGTGGTGTTCGCCCTGGGGGCCGCGCAGACGCGGCAACTCGTCCAGGCCGGAGTCGGCAAGCGGCCATGATGCGCCTCTTGTGCGTGCTGCTGCTCGCCGGCTGCATGCGCGCCAGGCCGGAGCTGCCGATCCTGAACTATCACTCGGTCGGTGACGCCGCCGATGATTACACGGTGCCGCTCGCTGCCTTCGAAGAGCAGCTCGACTGGCTGGCCTCGCACGGCTTCCACACCGTCTCGCTGCACGAGCTTGCCGAGTCGCGGCAACGGCGCGCGCCGCTGCCGGACAAGGCGATCATCCTCACGTTCGACGACGGCAAGGCGGACGCGCTCGCGATCGTCCTGCCTGCGCTCCGCAGGCGCGGCATGCGCGCCACCTTCTTCGTCATCACCAGCCTGGTCGGCCGCGCGGGCTATGTCGCCTGGGATGGCGTGCGCACCCTGGCGGACGCGGGCATGGAGATCGGCTCGCATACCGCGACCCATCCGCGCCTTCCCGATCTATCCGACGCGCGCGTGCAATACGAGCTCGTCGAGTCGAGGCTGACTCTGCAGGCCGAGCTGCACCGGCCGGTCGAGGCGCTGGCATATCCGTACAATTCGGTGCGCGCGCGGATCGAGAAGGCGGCAAGTGCCGCCGGCTACCGGGTTGCCGTCGCGGGTGTCGAGCACGGGAGCGCCGATCTGCTCTCGCTGCGCCGGGTGCCGGTCAACGGAATGACCCGCATGGAGCAATTCACCGCGGAGCTCGCGGTCTTCCAGCGCTGACATCGGCGAACCCGGCGTCATCGCGCGCTGCTGGTCGATGCTGCGCGCTCGGCGAGGATCCAGCCGCCACCGCCGGCGATCGGATGCCAGGGCGGCTCCAAGGCCACGCCCTCGTGGATCAGGGCCAACGTCGAGCCGGAGCGGCTGCTCACGCTGGTCTCCAACGAAGGAGCCGCGAGCAGCGAGGCGCAGACGATCAGCGCCGCTACCCAGGCGATGCGCTCGGGGCGCATCAGCGGCTCATGGAATCGAGGAACTCCTTGTTCGTCTTCGTGCCGCGCATCTTCGAGAGCAAGAACTCCATCGAGTCGATGGTGTTCAAGGGATGGAGGAGCTGGCGCAGGATCCACACCCGGTTGAGCTGCTTGTCGTCCATCAACAGCTCCTCCTTGCGGGTTCCCGAGCGGTTGATGTCGAGGCAGGGGAAGATGCGCTTCTCCATCAGCTTGCGATCGAGGACGATCTCGCTGTTGCCCGTTCCCTTGAACTCCTCGAAGATCACTTCGTCCATGCGCGAGCCCGTGTCGACCAGCGCGGTCCCGATGATGGTCAGCGAGCCGCCCTCCTCGGCGTTGCGGGCGGCGCCGAAGAAGCGCTTCGGCTTGTGCAGGGCGTTCGAATCCACTCCGCCGGAGAGGATCTTCCCGGAGGGCGGGACCGTCGCGTTGTAGGCGCGGGCGAGGCGCGTGATCGAGTCGAGCAGGATCACCACGTCCCGGCCGCCTTCCACCAGCCGCTTGGCCTGCTCGATCACCATCTCCGCCACCTGCACGTGCCGGGTGGCGGGCTCGTCGAAGGTGCTGGAGACGACCTGACCGCGCACCGTCCGGAGCATGTCGGTCACTTCTTCTGGCCGCTCGTCGATCAGGAGCACGATCAGGAACGCGTCCGGATGGTTGGAAGTGACGGCATGCGCGATGTCCTGCAGGAGCACCGTCTTGCCGGCCCGCGGGGGGGCGACGATCAGGCATCGCTGCCCGAAACCGATCGGATTGAGCAGGTCGATGATGCGCGTGCTCATGTCGGTGCTCTTGTGCTCCAGGTTGATGCGCCGCGTGGGGTAGAGCGCGGTGACGTTGTCGAAGAGGAGCAACTGCTTGCCTTCGACGGGCTCCTGGAAGTTGATCTGGTCGACCTTGAGCAGGGCGAAGTAGCGCTCGCTGTCCTTGGGCTGGCGGATCTGCCCCTTGATCATGTCGCCCGTGCGCAGGTTGAAGCGGCGGATCTGCGAGGGCGAGACGTAGATGTCGTCGGGCCCGGGCATGAAGGAGAAGTCCGGGCTGCGGAGGAACCCGAAGCCGTCGGGCAGCACCTCCAGCACCCCTTCGGCGTTGATCAGCGTGTCGGTCTTCTGCGCCTGCAGGATGTGGAAGATCAGCTCCTGCTTGCGGAGGGCCCCCGGCGCCTCGATGTTCAGCTCCTTCGCCAGCTTGGCGAGGGCCAGGATCTTCATTTCCTTCAGCTCGGACAGGTTCATCTGCTGGAGAGCGCTGCTCGCCCGGCCGGACGGCGCGCATGCCTGCGTGTGGGAATGGGTCGGAAGCGGATGGACTGTAGCCGCCCGTGCGCCGAGCGTCAATGCGTTATTCTCCGCGAGGCATGGAAAACCCCGCCGCGCGCGCGGAGGAGCTGCGGGCCCGGCTCCGCGACGCCAGCCACCGCTACTACGTCCTGGACGCGCCCACCCTGAGCGACGCCGAGTACGACCGCCTCTTCCGCGAGCTCGAACAGCTCGAGGCGGACCACCCCGACCTGATCACGCCGGATTCGCCCACCCGGCGCGTCGGGGCGGCACCGAGCGAGAAGTTCGCCAAGGTGACGCACGGGCGGCAGATGATGTCGCTCGCAAACGCGATGACCGAGGACGAGTTCCTCGAATTCGACGCCCGCGTGCACCGGATGCTCGGTGAGGAGCCGGTCCGCTACGTGGTGGAGCCGAAGCTCGATGGTCTGGCGGTCACGCTCAGGTACGAGAAGGGCCGGTTCGCGCAGGGAGCCACCCGCGGGGATGGTCTCACCGGCGAGGACGTGACCGCGAATCTGCGCACCATCAAGATGGTCCCCCTGCAGCTCGGGGGACGGCCGCCGGCGGTCTTCGAGGTGCGCGGAGAGGTGTTCATCAACAAGCGGGACTTCGTGCGCATGAACGAGGAGCGGGAGAAGGCGGGAGAACCGACGTTCGTGAATCCGCGCAATTGCGCCGCCGGGTCGCTGCGGCAGCTCGATCCGCGGATCACCGCGCAGCGGCCGTTGAGCATCTTCTTCTACGAGGTGGGCGAGACGCCGGGGCTCACCTTCGCCACCCATTGGGAGAAGCTCGCGCTGCTGCGCGAGCTGGGGCTGCGCACCAATCCGGAGAACGCGCTCTGCGAGAGCCTGCCGGAAGTGAAGGAAAAGTACCGGCGCATGCTGGCGATGCGCCACGAGCTGCCCTACGAGATCGACGGCAGCGTCGTCAAGGTGGACTCCGAGGATCAGCGCCGCCGGCTGGGAGCGGTGTCGCGCACGCCACGCTGGGCCATCGCCTGGAAGTTCCCGGCCGAGGAGGAAGCGACCACCGTCGAGGACATCTTCGTCAGCGTGGGCCGCACCGGGGCGTTGACTCCCGTCGCCGCGCTGAAGCCGGTCCATGTCGGCGGAGTCACCGTCAGCCGGGCGACGCTGCACAACGAGGACGAGCTGCGGCGCAAGGACGTGCGCGTCGGCGACCGGGTATTCCTGCGCCGCGCCGGCGACGTGATCCCGGAGATCGTCCGGGTGATCGTCGAGTCGCGCCCCGCCGGCAGCCGCCCCTGGGAGATGCCGAAGCAGTGCCCCGCGTGCGGGACGCCCGTGGTGCGCGAGGAGGGCGAGGCGATCACGCGCTGCCCGAATCCGACTTGCCCGGCGAAGACCGTCTCCCGGCTGCGGCATTTCGCTTCGCGACTCGCGATGGACATCGAGGGCCTCGGAGTCGAGACCAGCACCCAGCTGACGGAAACGGGTCTGGTCAAGACGCCGGCCGATCTCTACCGGCTGACCTACGAGCAGCTCGTCGGCCTCGATCGATTCGCCGATCTCTCCGCGCGCAATCTCCTCGCCGCCATCGAGACCTCCAAGACGCGCCCGCTCCGCCACGTCATCTACGCCCTCGGCATCCGCATGGTGGGCGAGGCGACGGCGGTTTCGCTGGCGCGCCGGTTCGGGTCGCTGGAAGCGCTGATGAACGCGTCCGTCGAGGACCTCCAGTCCGTGCGCGACGTCGGCCCGGAAGTGGCGCGGCAGATCCACGACTTTCTCGCCCTGCCCGGGCAGCGGGAGATGATCGGCCAGCTCCTCGCAGCAGGAGTGCGACCGGATCCGGAGGTGGCCGTCGCGACCGAGGGAGCGCTTGCGGGAAAGACGGTGGTGCTCACGGGCACGCTCGCGAAGTATTCTCGCGAATCAGCGAAGGCGGAGATCGAGCGCCGTGGCGGCCGCGTATCCGGCTCGGTCAGCCGGAAGACGGATCTGGTGGTGGCGGGAGAGGACGCCGGAAGCAAGCTGAAGAAGGCACAGGAGCTCGGCGTGCGCGTCGTGGACGAAGACGGCTTCCGGGAACTGCTCAAATGACGAGGGCCGACCTGTTGATCAGCGGCCGCGTGCAGGGAGTCTTCTATCGGGCCAGCGCACAGCAGGAGGCGATGCGCCTCGGCCTGATGGGCGAGATCCGCAATCTCCCCGACGGACGCGTCGAGGCGGTTGTGGAAGGGCCCAAGGAGCGCATCGAGGAGTTCATCGAGTGGTGCAAGCGGGGCCCTCCAGCTGCCGAGGTGGAACACGTGGGAGTGCGCTGGTCCGCTGCCCGCGGTGACTTCCGCACCTTCATGGTCACGCGTTGAGCCTGCCTGCCCGCCCCCACTGCCGCTGATGTCATCTTGACCGGCGCGGCCGTCGCGCCTACAGGTCAGCCGGTCATGCAGCTCCCCGTCCTCGATCGGCTCATCCTTTCCGCCCAGAAGCCGTCCCGTTACGCCGGCGGTGAGCTGAATGCCGTGCGCAAGGACCTCGCGGCAGCGCGCGTCAAGTGGGCGCTCGCGTTTCCCGACACGTACGAAGTCGGGATGAGCAACGTCGGGTTCCGGCTGCTCTACCACGCTCTCAACGAGCGCCCCGACGTCGCCTGCGAGCGCGTGTTCATGCCCTGGCCGGACATGGAGGCCGCGCTCGAGGCGGAGCGGCAGCCGCTCTTCTCCATCGAAAGCCGCGCTCCGCTCGCCGCCTTCGACATCGTCGGTTTCACTCTGCAGTTCGAGCTCTGCTACACGACCGTCCTGGCGATGCTCGAGCTGGGCGGCATCGCGCTACACGCCAAGGATCGCAAGCGCGACGACCCGCTCATCCTCGGCGGCGGACCCTGCACCTACAACCCGGAGCCCGTCGCCCACTTCTTCGACGCCTTCGTGATCGGCGAGGGCGAGGAGGTGGTCCACGAGATCAGCGACGCTGTCGCCGACTGGAAGCGCGGCGGCGGCTCGCGGGACGATCTGCGCTGGCTGCTCGCGGAGATCCCCGGCGTCTACGTGCCATCTCTCTTCCGCCCGCACTACAACGCGGATCGCACGCTGAAGGCATACGAACCGCTCAAGCCCGGGTACGACAGCATCGTCCGCCGGGTGATCCCCGACCTGAATCTCGTGCCGCAAGCGGAGAAGCCGATCGTCCCGTTCATGCAGACGGTCCACGATCGGCTGCCGCTCGAGATCCAGCGCGGCTGCACGCGCGGGTGCCGTTTCTGCCAGGTCGGCATGATCACCAGGCCGACCCGCCAGCGCGACCCGAACGACGTCCGCCGCATCGCCGAGCGCGGGCTTCAGACCACCGGATACGAGGAAGTCGGCTTCCTTTCCCTGAGCGCGGGCGACTACTCCTGCATCGACGGCGTGCTGGAGGACTTCTTCGACGAGTTCGGTCCGGAGAATGTCGGCATCTCGTTGCCCAGCTTGCGCACGGAGACGATGTCGGAGCGGCTCGCCTCCCAGATCAAGCGGGTGCGCAAGAGCGGGTTCACGGTCGCGCCGGAGGCCGCCACCGAGCGGATGCGCCGCGTGATCAACAAGGGAAACGCGGAGAAGGACCTCCTCCACGCCGTGGACACCGTCTTCACGGCCGGTTGGGACCTGGTCAAGTTCTACTTCATGATCGGGCTGCCGACCGAGCGCGACGAGGACGTGCGCGCGATCGTGACGCTCTCCGCCGAGGCGCTGCGGCGGGGAAGAAAGCTCAACCCGCGAGCGGAGATCAACGTCGGCATCTCCCCCTTCTGCCCCAAGCCGTTCACGCCGTTCCAGTGGGACCCGATGATCTCCTTCGAGGAGACGGAGCGGAAGCACGCCGTCCTGCGCGAGGAGCTGCGCAAGCTCGGGCGCGGCTACCGCGGTTTGC